>ERZ1026780.1994-NODE-1994-length-12370-cov-7.676248_pt1 | contig 12370 bp, 11 predicted proteins | sample MGYA00380126_ERZ1026780 | MGnify/ENA primary metagenome ERZ1026780 (study PRJEB33269, sample SAMEA4719762) | human gut metagenome | biome: human-associated habitat; feature: organic feature; material: feces | place: Cameroon | collected 2013-10 ... | reverse complement strand
TAATCTCATAGGAGGTGTAGAATTGTAGCAATCGAAACGCTAGCGCAACAAGTTGTACCCCTCCCATCGGAACCGTTCCGAAGCGAAGTCGCGTGACCCCATCCCTGTCCAGAACCATAGGACATGCGGAAACGCCCTTCGGGCGACGCGGAAGGAGGCCGGGGAAGTGTATGCCCCGCACGTTTCGGTCATATCCCGTCTGCGTTCCCGCATTCTCGCCACATCTTCCTGAACCTGCGCGATTTCACGTCGGAACCGTTCCGACGTGAAATCGCGCATTCCGTTGAGGGGTTGATGGATGAGATCCATTTTTTTATAAGACGAGTAATTCGATTTTGTTTCTGCTTCTTCGTGAGTTATGGCATAAATACGATGTAGAGACTTTATTACGCAGTGAAATCTCATTAGCGAATGTGAATTGTGGGATTTCGCTTCGGAATGGCAGGTGGGATGGCGTGCGCGGTACCTGCGCCGTCCTCGGCGCGTGGCGTCCGAACGGCCCCCCACGGGAGGGACGCGCTCCTGCGCGTCCGGGGACTTGTGCATGTGGGCTGGGCTTCGCCTCCAATCGGTTAACACGGAGTGCGCGGAGGCACGAAGACACGGAGAGTTTTGGGGGCCTACACGTGACCCCCGCATCCTTCATCATTTCACCCGTACCGGGGAGGGGCACGCTCCCGCGCGACCGATTTCACTGATCTCCGAACTTCCACCCACACACCCATCGGATTTTGATATAATCCGCATTGCCTTTCGGTTTTCCGAGGGGTCCATAGGTCGGGAACTGATGCGGCAACATGCCGTGTTCCACCCCGCGACCGCATAATCAATGTAGCATCGCCGCTACACGCTGTTTCGTAGAAATACTACCACTATTTCACTTTGGGAACAGCATGTAAGTGGAGATGCGCCCGTCTGGGCGCATTTTCTCTTCATGTATTCCCATAGGCCTGTGGTAGGGCTTCTACGAAGTACATGAACAGGAAATGCGCTCTTTTCATGTACGGGGACGGGCCTCGTGGTGTTGGTTGCGCATCGCGAAGAATTTAATACATGAAATGAAGAATCTGAACCTAATCTCCCTGTTCGCGGGCGCGGGTGGAATGGATATAGGGTTTGAGAAGGCGGGCTTCCGCGTAGCAGTCGCCAATGAGTTTGATTCCGGTATCTGCCCGACCTATCGGCGTAATCACAGGCATACGCGGCTCATCGAGGGTGACATTCGGAAGATTTCCGGGGAAATGATACCTGAGGAGGCGGTCGGTCTCATTGGCGGGCCTCCATGCCAGAGTTGGAGTGAAGCAGGGGCTCTTGGCGGTATCGAAGATCCGCGCGGGCAACTGTTTTTCGACTATATTCGAATTCTGAAGTTGAAGCGTCCGCTGTTTTTCGTCGCCGAAAACGTGTCCGGGATGTTGGCTGGGCGCAACGCCGAGGCTGTTAAGAACATCCTGTTGCTTTTCGGCGAAGCGGGATACGACGTCCAGTACAAGTTGCTAAATGCGAACGACTACCATGTGCCACAGGTTCGCGAGCGTGTATTCTATGTCGGGTTTCGGAAGGATTTGGGCATTGACGACTTCGAGTATCCAAAACCACTGGACGAAAGACGCCTTACGCTGCGTGATGCGATTTGGGACCTACGTACCGCCGCCGTTCCTGCACTTCCGAGGAACAAACATCGTAAAGACCTTGAAGTCCTGAACCACGAGTATTTCGTCGGGAATTACTCGACCATCTTCATGAGCCGAAACCGCGTCAAGGGCTGGGATGAACCGGCGTTCACGGTACAGGCGTCCGGACGTCAGTGCCAACTTCATCCACAGGCTCCGAAGATGGAGTTTGTTGACAAAAACCTGCGCCGTTTCGTTCCGGGCCAGGAACATCTCTACCGACGGCTCACCGTTCGCGAATGTGCCCGGCTTCAGGGTTTCCCGGATGATTTCGAGTTTCTATACGAAGACGTCAACATGGGATATAAGATGATTGGAAACGCCGTCCCCGTGAATTTCGCCTATGCGGTCGGGAGGCAAGTCGTGGAATGCCTGAAGCGGCATCGTGCGGTTTGAGAACGGGAGAGGGGACTTTACTGTATGGGAACAGTGATAGATGCCATTGAGAATCTTGTGCGGAATCCGGTGACCCTGCTCGCCCGGGAGTATCAATCGCACAATCGTGCAAACGGGATGGGCATGGCGTTAGAGGAGTATGTCAAGGATCTGTTCGCGGGAACGTTCGGTCTTTCGGACATCGAGCGGCTGGATGCTTTTGAACGGACGTTCTCATACCTGGGTAACAATTCCAACCCGCCGGATGCGATGCTGCGTGGTGGCGATGCCATTGAAGTCAAGAAAATCGAAGCACTTGACGCCTCATTGGCCTTGAACAGCAGTTACCCGAAACATACGCTCCGGGCGGATAGCCAAATGATTTCGGAAGCATGTCGGGATGCGGAGAACTGGAGAGAAAAGGACATCCTGTATGTAGTCGGAAATGTCTTTGGCGGGCAACTGCGACATCTCGCGATGGTCTATGGACTTGACTACTGTGCGTCCGAGTCCTGTTACCAGAGACTGAAGGAGACGATAAAGAACGGAGTCAATTCCATTGAGGGCGTGGAGTTTACCGAAACACGCGAACTGGGGCGCGTGAAAAGGGTCGATCCTCTTGGTATCACTTACATGCGCGTTCGTGGAATGTGGGGCATCGAAAATCCGTGGTCAGTCTTCGACTATGTCTATCGCCGCGACATGCGGAAGCGGCTGAACTTCATGTGCCTTGTCAATTGGCGAAAATGGCAGTCATTCCCCGGAACGGAGCGGCTGGAGGACTTGGTAAAGACGGATCCGCGTCTCAATGTTTCAACCGTGCGCATCAAGGATCCCGACAACCCGGCTCGACTCAACGATGCAAGGCTCGTGACATTCTCCGTGTAATCGAAAAGGGTCGCTCTTTGGTATACTATGGCCATGGAACGACATGTATACGAAGTGATGATTCGCCGAACCGAGACCTGTCGTGTCAGGGTGATGGCCGCATCGGAATCGGCGGCCGTCGAAGCGGCATTGCGTGAGGAATCCTCTGGGCGGGTTTCGAACCATGCCTATTCCGACGAGTGTGTCGAGGCTGAGAAGGTTGACTGACAGACCATGCGGTACGGGTCGTTTTCAGATGAAACACAAGATTGAGATAACGGAGACCCTTCAACGGGTGATTGAAGTCGAGGCATCGACGGTGGAAGACGCGGAACGTGCTGCCCTAGGACTCCACCGAAGCGGCGAGGTTGTCCTGTCGGCAGATGATTTCGTGTCCGTTGAAGTGAAGTGTGTACAGGAACGGTAGGTTTTCTGAGAGGTTCGGTCGCAGCAAGTTGCGACCCTCCCGCGTTCGGACGTCCCGCGCGGAGAGTCGCCCCACAGTGTCCCGCGCCGAGGGCGGCACGGGTACTTCGCGCGCCGACACGTTGCGTACCGCCCCGGCAGAACGGTTCCGAAGCGAAATCGCGCGGTCCTTCTTTTGTGCAGGCACAAAGCTTAAAGCGACTTAACGACTTAACTACTTAAAGCCGCGCAGCGGCGACTTAAAGGCCGTAGGCCGACTTAACCACCTTAAAGCCGCACAGCGGCGATTTCATCTTTATGGTATACTGGGGCGCATGAAGAAACTCGTCATCATTTTGTGTGCCGCCGGGGCGCTGGGCGCCCTGGGCGGGGAACTGGTGGTTGAACCGGGCGGACTTTCGCCGCAGGGGGCGCTGGAGAGGATCCGCGCCGTGAAGGCGAAGGGAAGCGGCGAGGCGTGGACCGTGCGCGTGAAGGGCGGGCACTACGCGCTGGAGAAGACGCTTGTCTTCACGCCGGCGGATTCCGGAACGCCCGAGGCGCCGGTCGCGTGGATCGGCGAGGGCGAGGCCGTGTTCGCGGGCGGGGCGCGGATTGGCGGCTGGGTGGACCGTGGGGGCGGCGTGTGGGCCGCGCCCCTGCCCGCCGCGCCGGACGGAAAGCCCGCCTACTTCGAACAGCTGTGGGTGAACGGGCGCCGGGCGGAACGGGCGCGCCTCCCGAACAAGGGCTATTTCAACGTGACGAAGCCCGCCATCGCGCCGGACGCGGCGGTGAAGGGGCGGTTCGTCGAGACGGTTGCGCTCACGAACGCCGAGGTGGACGTGCTCGCGCAGCTGCCGCCGGACGAGTGGCCCTTCGCGCAGATGTGCGTTGTCCACAAGTGGAGCTTCGCGCGGCGCATCCTGCGTGGGTTCGATCCGGCGACGCGCACGGTGACAACGGAATCGCCGCGTGGGTGGCACGGGTGGCAGAACTGGAACGCGAAGGAAACGCTCGTCCACTTCGAGAACGTGCGCAGCGCGTTCGACGCGCCGGGCGAATGGTTCTACGACGCGAAGGCGGGCGAGGTGCTGTACCGCCCGTTACCCGGCGAGGACCTGGCGCGGGCGGCGGTCGTCGCGCCGAGCGCGAAGCTGAGCCAGCTCGTCGCGTTCCGCGGCGACCCCGACGCGGGCGCCTACGTCCACGACATCGTCTTCCGCAACGTGTCGTTCGCCTACAGCGATGCGTCGGGCGGCGGGAGAGGCCCGACGGAAAGCTGGCAGCACCAGGCGGCGAGCGGCAGCGACGCGGCTGTGACGCTGGAGGGCGTGCGGCGCATCGCGTTCGAGGGCTGCCGCGTGCAGCACACGGGAAACTACGCGCTGCGGTTCAACGACGGCTGCACTTCGAACCGCGTCGTCAACTGCACGCTGGAGGACCTGGGCGCGGGCGGCGTGTGGATGGGCGCTGGCACGGGGCACGTCGCGAAGGGCGAGACGCTGTCGCGGCGGATCATCCGGCGGCTCGCGCCGCGCGCGACGGCGTTCAACCTGATCGACAACTGCACGATCCGCCAGGGCGGACGTTTCAATCCCGAGGGGACGGGCGTCGCCCTCACGCACGTCTCGGACTCGAAGGTCCTCCACTGCGAGATCCACGACTTCTTCTACACGGGCGTCTCCGTGGGCTGGACCTGGGGGTTCCGGGGCAGCGTGGCGCAGCGCAACGAGATCGCGTTCAACCGCATCTACGACCTCGGCAAGGGCATCATGAGCGATATGGGCGGCGTCTATACGCTCGGCACGAGCTTTGGCACCACGGTCCACGACAACGTCGTCCACGACGTCCATTCCTATTCCTACGGCGGCTGGGCGCTCTACACGGACGAAGGGAGCGAGGGGATCGTGATGGAGCGCAACCTCTGCTGGAACACGACGGACGGCGGCTTCCACCAGCACTACGGCGCGGGCTGCATCATCCGCAACAACATCTTCGCGTGGAACCGGATGCTCGGCGCGGTGCGCATGGCGCGGCAGGTCGTGCAGGATATCCCCTGCACGCTCCACTTCGTGAACAACATCGTCCTCGTGCGCGAGGGCCCGCTCGTCGGGCGCGGTCCGCGCGGCGTCGGCGGCGTGTGGGCGAACAACCTCTGGTGGGACGCCTCGGGCAAGCCCGAGCTGGACGGCCTCGACTGGGCGCAGTGGGCGGCGTGCGGCAAGGAGACGGGCGGAAAGTACGCCGATCCGCAGTTCGAGGACGCGGCGGCGTACGACTTCCGCCTGAAGCCCGCTTCGCCCGCGTTCGCGCTCGGATTCAAGACCTGGGACTTCGGCGCGGCCGGATTGAGGAAGTAGGCGGAACATGAAGACGACGTTGACGCTGGGCAGCCTTGCCGTGGCCGCGCTGCTCGCGGGGGGCTGCGCGACCGAACACTACGTGACGGACGCGCGCCACCCCGAAATCGCCCTCAAGGAGGACGGCGGCGTGACCTATCGCGGGAAGTACGTCGATCCCGAGGACCTTCCGGGACTCCTGAAGGCGTCCGGCTTCGACCGGCACGACACGATCAACATCTACTGCCCCGAGGTGATGCCGAACCTGCGCCTCCAGCGCCGGGTGATGGGGATCCTCTTGCGCGAGGGCTTCACGCGCCCCATCCTGGTGGGCGAGCGGAAGGCGTATTCCGAACTCGGGCGCACGGCCGAGGAGCGCCGCCGCGCGCGCGTTAAATCGGCCAGTGGCCTTTAAGTCGCCGCTTCGCGGCTTTAAGTGGTTAAGTCGGCCTTCGGCCTTTAAATCGCCGCTTCGCGGCTTTAAATTGTGCTTCACGCGGACCTCCAGAATGAGGTCTGACCTAATTTTGGAGGTCTTGTGTTCAAACTGTCCGGAAGGCATTTAAAGCCGCGCAGCGGCGATTTAACCACTTAAAGCCGCGTAGCGGCGACTTCATTCATCCGCATCCGTCTTGACATCCGTCTGCGGATTCGGTAATATTTGACCGTTTCACGGTGGTTCAGCGAATCACCGAACGTGTTTTTTTGCTTTTTGACAAGAGAGGAGCTGAAGGTTATGGCCATGAACAACAACGAGTTGCTGGCGATTGTGAGCTTCATCGAGCGCGAGCGCGGCGTGGACCGCGAAATCGTGCTGGTGGCGATCGAGCAGGCACTCCAGCAGGCGGCGCGCCGCAACCCAGGCGTGACGAACGACCTGCGCGTCGCGATTGACCGCAAGACCCTTTCGCTCCATGTCTACGACACGATGGTCGTCTCCAACGAGGAGACGGGCACGGGCTTCATCTCGCTCGCCCGCGCGCAGCGCCTCCAGCCGGGCATCGCCGAGGGCGAGACGATCGAGATCGAGATGCCGGCCTCGAAACTTGGGCGCATCGCGGCGCAGACCTCGCGTCAGATGATCATGCAGAAGATCCGCGAGGCGGAGCGCTCGAACACCTTCCGCGAGTTCAAGGGCCGCATCGGCGAGATCGTGAGCGGCACGGTGACGGCGGTGAACCGGCGCGACCTCTACGTGATGGTGGGCAAGACGGAGATGCTGCTGCCGGGCAAGGAGCGCATCCCCACGGAGGAGTACGGCGTGGGCGACCTCGTGCGCGCGATTGTCCACAGCGTGAAGCCTGAGTCGACGGGGCCGGCCGTGACGCTCAGCCGTGCCTCCAGCGAATTCGTGCGCACGCTCTTCCGCCTGGAGGTTTCCGAGATCGCGGACGGCGTGGTGGAGATCATGGGCGTGGCGCGCGATCCGGGCTACCGCTCGAAGGTCGCCGTGCGCACGCGCGACGAGAAGGTCGATCCCGTGGGGGCCTGCGTGGGACTGCGCGGCGCGCGCGTGCGGAACATCGTGCGCGAGCTCAACGGCGAGAAGATCGACATCGTGCGCTGGAGCGACGACATCAAGAACTACGTCACCCAGGCGCTCGCGCCCGCGAAGCTCGAATCGATCGAGCTGGACCCGGACGGCGGCAACACGGTCCATGTGACGGTTGCGCCTGACCAGTATTCGCTTGCAATCGGCAAGCGCGGGCAGAACGTGCGCCTCACCTCGAAGCTCACCGGCTGGCACGTGGACGTGACGAAGGCGATGGCGCTCGCGAGCTTCGAGGACCAGAAGGCCGAGGCCATCAAGAACCTCGCCGAGACGTTCAGCGTCTCGACCGCCGTCGCGACGCAGCTTGCAGACGCGGGCTTCCTGACGGTGGAAGGCATCGTCGAGTGCGACGAGGAGGGCTTCATCGCCGCGACGGGCCTTGACGAGGTGACCGCCAAGGGGCTGTACGCGGCCGCGCAGGCGGTCGCCGAACTGACGGCGCAGACAGAGCAGCAGGAGGCGTGAGGGATTTGCCATGAGAGTCTACGAATTCGCGAAGAAGGTCGGCGCGACATGCGCCGCGGTCATGAAGATGGCCGAGGAGAAGGGCGTCGAGGTCTACTCGCCGCTGTCGCAGCTCGAACCCGAGGACGTGGAGACGCTGAACAAGCAGCTGCTCGCCGTCGGTCCCGCAGCCGTGAAGGAAGAGGCCGCCGCCGCCGGCGAGCGGGCGCGGGCGAAGGCCGCGCGTGCCGCCGCCGCGCGCGCCGTCCACGACAAGGCGCAGGCCGAGGCGCTGGAGGCCGCGCGCCAGCGCGCGATCGCCGCCCACGAGGGCCGCGCCCTCTCCCTGCCCGTGCCGCCGCCGGCCGTGACGGCGGCGCCGAAGCCGGTGGCGGCGCCCAAGGCCGAGGAACGTAAGGTCGAGATCGGCGTCTCCCTGCCCGAGCTTCCCAAGGTGTCCATCCAGATGGGAGAGTCGGAGGACGAGGGCGCGTCGGAGGCTTCGGACTTCGAGGACGACGAGGTGGACGCGCGCGACTACCTGCACGGCAAGGACCTTGAACGGCGCGACGCGAAGAGCGCGTCCGCCAAGAAGGACCAGGCCGCCAAGAAGGAGACGGCGAAGAAGGAACAGGCGTCCGCCCGGAAGGAGGCGGCGGCGAAGAAGCCCGCCGCGCCCGCGCCGGCCCCTGTGAAGAAGCCCGTGGTGGCGCCGCCGCCGAAGCCGGTGCCGCCGCCCGCGCCGCGCGTGGGCGGGCTGCGCGCCGGGTTCTCGTCCGTCTCGATGCGCGTGTCGCGCCCGCAGGTGCAGATCGTGCCGGGCAGGCCCGTCATCTCCACCGGTACCGCCGCGCCCGCGCCCGTCGTGCCGCCGAAGCCCACGATCTCCCTTTCCGTCTCCACGCGCGAGATCTCGATTCGCGGCGCGGTCGTCGTGAAGGAGCTCGCGCTCAAGCTCGGCATCCGCCCGAACCGCCTGATCGCGGACCTCATGGGCCTCAAGGTGCTCGCGTCGATCAACCAGCGCGTGGAACCCGACGTCGCGACGAAGGTCGCGCAGAAGTACGGCTACAAGGTCAACATCGAGCACGCCCGCGACGCGGCGAACAAGAAGCCCGTCCTCAAGGCGATCGACGCGGACGACGAGATTCCCGAGGACAAGCCCGAGGACATGCAGATGCGTCCGCCGGTCGTCACGTTCCTCGGCCACGTCGACCACGGCAAGACGACGCTCATGGACTACATCCGCCACGCGCACGTCGCGGCGGGCGAGGCCGGCGGCATCACCCAGCAGATCTCCGCCTACCAGGTGGATGTGCAGGGCCGCAAGATCACCTTCCTCGACACGCCCGGCCACGCCGCGTTCAACGCGATGCGCCAGCGCGGCGCGCAGCTCACCGACATCGCCGTCATCATCATCGCCGCCGACGACGGCATCATGCCCCAGACCGTGGAGGCGATCAAGTTCGCCCGCCAGGCCGGCGTGCAGATCATGGTCGCCATCACGAAGTGCGACAAGCCCATCGCGAACGTCCAGCGCGTGAAGCAGCAGCTCCAGAAGATCGGCCTCACCCCCGAGGAGTGGGGCGGTGACATCGTGTGCTGCGAGGTCTCCGGCACGACGGGCCAGGGCGTGGACAACCTGCTGGAGATGATGCTCCTGCAGGCGGACGTGCTCGAACTCACCGCGAACCCGAAGCGCCGCGCGAACGGCTACGTCATCGAGGCCGAGCTGGAACAGGGCTTCGGTCCCTCCGCGACGCTGCTCGTCACGGGCGGTACGCTCAAGGTGGGCGACGCCGTCCTCATCGGCGAGCATTTCGGCAAGGTCCGCTCCCTCATCGACGACCGCGGCCGCCGCATCAAGGAGGCGACGCCCTCCACGCCCGTCAAGTGTACGGGCCTTTCGGGCGTGCCCGAGGCCGGTGCCGAGTTCCGCGTGATGCTGGACGAGAAGCGCGCCCGCACGCTCGCCGAGGAGGCCGCGCGCGCCCGCAAGGAGCAGGAGCTTTCGCAGACGAAGGCCGTCTCGCTCGACGCCCTCATGAGCCAGATGAGCGCGGGCGACAAGCGCGAGCTGAGCGTCGTCGTGAAGAGCGACACACAGGGTTCCCTGGAGGCGATCGTGGAGGCCCTGCGCGGCATCAAGAGCGAGAAGGTGTCGCTCAAGATCATCGGCACGGGCACGGGCAACGTCTCGCTCACCGACGTGAAGAGCGCGGCGGCCGGCAAGGCCGTGATCGTGGGCTTCGACATCGGCTGCGATTCGGGCGTGCAGCAGCAGGCCCGCCACGACGGCGTGCGCATCAACTCGTTCCGCATCATCTACGAGCTGATCGACCACGTGAAGAAGACGATGCTCGACCTCCTGCCGCCCGAGTTCACCGAGAAGGTGAAGGGCCACGCCGAGATCAAGGCCATCTACGACATCGGCAAGCTCGGCAAGATCGCCGGTTCGCAGATGCTGGACGGCACGCTCGTCGCCTCGGCGCGCTACCGCATCCTGCGCGGCAAGACGAAGGTCTGGGAGGGCAAGGTCCAGACGCTCCGCCACTTCAAGGACGAGGTGAAGGAAGTGGCCGGCCAGCAGGAGTGCGGCATCTGCTTCGCCGGCTTCGAGGACTTCGCCGTGGGCGACACCGTGGAGTGCTACGTGCTGGAAGAGCTGCCGCGCTCGCTGTAGGGAGACCCGCCCCATGTCCGTTGATCGTCTCGAAAGAGTCAACTCCCTCCTGAAGCGCGTCATCGGCGAAGCCGTGTTCCGCGTCCTCCAGGGGGACGACGTGAACCCCGGCGTCGTCACCGTCACGGAGGTGAAGTGCGCGAAGAACCTGCGCAACGCGACCGTGAAGGTGAGCGTGTTCGGCGAGCCCGTGGAGCAGAACCGCGTGCTCGGCCACCTCATCCGCCGCACGCACGAGTTCGAGCGCATCGTCAATTCCGAGGTGCGCCTCAAGTTCACGCCGCAGCTGCGCTTCGTGATCGACCACTCCCTTGAGAAGGGCGACCACGTGCTCGCGCTCCTCGACAACCTGCCACCCCCGGCGGAGGGCTGATGGCGCGCCTCGACTCCATCGCGATGCTGGCGGCGCTCGACGGGCTCCTGCTCGTCGACAAGCCGTCGAACATCTCCACGCACGACGTGGTGAAGGCGGTCAAGTCGCGCTTCAACCTCGTCAAGGTCGGCCATGGCGGCACGCTGGAGCCGAACGCGACGGGCCTTGTCGTGCTGCTCGTGGGCGACGGAACGAAGTTCTCGAACGACCTCATGGGGCGGGACCGCGCCTACACGGCGACGTTCCGGCTCGGTCGCGTGACCGACACGCAGGACCGCGAGGGACGCACGCTCGAAGAGCGTCCCTTCGACGCCGTGACGCGCGAACGCCTGGACGCCGTCCTGCCCGAGTTCCGGGGCGACATCTTCCAGACGCCGCCTCCCTTCAGCGTCATCAAGCGCCCCGACACGCCGACCTACGGCATCGTGCCGACCGATCCCGCCGAGCGGACGACGCGCCTCGTCCACGTGTACCGCCTCGCCGTGACGGCCTTCGCGCCGCCGCTCGTGACGGTTGAGTTCGTCTGCACGAAGGGCGTCTCGGCGCGCGCGCTCGCCCACGATCTCGGCCAGTCCCTCGGCTGCGGGGCCTCCCTCGAGTCCCTGCGCCGCACGCGGGTCGCGAAGTTCGACGTGGCCGACGCGATCGGCCTCCTGGACCTCCTCAAGCTCGACGCCGTCGGCTTCAGGGACCGCGTCATCCCCATGGCGGGGGCGCTTGCGTGAGGGCGCTCGCCGTCGGGTTCTTCGACGGGGTTCATCTCGGCCACCGCCGGCTTCTCGCGCGGGCCGACGCCGCGCTCACCTTCCGTAACCATCCCGCCACCGTCTTCGCGCCGGACCGCGCGCCCGCCCTCCTCATGACGCCGCCCACGCGCCTCGCGGCCATCCGCGCGGCGCTGGGCGGCGCGGACACGGCTGAGGCGTCTGTGCGCGCGCTCGACTTCACGGCGGAACTGGCCGCGCAGCCGCCGTCCGAATTTGCCGCCTGGCTGCGCGTGGCCTACCCCGCGCTGGACACGATTCTGTGCGGCGCGAACTGGACGTTCGGCGCGGGGGGCGCGGGCGATGCCGCGTTCCTGCGTGCGCGCGGCTTCCGGGTCGAGGTCGTGCCCTTCGCCATTTGCGGGGAAACGCCGGTCTCCTCCACGCGCATCCGCGCCGCCGTGGCGTCCGGCGACCTGGACCTCGCCGCCGCGATGCTGGGACGTCCCTGGACGCTGGAGGGCGAGGTTTTCGCCGGGAAGGGCGTGGGGCATACGCTCGGCTTCCCCACGCTCAATGTCCGCCCTGCGACGGGGCTTGTGCGTCCGCCGTGCGGCGTCTACGCCGTCGAGACGGCGTGGGGGCGCGGCGCCGCGAACTACGGCCTCGCCCCCACGATGGGCGCACGGGCTTGGGCGGAGCCCGTTCTGGAAGTGCATCTGCTGGAAGTCCCCGCCGCCGGCCTGCCGCCGCTTCGGGGACGGACGGTTGCGGTGGACATGCGGCGGTTCCTCCGCCCCGAACGGCACTTCGCCTCCGTCGCCGAGCTCCAGGCCCAGATCGCCCGTGACCTCGCCGCCGCGCGGGCCTGAGGGCTCGCCGACCGTAATCCGTCCGCGGTCGCTTCCCAAAGTAAATGCGACTAAAATCGTGTCATGATGGCACATGGTCG
>ERZ1026780.1989-NODE-1989-length-12384-cov-4.192635_pt1 | contig 12384 bp, 21 predicted proteins | sample MGYA00380126_ERZ1026780 | MGnify/ENA primary metagenome ERZ1026780 (study PRJEB33269, sample SAMEA4719762) | human gut metagenome | biome: human-associated habitat; feature: organic feature; material: feces | place: Cameroon | collected 2013-10 ... | reverse complement strand
CGGCTTCCCTGCCGCCGATGCCCTTGGCCCGCTCTGCGTGCCACTGGGCTTCGCTCACGATGGTCTGCATCCTCATGCCTCCCGTCTGTACTTCCAGGCCCAGTCGAGCAGGCACTCCTCATGGAGAAGGTCGCCCTCGATGTCGTAGTACGTCTCGTCTGCCCGGATCTCTTCCCGGCAGCTTTCGCAGATGCCCACGATCTCAGCCTGTGTCTCACAGTTTCCGCAGCCGTCACACTCACGGCCTTGGCTGATGCAGGTCAGTGCCATATCATCCCCTCTTTCGTTTCGTTCCAAGGCCAGGGAATACCGCCCGGCTCGTTTCAATGAAACCGGGCGGCGCCCAGGCCGATGTACTGTTTAGTGCTGGTCGGCCAGCGGTTCGGGCTGTCCGTCCGCCTGCTGTTCCAGGCGCTTCTTCTGCGCCCGTTCCTGGTCGGCCCGCCTGGCGTCCAGCAGAACCTGCACCGCTGCGTACCGGATGCACTCCATCCGCCGCGCCCGCTCTTCCTCAGTCAGCACAGGCCGGTGGATATGGACGATGATCTCACTTTTCTTCATAGACGATCCCTCCTTCTGAAGGCGTATGCTCTGTGGTTTGTCCGTTATGTTTTGGGGCCTTTCCATTCCCACTTTTCACCCCGCATACAGCAGGTGCAGGGCGCTTCGTCGTAGCCTACGGCCTTGTCGTGCCGGCAGGTGGCGCAGTCCCCAAGTCTCTTCAAGTCCTGGTGCATGGCCTGAAGCATCGTCTCCACCTCCCGCAGGATAGCACAGCCTTTGGTGGTGCAGTTGTGCTCCCACCCACAACCCAGGCAGGCCAGACTGCCAGTCTCGACCTTGAGACGGTGCAGGGATTTCAGTAGGCCATTCAGATCTTGCACTTCCCTCGCTCCTTTCAAACGTTGTCATCTATCGTGAATGAGTTCATCCAGGAGATTAAGCAGAACGAAATAGGCGCAATCTTGGTGGTGCATTACCTCCCGCATGTGGGCCATGTACTCTTTTAGCAGCCCCTGCGTGTCGTGCCTGTCCGCTCTCGGTGGGTCTTTATGACTCCCTGCACATGGTCTCAGGTCGCGTTCTTGTGTGGCCTGAGGCTTTTCGTAAGGAACTTTCAGCTTTCTCACCCCCTTGTCTCCCCCTCTCCTGCCGTGGTACACTAAGTAGGAAAGGGGGTATTATCTTATGACTGTTCGTGAACACATTGAAAGATTTAACCGCTCATTAAATCCAAAGCCTGTCCTGTCTGCGGAAGAGATCAAGTCCATCCGCGACAGTGTTTCTGACCCAACCGGCCTCCAGCCGTTTATGAAAAAACGCATCGAGCAAAGTGAGGATTTGCAAGAGCAGGTCGAGCAACTGCAAGCAGCTCTCCAAGAGCAGATACGACTTGCGGAAGAAGAGCGTGCCCTTCGCATAGCAGCAGATGAAAAAGAACATCGGTACACTGTAAAGTGGAACCGGATCAATTTATCTGTTGCTATCTCTGCCGCCTTGTTTGGGCTTGGTGGTTTGATCGTCTCGCTTGTAAACATGTTCACCACGTAAGGCGACCTGGTAAATGATCGAGCAAACGCCCATCCCCATCCCGAAGGAGCTGAGGGACGTAGCGATCAACAAAAGCACCTCGCGGGTCATCCGCCTCACCACTCCTTTCTCATCGTTCGTCGGGAGTAGGCACAGCCCATAAATCCTGCACCCTTCTCCCCTGCGCCTTGGCCATCTCATATTCGTCCTGCATTTGCAGAAAGACAGCCGCCTGGATCTCTGGCAGTCGTTGAAGTAGCGATTCAATGGCTGCCAGTTTTTCTTTGATCTCGGCCAGTTCGTTCTCCAGCGTTCTCACCTCCTTGCCACCTCCTTTCACAAGGTGATATACTAACCACAGAAAGGGGGTGATTTTCTATGAAGTTGAATATTGATTGCGTCCGTTCCGTTCTCTTGGCCATTGAAAACTTTGAGTACGGAGAAGTGTGTAACTTCACTGACTTTCTAAGCAAGCCAGAGTTGCACGGCTATCCAGAAGATGATGTTCAGTATACTTGCCAAAAGCTCTTAGAAGCAGGTTACATAAAAGCTCTGACTTTCCGTTCCCTTAAACAGCCAGAAGCTATAGCCAGAGTTTCTGACTTGACATATTCTGGACATGAGTTTCTGAATACGATCCGCAAAGATACACTCTGGGAAAAAACGAAGAGCATTGCCAAAAACGTCGGCGTTTCTTCCTTAAATGCACTCGCAGAGATTGGGAAACAGCTTGCGTCGTCTGCAATTACCGACTCGCTGCAACACCTCCTGTGATCACCACCCTGACAGTCAAAACAGGCAACTGATCAGGGCGTTCTTCCAGCTGATAACTCACGACATCGTGGATCTCGCACCCATCCAGGACGAGCTGCACGGTGTCTTTTTTCGTTCGGATTTCGAGCGTCTGTGCCACCTTCTCACCCCCTCTCACCGCGCTGGATCCTATTACTACTCCACGACGAAGTAGTCGTTTCTCATGCAGCTGATCGTGGCTCTGGCTCTGCCGGCCGCGTTTTCAGCCTGCTCCCGTGCTTGGAGTTCCCTCTTGCTCTTGCCGATCGGCACCATACTCAACAGGTAGTCGATCTCTTTCCGCATAATACACTACTGCTGCGGTCATGTCAATGCTTTTTGTTAAATTTATTGAACATTTTCTTGACATCTATTTTTATCTCATGTACAATGAATTGAACAAAAGCAGAACGGAGAATATGTATGACACTTCGTGAATTGATTACGCAATATCGCTCTGAACATGGTCTATCTCAAAGACAGTTTGCTACGCAATGTTCTTTGTCCAATGGCTATATCTCAATGTTGGAAAGGGGCCTCAATCCAAAAACACAGCTTCCCCTAACTCCGACGCTACCGGCACTAAAAAAGCTGGCAACAGGAATGGGAATCTCTCTTTCTGAATTGATTTCTGTTGCAGATGATATGCCGGTATCATTGGTTAGCGATGAACCGGAAAACGGTTCTAATCCCATCCCCTCCAATGTCCAACCCATGCCCACGATGCAGCAGATTCCTCGAATCGGTATGATCGCCTGCGGTGATCCATTGCTGGCCCAGCAGAATATTGAGGGTTATGATAACGTGCCTGAGTATGTTAAATGCGATTTCACGTTGGTCTGCCGGGGCGACAGCATGATAAACGCCCGAATATTTGACGGCGATATTGTCTGCATCCGGGAGCAGCCAGATGTGGAAAATGGTGAGATTGCTGCAGTTTTGATTGATTCGGAAGAGGCTACATTGAAAAGGGTGAAGATCTTTGATGACCACATTGTTTTGGAGCCGGAGAACCCGATGTATAAACCGCTGGTGTTCTGGGGCGAAGAGATGAATAGTGTTCGGATTCTTGGGAAAGCAACGCATTTTATCAGTGCGTTAAAATAAAAAAGATTTCCACAGGAAAAGGCTGGTGATAGCGGACAATATAGCCATCGTTCCCCCGTAAAATATAAAGAGAAAAGAGGAAAAATCATGGAAGCATTGGTGAGTATCCTTGTCATTGTTGCAATTGTTCTGCTCGTAAAGAATTCCAAAACAAAAAAGGAACTGAAAAAGCTGAAGGAATCTATGGGGCAGGCTACGGACGTTGAGAATTACTGCCAGATGAAGAGAGATGAGGCAGACGCTTATTACAGAGAGAAGCAGGTAGGTGCAAATACCCTTGTTTCGGATGCGGAGAAGAAAATCAACACAATCAGGCAATCCATTGCCCAGCTCCGTGCGGAAAAGAGCAATCTGCAAAATGAGCTGAAAGCGCTTACCCTGGAAGATAAGATTCAGGCCGTTTCTATTGAAGCCTATGAAAACCTAAAATCTGATGAAGTCAAGAATAAGCTGGCCCTGTTGCAGAACCAGCAGACAGAGATGCTGAAGACTGGCAAGGCCCTTACGATCAGCAGCAATGAATCAAAGAAATTCATCAATAGCCAGGAGAAACAGATCCTCCGCTGTTTCAACGCTGAGTGCAGTGCCATCATCGAAAAAGTCACAGTCAAGAACGTCGATACTTCCAGAGGAAAAATTCAGCGTGCTTTTGATGCCATTAATAAAATTTTTGCCATTGATGGGGTGCAGATCACGGCAGCCTATCTGTCCAGTAAGCTCGAAGAGTTGAGCCTTGTCTATGCCTATGCGGTCAAGCAGGAAGAGGAGCGGGAGCAGCGCAAGGCTATCCGCGAGCAGATGGTGGAGGAAGAAAAAGTTCGCCGGGAGATTGAGCGGCAGAAACAAAAGATTGAGAAAGAAGAAGCTCAGTTTTCCAAGGAAGTTGGTAAACTGATGACCTATATGCAGAAGGCGACGGACGATGTAGAGCGTCAGCTATACATTGATAAGATCGCTGAGTTAGAGGGTAAGTTGAAAGCTCTGGAGTCGGACAAAGAAAACGTCTTGGAGAGAGAACAGAACACTCGCGCAGGATTTGTCTACATTATCTCCAATATTGGCTCTTTCGGTGAGCGTGTCTTCAAAATCGGCATGACTAGAAGATTGGAGCCGATGGACCGGATCGCCGAGCTGAGCAGTGCGTCTGTCCCCTTTCCATTCGATGTTCACGCCCTGATTTTCTCGGAGGATGCCCCCGCACTGGAAACTACGCTGCACCAGCATTTCAATGGTTTCCGGGTCAACAAAGTGAATCCCCGGAAAGAGTTCTTCCGTGTGGATCTGGATGAGATTAAAAAGGTCGTCCTGGAGAACCACAATGCAACCGTAAAGTTTGTGGATGCCCCTGACGCCACCGAGTACCGAGAAACGTTGAAGCTGAACTAAAGGGGTCGAATGCGTATGCCCCACGTGTGTGGGGGTGAACCGAAATCTGACAAATACGCACGGCACTTGAGTTGGTGTGCCCCGCGCACGTGGGGATGAACCAGGATATGCTGCGGAAGTGGTATAGTTTCTAGGCATATGCCCCACATTGTGGGGGTAAACCGAGGTGGCCTACTCCACATAGTAAAGGAGCAAAAAATATGACCTTACAAGAAGTCGTTTCGCGCTTTAACACGACACCTTTCCTGTTCGCCGGATCGGGTATTACCCGACGGTACTATGACCTGCCTGATTGGAGGGGGCTGTTACAAGAATTTAGCCGTAGAATCAACTCTGATCGCTTTGCGTTTCGTGCCTATGAAAGCAAAGCCGCTGAGTTAGGTTACTCTCACGGCTTGTTGCCTAAAATCGCCACCCTGATACAACAAGATTTTGATGCACAGTGGTATGCCTCTCCGGAGATTCGGACACTTTCTGAGCAAGAACTAGCGCTTGTTGAAGAGGGTGCCTCCCCCTTCAAGGTAGAAGTAGCATCCTTCTTGAAGAAACACTCTATCGTTATTCCAGAATTTCGAGACGAAATCGGGAAACTAAAAAATATCTCTAAGAAAAATCTTGCTGGTGTGATAACGACCAACTATGATGCTTTCTTTGAGACGCTCTTCTCTGATTATAAGACCTTCGTTGGTCAAGACGAACTTGTGTTCTCTGCTATCCAGGGAATTGCTGAAATCTATAAGATCCATGGCTCTGTGGCAAGACCAAGGTCCTTGGTTATCACGGAACAGGATTACGAAATGTTCAACGCCAAAGGGAAGTATTTGGCGGCAAAACTAATGACCATCTTCATGGAGTATCCTATTATTTTTATTGGATATTCTCTGACCGATACGAACATACAGCAAATTTTGGAGGATATTGTTGCGTGCCTCCCAGAAGAAAAATTCGCTACCCTTCAGGAACGCTTTGTCTTTGTGGACTATCAAAAGGGAGCGACAGGCGTCACTGTATCAACGCACTCGATCAACTTAAATGGGAAGTTACTTTCTATGACAAAACTGACTCTTGAGGATTTCGGCCTGCTATATAACGCTCTGGCGTCCAAGAAGGCAGCACTTCCTGTTAAATTGCTCCGCCGGTTCAAAGAGGAGATCTACACCTACGCAGTGACTTCGGAACCAGGGCCTCTATTACAAGTCGCATCTATTGACAACGAGGCAATCGATGAAGATAAGCTCGCCATTTCTATTGGCTTGTCCAGAACAGGAGAATATGGTCTCAGCTCACTCATCGACGAGAATCGATGGTATCGTAATATTATTACTGACGAAGTCCGAAACCTAGGATACTCCTATGACCAGCTTTTAGAGGTTAGCTATCCAGAAATCATCAAGAGCATCAATGGCCACTTTCCTGTCTGTAAATACTTAGCAAATGCAAGGAAAAACTTCCCCTCAATAGAAAATACTATCCCAGCAACATTTGATGAACTTGCAACCAATACGAATATAAAACTTCGTAGTTCCACAAATAGGTACTCCTCTGTTTACGATCTCTGGGAACAAGAACACAATAATCCAACTCGGATGTATCGGTTATTGGCTTGCTTACCAGAATGGAAAATAGATGCCGAGCAGCTTGGCAAAATACTTCAACAACTTTTTGAGTCTGACAAGGATGTATTATCTACTAAGCCAGCGTCTCGCGCAAACATAAAACGTCTCATCCGAATGTATGACTATCTAAAGTGGAAAAAATAAAAAGACCCCCGTAGCCTAGTACCTCAAAGGCGAGGGACTAGTTACGGGAGTCTCCTGGTATGAGACTTTCCATTCCAGTACCCGCTAGGCGGGGACCAGTCTTTCCAGTATCACACTCCATATTATATTGTACGGGTACAAAAAAATACATAGGAGTTATATCCAAATTATCACCATATTCATTGGTTATTTTGCCAACGTTGGCAAAATGGCCTCAAAGCGATCTGTTTTGAAGACTAAAGGGGTCGAATTCGACCCGGTTAAAGGTGAGAACATGGCGAATACAGTAGAATATTATCTCTCCAAATGGTTTGACCGTAAAACGGCGGAATACTTCGCCGCCGGGAAAAAGAGAATCACCGGAGTTGTGCCCAACAACGACTTCACATTGACGATCAGCTTTGACAACGGCGAAAAGCGGCTTTACGATATGCGCCCGGTCCTGAAAAAGGGCACCGTATTTGAGCCGTTTATGAAGTTGGAGAACTTTCGGCGTGTCTATGTGGATGACGCGCATTGCATTGCGTGGGACATTGACCCGAACATCGACAGCAACAAGGTCTGGAGCAACAAGGTAGATCTTTGCCCGGACGGTTGCTACATCGATAGCGTTCCTGTAGGGGGTGTGTCCGGTGCCTAAAAGCTGCGCGAATATCATTTAAAAAATATGCCCCCGGCGCTACCAACACCGAGGGCATATTTCCAAGGGCAGTAAACTATGGACTGGTCCACTGCCCTTCTATCATATCATACACATAGGAGGTTTTGCAATGTGGAATTTACCGCCGATGAAGCCGGATGGAATCATCCTCTACTTGCGAAAGTCGCGGACAGACGACCCGATCCTGTCCGTGGAGGAAGTCCTCGCCAAACACGAGCAGATGCTTGACGAGTGGGTAGAACGGAACCTGCCGGGCCTGGGCCGCGTCCCAGAGGAAAACCGATACCGGGAGGTCGTGTCTGGCGAGACGCTGGACAGCCGGCCGAAGGTCCAGGAAGTGCTCAGGCGCATCGAATCGCCCCGGATCAAGGCTGTCTTAATCGTAGAGCCGCAGCGTTTGAGCCGTGGTGATTTAGAGGACATTGGCCGCCTGGTGAAGCTGCTGCGCTACTCCAACACCCTGGTCCTCACGCTGCAATACAGCTATGACCTGCGAGATGAGCGGGACCGGGACGCCTTCGAGCGGGAGCTAAAGCGTGGGAACGAGTTCCTGGAGTACACCAAGCGCATCATGTACAATGGCAGGTTGCTGTCCGTGGAGAACGGGAATTTCATCGGAAACACAGCCCCCTACGGATATCGTAAGATTCAAATCAAAGAGGGCAAAAAGAGAACGTTTACCCTGGAACCTGTGCCAGAGGAAGCGGCCGTCGTGCATCAGATCTTTGAGATGTACCGGGACGGGTACAGCTCCCACGGTGTTGCCCGTGCGCTGAATGAGCAGGGTCTCCGAACCCAAAAGGGCGCCGAGTGGAGCGCTGAATCGTTGCACAAAATGAGGACCAACGAGCATTATCTGGGCAAGATCGTTTGGAACCGCAGAAAAACAGTGAAGACGATCGAGGACGGTGAACTGATCTCCAGTCACCCGATCAACCGAGACTATCTCGTCTTTCCAGGCAAGCACCCCCCTATCATAGAGCAAGAGTTATGGGATGCGGTGCAGGAAATACGCGCCAGGACCCCACCGGTGGAAAAAAGAAAGATGGTCAATCCCCTGGCTGGCATCCTCTTCTGCGAGTGCGGCGGCACGATGAACTTCAGGCCCAATTATCGCAACGGAAAGAAGCAATGCGAGGATAGGCTGCTGTGCAGCCATCAGCCCAAATGCCACAATGCGTCCTGCCTCTTCCCTGAGATGATCGACGCTGTGGTAGGTATCCTGACCAAGGCCATCCAGGACTTCGACACGAAGATCCAGGACAGCACCTCTGACCGCGTAGAGCAGCACCGCCAGTTGGTGGCCCGCCTGGAGCGGCAATACGAGGAGCTGGAGAAGCGCGAGATCGCCCAGTGGGACAAATACACCCAGGAGGGTATGCCGAAGCTCGTCTTTGACCAGCTCAATGCCAAGGTGCTGGCAGAGAAAGAAAGCGTAGAGCGGGCGCTCTCTAAGGCAAGGAATACCCTGCCGGAGCCGATTGACTACGAACGGAAAAAGCAGACCTTCCACGAGGCATTGGAGGCATTACAGGACCCGTCGGTCTCCATTCGGAAGAAGAACATCCTGTTGAAGCAGTGCATTGAGCGCATCGTATACACAAGAAAAAGAAAGGCAGGCAATCGACGCTGGGGCAACCCGGAACCCATGACGCTTGAGGTACACTTGAGGGTGTAGCCCATTGCGCCAGAAGGTCCGGGCGGACTTTGACCCCTTACATATAACTTGCGTGATTGGATGAACTGAGACACACAAGTTAGATAAGAAAAAAGCCTTGATTTTCAAGGGATACAAGAAAAGACCCGGCCTGTCTACAATGGGACAAGCCGGGTCTTTCTATGCCTATTAAGATGTTCAATCCACTTCCGGCAGCCCTGCCACAGAGGTCAGCAGGGACAGCACACCGGCCAGCACAGTAGCCGACGCCACCACCGGCCACTGCACGGCAGACAGTACCGCCGCTGCGCCGATGGTTGCAATAGCCGTCTGTGCCATGGTCTTGACCGCCCGAACGCCGGCAGCCTTCCACCATTTCTGATTCATGGTCATGCTCCTTTCCAGAATTATAAGAAGTCGTTCTTTTCCAGACGTGCTCGGTAGACCCGTTCGATATGGGCAATGGATAGCGTTGCCTTATCATTCGGGAACTCAGGATGCCGCGCACAATAGCGGTTGTAGAAGGTAATGTCCTCTAAGATCTCGTCAAAGTGTTCCTTGGAGTGGAGCTTGCCTTGCAGCACTTCATCCGCAAATCTCAGGATGTGGACCCGTGCGCGTTTGGCGTCGCTCCCGCCGTCCTCGCTGATGTGGGCATCCAGTTTTCTGGATATCTCGGCAAGTTGTCGTGTGACCTCGCCATTGATGGCTTCCCCGATTTTCCGAAAGATCCAGGACCATGGTTTGATTTTGATCGGAACCACCTCCACCACAATAGACGATGCCAGCAGGCCGGCTAAACCGCCCAGCCAGTTCATCACAGCACTCCCCCACGGTCCAGGACGGCGGCCAGCTCGTCGCGCTTGACATAGCCCTCCGGGGCCAGGCCGTTGACAAAACCCTTCTCCGTGGCCTTCTTCCAGGCCCCTTCGGTCTGGCTCCACTCCGGCTCTGGCAGGCTGGCTGCATAGGCCATGGCTTCGGCCATGATGCTGTAACACATCTCAGGTGTCAGCTGATTTAAGAACTTTTCAACATCCATCTCTTCGTCTTCCTCCTTCTTCGGTTCGGTGGGCTTCGGCTGCGTGGCCGGCCGCTCCACGACAAAGTAATACTTCACTTGGCTTTTGAAGAGCGCATAGTCGCCCTGGGTGCGGACGGCGCGGGTGCTGGCCGGGTCGTTGATGTAGATCACGTTCCCCTGGATCTTCCAGACCAGCACGAAATGCCCGGAAGACGTCCAAAGCCCGCGCCCCATGCAGGCGATCACGAGATCGCCACGGTCCACGGCGGCCTTGGCCTGGGCGTGGTAGGGGCTGTCTGGCTTGCCGTACAGGGTCATGCCGTTGAGCATCTTGCAGGTCAGACCGAAGCGTTTGGCCGCCGGGGCGAAATAGCCGTAATAGGTCCCCTGGTGCGGGGCCTTGTAGCCGTGGGCCAGCGCCCAGGCGCACTCGGTTTTCGGCGTGATCTTGGGGTCAGCCCAGGTCGCCAGGACCATGGCCATAGCGGTCGGCCCACAGCCAGAGGCCCCAATGGTCGTCTTCTCCCCTTTCGCCGAATAATCCAGGGACCCCCATCGGGGGTCCGTCTGGAGATAGCTGACGGGTCTGGTGTTCATGGTCTCACTTCCAATCGTCCATGCCCTTGCCCTGGTTGAGGTTCTCAAGGAGCTTCAGGTGGTCCATGTGCAGGCGGTAGGCGGAGCTGCCGACCTGGATGCCGTTCTCATGCGCCCACTTCGAGGCGGTCGCGTCCAGGTCGCGGCCCTCTGCCTTGCTCTTGGCCATGATCTCCTTCCGGTTGGCCCAGAAGATGTTCTCTTCCTTGGTGGTGGGGGCGATCACAGCGCCGAGCTTGTCTCTCTTGATGGTGTTCTTCATGATGTGTCTCCTTTCGATGTTTCCTGTTTAGATTGGTGTGTGTGTCTTAGGTCTCCAGCAACGCCTGGGTCGCATCCCGCCAGCGCTGGGGCACGTCCTCGATGCTCAGGGTACCTGCCTTGATCTTCCTGGCATAAATCTTAGCCATTGTTCTCACCTCCTCCCGCCACGATGCCGGCCAGTTCGGTCAGCGCATCCATCACGTCATTGCTAGCGCTCTGCAATTCCACGATCTTGGCCGCCATGCTGTCCAGGGTCTTAGCTGTGCTGTCGTCGGTTGCCAGCGCCAGCGCAGCCTTGTAGGTCTGGGCGGCGGTGTCGTAGGTGATGGAGCGCAGGACATACCCCGCAAATGCCTCTACCAGGTCGCCGTCATCCGTGCGGACTTCCAGCAGGGCTGTGTCCATCGTGCTGACCTCTTCAAAGGTCGCGCCGGACAAAATGAGCGCCAGGGAGTTGCCCTGACGCTCATAGTCCAACGCCGTAATGCCGTTGACTTTCATTGTGCCTTCCTTTCTGCGGCGTTTTTAGTTGGCCGCGATGAATTTATTGTACTGGTGCCGGATGGTCTCGTCGTTCAGCGCCGCATAGATCTGCGTGGTCGAAACGTCCTCATGCCCCAGTAGCTTCTGAATGACGGTAACATCCATGCCGCCGTTGATGGCGTGGGTGGCGAAGGTGTGTCGCAGCAGGTGCGGATGCACCCGCGCCGCTAGCCCAGCCCTCTCACTGATGTTGTGGATGATGCGCTGAATGGCCCGCTGCTTGAGCGGCTGGTAGGGAGATTTACAGCTGCAAAACAGCCCTGTACCGCCCTTGCGCTCCCGAATGTACTCCTGGAGCATCAGCCTGGCCCGGACGCTGAAATAGACCGAGCGGTCCTTGTCGCCCTTGCCGGTCACTTGCACCGAGCGGTCGGTCAGGTTTAGGTCACTGGCACTCAGTTGGGCCACTTCGCTGAGACGGCATCCGCTGGAAACCAAAAACTCCACCAGTGCCTTCTCCCGGTAGCCCTCGCAAGCATCTCGCAGCCGTTCCAGTTCTTCGACGGTCAGCGCCTGACGGGCGCCCTTCTTGTCCAGCTTGAGCGACTTGATCTTTGCCATGGGATTCTTCTTAATGCGTTCCTCGGTGTGAAGCCACCCAAAGAACGCACGCAGTGTGTTGATGTGCGTTTGAAGCGACGTGTCTTTCAGGTGGCGCGTTTCATCGAGGTACGAAATGTACCCGCGAATGTCGTCGGTCGTTATCTTGGCAGCGCTCTTGTTCACCTTGGCGGCAAACATTTCGAGGTTGTACTTGTAGTTCTTCAGGGTCCTCTCAGACAGGCCGTCGATCTTCTTCGCCCCTAGATAATACTTGATCCGGCGGTGCAGATCGCTGCGTTGGTCGTCATTTTCTTTGAGGATAATGTAGTCCTTTAAGATCTCACTGACTGCTTCCGCAGTGACAGTCACACCTTCCGAAAAAGTTGCAAAAAGTCTCTGTTCCAGCTCTTTTTTCGCGTTCAATGCGTATTTCCCCTTTCAATTTTTGATGTATTGACATTATACATCAGGGCATGAAATGGGGATTCTTTTGTACGCATTAGACCGCTATGACGGCGGT
>ERZ1026780.1982-NODE-1982-length-12434-cov-3.542128_pt1 | contig 12434 bp, 10 predicted proteins | sample MGYA00380126_ERZ1026780 | MGnify/ENA primary metagenome ERZ1026780 (study PRJEB33269, sample SAMEA4719762) | human gut metagenome | biome: human-associated habitat; feature: organic feature; material: feces | place: Cameroon | collected 2013-10 ... | reverse complement strand
CTCGGAGATGTGTATAAGAGACAGGCATATAGTCGGCGGTGTCGTAGCGGTGGTTTGAGTGCGATTCGTTTATGGGATTCAGATATATACAGGTAACGCCGAGAGAGGCAATATACGGCAGCTTTTCGGTTATACCGGCGAAATCGCCGCAGAAAAAATCGTTGTTTTTCACTATGCCTTCTGCGTCCGGCTCCCACACGGGAACACCGCCCCAATCGGCGCGAAGCACTCTGTCCGAAGGGACGTTTTTTTTCTTTTTGCCCGAAAATCTGAATCTGTCGGGAAATATCTGATAAAAAATGCCGCCGCCGAAATTATCCGGCATATACATGTCGCGCGGGTACACGAACTGTTCCCACTCGCCGTCGCCGTCAATCGAGCCGCTTTGACTTATTCCGACGCGCCTGATGAGCGTGCGTCCCCAAGCCGTGTCGTATTCGAAACGGTAAAAATATGCGCCGGGTTCGTTGAAAGCCGCGTCAATGAACCACCATTCGTTAACGTTGTCGGTGCTCTCCCAGTTCATTGCGCGGTATTCGTCGGGTTTGCCGTCGCGCTTTATAACGAGGTCGACATGTGTCACACCGAAGCTTCGCGGCAGAAGCACGCGAAACCGCACGGACGTCCCCGCAGCCGCTGCTCCCGTTATTGATTTATGATATTCCCTTGCGGCGTTAAACGGTTCAAGCATATTTATTTAACGGGCGCGGTGTGCCATATATCGCGCGCGTAGTCCGCAATTGAGCGGTCGGCTGCAAAAATTCCGGCGTTTGCAATGTTAGCGAGAGACATTTTGAGGAATTTGTCGGGCTGCGTGTACAGCTCCTCCGCATGCCGTTCGGCAAGGTAGTAGTCCGCAAAATCCGCAAGACACATATACGGGTCGTGGTGTTTTATCGTTTCGCCTATTTCGGGGAACGATTTGCCGTCAAACGTATGCGTGTTGAGGTAGTCAATAGCCGATTTGAGTGTCGGGTTGTTCATATAGTAATTTCCGGGGTTGTAGCCGTTTGCCTTAAGCTGATTTACCTCGGGTGTGGTCATGCCGAAAATTATGATGTTGTCTTTGCCGACGGCGTCGTGAATTTCGATGTTTGCTCCGTCCATCGTGCCGAGAGTTATAGCGCCGTTTATCATCAGCTTCATATTGCCGGTGCCGCTTGCCTCCGTGCCGGCAAGGGATATCTGCTGGCTGATTTCGGCTGCCGGCATGAGAAGCTCCGCTTCGGTGACGCTGTAGTTTTCGACAAATATCACCTTCATGAATTTGTTGACCGCCGGATCGGAATTGACGGTTTTCGCAAGCGCCGAAATAAAGCTGATTATCTTTTTCGCAACATAGTATCCGGGCGCGGCCTTTGCGCCGAAGATGTAGGTGTGCGGAACATAATTTCCGTTGGGATTGTTCTTTATTTCGACATATCTCGCGAGAATCGCAAGGGCGTTCATCTCCTGACGCTTATATTCGTGTAGGCGCTTTACCTGAACGTCGAACATCGAATCGACATCGAGCTTTTCTCCGGTGATGTCGAAAATATGCTTTGCAAAGCGCTCCTTGTTGCCGCGCTTGATTTTTGCGAGTGATTTCAAAACGGTCTTGTCGTCCGCAAATTTATTGAACTTCGAAAGCTCAGATGCGTCAAGAATAAAGCCGTCGCCTATTTTCTTTGTCAGAAGCTCGGTAAGAGCGGGGTTAGACTGACACAGCCAGCGGCGGTGCGCAATGCCGTTTGTTACGTTCGTGAACTTTTCGGGCGTAAGTCTGTAATAGTCTTTGAAAACGGTGTCCTTGAGAATTTGCGAGTGGAGCGCCGAAACGCCGTTAACCTTGTGGCATGCCGCAACACAGAGATTTGCCATTCTCACCGCTCCGCCCGAAATAATTGACGTGCGCTCAACAAAATCGGCATCATGGGTTGTATTCCACGTGTAGGAGCGGAAGCGATTGTCGATTTCTTTGATTATCTGATAAATTCTCGGAAGCAGACGTTTAACAAGATCCTCGCTCCATTTTTCAAGCGCTTCCGCCATAACGGTGTGATTTGTGTAGGCTACCGTTGCGGTAACGAGCTTCCACGCGTCGTCCCATCCGTAGCCGCACTCATCGAGAAGAATGCGCATAAGCTCGGGTATTGCAAGCGTGGGATGTGTGTCGTTTATCTGAATTGCCGTTTTTTCGGGCAGATTTTCAACCGTGCCGTAACGGTGCAGGTGGTGCTGAACGATGTCCTGTATCGAAGCGGACACAAGGAAATACTGCTGACGCAGGCGAAGGCTCTTTCCCTCGGGATGGCTGTCGGCGGGGTAAAGCATCTTTGAAATCGTCTGTGCCATTGCGTCGCGCTCCACGGCGCGAAGATACTGTCCTTTGTTGAAAAGCTCCATGTCCATGCCGGGGGCTTCCGCCGACCACAGACGCAGAACGTTTATGCCTTTGCCGTCTTTGCCCGAAACAAACATGTCGTGCGGGATTGCCTTAATAACATTCGCGTCGGTTATTTCAACATAGTGGTGATTGTCCGCCCAGCCCTCTTTGATGCTGCCCTCAAAGCTGACGCTTACGGCGCGTTCCTCGCGGCGCGTGAGCCACACTTCACCGCCGGGAAGCCAGAAATCGGGAAGCTCCGTCTGCCAGCCGTCGACAAGCTTCTGTTTGAAAATGCCGTATTCATAGAGAATGGAATAACCGCGTGCGGGATACTGACCTGTTGAAAGCGCATCAAGATAGCATGCGGCAAGACGTCCCAAGCCGCCGTTGCCGAGTCCCGCGTCAGGTTCGCAGTCATAGAGCTTTTCGAGCTTTATGCCGTAGCCCTTGAGAACCTTTTCAAAAACATTCGTAAGGTTGAGGTTATATAAGTTGTTCTTAAGGCTTCTGCCCATAAGAAATTCCATAGAGAGATAATATACGCGCTTTGATTCGCTCCTGTTCGCGCGCGCGTCAAATTCGCTCTTGCCCTGTGCCATGAGTTCACACAGGATCATTGCGATTGCTCTGTAAAACTGGTCATATGAGGCGGCGTCTGCCGTGACTCCGAAAAAGTGTAGAAGCTTGCCGTCGAGTAGCTCTTTTGCTTTGGCTTCGGAAAGGGAATAATTCATACAAATCCTCCAAAAATAAATCGAAAAACAGCGTTTTTTATTCGTTCATTTATCTATTTTATACTATTTTTACCGCTTTTACAAGTAGTAATGCAAAATTTATTGAAGGGATTGTGCCGTTGCTGCTTTTAATTTATGCACGACGGCTTTTCCATAGGCTGACGGGATTCGAACCCGTGTCGCCCGTCAGCCCGATTCTTCCGGTTTTTTTTAACAGAAAATGCGGCAGGGCATAAAAAACGGGATGTAAAAAACCTGAGTTTTTTACATCCGCCTTGAATTATATCAGAAGCTGTGACCGTCATCATTATTGTTTAACGGAGCGGTTTCGTCGGTATAGGTGCCGTTCCGATAACCGCCGTTTGAGTACCGACCGAAGTCCTGCGGGCAGTTTGTGTTCTGATTGCTGCAGGAATTTTGCTGATTATTGCATGCATTTTGCTGATTGTAGGGATTCTGCGGAGCGTTGAACCCCTGCTGATATCCGTAACTCTCCTGAGGCGCTGGATCAAAAGTGCCGCGCTGTACATTCTTGCCCGAAACTTCATTGAAAAACTCCGCGTTTGCAGCTTGGATATAAGGGCTGAGGAACAGTATGCCTATGCCGAATGTAAACATCGACAAAATAAACCATCCGATGAACGAGAACTGCAGACAAAAATATTTGCCCTTGTTGCCTTTCATCATGTCCTTTGACATTCTAAGTGCGTCGATTGCCGAAATTTCGGGGTGCTCCGCAAGAATATAGGGTGTCATCGCATAACCGAACGACGCCACTATGCCGGGAATTATAAACAGCAGCGACCAAAGCGAAACAAACAAGGTCTGAAGAAGAAAATAAAGGATTGAATTGCCGAACTGCTGTTTAAACGGCGTAAAAAGGTCTGAAATGTCGGTGTTCTGCCGGTCGGCATTATGAAGAAAAAATGTCGAAAGTCCGATAGAAAGCGCACCTGCCAAAATAAACCCGACGATTGAACCGAAACTCAAAATTGCCCCCTGAACGACGATTATGAGTACTGCGTTCCAATAGTTGTCTTTAAGCTTAAGTCTTGCGCGTGAGCGGAATTCGGCGGCTGAAATGTTCATTGTTATCTCTCCCTGTTTTATTTTTATTAAAGTGTACCACACAATAATTAAAATTACAATAAAAAGAAAAAAAGAGCCGAAAAAATTTTTTTATTTTGATTACAGCGCAATTGTGATTTGACAAGCGAGGCGTTTAATAGTATTATAAAGAGTACAACAAAACCGAAAGAAGCATAATCGATACAATGCTTGATTTTTTAAGAAGAACATGGGCGCAGATAAATCTCGATGCCCTTGACAACAATATTGAACAGATAAAAAGCGTGCTGCGTCCCGGAACGAGGCTTTGTGCCGTTGTAAAAGCGGATTGCTACGGTCACGGTTATGCCTACACCGCTCAGCAGATGCAGGAATCGGGCGCGGACAGATTTGCGGTGTCGAATTTGGCAGAGGCTTTGCAGCTCCGCAAGGCAGGAATCAACCGTCCGATTCTTATTTTGGGCTACACTCCTCCCGATAAGGCGCGTGAGCTGGTGTACAACGACATTTCGCAGGCGGTTTATTCGCTTGCATACGCCGAGGCTCTGTCGGATAACGCTCGCCTTTGCGGGGTCAAGGTGAACGCGCATATAAAAATCGATACGGGAATGAGCCGCATAGGTTTTTTGTATCACGATTCCGTAGACGACTATCCGGTAATCGATGTGATAGAAAAAGCGTGCACTCTGCCGGGAATAAACCCGGAGGGCATTTTCACTCATTTTTCGAGTGCGGACTGTTCCGACGGGGAATTGTTCACAAGATTGCAGTACGATCTGTTTTTGAGCGCGGTCGAACGCCTTCAGGCGCGCGGAATATATTTTGAACTGCGCCACTGCTCAAATTCAGCGGGGATCTTAAGCTACCGCGAGATGAATTTCGACATGGTTCGCGCCGGGATAATTCTCTACGGTCTTTATCCGTCGCAGGCGGTTGCGCGTACCGTAAAGCTGCTGCCGGTTATGGAGCTGAAAACCGTTGTTTCAATGCTCAAGACCGTGCCGCCGGATACACCGATAAGCTACGGACGGACATTTACGTCAAAACGGGAAATGACAGTCGCTACCGTGCCGATAGGCTATGCGGACGGTTACCCGCGCCGCCTGTCAAACAGGATGAGCATGCTTGTGAACGGCAGACCCGCACCGGTTGTCGGCAATGTCTGCATGGACCAGACCATGCTCGACGTTACGGATATCGAGAATGTGTATGAGGGACGGCAGATAACCGTATTCGGACGCGACGGCGGCGCGTATATAAGCGTTGACGAGGTCGCGGAAAAAGCGGGATTGATAAATTACGAGGTGCTTTGTTCTCTTTCGAGGCGCGTGCCGCGTGTCTATATAAAAAACGGTGAGATATTTGAAACCACCGACTATATGCTGTAAAACGGAGGAAAAACAAATGGCAAAGAAACTGAAAATTATTCTCTCGGTGCTTTTGGTCGTGCTTATAGCAACGGCTGCCGTGGTGTTTACGGGCGTGCTTGACATAAATAAGCGTATCAACAAGCCTACCGAACCCGATAACAGCGCGAACGGACTCGGCACCGATTACAGACAGACCTACACGGTCGACACCGCCGTGTCACTTCCGCTTATGAGTACCGATTTTGAAAACATTTTCTATACGATGACAAAGCAGGGCGAGGTTAAGTTTTATCAGGCTGTCGGAGGTGTGCTGACACAGATACCCGAAAGCGGCAGCTTCAAGGTTACGGCGGAGTGCTCGTCACAAAAGCTTCCCGCAGTCATTCACTATCTTGAAAAGGACGGTCACACCGTAGGCTACGGACTGTTCACGAACATTCTCTATCCCGATGTGCTTCTCTATGACTATGCTTTCTTCAAGGTCACGGACATGTTTGAGGGCTTTAAGGACGACAAGGGTACGCTTCTCATGATGCTTGATGTCGACAACAAGCGTTTTTATAAAGAAGACAAGGTCTACAGCGAGATTTTCTATCTCTATTCCGACCATACAAGCAAATATTTTCTCTCCGAGGATCAGCGCACCGTCGCAATGGACGGAAAAACGAAAACGGATTACAAAATGTTCACAGACGATATTCTTTCGCAGGGCGATAACAAGAATGTTCTGTTCTTCTCGTCGCGTTACTATGTGTCGTATGACGAGAGCGGTCTGGCGGATATATTCACGAGCGGCGGCAGCGGAACAAATGTCGATAACGTGAGATACGCTTTGAATGTGGCGTCCCTCAATTTTTGGCGCAGCGGATCCGATACATATTATTTTTCAAAATCAAAAAATTATGACGATAACAGCTTCATCCTGTTCCGTTCCGACGGCAAGGACACGACAGAGATAAAAAAATTCAGCGGCGATATCAAAAAAGACTATCTTATTTCGGGAGAGTTTATTCTCACAAAGTCTACGGGCGAGGTTTACAACTGCGTTTCGGGACAGTCGCTCGGCATAATATATTCGTGCTTCAAGAGCGGATTCACAGCCGACCTGTTCACAATGAGCAAAAACGGAAAGTATGCCGTTATTCGCGGAGTTAACGGTGACAATGTGCCCGCGTGCGGCATTATGGACTTCGATTCAAACAGGATAACGGCGTATGAAGACAGCGTGTTCGCTTATATAGCGAATGTACATGCTCTCAACGACGGCTCCGTTTACATTTCCGCAGCGACAGGCGAGAGTGCTTCCGCATTCTATCAGCTTATCAAAAAATAAAAAAACCGGAACTGCCGTCGGCATGATTTGTCACGCTGCGGCAGTTCCGTCTTTCTCGTGAGAAAACAAACGGCAAAGGAGAAAAAACAATGAAAGAAAACCGAAAACTGTTAAAAGAAGTTCTCAAGGATATACGTCACGACATGACCGACGAGGAAGTGCTGAATTTATTGGCTGACAGTAAAATATCGGTCGATCCGTCAAAAGAAAAAATTACAATCGGTCAGAAAGCCGCGGACTCCATTGCGAAATTCGCGGGCAGCTGGGCGTTTATATTCTCTTTTACCGGTGCGCTTGTTTTGTGGATGATTGTTAATGTTCTGCTTGCCGCCAAGGCGTTCGACCCGTATCCGTTTATACTTCTCAATCTGGTGCTCTCCTGTGTCGCTGCGATTCAGGCGCCTCTTATAATGATGAGTCAGAACAGACAGGAGGAAAAAGATCGCCGCCGCGCCGGAAACGACTATAAGGTTAACCTTAAGACGGAAATTATGATTGAGGACATATACGATAAGGTGAACGCAGTTCTTGCAAGGCAGACGGAGCTTGAAAAGATAATCCGGGCGGAAGCCGAAGCCGACTCCGATAAAAAGAAAAAGCAATAAAAGCACATATTCACGATAAAAAGGGACTGTAAAAAACCGAGTTTTTACAGTCCCTTTGCAGATAACAGGAAAAAAGATGAAGAACGGACAAACCGAGCAAAATCAAGGCTTCAGACTTGGTGTTGTTTGCCCGAGGGCGCACAAAGGCACGTCGGGCGGCGAAGTTTGTTTGCGGTATAAAACAGACGCATGCTTAAAACTTATGCGGTTATCGCAATCTTTGGGTCTTGCAATTTTGTTAACTTATCCTGCAAAAACGTTGATTTTTACTGTTTTATAAGTCCGTCGCTTTTTTGCGTTCCTTTTTGAGCAAAAGATTATTTTTCTCGAAAACAAACCGAGTGAGTCGGCACTTTTTATGCACCGATGTGAAGTATCACCGTTGCCATGGCAAAATATATGAGCAGCGATAAAGCGTCGACTATTGTGGTTATCAGCGGGCTTGACAGCACTGCCGGATCTGCGCCTGCCTTTTTTGCAAGCTGCGGGAGGATCGACGCGATGACCTTTGAGCATATTGTCGCGGCAAAAATCGTAAGGCCGACGGTTAATGCGACCGTAATGCTGACGGTTTCGTTTTTTAGGAGAATTCTGTCAATGAGGAGCAGTTTCATTACGGTTGCCGCAAAAAGCGTTAAGCCGCACAAAAGTGAAACGCGGAACTCCTTAAAAACGACACGGAAAAAATTCCTGAATTCAATTTGCCCGAGAGATATGCCTCTGATAACGGTGACGGCGGTTTGGCTGCCGGAGTTGCCGCTCGTATCCATTATCATCGGGATGAATGCGGTAAGTACCGGAAGCGCCGCGAGTGATGTTTCATAATTTGAAATTATCATTCCCGTGAAAGTCGCCGACAGCATGAGAAGCAGCAGCCACGGGATGCGCGCCTTGAAAAATACAAACGGCGAGGTCTTGAGATAGTCGGTGTCGGTTGGTGCGACAGCCGCCATTTTTGCGAAGTCCTCCTCGGTTTCCTCCTGCAATACGTCGATAGCGTCATCGACGGTTATGATTCCGACGAGTCTGTTTTCATTGTCGACTACGGGCATCGCGATAAAGCCGTACTTTGAGAACATAAGAGCTATCTGTTCCTGATCGTCAAGGGTGGAAACGGATATGACGTGGTCGGTCATTATATTTTCTATTGCGTTTTGCAGAGGGGAGAGAAGCATATCCTTTGCCGTCACAAGACCTATAAGACGGCTCTTTTCGTCGGTTACGTAACAGGTGTAGATAGTCTCCTTGTCAATGCCGACCTTGCGGATAAGGTCGAGAGAATCCTCCACCGTGTAGTTTTTTTTCAGACGGACAAACTCCGTCGTCATGATGGAGCCTGCCGAATCTTCCGGGTATTTGAGCAATTCGTTTACCGCTTTTCGCATTTCGGGCGTAGCGGTTTTAAGAATACGCTTAACGACATTTGCGGGCATTTCTTCGATGATATCCGCCGTGTCATCATAATAAAGCTCGTCGAGCACATTTTTAAGCTCCGCATCGCTGAATGCGTTTATAAGGAACTCCTGCATATCGGGGTCCATCTCGACAAAGACCTCAGCCGCAAGCTCCTTCGGCAGAAGACGGTAGATGATAACGCCCTGTTCGGGTGTGACTTCGTCGATGATTTCATTTATATCCGCCGCGTTTTCCTCGTGAATGAGATCGTGAAGCTCCGCAAATTTGCGCTCCTCGATGAGCGCGAGAGCCTGTTCGACAAGGCTCTGTTCGGTTTTCTGTTCATCCATCGTGTTTTCCTCCGTATCATTTTTTTTCGCGCCTTTTCGGCACAGCATTACAGGAAGTCAACACAAATAGGGACGCCGTTTAAACGAATATATCCGTTGAGCCTGAACCGACGGATGCAAAAACCGTCGGACGTGTACTCAAAGGAACATCGTCCGTGTTTTCGGTGCACTTACTTCGGCCGCCCGAATTCGTGTAACTGTCGCCTGTATCCATAAGCTCAACTCCTTAATTCATATTGTCGGAAATCCGACCTTACTATTATACTACCGAAATGTGTTTTCGGTCAATATTTTTTTTGTGTGTGTAAAAACAAAAAGTTTTTTCCTAAACCGCCGAATTTTATTGATTTTTCACTTTTATTGTGTTAAAATTTTTTTCGACAAATTGATATGAGGTGTTTTTTATGGGCAAGCTTAAAGACATTGACAAAAAAGCGTCCGACAAGGGCAGCGGTATCGAAACAGTGTGGCAGTTTGTGAAATTCATCGTTGTAAGCCTTCTCGCGATGATAGTGCAGTTTGCTTCTCTCAATATATTGCTGCTGCTTCCGCAGATAAAAGAGATAATATCCGACCCGTATGAGTTTTGGGTTTTTGCGTCCGACGGACTTGAAAAAAACGGACTCGGATATTTTATCGCGTTTAATATTGCGAATATCCTCGCACAGATAGTCGCTTTCTTTGTTAACAAGGAAAAAACTTTTAATTCCGGCGCCAATATTGCAGTTACGCTTCCTATTTATATAGTGTTCACAATTGCGCTTATCTGCTTCTCCGCATGGCTTTCCCCCACGCTTCAGGGGCTGTTCGTCAAGTGGGGAGTGAACGCGCAGGGCGCGGCGAACATTTCGACGATGTGCTGTTCGGCTATTCAGTTCTTCCTCTACTTCCCGGTGGATAAAATTCTGTTTCACAAAAAAGCCGATAAAAAGGATGAAGCCCCGGCAAAATAACCTAAAGCAAAAAAGCGTATGCGGCAGACGTTTAACCGCATACGCTTTTTATTTTTCTTCGTTTTTCTTTTTTCTCGGCTCTATCACAAATTTTTTTATGACGGTGTAAACGATCCCTACCGGAATAAGACAGATTACGATAAGTATTATTTTATCCGTCGGAAACCACTCAAACGCCGCATCACCGAGGATTGTAAAGAGAATTACCCGCCATGAGATGCCCAAAACCGAGAGCGCGGCATATTTGAGATATTTGCAGTCGGATGCGCCGTAAAACAGACTGATAAAATCAATGGGGAATGCGGGAACGGCACGGATTGTCAGCAGCACGGATGCCTTGCTTCCGAGATCCTTTTGAAGTATTTTTTGCCCCGCTTCGCTGCGCGAAAGCAATTTATGTACCGCTTCGCGGCCGAGAAAGCGACCGAGCAAAAAAGTGGCGGACACTTCGATGAATATCCCCGCAAGGTTGACGAACACGGCATAGAGTGGGGTCAGCACCGCTCCGACCGCGACGTATATGACAGACGCGGGAACCACAAAAACAAGTGCCTTCACAAAATACACAGCCAGTATCACCGCAGTCATAAGAGCGATGCTATCGGTAAAAGACAGCAGAGCTTTAATATCGATTTTTGAAAGCTCCTCATAGTTCACTACAGCCGCGACAAAAAGCGTGAGTGCGACGGCGCACTTCACGACCGTTAAGATAACGTCCTTTTTTTTCATCGTGCACGCTCCGTTATCTGCCGTCATCCGGCTTGTGCGGAAGCTCCACGCGGTAGATATTTTTATCGGAAATATCAATATACGGAATGAAAACGGGAGGTATTCCCGCCGATGCCGTCACAGTGCTTACAAGCGCCTTGACATAAGGGAAAAGAGCGTCGTATGTTTCAAGGTGCAGCATCTCTTTCTGCGAGCCGGGGGCAGTGGAGAAAATTGCAACGACCGTGATGTTTATTCTGAATTCCTCCGGGGCGTTTTTATCGAATACCTCGGCGGTAAATTCACCGCGGCACGTGTTGATGTTGGAATAGCCTACATTGTATGAGTATTTATGGGTCAGCTCCAGCTTTTTTACACCCTCGGTTTTGTTGACAAAATCAAGCCTTTCTATTTTATAGCTGCGCAGTTCGCTTCTGTGCATAAAAGACACTCCCTTCTGTGTTGCCGTAAAACACAACTATTGTAGCATAGGTCGGGGAAGTCTTCAACATAAATATTTTTTCTGCTTGAGATTATCAGACATCCGACTCCATATAGTCGATTCCGAGATAGCATGCGTAAGCCTGCGAAAGCTTTGTGTTGCATGTGAAAACACCGAACTGCAAGCCTTTGTCGCGGAATTCCTTTATCATTTTTTTGTTGGCGACGGTGTAGTCGCAGTCGATGTCAAAACCGTATTCAAAGCATACCGTGTAGTCAAGTCCTTTTTCGAACTGCAAGCGTCCGTAGGTGAGCATTATGCGCTGATCGGGGTAAAGCTCGCGAACCTTTTTGATGTTTTCAACGTCGGAGGACTGCGGGATTATCATGTCAAGATTATAAATGCGCGCTCCCATCTCCATGACCGTCTTTACGTTATCGTATGACCAGTCGCCTTTGAGATCAAGAAAGCATATCATACTGCTTTCGCGGCAGATTTCAAAATATTTTTCGAGCGTGCAGAGATACGCCTCCTCGCCGTTTATCGGGTTTACGATGGGTTTAGACGAAAGCTCCGCATACGTGGCATCGGAAACAACAAGGCTTGTGCCGTCGGTGTACTTTATATCGGAATCGTGCCATGTCACGGGAATGCCGTCCTTGGTAAAACGGACATCCGTTTCAATGCCGTCCGAGCCGTTTTCTATCGCGCCTTTGAACGCGGCTTCCGTGTTTTCAAGGTGCTGTGTGCAGAGTCCTGTGTGTGCGATTTTCTTTATGTTCTGCTTGCCCGGGCAGCCCGAAATCAAAAAAGCCAAGCCGCAAAAGAAAATGAGCAGATTTCGTCCGATGTAGTATAGCTGATAATTCATAAAAAGCCTCTCCGTTTTTTATATTGTAAAAACATTGTAGCACTTTGCGCCTGCAACGGCAAACCGATATTGAATAAAATAAAAAATATTCGCAAAAAACAGTGACGGCAGCGCAAAAAAACAGATAATTATATCAGTTCATTATAAAAATCTTAGATTTTTGTCTTGACAACCGAGCCACGATATTCAAGCGCAGTATTGAGGAACTGCTCGACCGGAGGATAAGAATATCAATAG
>ERZ1026780.1981-NODE-1981-length-12457-cov-2.888889_pt1 | contig 12457 bp, 9 predicted proteins | sample MGYA00380126_ERZ1026780 | MGnify/ENA primary metagenome ERZ1026780 (study PRJEB33269, sample SAMEA4719762) | human gut metagenome | biome: human-associated habitat; feature: organic feature; material: feces | place: Cameroon | collected 2013-10 ... | reverse complement strand
GCATTGCAGTCGTCCAGTTTTTTTATTAAATCAAATATATTTTTCCCGGAAACAAGCGGTCGTGCACCATCGTGAATAAGTACCTTACTGAATTTTACCTGTTTTAGACCGAGAAATACGGATTCCTGTCTTGTGTCGCCGCCTGCGATAATTTTTGATATTTTTAAGAGGTGATAAACGTCGGCAAGGTTTTGTATGACAGGTATATCGGATTCTCGTGTAACTATTATTATTTCACTTATAACGGGGAGCCTTGAAAACCGTCTGACGGTATGCACTAAAACCGGTATATTATCAAGCAGCAGAAGCTGTTTGTTTGCTCCGCCCATGCGTGTGCTGTTTCCGGCGGCGGGAATAACAACCGAAATCCCTGTATTTAATGCTTCGAACATAGTTTAACCTCCAGTAAAACAGTAATTTATAATATATCCTGCAAAACCTGTTTGATATTTGAATAGGCACAGACTTCAATTTTATTGATTTTTTTTAACTTGGCAGTGTTTGCGGATGGAATCAGGCATTTTGTAAAGCCGAGTTTTTCTGCCTCTGCAATTCTGTTTTCCAAAAAGCTGCATGAGCGCAGCTCACCTGCAAGTCCGATTTCACCTACCGCAACAATTCCGCTGTCCAGAGGACGGTTGCGAAAGCTTGAAGCTATGGCAAGAAGTATTCCTAAATCTGCCGCAGGCTCAACCATTTTAAGTCCGCCGACAACGTTGACATAAACATCGTGAGAGGAAACGTGCATTCCGATACGTTTTTCAAGCACAGCAAGCAGCATGAGGGTTCTGGACATATCTACACCGGTTGTCATGCGGCGCGGATTTCCGAAAGAGGAGGAGGCTGCAAGCGCCTGAATCTCAGCCAGCACAGGTCTTGTACCCTCCATGGTGCATAAAATACACGAGCCTGCTTCACCTTCGGGCCTTCCGGCAAGAAGTGCCTGTGAAGGGTTAGGAATCTCTTTAAGCCCGCTGTCTGCCATCTCAAATACACCGATTTCGTTGGTAGAGCCAAAGCGGTTTTTAATTGCGCGTATTATACGATAGGCTCTGTGCTGCTCGCCTTCAAAATATAAAACCGTGTCAACTATATGCTCAAGTATTTTCGGACCGGCAATCGAGCCTTCCTTTGTTACATGACCGACAAGAAAAGTCGCTATTGATTCTTCCTTGGCAATACGCATCAGAGTTGCCGCAACATCGCGTATTTGCGATACGCTTCCGGGCGCCGGAGAAATTGACGGATTAAACATTGTCTGTACCGAGTCAACTACAAGAATATCAGGCTGTTCTTTATAAATACATGACACTATGTTTTCCATATTTGTTTCGGAATAGATTTTAAGATTAGACGAATCCACGCCGAGGCGTTCGGCTCTGATTTTAATTTGCTGCTGGGATTCCTCGCCCGATACATAAAGAATCTTTAAGGATTTATCAAGGTTTCCGCAGGTTTGCAGAAGAATAGTTGACTTTCCTATACCGGGATCACCGCCGATAAGTATAAGAGAATCTTGAACGATACCTCCGCCGAGAACCCGGTCAAGCTCGCCAAAGCCGGTTGAGATTCGGGAGTCCTCCGTTATTGATATTTCGTTTAAGGTTTTGGGAACAGAGGAGGAGGCAATTCCGACAGACTGACTTTTAACTTTGGGCGTTGGGGTAACTATCTCCTCATACATTGTATTCCATGCTCCGCAGCCGGGACATTTTCCCATCCATTTCGGTGATTCGTTTCCGCAGTCTGAGCATACAAATACGGATTTTTGTTTCATATAAATTCTCCTTGTTTCTGACAATATACATTATTATACTACAGCGTTTTTTGTTTGTCCACTTTAAAATAAAAAAAACCGAGATTTCTCTCGGTCGGGGGTTCCATTCAGGATAGTTGTCCTAAATGGGGGAAATGAAAAAAAGATTGTTAGTTAATTGTGGTACGAATATATAATACTATACTTTTCACTTTTTTTCAATAGTTATTTTTGTACAGGGTGTAGATTGTTAGGCTTTGAATTTGTGCATAGTGCACAAATTGTTAAATTTGTGTTTCAAATCTATTTCAATACAAGCTTTAAGAATGTCTTTTTACCCTTTTTGATTACCAATCCGTCCTCTTTAAACATATCCGGCGTAACAGTAAAGTCAACTGCGGTTACCTTGTCGCCGTTTATACTCAGACCATTTTGCTGAATCAGTCTGCGCCCCTCGCCCTTTGACGGAATAAGCTTTACGTTTACAAGCAAATCAAGTACATTTATTCCGTCACCGATGTCGGCGGATGAAATATCGGCGCTCGGCATGTTGGCTGTGCCGCCGCTGCTGAATATGGAAACCGCAGCATCATTTGCCGCCTTTGCAGCGTCTTCGCCGTGAACCATTTTTGTAACCTCATATGCAAGAACGCATTTTGCTTTGTTAAGTTCCTGTCCCTCAAGCTTTTCGTATTCCGCAATTTGTTCCATCGGCAAGAAGGTTACAAGTTTGAGCAGACGTATAACATCTTTGTCGTCTACATTTCTCCAATACTGATAAAACTCATACGGAGATACTTTTTCGGGATCAAGCCAGAGCGCACCTTTTTCGGTTTTGCCCATTTTTTTGCCCTCTGATGTAGTAAGCAGTGTAAAGGTCATACCATATGCCTGCTTGCTTTCCTTACGGCGAATAAGCTCAATTCCGCCGAGTATATTTGACCATTGGTCATCACCGCCGAACTCCATGATGCAGTCATATTCTTTATTAAGTTTATAAAAATCGTAGCCCTGCATGAGCATGTAGTTAAATTCAAGGAAAGTAAGTCCCTTTTCCATACGGCTTTTGAAGCATTCGGCAGTCAGCATGCGGTTTACAGAGAAGTGTACGCCGATTTCACGCAGAAAGTCAATATAGTTAAGCTTTAAAAGCCAGTCGGCGTTATTTACCATAAGAGCTTTGCCGTCCGAGAAGTCAATAAACTTTGACATCTGCTTTTTAAAGTTATCGGCGTTATGCTGAATAATATCCTGCGTTATCATAGGGCGCATATCAGCTTTTCCCGTAGGATCGCCGACCATAGTTGTACCGCCGCCAAGCAGGATAATAGGTCTGTGTCCTGCGTTTTGCATATGTTTCATTACGATAAGCTGCATAAAGTGACCTATATGCAGACTGTCCGCTGTCGGATCAAAGCCTATATAAAAGGTTATCTTTTTTTCTCCGAGCATTTTTCTGATTTCATCTTCATGTGTGGTCTGTGCTATCAGACCGCGTTCTTTTAAAGTATCAAATACGTTTTGCATTTTAATTTCCTTTCAGCTTTATTCTATAATATCTTCATCAGTATCATTTTTTTCTATTTTTGTTACCTGTATGCAAAGGTCATCAAGCTGCTGCTTATCAACAACATCAGGTGAATGCATCATAAGCTCCGATGCGTTCTGAACCTTAGGAAAGGCAATAACATCTCTTATAGAGTCACAGCCTGCCATAATCATTGCAAGGCGGTCAAGTCCGTAAGCAAGTCCGCCGTGAGGAGGCGTTCCGTATTTGAATGCCTGCATCAGATAACCAAAGCGTTCCCAAGCCTCGTCATGAGTAAAGCCAAGCGCCTTAAACATTTTTTCCTGAAGCTCTGAATTAAAGATACGCAGACTTCCGCCGCCTATCTCGCTTCCGTTAAGAATGACATCATACGCCTTTGCCCTTACCTCACCGGGATTGGTTTCAAGCTTATCAATATCCTCATCAAACGGATGAGTAAACGGATGGTGCATTGCCATATATCTGCCTTCTTCTTCGGAATATTCCAGAAGCGGAAACTCGGTAACCCACAAAAAGCTGAACTTATTTTTGTCTATTAAGTCAAAGCGTCTTGCAACCTCAAGACGAAGATTTCCGAGGGAATCATATACAACGCTGTCCTTGTCGGCGATAATCAGTATTCCGTCACCTGTTTTGGCGTTTGTTTTATTGAGTATTGCGTTTATTGTATCCTCGTCCATGAATTTTGTAATCTGAGAACGCAGATTTCCATCCTCAACAACAATCCATGCCATTCCCTTTGCGCGATAAGTCTTGACATATTCGGCAAGGTTGTCAAGAGTTTTGCGCGTAAGCTTGCTGCCAAGACCTTCAGCGACGATACAGCGAACGCTTCCGCCGTTTTTCACCGCATCGGAGAACACCTTAAAGCCGCAGTCCTTTACTTCATCAGAAATATTTATAAACTCCATCCCAAACCGCATATCGGGCTTGTCAGATCCGAAACGTTCCATTGCTTCTTTGTAAGGCAGACGGAGGAAGGGGGTTGGAATGTCTATATCCAATACATCTTTAAATACGCGCTTTAAAAAGCCTTCGTTTATTTCTATAATAGTGTCAATGTCTATGAAGGAAAGTTCCATGTCAAGTTGGGTAAACTCCGGCTGACGGTCGGCGCGCAAATCCTCATCACGGAAACAGCGTGCAACCTGAAAATACCGGTCATAGCCGGCGAGCATAAGAAGCTGCTTATACTGCTGCGGCGATTGCGGCAGAGCATAGAAGTTTCCGGGGTGTACGCGGCTCGGCACAAGATAATCTCTGGCGCCCTCAGGGGTACTTTTTGTAAGAATAGGTGTTTCTATCTCAAGAAAACCGTTTTCGTCAAAATAATCCCGTGCAATTTTGGTAATTTTATGACGCATCATCAGATTGCGCTGCATATCGGGACGGCGTAAATCCAAATAGCGGTATTTAAGGCGCAGAGCGTCATTTGTGTCGATTCCTTCTTCAATATAAAACGGCGGTGTTTCCGAACCGTTAAGGATACGAAGCTCGTTAACAAAAACTTCAATCTCGCCCGTTTTCATGTCCGGGTTTATGTTTTCCGGTGTTCTCAAAAGAACCTTTCCGACTGCCGCTATTACATATTCACCCTTCAGCTGCTCGGATTTTTCAAATACACTGCGGTCGCTCGAATCATTAAAAGCAAGCTGTACAATTCCGCTGCGGTCGCGAAGTGTAACAAAGTTTACTCCGCCAAGACGGCGGTTTCTTGCTACCCAGCCGGTAAGCGTAACAACCTCATCCTTATTTGCTGCAGAAAGCTCTCCGCACATGTGCGTACGTTTAAGCCCTGCCATTGTTTCGTATTGCATTATATATTAACCTCCTTGGGGTTTAGTTCTCTACTTTATAATTTTGTATATATCCTCGGCATTTAAAGCAATTTCAGCCGTTTCACCGTTTTCCATATTTTTAAGCATTGCTTTTCCGGCGCTGATTTCGTCCTCACCGATAACCATGCTGTAGGCTGCTTTAAGTTTATTGGCGTATTTCATCTGTGCCTTTACGCTTCTGCCGCATAAATCGCGTTCTGCCGCACAGTTCATTGTTCGCAGGTCAAACACAAGCTTTTGAGCAGCAATATCCGCACTGTCACCTATTGCTGCTATAAACAGACGCGGGGCACTTTGAATATACTCGCTGTCAAGTCTCTGACTTTTCATAATCATTATCAGTCTTTCAAGTCCGACAGCAAAGCCAATGCCTTCGGTCGGTTTTCCGCCGAGTTCTTCAACCAATCCGTTGTATCTGCCGCCTCCGCAGACGGTTGACTGTGCACCGAGAGCGTCGGAGGTTATTTCAAATACTGTTCTGGTATAATAATCAAGACCGCGTACAATGCCGGAATCTATTGTATAGTCAATTCCGAGAGCGTCAAGATATTTAAGAGTTTTGTCAAGATGCTCCCGACAGTCTGAACAAAGATTGTCTATCATTTTCGGTGCATCTTTGGCAATTTCAGAGCAAATTTCAGATTTGCAGTCAAGTATACGCATGGGATTCTTTTCAAGCCTTGACATACAAGTGTCGCAAAGCTTATCCTTGTATTTCTCAAAATAAGCTTTAAGCTTTTGATTATACTCTTTCTTGCATACAGGACAGCCAATGCTGTTAAGTCTGAGCTTTAAGCCGCTGACTTCGAGTTTTTTAAAAAACGAAAGAGCAAGAGAGATGATTTCAGCGTCTGCCGCATCAGAACTTCCGCCGAAACATTCAACGCCGAACTGATGAAATTCGCGCAGGCGTCCGGATTGAGGTTTCTCATAACGATAGCATGAGATGTTATAAAAAAGCTTCGTCGGCTGAGGCTCTGCATAAAGAGAGTTTTCTATAAAGCTTCGTACAAGCGATGCCGTACCCTCCGGACGGAGAGTAATGCTTCTGCCGCCCTTATCTTCAAAGGTATACATTTCTTTTTGCACAACATCTGTTGTATCTCCTACACCTCTTTGAAAGAGCGAAGTGTCCTCAAATACAGGTGTGCGGATTTCTTTATAACCGTATACACTGCAAACCTCACGGGCGGTTTGTTCAATTTTTTGCCAAAGCGGACTGTCGGAGGGAAGTATATCCTCTGTGCCGCGCGGTTTGTTAATCATTATCGTAATTCTCCTTTGTATGTTTATTCAAAACATTTGTTTTATCCGGTGTAAACTTGCTGCAAAGCATATCAATGACTTCGGTCAGTTCATCGCGCCCTGTTCGTTTTTCTGCCGAAAACGGCATCAGAATACAGTTGTCATCCAGCTTCAAGGTGTTATATATTGTTGTCAGGTTGGATTCAATCTGTGATTTTTTAAGCTTGTCAAGCTTGGTTGCAACAACAAGCGGCGTATAATTAAAGCTGCGTATCCAGTCAATCATTGTTATATCATCAGCAGTCGGCTTGTGACGTGCATCTACAAGCTGAATAACCTGAACAAGATTATACCTGTCAGAGAGATATGTTTCTATCATCTTCGCCCAGCGCGCCTGTTCTTCTTTGGAAACCTTAGCATAACCGTAGCCCGGCAAATCAACAAGCCTGTATTGTCCGGCTATATCATAAAAGTTTATGGTTGCGGTCTTTCCGGGACTGCTGCTTGTCCTTGCAAGTTTTGTGCGATTGGTAAGGCAGTTAATCAAAGAAGATTTGCCGACATTGGAGCGTCCGACAAATGCAATCTCCGGTATAAGTGTATCGGGATATTGCTCCGGTCTGACCGCTGTTGCCAAAAGTCTTGCTTCGATATATTCCATAGCTTTATTCCTTTCGGTTCGGTTTATTTTCCTTTTGCGGTAACAGAGGTTTTATGCTCATCTCCCGCAAGTATTGTTTCTATATATGTCATGTCATTCTTTAGCGGCTGTTTGTTTGGCTTGCCTGACGGCATAAGGACAGTTTCAAGAACCTTGTCCATATTTTTCGCAAATACAAAATGAATATTGTCTTTAATCTTTGCCGGAAGTTCGTCATAGTCGGGTTTGTTCTCGTACGGAATAACAATCGTTTTTATGCCGATTCTGAATGCGGCAAGGGTTTTTTCTTTAAGTCCGCCTATAGGCAGCACTCTGCCGCGCAGTGTGATTTCGCCTGTCATGGCGGCAAGATGGTTTACAGGTCTGCCGCTGAGAGCGGAAATAAGTGCGGTTGCCATTGTAATTCCGGCTGAAGGTCCGTCCTTTGGAATTGCTCCTTCGGGGACGTGAATGTGTATGTCTGTCTTTTTATAAAAATCCTGAGGGATACCATATTTAAACGTACACGAACGCACATAGCTGAGCGCGGTTTTGGCGGATTCCTGCATGACATCACCAAGATTGCCGGTAAGCTCAAGCTTACCGTTTCCGGGCATTGTGTTGACCTCTATACAAAGTGTGTCGCCGCCGCTTTCTGTCCATGCAAGACCTGTTACAATACCGATTTGATTATGAGAATCGGTTTTTTCGTAATGATAAACCGGTTTGCCGAGAAAATCGCTGAGATTTTTTGTGCCGATATTTACGGACTCAGATTTTCCGGTAGTAATCTGTACCGCTGTTTTACGGCAAACCTGAGCGATTTTTCGCTCTAAAGAGCGTACGCCGGACTCTCTGGTATAGTTTTCCGTTATCATTTGCAGAGCAGAGGAGGAAATTTTAAGCTGAGAAGCCTTTAAACCGTGAAGTCTGCGCTGTTTGGGGATAAGATGTTTTTTGGCTATTTCGGCTTTTTCCTCATATGTATATCCGCCGACTTCGATTATGTCCATGCGGTCAAGCAGCGGATGCGGAATAGTGTCAAGTGAATTTGCGGTAGCTATGAATATTGTATCCGAAAGGTCAAAAGGCAGTTCAATAAAATGATCTCTGAAGCTTTTATTCTGTTCGGGATCAAATACCTCAAGCATGGCAGAGGCGGGATCACCGCTGTAATCTCTTGACATTTTGTCAATTTCATCAAAAAGCATAAGAGGATTGCTGCTGCCTGCCTGCTTTAATGCTGCTATGATTCTTCCCGGCATTGCGCCTATATAGGTCTTTCGGTGACCGCGTATCTCGGATTCGTTCTGAACTCCGCCGAGGCTTATGCGTGTGTATCTTCGTCCGAGAGCCTCTGCAAGAGAAACAGCAATAGAGGTCTTGCCTGTTCCGGGAGGCCCGACAAGGCACAAAATGTTACTTTTTGGGTGACCTGACAGCTTGCGTACGGCTATATATTCTATAATGCGCTCCTTGACCTTATCAAGACCGCAGTGGTCACGGTCAAGTATCGCTTTGGCTTCTTCCGGATCAAGGCGGTCATCGGTTTTTTTGTCCCACGGAAGTGACAGGACTGTTTCTATATAGTTTTGAATAACGCCGTATTCCTGAGAGTGCGGATGTGTACCGCTGAGTTTATTAAATTCTTCTTCAAGCTTATCCTTTACATATTGCGGCAGACTGCGGCTTTCGATTTCTTAGCGGTATTTGTTTATGTCACGGTCAGAAGCCTCACCGTCGCCAAGCTCTTCATGAATTACTTTAAGCTTTTCGCGCAGGACATATTCACGCTGATTATCGTCAAGGTTGGATTGAACCTTGTCCATAATTTGTCTTTCTATGTTTAATATATCAACCTCATTTGAAAGAATTGCAATAAGACGTTCCAAACGTGAATCAATCCTGAGTTCATCCAAAACCTCCTGTTTAAGTTGAGGTTTCAGAGGAAAGTTTGACGCGATAACGTCTGCCATCTCACCGGGATTTTCTATTGCAAGCAATGATGTAAGTGTTTCCGGTGAAAAGCGGTCATATAAATCCAAAAACTCCTCGGTAAGCTTATAAAGACGGCGGGTGAGAACCTGCAGCTGTAAGTCATCCTCGCAGGGAATGTCGTCAAGGCGCGTTACGTTCACAAGAGCAAACTGACCGTTGTCCGTAAAACGTGTGATACGTCCGCGTGAAATGCCCTCAATAAGTATTCTTACATTTACGTCCGGCAGATTAAGAATCTGTTTTATTTCAGCAACAGCGCCGACTTTTGCAAGGTCTTCGCGGATAGGTTCTTCAACAGTTATGTCGTTTTGATAGCATAAAAACGCTGTTTTACCCGTTTCCATTGCATAACGGACAGCTGCTATTGATTTCGGACGTCCTACGTCAAAATGCAGAGTTGCTCCGGGAAATACTGTCAGTCCGCGCAGAGGAATCAGCGGTAAAGACATTCTGTTTTTTAACATATATATAAACCTGCTTTCGTTTCATATAATTATAGTCATCTTAATATTATACTATGAGGATGAAAAAATATCAAGTATTTTTTATAACTAAAAGTAATATGTATAAAGAACGTCAAAAGGACTGTAAAAATAGTTTTACAGTCCTTTTATTTTCAGTTTCCGCATTCTATGCTTATTTCGTTAAAGGTTTTAAGATAATCATCGGTGGTGTGTTTTTTCTTTTCATCTCCGGATATATCCATGATTGCTTTTCCGTCATGCATCATTACGGTTCTGGTTCCGTATTCGACGGCATATCTGAGGTTGTGAGTAATCATAAGAGTGGTAATGTTTTTTTCTTTTACAAGCCTGTCGGTAAGCTGCATAACTGTATCGGCAGATTTGGGATCAAGCGCTGCTGTATGCTCATCAAGCAGCAAAATGTCGGGATTTGCAATAGTAGCCATTATCAAAGCAAGAGCCTGGCGCTGTCCTCCGGACAGACCGCCTGCCAATGTGCCGAGCCTGTCTTCAAGTCCCATTCCGAGAATTTCAAGCTGGCTGCGGTAAAAGTCCTTGCGTTTAAGGTTAAGACCGCGTGTAAGATTAAATGGCTTGCCTTTGTTGTCGGCTATGGACAGGTTTTCCAGTATAGTCATGGTAGGACAGGTGCCGTCTGATGGATTCTGAAAAACTCTTGACATTCGGCGTGCACGTTTATAGTTTTCGGCTTTTAGTATACTCTTGCCGTTTAAAAGAACATCGCCGCTGTCAGGCATTACATCTCCGGAGATAATATTCATCATAGTTGTTTTGCCGCTGCCGTTGCTGCCGATTACCGAAACAAATTCACCGTCACCGATTTCTATGTTAAAATCGGAAAACAGCTGCTTTTCATCAACGGTGCCTATATTAAAGGATTTATCAATGTGTGACAGTTTAAGCATTTTTTACACCTCCGTTTTTCTTTGCCTTGCGAGTGGTAAAGTCGTTTATCAGCAATGTGGCGACAAACAAAACGGTTATTATCAGATTTGTGTCGGAGGAAGCCATACCGCTGCTGATTGCTGCGGTTATGCAAGCCTTGTATATTATCATTCCAAACAGGACACCGGTGGTAAGTCGCATAAACTTTATTTTACGGAATATGGTTGTTCCGATTATAACGGCAGCAAGTCCCATAACCATTGTACCCGTACCTGAGGTTATGTCAAACTGCATTGATCGCTGACAGGCAAGAGCACCGGACAGAGCAACAAGTCCGTTTGAGATTGCAAGACCGATTATTTTTATCTTTCCGGGACTTTGGGCAAGAGTGACTACCAAAGCGGAATTGTCACCCGCACTCCGCAGAAGAAAACCGGATTTGGTTGAAAGATACCAGTCTAAGGCAAGCTTCATAAAAACAGCTATTATCAGGATTATAATAATGTATTTGTATGAAAGGACAAATGACGGCATAGTTTCCGGCAGTGAAAATATTGTCGGATAACCCATAAGAAACTGATTCGGTGCGCCGGCTATACGATAATTTACGGAATACAGCGCTGTCATGGTGAGTATACCGGCAAGCAAATCCTTGATATGCAGCTTTACGTGCAGAAACCCTGTAAGCGCACCTGCAATACAGCCCGCAAGAGCGGCTATGGGAAGGCAAAGCCAGGGGTTTATGCCTTTCAGCATAAGCGCAGCGGTTACGGCAGCTCCGAGCGGGAATGTACCGTCAACCGAAAGATCCGGAAAATCAAGAATCTTATAACTGATATAGATTCCGAGTGCCATAATCCCATAGATAAGTCCCTGTTCAAAAATACTTATTATAATATCGTTCATAATTTATCTCTCCTGAAAATATATGGGCAGCTTTTGCTGCCCATGAGATGTCGTCTTTAATTATTCTTAATATCATCCGGAATGGTGATTCCGAGCTTTGCGGCAACCTCATCATTTACCGCTACGCTGCTTTCGGTAAGAGTTTCATAAGGAAGTGTGGATATATCTGCTCCTTTAAGAACCTTTCCTGCCATCTCGCCGGCTTGTATGCCGAGCTGAACATAATCAAGACCTGCACATGCAATACAGCCGTTTGAAACCTGTTCCTCCTCAGAACCGAAAATCGGAATGTTTTTTGCATTAGCCTTATCAAGAATTATGGCAAGGGAGGAAACAACAGTGTTGTCGGTCATGTTTGTTATACAGTCAACCTCGTTTAATATAACGTCTGCAGCTGCCGGAATGTCAGCCTTTTTTGATATACCCTTTTCAACAATCTCAAAGCCGTATGTCGGTGCAAGCTCTTTGTATGTTTTAAGTGTACTTACAGAGTTTGCCTCACCGGTAGAATAGAGGATACCGATTTTCTTTGCCTCCGGAAGAACCTTGCGGATAAGCTTGAGCTGTGCCTCAACCGGAAGCTGATCGGAAACACCGCTTATTCCCGGCAGAGCCTTTGTTGCTGATTTTGCAAGATTTGCCGCAACAGGATCCGAAACCGCATTAAAGATTACAGGAATGTTTTTATCAAGACACGCTGCATAAAGAGCCTGTGCAGACGGTGTCGCAATTCCGCAAACCAAATCCTTTTTTGAGTTTGCAAAGTTTTGCGCTATCTGTGTGTTTTTAGCCATGTCATCCTGCGCGCCGATATATTCTATTTCAAGATTATCGCCTTCGGTAAAGCCCTCGTTTTTAAGTCCCTAGATAAATCCCTCGCGGCAGTTGTCAAGTGAGGGGTGGTCTGAAATCTGTGTAACGCCGATTTTGTATACTTTATCAGCTGCATTGTCTGCCGAACCTGTTCCGGCAGTGCTGTCGGAGCTGCCTCCGCAGCCTGTGAGCATAACCGCCATAAGTGATGCTGCTGAAACAGCAGAAACTACTTTCTTAAAAAATCCTTCTTTTCTCATCTTTCTCATCATTCTAATCTCTCCTTAAAATTTATTTGAGGAATAAAAAAACCTCTTTCAGATAAAATCGAAAGAAGCATAT
>ERZ1026780.1978-NODE-1978-length-12489-cov-7.252051_pt1 | contig 12489 bp, 8 predicted proteins | sample MGYA00380126_ERZ1026780 | MGnify/ENA primary metagenome ERZ1026780 (study PRJEB33269, sample SAMEA4719762) | human gut metagenome | biome: human-associated habitat; feature: organic feature; material: feces | place: Cameroon | collected 2013-10 ... | reverse complement strand
CTCCGGCACAACCTCCCCCGTTCCCGAATTCTGGGTCACGACCTCCCGCCGGACCCCACCCGATGTAGAAGCCGTCGTCAGGGACTTCCCCTTCGACTACCGTCTCCTCTACTCGGAAGACCACTTCAACCCAATCCCCGCCTTCGTCTCGCTCGCGCAGACCCTTTACGTCACCGCCGAGTCCACCGGCATGCTCTCCGAAGCCTGTACCTTCGGGTCCGCCGATGTGCGCATCCTCGACAACCTCAACCCCGGCCCCCACAAGTTCCGCCGCTTCGCGGAATCCTGCGCCGCCCTGGGCGCGAAGAAGATCGACCTCTCCGCGCCCTTCGCCGCCGCCAAGTCCCTCCTCGGCCTCTAATCTCCCTCCCTGACGCGGCACGATTGTGTTCCCCCACAACCGGTGGCACGGGGTCGCGCTCCCGCGCGACCGTGGTTCGGCGCGCACTGTCCCCACACCCTCCCTTCTGCCCTACACCAAACTCCGAAAGGCACGATTCCGAAGCGAAATCCCACAACGTTCCTCCCATGTATCCGCATGTGAGATTTCGATGCGTAATAATTTCACGTCTCACATCTTAACCCAATATCCGACACAACACGCGACGGGCGCAGATCTCTGCGAAATTTCGACTCCAGGTGGAGATGCGTTCGGACGCCACGCGCCGAGGACGGCGCGGGTACTTCGCGCGCCGGGCCGCCGAGCGGAGACGTGCTACATGCCAAATCCGATCGCACGGGAACGCGCCCCTTTCGGCGAGGAGCGCGCGTCGGACATTCCGTTTCCCGTTTGGGAACGGTGGTCACTCATCCCTTTCAGGTTCAAAGTTCAGGTTCAAAGGTGTGATTTTAAGTTCAAGGTTGGGATGGGAAATGGTTTTCAAGAAATCACTACTGTTGCAGTTGACATTACACAGGCGGCATGATACACTCTTCGTCGTTCTCTACCAAACAGGTAGTCATTGATTGAAATCGAAAACGGAAAGGATTCCACACATGAATACGCACAACAACGCCTCCATCCACACGTCCTCCCTCTTCGCGTCCGCCCTGCTGCTCGCGGCCTCCACCGCCTGGGGTGGCGTGCCCCTCAACAACCTACAGGGATCGGGCGGCATCGCCTTCAACCCACTCGCCTACACGGCTGGGCTCCCCTGGGAGGGCCATTCAACCAGTAATCTCAACGGCATCGTCTCCAAGCCGCAGGTTGGCGCCTGGTACGTCAACCTCAACGACGCCGACATCAACTGGTGGGCGGGATCGGTCGCCGTCACCGTGGCGGACCGCATCGAACTCTCCTACGGCTACGGTCTCATCGACGCACACAACTACGGCGACCGCTCCATCTCCACCCACAACGTCGGCGCGAAGGTCCGCTTCCTCGACGAGAACGCCTTCGATACGGCCTGGGTCCCGGCCCTCGCCGTGGGCGGCGTGTGGAAATACACGGACTCGGCGACGGTGAAGGCCCTCGGGCTTGACGACAACGGCTTCGACGCCTACCTCGTCGCCTCCAAGCTCGTCACGCAGACGCCCATCCCCGTCCTCCTCTCCGCCGGCCTCCTCCTTTCGGACGAGGTGGTCAACGGAGTCGTCGGCCACAACGACTACGACGTGGTGGCGTTCGGCAACCTCGACATCCTCCCCGCCGAGAACGTCGCCATCGGCGTCGAATACAAGCAGGGCGTCGACGCCGGGGACGGCATCCGCAACCACGACTACTGGGACGCGCACGTCGCCTGGTTCGTCACGAAAAACCTCACCGTCGTGGCCGCGTTTGCCGAGACCGGCGACAAGGACCGTTTCTACCGCCACGGTAGCACGAAGAAGCTCGGCGTCGGCTCCGGCGCCGTCTTCTCCGTGCAGTACCAGTTCTAGCATCCCCGCACGGCGGCACGCCTCACGCGAGAAGGCGTTCCCGCAAGGTCAGAAACGCGGCAGCTTCGCACGCGAATCGACCATGCCGCCGATACGGTTGCGCAGCTTCCAAATCCGGTCGTGTTCCTCGCGCAGGAAACGGAGGCGCCTCTCGTCACGGCGATTGCACGCCGCATCGACGAGGTTCGCCATGTACACGATCTCCTGCGCCCACACGTTCGGATAGGCTCCACCCGCGTAGGCGGAGGCCGCGTGGCGGCATCCCTCGGCTATCGCCGAGATCTCGGCGAGAATGGGTTCCGTCAGGCCCGGATGGCGCGAGTAGCCCCGGTCGTTCGCGAGGATGCGGAAGAGCTCGCTCGCGTTCGCCCGGAGCGCACCGCCGCGCAGATAGAGCGTGCCGAGGCGCAGAAGCGTGCCGCCGAGCGGCACGCCCATGATGCCGTTGAGGGCCGATTCGAGATCCATCTTCGCGGCGGAGGCTCCCTCGTGCGCAAGCATACCGCCGAAGACAAGCCCTGGCAGGGAGGCGGCAAGCGGCTGCCAGTGCCCGCCGTCGCCCCAGTCCGTCACGAGAAACCCGCGCGCGCCGTGGAGCCGTCCCGCCCGTTCGGCGGCAACCATGTTCTCGCGCATGTTCTCGACACGGCCGGCGAGCGAGTTCCACGCGCTCGTGCCGGGACAGACGTAGAAGTCGAGCCCGGCGGCGCGGAACTTCGCGGCCTCCGCCATGAACGGATGGTTGCCCTCGTAGCCCCAGTCGAGGGCGATGAGATCCTTCGGCAGCTCGGGGACGAGCTCGGGATGCTTCAGAATCACGTCCCCCCAGAACATCGGCCGCTTCCCGTGCTTCCGCGCGAGGGCGGCGACTTGTTTGAGGAAGTCGAGGTAGACACGGCCTTCGCCCCGTTCCCGCACGGCGGCGGCGCTGCGTCCCCCGCCCAGGAGATCGAAGGTCTCGTCGCAACCGACGTTGAAAAGTCCGGAGGCGAAGTTCGGCAGCAGTTCGGCGTAGAGGCCGTCCAGGAACGCGAGCGATGCGGGATCCGTCGGACAGAGCGTTGTCGGATCCTTCTTGAAGCCGCCCCACGGCAGGGGCGCCCCACCCTGCGGCAGTTCCGCCAGATGGTTGTAGGCGGGCTTCACCAGCCAGCGTTCGAGGTGTCCGAAGGAGTTCTGGTTCGGCACGAGGTCGATGCCCCGAAGCGCGCAGTAGGCGTCCAGTTCGCGGATCTCCTCCGCCGTGAGCGGAGAGGCCGCCTCCCAGACGTCCCGGTGCGTCGAATAGGCAAATGTATGCTCGGTGTAGAGCTGAAGCTGGTTGTACTCGAACTTCGCGAGCAGGTCGACGATCAGGCGGAGCGTCCCCATCGTCGGAACCTTGTCCCGGCTGATGTCGAGCATGTAGGCACGATCGGCAAACATCGGCAACGTCCCCCTCAGGACCGCACGGGACACGCCGCCCGTTCCGTGCGGCCGACGGGACATCCCTTCTTCACGTGCCCGTATCCTGAATCCACGACACTGCGCGCTGCCTGCTTCAATTTCGCCATGCCGTCCAATCTAGCACATCCCCCGATGGATGTCAAAACCGCTAATCGCGACGGCCGGCGTTCTCGGCCAGTTTCCGGGCTTCGGCCGCCATGTCGGCGCCGCCCTGCGCGATGTTCGTCCGCCAGAGGAGCGTCGTGTCGCCGGACGCCTCGTAGAGCCGTTCGCAGCCCGCGCCGCCGTTGAAGCAGCAGGAATCGACGAGCAGCCGCCCGCCCCGGTGGACGATGGCCGTCGATTTCCGCAGCCCCATGCGCGGGTTGTTGTAGAACCCGCAGCGCGAGAGGATCGCGTTCCCGCCGGCCACGCGGAAGCCGGTCTCCGCCGTGTCCGCATAGCAGCCGTCGAACGTGTGTTCCCAGCCTCGGATGTCGAAGGCGACCGAGCCCGCAAGCATCTCGGGCAGTCCCTTCGCCAGCATTTCGCGCTCCGCCTCCGGCGTCCACGGACGCCTCTTGCTCTCGCCGTAGAGCGTCGACCACTCGCGAACGCCCATGCCCTTCGGCGGCACCGTGCCGCCCCAGACATGGCAGCGCGTCAGGCGGTTCGAGCTGCCCCTCACGCGAATGCCGACCGTGTAGTCAATGACGAAGATGTCTGTCAGGTGGCAGTCGGAGACGCCGATGTCGATGCCGACGTTCCCGGCAAGCCCCTTCATGTTGCACTTGGCGTAGACGTTGTTGGCCACGAGTTCGTAGAGATAGCCCTTCTCGCCGCGCGAGACCTCCAGCCCGACGCGGCGTCCGTTGTGGAGCGTGACGTTCGCGAGCGTGAAGTGATGCGCGTTCGAGAGGCGCAGGCAGCTCGCGAGCCCGTTCCCGTCGATGTCCCCGCCCCGGACGAAGAGGCCGAGGTTGTCGTAGATCCGCCCGTCAGGCTCGAAGAGCGTGAGCGAGACGTAGTCGCCGGCCGCCGCCCACGTGAGGAGGAAGTCCATCTCCCGCGTCGCGACAAGATGCGCGGCGGGATGCATCTCAAGCGAGCAGCGGTTCGTGACGACGAGCGGCGAGGCAATTGCGTACTCGCCCCTCGGTACCTCCAGAATGCCGTTCGCGGCCGCGTCGATCGCACGGCGGAAGCGCGGCGCGTCGTCCGTCTCGCCCGCACGGCGGGGGAAGTCCGCCAGGTTCGCGTCCGCCAGCGAAGCCCCCGCCGCGAGCGGCAGGGCAAGCAGCGCCCAGCACAGGCTGCGCATCCGGCGCAGCGTCCGGCATCTTGTCGTCTCGATCGATTCGGTCATGTCGCGTCCCTTTCCTTTTGCCGTCTCGTGTCGGTGAAATCAGTGTCGATCCCGTAGAAGGCGGCCCCCGCCGGGACGCTCGGCCATCGCGCGCGGGAGCGCGCAGGTTAGGTCAAGCTCCCCCAAAGGGGCCTTCACACGGGGCTCTTCACGAGGGAACGCCCTTTTCTCGATATGTGCCATGGGGGCAGCCTTCACACGTTCTCCACTTCCTCTCACTGAACACCGAGGATTATATCACATTTATCGACTTCACCGACTCCCTTGCCATAGGGGCATGGGAACTTCGCGTGCGAAGGCCGCAGACACAGCGAAATTTTCTTCAGATTGGCCGAAGTTCCGGCCAATCCGACAAGCCATCCAGTACCTTTCCGGAACGATGATCCCTCCAGGAAAGAGGCGGCAACGCGGCGTTTCACCTACGGATCGTCTCGGTCCCGATCAGGCGGCCTTGCCCGTCGCGATAGGTCGTCCGGCCGTTTCGGTCCGTCGTCGATGTCCGCTGGACGCGCCCGGAGGCATCGCGGTACGTCGTCTTGCCGGAACGATCCGTCGATTGCGTCCCCTGTATCCGCCCGCCCCCGTCGCGAAAGACGATTCGTCCGTCCGGGTACCGCTGCGCAGAACCCTGAAGACGTCCGAGCGAATCGCGGTACGTCGTCCGTCCGTGGGCATCCGTCTGCCCCGTTCCCGTCAGGCGTCCCGAACCGTCCCGGTACGAGACCTTGCCGGAGCGGTCAACGGTCACGCTGCCCTGCAGCCCTCCAGTGGCGTCGCGATAGACGGTGCGGCCGCCCGGCTCGACCTGAACGGTTCCCTGGGTTCGTCCCAAACCGTCGCGGTACGTCGTCTTGCCCTTCCCGTCGCACACGACCGTGCCCTGCAACCGCCCCTGCCCGTCGCGAAACGAAGTCCGTCCGCCCCGGTCCGTCGTCACCGTGCGGACGACACGCCCCTGCGCATCCCGATCCCGGTACGTGACGACCTCCGCCGCGCACATCCCCGCACAGAGGCCAATCACGGCGATCGCCAACCAACAATTTCTCATCTTCACGCCCAACCTCCCCTTTTTGAGGGGAAGGAGTGTCGGCAGTTGAATTCTGACGCGGAGAATGTAATTTCTACCGCTTCGTCTCAGCAAGGCCGCAGACGCTCACGTGCATCAGGCGCCCCGACAGCGGATGGCGCACATCAGCCTCATAGACTTCGTGCCCACGAACAGCCTGGCCCCTGCACTTTGCAATCGCCAATGACTCATACCTCTCCCATGCCGCGCTCTCCGTCAGGTTCCCAGACGAGACTTCCTGTACAAGCGAGGCCAAAATCTCCTTTGAAACCACGTCGAGGCGAACAAGAAAAGCAAGGTTTCTCTGCGCACGGACTTGCGCGATTCGGTACGCCCCCCTCAGCTGTGCGCCTGTCTTCCCCTCGATGTCGGAGAACCCTATCCCGACAAAGCGGCGCACACCGTCCGTTCCCTTGAACGTACGCGTACCGAAGACTTTCGCAAAATCCATGAGCCTTGCCCACGCCAGCCATTCCGGGTCATCCCCTCCGCCCTCACGGAAGTCCTCCGTGCCAAGGGCCGGCGCCTTGTCTGCTGCCGCGAGTTTTTCGCTCCATGCGACAGCGACGGCGACCTGATACCTTTTCGTCGTTTGATCCCACGATTCGGACGAACAGAGCACCGTCGTGCCGTTCATCTCCTCGTTTGCAAGACATTCATAATAGGACGCAATCGAAATCCCGGCGGCGCTTTCGTCCGCCATGCTCCGGGCCGCATCGCGCGCAGACACGACCTGCCGTCGCGCCTTGATCATTTCACGTCTCGCGCGGATCTCCGCAACAATCGCGCATTCCTCGCGCGTTTCCAGAAACTTCCGGTCGTCCGCCGGATTGTCCATCTCCCGTTCGCACGACCCGATGAACACATACCGCTTCCGCTCCGCGTCAATTCCTACCTTGGTGCCGCTTTCGCGCAGGATGGCCCTTACGGCTGTGACCGCATTCCCTTGCCGCCGCGCCGCGCAGAACTTTCGCCACGCATCGGCAATGTCCACGGCCTTCTCGACGTATGGATTCTTCTTCGCCTCGATTTCAAAGGCAGAATCCCTGACTGCAAGCGCATAGACGTAAATGCCGTCTTCCGCACGGTCTGCCACGCCAATTCCGGGGACGTCGACGGTTCGCGCCTCTTCGCCAAACAACGCCTGAAGTTGCGCACGCCATTCCACCCCAGCGGCCTCCGACAGCCCGCGCGGGAATGGGATTCGTGCGGCCTTGCAGCAGACTGCGGCGATGACATCACGGCGCACTCGCCCCATCGCATGCCCCAACGCCCGATGCTCAGCGAAAATCCCATCGCCTTTCACGGGAACGCGCTGATGGAAGAACACCCATCCCTTCTGCGGATAGATTCCTGACGGCGATTCCAGGATGTGCTCCTCATAATAGGGGCGCACATCCTCGTCGGCAAGCGGGGCTTCAGCCGCCATCCCGGCTGTGGGCGCACAGGACAGTGCGCCAACAGCCAAGACGGAAACAAGGGACTTAGAAATCATCGCTGATCGTTCCTTCGCCGGTGAGCGTCCCCTGCGAGGCCCGTGCGGCAGGCTTCGCGGCGGGCGCGACCTCCGCCGACAGACGCGACTTTGGCTTCGCCATCTTCTGTTCAATCGCACGGCGTCCTTCGGCGCGGCCCTTGGCAAACGACTCCTGGTCCGCCTTGGCGGCATCCACCTTGTCCTGATAGCCCCGCCAGCGACCAAGGGCATTCTTGTTCGCGAGTTCAACCGCAACGCGTGTCGCAATCAGCTCCTCGGCCATCACACGCGCATTCGCGGCGCTTTCGGCATCAAGTCCGTACACGCTCACGTAAATCCGCTTCCCCGTCAGCGGATGATCCAGTTCTCCTCCGTAGATCTCGCATGCGCCGGCAATCGCGCGACGTTCGACGCTTTGCGCGAGACGACGATCGACTGTCTCGCTCGCAGAGGCAGCGGACGTTCCTCCCTCTCCAGATACGTTCGCCACCGCCGCATGCGCAACACGCTGTTCGACATCGGCAAAAAGCGAGAAGATGAGGCTAGCGTTGGCGCTCGCCTGTGCCGCCGCCTTGTTTACCTCGTCACGCGCGGCGTTGATGCCGACCTCTCGCGCCGCGATGCCCAGGAACACACGATTGCCGTTTTCGTCCACCATCTGACGGGGCCCGCAGACGAGCGAGAGATCCGTCTCTTCCAGCCACTGCTCGACCGTTTTCTTTCCGGCCGCGCCCACGATCTTCTCGCCCAAGAGCGTCGCCTTGGCCGCACGATGCAAAATCTTGCTCCAGACACCCGCAACCGCCACATGGTAGTCTTTCCCGTCCCACGATTCAGCCTGGGCCAACACCGTCACGCCAAAGAGCGGCCATTTCGAGACCGACTCGGCCGCGCTCGACACCTTGACGAACGAATTTGTGTCGTCACCGAATATCTGCGCCTGCTCCTTCGCCGAGAAAACCTGCCCGACAGACTGGGCAATCTGGCCCTTAAGCTTCAGAACCGCCAACTTCGCGAACTGGTCACGCTTGACGAAGAACTGCTTGTCCTTCGCCGGATCAGCCGCTGGGAACGCGATATCCACAATCTGGATGATGCGGTTCTTGTTAGACCGGTACTTGATGCCGTTTGACTTGAGGGTCTTCTCGACCATCTCCTTGGCCGTCATCTTACGGGGATTCCCCTCAGGCTTTTGCGGCGCATCCTGTACCTGAACGACGGTCTGCACGCCCTCGTCCTTCTTCATCTCTTCGGGCGTCGGCGCCGGGTTATCGGCTTTCGCCTTCGACTCAACGGCTTTGACCGTTGCCTCCGGCAAAGCTGCCGCCGCTTGCTGGACTTGCGCCACTGCGGCCGCGGCCGCCGCCGCGATCGGATCTTCCGCCTCCTGTGCGGATGCAATGCCCAGCGACAAGGCGACGCCCGTCGCAAAGGCCTGTTTCATGAGTTTCATGTTCATGTTCAGTTCCTTTTTTTTATTTTTTGGGGTGGACAAATCTCTTCTTCCGCTTTCCAGCGAGACGCACGTTCAGTCAATGGCCTCCGCCAACGAGACGGACACCGACTTGACCAGCCGCGCGTCTTCCTTTGAAATGTGGATGTCAATCGGGATAACCGTTGTCATGTGAATCACGGGCGTTTTATTCGACGAATAGGCGAGAGACGAACCGGAAGCGCTGTTCAACCACGGTCCCCAGACAAGGCACGGCGGAAATCTATTGATTCCTCCACGCTGTTTCCACTCATATTCATTCTGACGATCTTCGCAAAACAGGACGCCACCTTCCGAAAGGCGCACCTTCCGGGACGCGACTTCCTCGCCTTCCTTATCCATGAGACGAAGCAGGTAATCGACCGAAGCACGTGCCCTCTTCCCGTCCAAATACCACCTTTCAACGAAATGCTCCTTGAACCAGGCCAAATACACGGCATAGACCTGTGGTGCCAAGAAGTACGCCTTGCCGCGAACTGCCGTCAGAGACGCATTGCATTTCGTAATCACCTCGACACGCCCCAGTGAGGGTTCATTTTGATTTGAAAACGACGGCCCATTCTTTGTGCCACCATTCAGCTTCTTCGTCAAATCGACCAAGGACGGACGATAATCCATCAAGGCAAAACAGCTGCCCAAATACGGAACGACACGACCATCACGCCCCAACAGCGTATCCATCTGTGAACAGGAGAGACCGACATCTATGTGGTTGAAACTCTCAGGAACGTTCCCCAACCCCTTGACCCAGTCGCTGTTGTCTCTTCTCCAATAATCACCAAGGCGCTTGGCAACGGGGCGGAATGTGACGGGCTTGTGAACGGAAATCTGCTCCAGGATCTGCGTAAACCTCGGCATGAACCGCTTGAAATAGACATCCTGCATCAAGTAGAACTGGCAGTAATAACGAAGAATGACCTCGTTTGCCGCGCAGCCTTCCGCCTCTTTGCCCTCAAGAACGGTCGGCTTGGACGAGGCAAGCTTGACGTTGACGAGCTGGCGGACAGGATCGAGGCCGTCCAGCTCCTTCTTGAGGAGCGCGGCGGCCGACTTGTCGCGCCGCTCCTTCGATTCGTTCGCGAACGTGATGCCGCCGATGCCGTCAACTTTCTGGGCATCGCCCGGTACAAGGTCACGCACCTTCTTCCGCGCCTCCTGAATCTTGACCCAGGCCTTGACGTCCACTTCAATGCCGAGCCCGCGCTTGCTGCGCGAAGCGCCCGTCACCTCGTACTTCTCGATGTAGCCGTTGCTATGCGACAGGATCTCGTCCTTGATCAGCTGCTCGTTCTTGAGCTGGGTCTCGCTGTCGATGAATGTTCCGACCGCGAATTCAACTGCATTTCGGCAGGCGTCCTTCTCGGCCTCTTCCTTCGTTTCGCCCGTGCCGCGTCCGTAGACGACCTTGACATTCGCCGGTTTCTCCGGCGCATCGACCGTCGCCTCCGCCGGAGGCCCGGAGAGCAAGAACGAGTCCTCTGCCCACGCCGCCGAAAACACCATGCCAACCGCAAGGGTCGCCAGAACCAACGGTCTGCCACGCCACTTCCCGAACTGAGCCATTTTGTGTCCTTTCTTTTTAATGAAATATCAACGCACCGCGTTTCCGCCGAGGTGACTGGTATGCCCGAAGGGAGAACCCAGTGCGGGGACGAAAGGACACGAGGGCGCAATGCGCCCCCGGCTCACGTCTCCACGACTTGTGCCGACTCTTCGAGATGCCAATCACATATTGTGACACGCACGCGCCGACGCAGAATGACAGCGGAATCTCGATTATTTTTTCAGCCGCGCCTCCGACGGCAGCTGCCGTACACACACGATGCTACATATCTCGCAGCGAGAGGCCGCGATAGCCGACCTGCCGTACACGCTTCTGGGGATTTGCCGCAAAAAACACCTCGGCTTTCCGACGCAGGACGGCTTCATCGAATCGCCGCACATCGCGCTTGACTTCGCAGAAGTCGAGACGGTTTTCGAGCTCGTCTTCGCAGACAAGGTCAATCTCGTTCTCACCCCTGCGATCCCACCACGAATCCATCTTCGTGTACGTCGATTCGTCCACGAACTTCCAGTAGAAGTACCGCTCAAGCGCGAAGCCGGAAAAGGCGTCGAAATCCCGTGCAACCAGCTGCTGGAGCTGCTCAAAGCGTCCCAGCTCAACAAGGTACTGGTGCTTGAAGACGAAACGAAACCAGAAGCGGAAGAAGCAGTCGTCAATCTCATAATGCGAATTCTTGGTGCTGACCTTCGCAAAAGCCGGCACCTTCCGCCGGACAAGCGCATACTCGTTCTCCAGCTTGCTCAGATGCGCACCGATCTCCGTGCCGACCATGTTCTTGATTTGCGAGTATTCCGTATTCCCGGACGCAACGGCCGACAGGATCGAGAAATACGTCTCGTAGTCGCGGCCGAACTCCTGAACCAGCAGCGACATTCCCTCGTCCAGAAACGAAGACCCTTCGGAGAAAATCGTCCGAATCATCGCCTCCCGCGTAAACGCGCCCTCGTCCATCAGCCGTTGCACATAGCGGGCAACACCGCCCGTGAACGTCCACAGTGCCAGAAGATCATCGTTGACAGAGCCGGGTGCGTGATCGGACAGAATCCGCTTCAGAACGGATGCCCTGAACGGCAAGACCCTGAGGCTGCCCGTGTTCCTCCCGTACAGCGGCTCCTGTTCATTCCGGAAGATCCTGTTCATCAGGCGGTTGATGCTGCCGCAGACGATCAAGTTCAATTTGGCCGTCTTTTCATGCCGATCCCACAGATTGGCAAGCGCACTGAAAACGGATGGATTGACGCGGTAGAAATCCTGGAACTCGTCGATGACCAGCGTAATGGGCCGCTTCTCCGCTTCTGAAAAGATCACCTCCGCCAAGTCCTCGAATCGCGTTGCGACACCCACAATCGGAACGTCAAGAACCGCCTTCATCAAAGACTGAAAGCCCTCGCACAAGTCCTTCTCGCTCTTCCGTCCGACATAGAAATAGAGATAGGGGGCGTCGCCCATGGCCTGCTGAACCAATTGCGTCTTACCGACACGGCGACGTCCCGTAATCACCGTAAACCGCGCATGAACGTGCGATTTTTCACGGACATCCCGCAAATACGCGACTTCTTTCTCCCGGTTGTAGAACTTCACAACTAAACCTCCGTAAATTATACGTCCGTTAAATTCATGAAGGTATTATAGCAGAACTCATCCTTGCCCGTCAAACGCCTCCAGCGTCTCGCACTCCTTCAGCCGATAGACGAGGCCCGTCTTCGTCCCGCCACCGAATGACATTCTGCATATTTCATCTGAACATCCCCGCACCGTGTTTCCGCCGAGGCGACTGGTATGCCCGAAGGGAGAACCCAGTGCGGGGACGAAAGGACACGAGGGCACATGCGCCCCCGGCTCACGTCTCCACGACTTGCGCCGACTCCAATCAGATGATTACCAGTCTTCCGGCGGATCAGCGACAAACGTTTTCAACTGCGCGAAAGTGCATCAGAACATCGACCAGGTGGCAACTCCCCCGCCGCGCCGCCACGCCAGTCAACCTTCCAATCCGCCTTCGTTTCTCCCTTCGGGATACCAATCACATACGATGACACGCACATGACACCTTCAAGTGACAGTCCGTTTTGAAAATTGTTCTGATCCCGTTGCAGACAAAGGCGGATCCGCGCAGATCCGTGTCGGGCGAAGCCCGGATCTGTGTTATCCGTGGGGAAGCCCCTCCTCCACCGTTTCTACCACTGAACACACTGAACCCCAGCCCCCTGCCCCTCTATTC
>ERZ1026780.1971-NODE-1971-length-12548-cov-3.317458_pt1 | contig 12548 bp, 4 predicted proteins | sample MGYA00380126_ERZ1026780 | MGnify/ENA primary metagenome ERZ1026780 (study PRJEB33269, sample SAMEA4719762) | human gut metagenome | biome: human-associated habitat; feature: organic feature; material: feces | place: Cameroon | collected 2013-10 ... | reverse complement strand
CAAGTACACCGTGGGAATGGCTACCCAGGGACTTGCAAACTACATCAAGGCACATGCTGCCGAGTGCACTGACGCTTATGGCGACCCTATCAATCCGGAGGATGTCCGCGTCTGCATTTCTTTCGACAGCCGCAACAACAGCAAACTTTTCGCGAAAATCACAGCTGACGTGATGTCTGCCAATGGAATGCACGTGTTCCTCTTCGACAACATCCGCCCTACGCCGGAACTCAGCTATTCCATCAGGGAGAAGAGAGCTATCGCCGGCGTGATGGTTACCGCTTCACATAACCCTAAGGAGTACAATGGCTACAAGGTGTTCTGGTCTGACGGCGCGCAGATTACATCCCCTGTCGACAAGGACATCGTGGCAGAAGTTGCCAAGATTACGGAGCCTTCACAGGTGCGTTTCGAACCTAAGGAGGAATGCGGGGAAATCGAACTGATGGGCAAGGATGTAGACGAGAAGTATCTTCATGATATTCTTTCACTTATGCTTACTCCGGAAGCCCGCAAGAATCACCCTGAACTTAAATTCGTCTACACTCCGCTTCACGGATGCGGCGTAAGACTCGTTCCTGAGTGCCTGCACCGCCTCGGCTTCGGGCATGTATACCATGTTCCTGCACAGGACGTGAGCGACGGCGATTTCCCTACGGTCGCTTCACCAAATCCGGAAGAGCCTGCTGCCATGAAGATGGCGCTGGAAGTCGCTGACCGTGAGGGCGCTGACATTGTGCTCGCCACTGACCCTGACGCTGACCGCATGGGTATCGCAGTTCGTGACAATGACGGCAAGATGGTCCAGTTCAACGGCAACCAGACCGGTGCAATGCTTACCTACTACATCCTCACACGTTGGAAGGAACTCGGCAAGCTCACACCTGAGACATACGTAGTCAAGACCATCGTGACCACCGAACTCATCACCGAAATCGCCAAGAGCTTCGGCGTGAAGATTTACAATGTCCTCACAGGTTTCAAATACATTGCGGAAGTCGTTAAACGTAACGAGAAGACCGGAGAATTCATCTGCGGCGGCGAGGAAAGCTACGGTTTCAATGTAGGCCAATATGTTCGTGACAAGGATGCCCAGATAGCTTGCTCAATGGTTGCTGAATGTGCGGCATGGGCTGCAGACCAGGGACTTACGCTTTATCAGCTGATGCAGAAGATCTATAAGGAATATGGTTACAGGAAGGAAGGCCTGACCTCTCTTGTACGCAAGGGCAAGACAGGAGCTGAAGAAATCCAGCAGATCATGGCGGATATGCGCCAGAACCCTCCTAAGGAACTCATCGGTTCTCCGGTGAACAAGGTGGTGGATTACCTGAAACCGGAAGAGACGGGACTTCCTTCATCAAATGTCCTCCAGTTCTTCGACGAGGCCGGCGACGTGGTTTCAGTACGTCCTTCAGGAACCGAACCTAAGATCAAGTTCTATTTCGGCGCGAAAGGCGACGACGCTGATGCCAAGATCGGAAAACTTAAAGATCAGTTCATAAAATAATCCGGTTAATGGATCAAGAGCGTTATAATTCACTGATACAGTCTATCTTTCAGCGGTTTCCGTCGGTACAGACATCCTCTTTCAATGATGCGTACAAGCCCGGACTCCAGCACATGCTGGATTTCAATGCTGCGCTCGGGGGACCTGACAAGGCATTCCGCACGATTCATGTGGCCGGTACAAACGGCAAGGGATCTGTGGCGAACATGCTGGCATCTGTACTTGCCGGAACCGGACTGAAAGTGGGACTATACACGTCGCCCCATATATTGGATTTCCGGGAGCGGATGCGTATTGTCAGTGGAAAACATACGGCGGAACTCGTCCGGAAAGAATATGTACAAGACTTTCTGGAGAAATGGTCAGACACGTTCGACAAGCTCGAATTGTCCTTTTTCGAGATTACTACGGGGCTGGCATTCAAGTGGTTCGCTGATATGGACGTAGATGTGGCAGTTATTGAGGTCGGGCTGGGAGGAAGGTTGGACAGTACCAACATCATCACCCCCGAGCTCAGTATCGTCACAAGTATCGGCCTGGATCATTGTGACCTCCTGGGCGATACATTGGCGAAAATCGCATTTGAAAAAGCGGGGATTTTCAAGCCCGGCGTTCCTGTCCTGATAGGGGAGACGCGGCCTGAAACAGAGCCTGTGTTCAGAGAGCATTTTGCCGAAATCAATGAAGCTGCACCGGGTGCGGCAACATTGACCTTTGCCGACGAAGTCGAACCGTCGTTGTGGTACATGCACGATGATATTCTTTCCAAAATGGATTTGCAGGGGGAATATCAGCGCAGGAACCTGCGGACGGCACTCGCGGCGGTTGATATCCTGCGTGGGCGTTTCCCGGGAATGGAAGCGCCGGAAGTTGTTGAATCATTGATACATACGGCAGCGCGCATGGATTTTCACGGACGATGGGAAAGACTGTCGACCAACCCTGACGTCATCTGTGACATCGGGCACAATGCACCGGCATTGAAATATAATTTCGGGCAACTGAATTCGTACCTGGAATCGGGGAAATATTCCTCATTGATAATGGTTTATGGCATCATGGCAGACAAAGACCTGGATGCGATAATGCCTCTGTTCCCGGAGAATGCAACATGGATTTTCACGACTCCGCAAACGCGCAGGTCTGATTCGGCTGAGGATATAAAAGAAAGATACTCAGCGTATTGCGCAAGCTGCGGGCGTCCGGCAACACGTCTCTATGTGCAGGACTCCGTAAAAGAAGCCGTGGCGATGGCATTGAAAACTGCCGCTGCCTATGGCGGTAACCCTCTGATTTACATAGGAGGATCCACATTCGTGGTCTCCGAAGCTGTTCCTTGTTTCTGATTGCCTCAATTTTCTCACTGGCGGAACTTTAGGCATGCAATGAATTACAATTAGTTGCATTATAGAAACGGATACTGTAAAAACTGATTATACCATGAAACGGAAGACATTGACACTGGTCTTATCAGGACTGATAACACTGATTTTAACCACATTGACTATGAACGCATTTCTCAGAAAAGACAAATCTCAGGCGACGGATGAGCAAGGCCATGTGCTGACCGGACTTTGGGCTGATTTGAACAAGGCCGTGCAGCAGGACAGGCCGAAACTCCAGGAAGAAATTCTTGCGCAGATACGTGAAAAGGCTATGGACCAGCGACTTGCGTGGGATTTCTATGATGCTTCGACACGATATGTGGATGCAGTTACCGACAGGAACTGGAAACTTGCAGACTCTCTGGCTGCTGAATTTGCCGACAATGTCCGGAAATTCGATGAACCGATAGTCACCTTTACGTGGATGGGCAGACGTGGCGGCGATTCGCCTCTTGCCATCCTTAAATATGTCCAGGACCATGCCAAGTCCTTGAAATCCAGCCGCAATGATGCTTTCTATCGCGTCGGGCTCTCCCGCTACGGCGGTCTCGGCGCGACTCTAGCCCCGTTCCTGCCGGAGTTTTATGCCAATGACTATGAGTATGCGCTTTGGCAGTTGCTTCCGTTCACTTCTTATCCGAATGTCAATGAGGGTGAAATTTATGCCGCATTGAAAGACTATGAACGGGATTCATATCCTTTGGGCGTATATCTGGAATATCTGGAAGCTAGTCTCAATTCCCTGGTACGTGATGCGAAACTGGCTGAACTGCAGAAATTTGCAGATAAATATGAGGGCAAGGCCGTTTCAATGTATGCCAAGGCGGATATTCTGAATTTCCGGTTCGCGGAAATGGAAAAATCAGGTGCCGGTTCAGCTGATTACGAGGTATTCTACAAGGAATGTCAGGACTTCGAAAAGGCAAGGAAGGCTTTCAATGGTGATGAGGCCAGGATTGTCGGGGGCTTGAATTCCGTCGGCGACATTGTCCGGGATCTGACGGATAAGAACATTGGACTGAGAGTTGAGGACGGGAAGATTATCGCCGTTCTGAAAAACCTCAAGTCGGTACACCTGAGCATGGCGCTGTCGTCGGTGAAATCTGCCGGTGCTGTCATTGACAAGACGCTGAAAAATGAAAGATGCAGTTTCTATATTACTGATACATTGACACTTGACTTGCCGCAGATAAACGACGGCGAGTATGAAATCAAGGCTGTTTCCGGCAAGGTGGAAGACTATATCACTTTCCAGTCACGGAGAATTTCTTTTGCGGCCCGAACGGAAAACCGGGGCATCTGCGTTTATGCGGCTGACTATGAAACCGGAGAGCCGATACGGAAAGCCGATATTGAACTCCGGAAATCAGGCAAGACTATATCTGTATATAAAGATTTGAATTTCAATGGCTTTACGCCTCTTCCTGCGGAAATTGCCAAGCGGTTGGACGCCACTTCCCGTTATACTTTGGTGTGCAGATTTACCGATGAAAAGGGGTATCTTCATGAAAGCTGCGATGTCTCCATCTGGGGAAATTCACGAGTGAATGACGAGGCGGCAACTGAAAAGAAGACGCAATGCTGCAATATCTATATTGACCGCGGGGCGTACAATCCGGGCGATACCGTTGATTTCAAGGCGGTTATATATAAGACAGATTACGTGAATTTTGCGGAGACCGCTCCTGCCGACGAGAAATATAAAGTTTCTTTGTTCAATGCCGAGGGAAAGAAGATTGATTCACGTACTCTTGCGACCAATGACTTCGGCTCCATTGCCGGACAATTCGCTCTTCCTTCAGACGGCAGGAATGGCTGGTATCAAATTACTGTAATCGCGGCATCGAACAAACTCGGTGGCGCCTTTACGAAATCTTTCCGCGTGGATGAGTTCGTGCTGCCTACTTTCGATGTCGCCTTCGATAAGACAGCTAAATTGTATTTTCCTGGTGATGAGATTGTTGCGGCAGGAAAGATTACCAGTTTCACGGGTCATGCCATTTCATCGGACAATGCTGTCTATGAAGTGACGAGTTATGACAAGCTCATTGCCTCCGGAGCATTGGAAATTGCTGCTGACGGCACTTTTTCGGTGAAATTCCGTGCTGACGACAAATTTAATTGGTATCACTACAATGTGGCTGTAAAGATTACCGATGCGACAGGCGAGACTCACGAATACAACAAATCAATGTGGGTGACCGGCGGACTGGAGGTTAATGCGGAGTTGACCAATGAGTCGAATGGAAGAGTTCGTTCAGTGAATGAGCGGGAAGGGCGGTTCTATGTAGACGCTCCTTCGATTCTGATGTCCGATGTCGCTGCCGTGAAACTTTCCGTGGAGTCAAGAGAAGGTGAGCCTGTTCCTGTCAGGATTACTTATATGCTTAGTAATGAGGCTGGTAAGGTGATGAAAGAGTCGTCGGCCCAGTCCGGTGCAATCGAAAACATTGACATGAAAAACCTGCGCTCCGGCCTTTATGAACTGAAGGCTTCTGCGGCTGTGACCAGCGGCTCGGGGCGTGAATATTCGGACACGACGACATTGAAAATCCTTCTTTTGCGTGATACCGACAGCGTTCTGGATGCTCCGGTGAAGGATGTGATTGTTCCGGTTAAGGATGAGGTCAATGCAGGTGAACATGCGGAACTGCTTTTCGGAACTGCTGACGGCGCCCCTGTATGGGCATTGGCGGAAGTCTTCGGTATGAATGCCAAGTTGCTGGAAACCAGGCTTGTAACGCTGTCCGGCAAACGCGGTGAATCAGGATCCCTGACACGTCTTTCTTTCGACTATAAGGACACATATCCTGACGCGATTTCTGTTCAGATATTCTATTTCAAGAATGCCGCAATGGTTTCTGAAAATTATGAATTCCACAGAAAGCGTGATTTGTTCAGCCTGCCTCTGGAGTTTGCAACATTCGAGGACAAAGCATGTCCGGCATCTGCTTATACGTTCAATATCAAGACTTTGCCTGGTGTGGAATGTCTGGCTGCCGTGTTTGACAAGAGTACGGAAATCATTGCCCCGAATGTTTGGGACGTTTTCCGGAGGAACGAATTTCATGCGGCTCCGGTGAGCGTTTCTGCGGCACCGGGCTTTGTCAGGGGGGATTATTTCGTCGGGTATGGGCGCCGTTCCGACAAGCGCTTCAGCTATGCGATGGCTACCCGCTCGGCCGCGATGGATTGCCTGGAGGAATCTGAGGTGGTCTGCAACGAAAGTGCGGCAATTGCCGACGCCGGTGCCGACATTTCCGCGCCGATTCGTGAACGGTTTGCCAATGTGTTGGCATTCAAGCCTTTCCTGCGCTCTGACAAGGATGGGAACATCTCATTTTCGTTCAGCACTTCCGACAAACTTTCCACATACGTCGTTTCGCTTTATGCACATGACCGGAAGATGCACAATGCCGCTCTCCGTCGTGAAATGATGGTGACTATACCGTTGAAAGTCAATGTGGTAGAGCCGTCGTGCCTGTATTATGGCGACAAATATCGACTTGCGGCGTCGGTTTCTTCCGTGGTGGAGCACAATGTCTCGGGAACATTGACCCTGTCCGTTTATGCCGGTAAGGATTACAAGGCGTTGGAGGCTGCCGGTGCCAAGCCGCTTTCGGTGATGAAGCGTAAGGTGACCGTTCCGGGAGGGGAGACCGTCAAGTCAATGTTCGATGTCAATGTTTCTGAACTTCTCGCTGGTGCAGCATTGCCTGCTGACCTCGGCTTCAAACTTGTGTTCAAGGCTGATGAAACGGCTGGCGTGAAATACTCTGACGGAATGTTTGTCAATGTTCCTGTGTATGCTGCTGTACAGACACTTACGGAATCGCATTCCGCTGTTCTCCGTGCCGGTATGGATAAGGATTCACTGACGGCGCAGCTGCGTGGCATGTTCGTGAATGTCGCGGGGGATAATGCTGATGCTGAGGTAATCAGTATCATTGACATGATTCGCGATGCTATTCCTTCAAAAGTGGATCCTGCCGGCAAGGACGTGCTTTCGCTTTCGGAGGCAATGTATGTCCGCGGAGTTGCTGCACAGTTGCGCGCGCTTTCACGCATGTCTTCTGATGTTGAAGCGGAAATGCCTGACAGTGAGTTGTTTGCAAAAGTATTCGCTTGTCACAATGCAGATGGTGGCTTTGCCTGGTTCGAGGGAATGAAGTCATCTCCTGTCATCACGGCGACGCTTCTGGAACGGTTCTCGAAGATGATATCAGCCGGCTATCTGGATGCTTCCGCTCTGGTATCTGCTGATGCAGCGTTGTGCGCTGATGTGGATGCGGTGCTCCGTTCAGCTGTCCGTTATCTCGACAAGAGCCATTTCAGCACTCCGGCGCTCTGCCCGCTCTGGTGCGGTGCCGTCTCTGATGAACAATATATGTATGTCAGGTCAATGTTTGCTTCTGTTCCTTTCGAAGTGAAGCAGTTGACCGGAACTTTTGCCGGCAAGAGATTGGATGCTTTCCGGAAGGATGCGAAGGAATATCTCGTGCCGAAGAAGGTGCGTGGCATGAATGGATATATTCTCGGCAAAGCGCGCAGAATCATGACGTTACGTGCTCTTTCGGCTTCTGATGAAGGCTGCCGTCTTGCTAAAGCGTGGGGGCTTGGCTGCTTCAACATTGACAAGAAACTGGCGAAGTCATTGGAAGCGGATGTGGTTTCGCTTATGGAATATGCAGTGGAGCACAAGGACGGCGGCATGTATTATCCTAATGCGGTGATGCCTTTCCGCGGATTGCTTGAGAGCGAGGCTTATGCGCATTCGATGCTTTGTGATTTGCTTACCGATTATGCGCCTCATATCGCTGACGGCATCCGTCTATGGCTTATGCTCCAGAAGGAAACCCAGCATTGGGATGCCGAACCTGCATTCGTAGATGCGATGAATTCAGTTATGAACGGCAGTGCCGAGATCAAGTCTACGAGCGTGGTCGTGTTGACGAAGACTTATACCAAGCCTTTCGCGGAGATTGCCGCATCCGGCAACGGATTTACTCTCCAGAGGCGTTTCTTCCGTGAATCGGCGTCTGACTCCGGCAAGGTTGAAAGGGTGGAACTTGCTGAAGGTGAGATGCTTGATGTGGGTGACAAGGTGATTGCCGAGTATCGCATTCACAATGATGAGAATCGCAGTTTCGTAAGGCTGACGGTTCCGCGTGAAGCTGCCTTCCGTCCGGTGGACCAGCTTTCAGGCTACTATGGCTGGCGGATGGCCCCGCTTCGTGTCAATGATTGGTATTCGTTTGCTCCTCAGGGATATAGGAACGTGAAGGCTGATCGTACAGAGTATATGTTCGATTCTTATCCGGAGGAGAATACCGTGATTTCCGAGGCGTTCTTCGTGACCCAGGCGGGTGAATTTACAGCCCCGGTTCCGGTAATCGAGTCGCTCTATGCTCCTCATTATCGGGCCAATGATGCTTACCATGGATTTTTGAGCGTTAAGTAATACTCTGCGCAATGTTGTTTTTTAGAAAAAACCTGGAAAAACACTTGCGTAATGAAAAAATAGTCGTATATTTGCATTCCCGATTTGGAAATCATGGTCAAGTCGGAATGAAAATATGCTTGGGAGCATAGCTCAGTTGGTTCAGAGCGTCTGCCTTACAAGCAGAGGGTCGGGGGTTCGACTCCCTCTGCTCCCACTACGAAAGCACTTCGGAATTTCCGGGGTGCTTTTTTCTGTTCGTCCGGCACGGACTTCTCCGTTTCATCGCCACGTGCGCACTAAAACGTTTTCTGCGCACATCACTTTCAAAATTCACCATGTCGTGCGCAAATCGTGCGTTTTTGCTCACGAGAGATTACTCCAGGGTAGTCGAATCAAAACTTCACCCCTCCCACGATCGGCTTTCGACGTTCCATGTTTATTTGGTACCAATCAAACGTTTTAAACGGTACCAAGTGGCTTTGAAAGCGCACTTGGTACCGTTTAAAACGTTTTCGCGGAACGGAATTGAAAATATGCGAGCTTCGCTGTTATCTTACATTGACCTGAGCCTTTATCTTGGCGACATAGTCTGCCGGGAGCTTCTCCATGGAGCTGAACTCGTCGATAAGAGCCTTGGTGTTGATGGCTTCGAGATACTTGCCTGCGTTCTGCGGATCCTCATTGATGAAACTTGAACACTGCGCCAGCGCGAGGAATGAATCTGGCAGCATCATGTATGCATCTACGTACTTGCCGAATACCAGTTTGGTCTCGGGTGTGATCTCCATCATTCTGTGCATCAATGCTTTCTTGCCGTTCAGAAGTTCCCTGTGCGATGCGGCATAGTCGCTGAACCTGCACTCTACGGTAACCTCTTCGGAAGCAGCTGACTCAGGGAAATAAACTACTGCGGAAAGGTCAGCGCCGTTGTAGCCCCACTCGGCCTTGGTTCCGTCAGTCTCTGCATTGTGGGCGGCGAAACGTGAATAAGGAACCTCCACGCCATTGACATAGACCTTTTCAGGAGCGAAGACGCCGGCGAAAATGAACTGTAGGCGGCGGTTCGGGTCAATGCCGTTGTATGTGCCTTTCCTGGCAGCGACCGTTACCTTGACTGACTGTGCATCAGATACTTTGCTGATGGCAGTAGTTGCGAATTCTTCCTTGTATGCCTGTGAAACGCCGTCGTCCTCATAGTATGTAATCGCGCTGTTTCCGTCGCCCGGAGCTATGAAAAGCCTGAGCTCATTGCTCTTTTCCTGAAGTGACCGGATGTCCGCACCTGCCATAGGGATGATGGCTCCCGCCTTGACGTAATATGGATTTTCGTTGATGGTATAGGTGAGAGTGTCCTTCTGGCCGCCCTTGATCATGGTTCCGGTAGCGACATCGTACCAGTCGTTACCCTCAGGGAACCACATGCCGCGCTTTGCAAGTCCGGTAGTCTTGTCCACTGGAGAGCATACGGTGGTGGCGAGGATATTGTCACCGAACATGAACTCTTCCTTCCACTCGTAGGCCTCATTGTCCTCGGCGTAGTCGTAATACATCGGGCGGCACATTGAGATGCCTGTGTCGTATGTCTGGCGGGCTGCGTTATATATATAAGGTGCGAGGTCGTATCTGAGCCTTATCGCGTCGCGCATCGTATCGAAATAATCAGGGAACACCCAGAAACGCTTCTCCATGGTCAAGTCCTTGGTGGAGTGCGTCTTGTAGATAGGGGTGAAGACTCCTGACTGGAGCCATCTGGTGTAAAGTTCCGGGTCGGTTTCCCTTACGCCTTTAGGCTGCATGTGGCCTCCGATGTCATGTCCCCAATATCCGTAACCCACGTTTGAAGCTGTGGCGGTGAAATATGGAAGGTAGCTGAGGACCTGCCATGATGCCTTGCAGTCTCCGGAGAAACCGATCTGATAACGATGGCTTCCGATGCCGCCCCAACGGTGGTAAATCATTGGCCTTCTGGCATATATGCCCTCGCTTTCGGTCTGGCGCACCATGTCGTTGAAGAATGTGTGGTTCAGCCAGAATGTGTTGCTGAGGCCCTGTGTATATTTGCTTTCTTTCCACTGCTGCCAGTCAAGCCACCAGAAATCAACTCCCTGTTTCTCGAACGGATGAATCACGGAATTAAAATAGGCATTGGCCCAGTTTTCGTCGTCAATGCGGAACGGAACCGGGGCTTTGCTGCCGTCGGGATTGACGTAGCCTTTAGGCCCGTCGTACTCGGAAGTGCGTGAAAGATAATCCTTTACGAATCTGTCATATGGCTCTTCGTATGGCTGGATGCCTGATGCCGGATGAAGGTTCAATGTGGTTTTAAGGCCGAGATTGTGCAGGTCCTCCAGGCAGTTCGCCGGGTTGGGGAACAGTTTTTTCTGCCAAGTGTAGCCTGTCCAGCCGATGCGCTCGCCGAATTCGTCTTTAGGAGAATCCTTTCTTCTGAGTGTCCAGGTCTCGTGCCAGTCCATGTCCAGCACCATCACGTCGATAGGAATGCTCAATGACCTGATTTCCTTGCCGAGTCCCACGAATTCGAAATCGGAGTACTGCCAGAATCTGCACCACCAATATCCGAATGCATATTTTGGAGGCAGGGGAATCTGACCGCCGATTTTCGTGAAATCCGATACGGCAGACTTGTAGTCATGGCCGTATGCGAAGATGTAAAGGTCCTGTCTGTCACCGGGTTCGCGGTTTGCCACCCAGTTTTTCCAGTCTGTATCTTCCGGTACGAATACCTGTCTTTCTGACTCGTCGATGATGGCCCAGCCGTCTCTCGAAACGACGCCCTTGTCGTATGGTTCTCTGGTCGTGATGCCGTCGCAGCCGTCAAGTGTCCTGGTGGTTCCGAGGAGATTCGCGCTGTCGTCAAGACCGGGATGCCAGGTGACTTTCTTTACGCCGTTCTTCGTGGTGTGCTCCGGCATTGTAAATGTCACGAAAAGGTTGTTGTTGTCGAATTTCTTATCGCCGGTATAGGTGAGCGTGAGGTCTGAAGTCTTGATAGTCAGCTTTTTGCCTGAGCGTTTTACGGTAAAGGGAGGCACCGGCATGTTCCTGTTCACGATGCCGAGCGTGGCCCTGTCCTCGAATTTGCCGTCCTCTGCCCATTCCATGCGGACAAGCCTGCTGCCGAGAACCGTGAATCTGGCATTGCCGAAAACTACTTCCGCCTTCGGATTTGCTTTCGGGCTTTCGTTGCTTTCTTTCGCAAGTCTAAGTTCTTCTGAACCAAGCAGATGTCTCAATGTGAGCGGCTCGTTGGTGGTGATGCAGTCCACTCCGAGGTCAATCATTGCCTTCATGTCTTTCTCCTTGTTCACGGTCCAGACGTTCACGCTCATTCCGAGGTCGTGTGCCTCTTTCACCCATTCAGGATGCTTGTAGAACGCGCTGTAATGATAGTCAATGCCGTTGATGCCGTCTTTATGCAGGTCGGCAGGGGCAATGTCGCCGTTCAGGTACTGGTTCGTGAATTCCGGTGCTTCCGTTGCCACTTTCTGGCAGATGTTCATGCTGAACGAGATGAAAATCACCTTGTCAGGGTCATAGAGTCCATGTTCTTTCAGCTTGCGGAATGTAATGTCCACCATCTTGTCCTCACGTTCCTTGCTGTATTGGCTCTTGAACTCAAGGACCAGCACGGTGGACGCGCATTTTGCGCCTTGCTCCAGATATTCGTCGAGTGTCGGCATGCTCTCGCCGTTAGGGAGTTTGAACTGCTTCAGGAAATCGTAGGTGTTTTTCTGAATCTTGTTCCCCTTGATGCTGGCATCGTGATGTACCACGACCTGGTCGTCAGATGTCAGGTGAATGTCGAACTCGCTGCCCCAGAAGCCGTTGTCCTGTGCTGCTTTCAGTGACGCTATGGAATTTTCCGTGTGCAATGTTTCGTCGCAATTCCAGAATCCGCGATGCGCTCCGATTCTTGTCAGGCCTGTGTCTTGTGCGCCGAGCGGCGTCGCCAGTACGGCGGACAATGCGATAGTCGTCAGTTTTAGTAATGAAGCTTTCATTGTATTGTGTGTAATAAACGTTGTTTCGAATCATACAAACCCAAATTGCGCTTGTTGTCTAACTTGCTGAGCGTTAGTGCGAATTTGAGTGTTGTCACTTGTTCGTAGGCTGTAAGCCCACGCACTATTTCATGTGCACGTTACCCTCACCCTAAATCCCTCCCCTCGGGGAAGGGACTTGCCCTCGC
>ERZ1026780.1970-NODE-1970-length-12549-cov-4.280134_pt1 | contig 12549 bp, 4 predicted proteins | sample MGYA00380126_ERZ1026780 | MGnify/ENA primary metagenome ERZ1026780 (study PRJEB33269, sample SAMEA4719762) | human gut metagenome | biome: human-associated habitat; feature: organic feature; material: feces | place: Cameroon | collected 2013-10 ... | reverse complement strand
CACCTCCTTCGCCCGCATCTGGGCATAAAAATAGCGCGCCTGCCGACCCAAGCGCTACTTTGGGTAACAGACGCGCTATGTACTATTTGCGCTTATTTATGTGATAAGGCTCAAAAACGCCGTATTTTCAGCACTTTTTGAGCCTTAATGTTTTTAGTCCTATTATTACAGCCTCGTCCACAAAGTATTTAGTGTTGGACAGGCCATAATCCTTGGCATATCGTGAAAGCAGCCGCTTTTGAGACGAGATTTGTCAAGGTGGTTTTCTGCAAAAGGATATCAAAAGAGCAATGGGGCTGCCACACGTCATTTGTATGGCAGCCCCTCCACAATTTAATGCTAATGCGCAACTGATCTGCCTAAATGGGCAGCAAAGTCAAGCGATTGATACATTTCTTAATGCAAGCAGCACTGATGACGGTCAAGTTGGAACGCCTTATCGTGTTTATTTATGGCACTATTTATACGTTATACAACTCGCCGTTTTCAAATTCTTCATTAGTTATTGGTTCTAACTCGCCATAGTAGTTCTCCAGAAAATCATAAGCATACTTGCGGTTAAGAAGGTCATGTATTTTCTGGTTGTAATAGTTTCTAAGGCAGCTATAGCACGAAGGCGAGCAATTGCATCCTTTTGTGATAGCAATAGCCTTCTCAACCACTTGTCGGAAACAACGGCCATCCTCAGTAACGAGTCTTCTTACATGGCCAGCACCACCCGCAACAGCGTCGTAAAGAACGATGGCATAAATCAGCTTGTTGTCATATACGATCTTGTGGAGGCAGCCCTTAATATCGTTTCTCTCAATATCCATGACGGAAGACAAAGCTTCTAATAGCGCATACATGACAGACAGCATAACTTCTTGATTGCCGGCCTGTGGTGTCGAGAAAACCAATCGCACAACATCCGTCTTGAAAACATGACAGAGCTTATTTTTGACCAGTTTGACTTCGCAGTTTTTTCCCCATGGAGTAATGTGTTTCTTCTCCAGGGTTTTCTGGTGGGAATTAAACCCAGCCACTTCCATGTTTTCCATGGTGCTTTCAGCATAACCGCAATGTGGGCAGACATAGAAATCATCGTTGCAAACGACCATAAGGGAGTCATTGATGGACGTTTCCATCTGGAAACGATTGCCGTCCTTCATGACGAAGGCGTATTTCTGCATGACCTGCCGCTGAGCGTCGCCAATATAGAAGTCATCACTGCGAAACGCCTTATCTGGTTTTCGCATAGGGACGTCCTTCGGTTTTGCGTCTGCTACAAAGCCCTTTCTCGGCTCAATAGCCTGCTTCCATCTGGATTTCGAAATGATCTCATGACAGGAAACACAAGGTTCTCCTCCCTCATTGGGCTCCATCAGTCTATGATTCCAAGTCATGCACGAAGGGTTGTTGCACTGAGCAATATATGCAGTTTCCCAATCTTGTCCGGTGGTCTGAGGCAACTTTCGGATGTATCGGCTTGTATAAAGCTTGCCATCTGCCACCACCTGCGAGTCCGGTGCATACTCGGAGATTGCCAATTGCAGATCGCGGACCATTTGTAGCTTCTTATCTGTGGCAGCATTCGTGTTTTGATACAGTTCGACAGTATCTACCGGGAACCCGTACTTTGGCAGGACATTATTCCTTACGAGGAACTCGATAAGCTCGTTCCTTCCTCGATTGTCCTCTTTCCCTCGACGATAAGACCATAGCTTTTTCTCGACCGCCGCGGCTTGTTGCGTCAATCCCTCGGCAAGAAGGCGCCGGTATTCATCAATGTAGTATTGAACAGTCCCGCGAAACTCATCCACAGCGACTTTCAAAACGCCGTCTTTGCCAACAAGTTTCTCTGTCCATGAGAAATCATTGATCCCCATAACTCTGTGCATAGATTCGGGAATGGATGCCTTCAGAACATCCTTTAAATGTTCTGGTTTACTTGACAAGTACGCGCAGAAACGTTCCCAACCGTCCCCGCTCAGCAGTACATCGGCGTTGTTTGAATTGTATACATCAACCTGTTTTGCAAAGAAGTCGCTCAATGCGACGGCAAAGATATGCCGCAGTATAATTTTCTCATTACGAACTGTGAACAACGGCACACCGATTTTGCCGGTAATCATGTTCTCCGGATTCTTGAAATAGGTAAAGTCGTGGGAACTGAGCTTAGCATATGTAAGTGAGAACGCCGCTGCATTTTTACCGCGACCTGCGCGTCCTGCTCTTTGCACATAGTTTGCCGGTGAAGGAGGCATATTCCGCAGGTATACAGTCTCCAGATCACCCACGTCAACACCCATCTCGAAGGTCGTTGAGCAGCTAAGAGCATTGATCTCTTTGTTGACGAACATCTCCTGGTACTTTTGTTGTTCCTCGCGTCCGAGCTGTGCCGTATGCTCTTTAATGTGAAGCGGCTGCATGAGAGAAGATTGATAGAGTTTTGCATAGTGATTATCCTTTAAAAGACTATCATGCGTGATCCGACGAAGATGGCCGCCGCATTTGAGCGTGGTACACATGTCTTTACAGTTCATCGTGGTGGTCTTCCCGCAGACATCACACACATAGATCGGAATATCTTCCGTTCCAGAGCTAACAGTAAAGCGCTCTGTGCTGAAATAGAACTCATCGTTTCCGGCGGTAGAAAGAGATTCCTCGCCTCTAAGAACCTCATCCCAATACATCTGCAGCAACTCGTTTGCGGATGCCTCATCCAGATTCAAAACACTCATAACACGCTTGAGACGTCCGTTCTTCAGAAGACTACCGTTTTTCCTAATGGCAGCAGACCAACCGGCAAGGTAAGACTTTTTCTTATCCTTGTCCATATCCTTACAGCGCTTTACTCGTTTGGGCTTTGGAGTATAGAAAATGTACTCCCGCTCATCATCGGTCAAATCACAGTCTCCCTCCAATGCGCCATGGTAAACAATTTCCATGGCAAGCAAATCGAAGAGAGCCTTCACATCTTCAACTTTTTGTTGATAGGCTTCGGCAACACCCGACATAATTTCCTCGGCGTTCCCTTTATAATTGAACTTGAGGATGCCCAAAGAAGCCAAGCTGGTGCTTCGGCGTGCATTGACCATCTCGTTCAGGACGGCGATCCATGCGTTTTTTCGGCTCGTCGCCGTTAAATTCTCAACGCCTTTGTCTCCCGGTTCAGCAAATGTTCTACATGAATCGAAATAGGATGTGAGTTCATCCACAAAGTGCTGGATTTTCCAAGGATGCGCTGCCATATTTTCTTTGTTCTTCTCAACAACATGCCAGATGCCACGCCTGCGAAGGAACTCACTATAGGCCGCCGTCATGTACGACGCAAAAAATGCTGCCTCTCCTCTGCTGTCGGAGAAAGAAAGGAATTGCCTCTTGCGGCGGACAATATCAACCTGAGCGCCTTGCTTTGCAGCTCCAAACAAGCTCTTTTTAACCGTCTGTGCGCTTTTCTTGCTCTTGAGAACTTTCTCGCTCTCCGGCAATTCTTCAAACAACGAGGTGCCAAGAACTGCTGTTGCCGCGTCATATCCCAAGTAGAAGGTTTTGAATGTGCCAAAATTGCAGCTCGGGCATTTTCCATCTCCGCGCGAACCGCTTTTTCTTGCTTTCCTAAGCTTTACATAGTGGGTTAGCCCACATGTACAGGGAGGGTCTGCCTTCAAACTTTCATGAATAAGGGCACCGCATTTTGAGCACAGGATATAATCATTTTTACCGATTTCCTCTGTGTCATCTTCGTCTTCCTCATCCAAATCCAAGTCGATATCTCGACTGTCTCTGAGAAGGTAATACTCAATTTCAGGATCGTAAGAGCTGTTTGCAAACTCAAGCTTTCCATCCACTTCTTTTCCGGCTACTGCTACTCTTCCGCAATCATCACAGATCGCACACTCGAACACTTTCCAATTTTCGTCGCCTATCGTAATGCTCCTGTTTCGGTTGAGCATCAACTTTTTGTTTTGACCAAGCGTAACATATGCGCCCTCAAGCGCTTTTGCAAACATGTGGTAACGCGCTTTTATCAAGGCAGACTTGTTTTTGGAAGCTTGCGCAGCCACTCCAATAATGTTTACAACATCCTGCTGGGTCACATTGTGGGTTGCTCTGAGTGCTCTCGTTATCTCGGGAATCGTCATAGGATGACTTGTTATTCTGCGGAGGTCTCGATAAACTGAGGCACTAACGCACAGATCATAAAGATACTCAGCGTCGGGAATACCATCTGGAATTGGAAGCCCATAATCATCAGCAATGACATTCAGGGGATATTGAGGATCAATAAGCTCCGCAAACATAGACAGGGGGACATCGACAGGTTCCCTATCATAAGACGGAACCACACTTTGAGACCTGATAATATCCTCAGCATAAAAAGATGCGTTGCACAGCGTTTCCGCAAACTTGACGATATCATCATCCGCTTCTTTTCCGCCTAGCGTGGCGCTGGTGAGAATATGGAGGACATTTGCCGGGTTGCTGATTCGTGCTTTAAGCCGCTTCAGCAGCAGGGACGTTTCCATTCCCGTCGCTCCCCGATAGATATGTGCTTCATCAAGGACAAGAAAACGCAGTTTCGCTCTGGAAAAGACCAGGTCATCCTTGGGCCTGAGCATCATATACTCAAGCATGGCATAGTTCGTCACGAGGATATGCGGAGGCGTCTTTTGCATCTGATCGCGAGAAACGATCTCATTTTTCAGCGGCTTCAGGGGACGTCCATTTGCATCCTTGTACACCTTACCATATTCAGCAATCCCGTCCTGTTCATTTTGCTTTGTGCTGCTGTTATAGACGCCGAAAGTAATCTCAGGATAGCTCTTCAGCAGATTGCGCAGTCTTTTCATCTGGTCGTTGGCAAGAGCATTCATCGGATAAATCAGAATCGCTCTCACGCCGGATGAAAGGGTACCTTCTTCGGCCTCCCGAAGCAAGTGATTGATTATCGGAATGATGAAGCACTCCGTTTTACCAGAGCCGGTTCCCGTGGTAACGATCAGGTTCTTACCTTTGTTTGTCTTTCTAAGGGCTCTTTCCTGATGGAGATACAGCCCACGGTTGATCTGGATCTCTTTTTCACCATCGGGAATATCTCCCTCCAAACTGTGGAAGAGTGAAGACGCCTCGCCCTCCTCAATCATCTGAGCAAGGCTTTTTCCGGTTTTATATGAGTCGCTGACGTCAAGATAGGGGCCTTTTGCAATAGCACCTTCCTCACGCAACGCAGCAGCAAACTGCGCAGCGTAATCCTTATCGGAAATATGGAACAACGTCGATATGTACCCTATAAACTCATCCTTGATGTTGTCTGCTGCAGTTATTGGACTAAACATACTTACACCCTTTCCGTCCGATACGAGTATAGATCGGCATTGGAATACTTTTGTTTGTTGGCCTTCGTGTATTCGTGATCCGTAAGTGCAAAGACTACGGATTCCAGGCTGCGATCATAGTAGTTATAGTAGTACAAACCATCTCCATCTGGATCAGTAATGCACAGTGTAGTGTCGCTGATATACACAATTCGAACCGGATTCACCAACATTTTTTTAATGCCCTTTTTGTTCGTGTGAACGTCATACGAGAACTCATACCTTTCCCCATGATAACCAGTCGTGTAGAGAATTCCGCTATACACCGGGCAGTATCCTTCAGAGGTATCCTCCATCCCACAATACTGTATTTGGTCAATATAGCAGGGGCGTATCAGGATATGACCGGCCTCTTCCTTGAACTCATCTGTTATAGATTCGACAACAATCCGGCGGTTCATAAAACGTAGAAGGTTTTTATCACCGATGATACAATCGCCGACTGCCACAACTTCTTTTGCCCTTTTGAATAATCCTCCGGTTTGGATACTGATTTCAAACTGATAGTTCCCGATGGGCATATCTTTTGGTAAGATGATATACTCCGTATCTTCGCTAAGCTTGAATTCAAACAGCTTATCATCGGCACTTGATAGCAAGAGAGTGAATTCTCTGCCCGAAGTACCAATAAATACTCCACCTTGATCCCATAGCAGCTTTTGTTCTTCTGTCCAGAGGGAAGGACGTTTCAGAAAACGCTCCTTGAAGAAAACTCTCGCCAGAGAATAAGAGGCACTCTGTGTCTGACCGGCAACTCTCATCACCACTTCTGCGTCATTGAAGCTGTCTGTACCACCGAACGACTGCAGGACATTTCCAATCGTCACCAAGCCCTGACCATCATAGAGGATGTCTTTGCCACCAACGAGAAACTGAACATTGACCCTCGCTGGAGTGGTTACTTTGAGAAAACTATTCTGCGGAATATGTCCGATATACCATGCCGGTTGAGGCTCCTGTAACCATGCACCGGAGGTTTCAGACACGGTGATTTTCGGAATATCCGCATGGAGTTCTCCATCACGGAAAGGTATCCGGACTTCAGCCTCATCTTTCCCAAAAGGAACTACTTCATGGAAATCATCTATGTCCGCATAAAATTCTGCACCGTCATAATCGCTTGCATTATAATAGAATTCACGATTAAAGCAGCAATCTGCTTCGGAAATCAGAACAAATGTCCGGTCAAACATCAATCGTTCGTTTGCCAGATTGATTACTTGAATACGTACCGTGTCATGTTCGCCATCAAACGGCATGCTGAACGCGAGTCCATTGTCGGACTGTTCTAATGAGTCAAACTCTATTCTCTCGCCGTCTTTTAAGAGGACAAACTGCTGTGTGTAATCGCGATTTCCAAGAATGATGCTACAAGTACTCTTCCGAAAGGCGAGGAAAGCTTCTGTATCCTGAATGGTGACCGTTGGCAGGGATGTAGATTCGCTTGGAGTGATAACCTTGAGGTCTGTCCCATTCTCACTGTCGAAGGCAATCAAACGGCCATCCACCGAAAGCACATATCCGTCCTTCAGCTCCAAGAAGAACGCTTTCAGCCCAGCATTTTTCATCGAGTCAATCTCGACGATATCCGTGTTCTCTGTCTTTACCTCCGACATTTTAGGCACTACGAGCGTATAGTGGTCTCGTTTGACTTGATTTGCCGAGATCTCAGCACCGCCGTAGAACAGCAACACGTTACGATGCAGGCTTTCTTCTGAGTCGTAGATCCACTCGTCATCACATTTGATCCGAACACAAATGTTCAGCAAACTATCCTCTTGAGAACCCACCAAAATAGAAGCGGCGACACCGTTTAGCGTCTTTCCGAGCTCGTTCCCGTACCAACTAAGGTTCTGCTGCATTACTTCTCTGCCATTGCAGCTTACGTAAAGCGTTGCCTTTTTGATCTCCTCGTTCTTCAAGCGAATATCCGGGAGTATGAGCTGTACGTCCGTTTCATTCTTCAGGATGAACTTCGCACGGATACGGGAATAATCTATTGCGACATCACGCTGAGTGACTTGCGTCTGTCTCTCTGATTTTTTTGTATTTGCAATCGCAATGATCTTCTCTTTGAACCACTCTTCACAGAGCAATTCTTCGTATGTATTGACTTTCTTGGTCTCAGAGTTGACAAGCGAATCGATTTTTCCGATTAACCTTTCAAACAGGTTCCGCGTATAGACAGGCCGGTAAAGGATCAGTTTCCGTATTCCTTCCTGGAATGAATACGCCTTAGAGCTGATTGTCAGTTCGACATCTTCCTCATTGCCGCCTGATAATTTTTGCTGGAGCGCGTGGACCATAACTGAAATCAAAGGGTCGTTTGGAATCATGCGCCAGTTAAGGTTACTTTTGTAGAAATCGAAGAGGAGATCAAATAGCGCCATCCACGACTTTCTCGTACTGAGTGCATGGATCACGACCGTTGATTTAAAAGCGCGTCCATTTGTATCCTCCAAGAAAAGGCGCCGGTTGCGTTTCACTGCGTTTTCAAGAGACGACTGAAGAAGTCTTACTACCGATCCGCTTGCGTCACGATAGCCGAACTGGAGAGAAATATAGTTCCAGAAATTGCTATTCTCCTCATTCTTCCATTTTTTTGCGTTGTTAATCAGCGCAAGAGTAATCTGCATCTCTGCGCGCAGCGAGAGCTTTGTCCATGGTTCTCTAAGTACAAGGTCAATGTATTTTCGGGCGTTTGCATTTAGCTTGTCTACCGTTTCGGGCTTCAGAATACAGCTTCCAATGAGGGGATACATGGCAAAGACTTTATCTTCAAAAGTACCGTCGCTTTGCCTGACCTCCATATCCTTTTCAAGAATATCAACAGCCACATCAGGGCGCTCGGTAGTTCTTTCAAACCCTAACGAGCGAATATAGCTATTAACGTTGAATCCCTTGTTATACGCATAGGTATTAAGAATTTTATAAATCCGAGAATCCGTTGGGAAATAAACAACATTGTCATGTACAATGTACTGTCGCAACTCTTCGATATGGCGCTCTTTTGCTCCATCTGTGGTTAGTTCCGAACCGTCGAGTCGAGATTCAAATCCATAAAGCTCAATAAAGCTCTTGATTGTATAGCCATTCCGAGAGGCTATTGATCTAATCCACTGGTTTTTCGGATCAGAAGAGATGTACACCTTCCCGTCAACCATGTTTTCCTTCATGAAGGCAACAATCTGCTCATCTGTAACGCTGCGCTGATCGAGGTATGGATATCCGGAAATGAAAACAGCGTATTCATCCGACGTCATTCCTCGAAACTGTGCATTTGCTCTGAATCTCTCTGGATTATCCGGGCGATAGAAAGGCTTCGTAAGGACGTTAATAACTCTTCCGTCTGATTCGCCGGCCAACTCCCGCTCGGTATACATGTGCATCTTCTTGACAACAACTTGTTCCCGAATCTCATTTGGCAAGTCGTTCAAAAAGAAGCACTTAATCTCGTTCTCATATATAAAAAGGCAGACAAAATCGTCCTGTCTGTTGTTCATACAACAGCAGGTTACTTCGTTGTCAGTATAGTCAAAACTTTTGTTTTCGATCAGTTTTGCAAGAATTGACAGTTCACTTTCAGAAATTGTCTTTCCTGTCCATGTAGATCTGCGCTGCGGCAATCGTTTCTCCAAGGCGTTATACACGCTTTGCCTTGACAGCCCAAACCATTCCGTCATCTTAGCTGGCTTGAATCCAAATCTTTCTGTTAAAATGTCAATGACCGCAAAGTCAAAACCTTTACTGGCAGATTCTGCGATAGGTTCATCTCCATGCTTTTGATCGTATTGAGATGTGAGATTATCAAAATAAGCTCTACCTTCTCTAATTATTGCATTGATGACCGCAAGTATTTCGTCTCTTGTTTGGGCACCAACATTTCGAAGGCCCATGATATCCTTCTCGGACATTTGGACCAGTCCATCTGCAGTCTGAATATTTGCCCTCTTTAATGCATTTCTGGCTCTAACGCTAAAAGGAACATCATCAAGTCTTATAGATTCGATTTCCGGCAGGAGTTCAGATAGTCTGCTGCTTTCCGGTGCAGTTTCGATAATTGTCTTTGATTCCTCTTCGCGCTCGTGATATACGATCTTACCACTCTGTACGATGCTTTCAATGGCTTTCGTGATTTCTTCTCTGCTCAACACGCCAACGTTACGTAGCTCAAAAATATCTTTCTGAGACATTTGAATCAACGCTCCGACCGTGTGGATGCCGCCACGTCTCAACGCGTTTGTTGCACGAGTACCTAGTCCAAGACTTTCAATCGGCGCATCTTGAACATTAGGAAGAATCTCTTTGATTCGTTTTGCTCGTTCCTCAAAGAAACTGATGATAACGTCTGAATGGTCTATTACGCCATTCAGTTCTTGGAGAACATCTTCACTGATATTGCGCATTGCAGATAGTTCTGTCATATTGCAGTTCAGCAAATCGTCTAGCTTCATTAAGCCCACACGGGCGAGGAAACTTTTGCTCTTGTCCGAAATCTCCAAGTCGTGGATATAAATCGTAATATGCGTTTCTTTCATCTTATACCCCCAAAAGCCCTTTTTGAGAAATAAGAAAAATATCATAAGAGGATCTCTCTCAAACCCTTCACATTCGCTTCGATGAGAAATTATGTAGAAAGTTTTTCCTTTTACCCTGATTCAACGCGCTGCCCATGTGTAATCCCTTTACATGAACATAGTTCGCGCTGAAATGGTTCAGCTTTTCCATAAATTTATCATTAGCTTATTTACCACTAATCGCTCTGTACAAAACACCGCCTCGTACAAGTACACAATATTCACGATAATTATACCACAAAAAGCGATCGGATTCTACACTTTTTGCTAATTATCAAAGAAAAAGTGGGAGTGCATCGTTCAAAATGCACTCCCACTGAAATATTATCGCTCCCAACTGTCTCGGCTTTTCTTCTTGTCCTGCTTCTGCTTTGGCTTCTGTTGCTGTTTCTGACGCAGACGTTCGCGGATGGAGCGTTCTTCAGCTTCCTCATGGAGCAGGTTTGCCACATCCCGTTTGCTGTCGTACATCATCAGGGGATCGTACTTATTCCCATAAGCAGACTGCACACAGTCAACCGCAGAACGCTCCATTGAAGGACGCAGGGCACACCTTGCGTCCTGTAATTCTTCTGGGTCAAATTCTGCTGCCTGCTCCTTCAAATCAGCATATTGCCGCAAGGCATCGTTCAGCTCATCTGTGTACTTTTCTTCGTGCTGGGCCAGCTTTTTGAGTGCGGCTTCCAACATGGAAATATCCTTTTTTACAGTGGCAATACCGGCATCGTCGCTACATTCCAGCGAGTGCAGCAGCATATCTTTCTCGGATTTCAGCTCCTCTAATTCCTCGGTTAGGCAGCCAAGACCGCCGCCCGATTTCTGGATACGGCTTTGCTACTCTGTCCGAAGTCGCGGGCCGTCTGTTCAACCTTTTCCTCAAAGCGGCGGCTTTCGGAAAAGGCTTTCAGGAGGGGAATCCCTTTTACATATTCCACAAAGACGCTCACCATATCGGCAAGATCGTTTCCGGCTTTTTCCTCTAACCTCTCTCCACGCTTCAAGCCCAACGTAAGAAACAGGACTGCGACAGGCAAGGCAGAAATCATAAGTAGCGCCATTTTCGGGTCATAAACGACCAGCGCCGTAAGAAGAATAGCAGACACGATAAAATCGGCAAGCATCCGCGTCCACACATGGCCTACAACCATTTCCATCTTGTCTACGTCTTTATGAATGATGGTGCTGATTTCGCCCAACCGCTCGTTGGTATAAAAGCCAAGCGAAAACGCCTTCAGGCGATAGATGATGTTTTTACGTATCTGAAAGACAATATCAAAGCCAGCATGGTGCTTTTTCACATCTGCAAGGATGTTGCTGCCGCCTTTTATCAGCAGGCAGGCGGCCAATGCGATCCAGTACCACAGCAGCACGGAGCTTCCGGACATGACGGCTTCCAGAGATTTCAGAACAATGTACATCATAGCAATCCCTGAAAGGGCATACAGAGTAAAGCCCGTGACAGAGAGCGATAAGGCGCGTTTTCCACCGAGGGTAAGCGTATTCCAGATTTCCTTAATCAAAGGGACACCTCCTTGATCTTCCAGTTATCGACCTTGTTTTGATTCTCCACCATCTTCCGGTATAGGGTGCAGCGGTCGAGCAGCGGAGTATGCTTTCCTGTATCTATGACCCTACCGCTGTCCATGACAACGATCTGATCGGCGTCGCGGATGGTGTTTAAGTGGTGGGCGATCATAATGACGGTTTTATCACGGCTCAAATCGTCAACTGCCGCCTGAATATATGCTTCGTTTTCCGTATCTACCGCTGCGGTTGCTTCATCCAGAATAACGATTGGCGCGTCCTTTAGGATCATACGGGCAATGGAAATACGCTGTTTTTCTCCACTGGAAAACTTGACGCCTGCTTCTCCCGCCGTTGTCTGGTAGCCATTTGGAAGCGACATGATAAAATCGTGGATGCGGGCTTTCTTCGCGGCCGCTATGATCTCCTCCATGCAGGCCTCCGGCTTTCCGATTCGTATGTTTTCTTCCATGCTCAGATTAAAGAGAAAGACTTCCTGCTGAACGATGGAAAATAGACGGTTCAACTGCTTTTCGGAGAAGGTCGCCGCATCTTCTCCTGCTATGATGATGTGTCCGTCTGTCGGTTCCCAAAATCCCATAAGTAAGTTGGCAAGCGTACTTTTTCCGCAGCCGGAGGCCCCGACCAGTGCAGTCTTGCTGCCTTTCGGAAAGCGAAGATTGATGTTTTCCAGCACCTTGCCGTCACCGTTGTAGGCAAAGCTTAAATCTGAAATGACGATTTCCCCATTAACTGGCGCGTCGCTATGCTCCGGCCTGTTTGGCGCAGATACGCCCAGAATCGACCAAATTCCTTTCATAGCTTGCTTGAACACAATCCCGTAATGCTGGAAGGTGGCAACCTTGGTAATAGAGGACGTAAACAGACTACCTAAAACAATCGCAAGGATCAGCCGCGGGGGCTCGATTTGTCCGATAGAGAGAAGATAGGTGCCGAGAATCATCACGAGAACAACCCCAGATTCCATAAATAGGGTAATTAAGCCCATTGGAACAGAAATACCGGCCATAGATTTTTTCACCCAATAATCGTAGTCCTTTGCTGATTGAATCGTCTTTTCCGTCTTG
>ERZ1026780.1965-NODE-1965-length-12560-cov-3.925070_pt1 | contig 12560 bp, 9 predicted proteins | sample MGYA00380126_ERZ1026780 | MGnify/ENA primary metagenome ERZ1026780 (study PRJEB33269, sample SAMEA4719762) | human gut metagenome | biome: human-associated habitat; feature: organic feature; material: feces | place: Cameroon | collected 2013-10 ... | reverse complement strand
GATTCAGGTAGACGATCCGCTCCTTATTGCCCTTGCCCAGCAGCCGCAGACGATCCTCGGAGATATCCTGCAGGTCGATGCCCACCAGCTCCGACACCCGCATCCCGCAGTTGAGAAACAGGGTGATGATGCAGTAATCCCGCTCCCGGTTGGGGCCGTCGATGACCTCCAGCAGGTCCAGGCTTTCCTGCAGCGTAAGATATTTCGGCAGCTCCTTCCGCGGCTTGGGGGTATCCAGGCTCTGCGTGGGGTTTTCCTCGATCAGCTGCAGCTTGCTGCAATAGTATTTATAAAGCCCCCGCAGGGCGGAGATCTTCCGGGCGCGGGTCTTCAGGTCGTTGCCATAGGGCGTGGCGGGGCTGGTGTGATATTTGGGCCGCTGTCGGGCCGCAAAAACGAGAAAATCCAGAACATCCGCTCTGGTGACGCTGCGCAGCAGCTCCAGATCCACGGCGTCGATGGGGATCGCATCAAAGTCCAGTTCGGGAGGGGAGACCAGCCCCCGTTTTTGCAGCAAAAACCGGAAAAATGTCCGCAGATCCAGATAATATTCATTGACCGTGTTGGGCGAACGGCCTAAAATCGTTTCCAGATAGACCAGATAATCCCGCAATACCGGCGGAGAAGCGTTCAAATAATCCATAAAATGACCTCAAAACCCTTAAAAAGGAAGAATAAGCCTGCGGCAGCAGAAAATTTTGTATCATTCATATTATATCAAAATGCTGGCATTTGGCAAGTGTTTTCCGGAAAATCCCCCGCAGGAGACGGGCTCTCGCCGGTGCGGCTCCGGACAAACGGCCAATGGAAGAGCGCCTTTGCGGACAGTGGAAACGCTTTACAGCGCCTGTTTTATCAAACGGTACGGGCTTTTTAATGGGGATTTGGCCGCCTTTTTCGCTCTCATGGCGCGGGCTTTGCAGCCCTGCGGGCCGCAGAATACCATCAGCCCGCAAGGGTCGAAGAAATCCGGATGTTCTTTACGAAATCACATTTTATAGGCCAAACTACGGGCCATTTCAAAGGGATTGCGAGAACCCTTCAGACAGAATTTATCAGGCATTATTGCCAACTCCTAAATCGGAAACTTCCATTTTAACCTCCTTCAAATGATACAAAATATTGATTTTGTATCATTTTATTTGTTTTTCAACCTGCCGGCCTTACTCCCTTTTGACGCTTCCTCTTCCTGCCGTTTTTGCGGTCCTGTTCTTATGATCCGATTCTTCCGGGCTGTTTATCGGCTGCGGCGGATGGCCTGGATCGGATCCAGCCTTGCCGCGCGGTATGCCGGCAGGATCCCGAACAAAACGCCGCAGGCCGCGGCGCAGCCAAAGCTGACGCCGTAGCCGGACCGCAGGCTCGCCGCCGTGAGCTTCATCACGGCGCCGATCAGCGCCAGCAGCAGCTGGCTCACGCCCATTCCGCAAAGCCCGCCGGCAACGCACAGGATCACCGATTCCGTCAGAAACAGCAATAAAATGTCCCGCTTGCGCGCTCCCAGCGCCCGGTAGATCCCGATCTCCTGCATACGGGCGTCTACCGATGCGACCATCGTATTCATGACGCCGATCCCCCCTACCACCATGGAGATCGCCGCGATGCCACTGACCAGCGCCGTAACTGCGCCGGTGATTTTTGTAAAGCTTGACAAATATTGATTGAGATTTTCGTATAAAAATGAAATGCTGGTCTGGCGCTGCAGCACCTGCTGGATCTGTGCGGCGGTCTGCGCCACATCCTCTCCATCCACCGCGACGGTGATCTTGTCCGGCGCGGCGGCGGAGGTCATCCCCTCCAGCGCCGTATATGGGACATAGACCACGCAGGGCAAAACGCTGCCCAAGACCGCGGAAAGATTTGCCGACTGAGAGCTGATCACAGCGCATATGGTAAAAGCATCTGTAATATCAGATACTGTCAAGGAGATCTGCTTTCCAACGATATTTTCCCGGTGATAGACGCTTCGGGCAAGCTCTGCGTCGATCACGGCAATCTTTTCCCGGTTGGCCACCTGCGCCTGACTGGGCAGCGCCCCATAAAGGACCTCCAGATGAAATATCTGTCCCAGCGCCGCGTCGATCCCCAGGATCCCGGCGCTGCTCCGGCGGTTTCTCAGGCGCACATCGCCGGAAAGCAGGCTCATGGGCATCGCCGCCGAAACGGTCTGCACGCTCTTTACCGCTTCCAGCAGCTCCTGCTGCAGCTCAAAGGGCTGTTTGCTGTAAAAGGCCAGACCGGAAATCCCGATCCGGTCGATCTCCTGCGCGATGCCCTGCTGCGCCGCGGCGCCCACCGAAAAAACCGTGCTGACGGAAGTCATCCCGATACATACCGCCAGCAGGCAAAGCCAGGCCCGGATGCCTGTATGGGCCAGATTGCGGCAGGCCAGGCGCAGCAGATCAGTCCATTTCATAACGGACCTCCGTTCCCTCGGCATACTGGTCCGGATCCAGCACTAACAGGTCTCCCTCCGCCGCGCCGCTGCAGATCTCCACCGAATCCTCCAGCTCCAGTCCGGTGGAAATATAGCGCTTTTGCAGCTTCTGATCCCGGATCACAAAGACATATTCCCGATTGGCCTCGTCCTGCCCCACGCAGGCATAGGGCGCCAGCAGCACATCCTGCCGCACCTGCGTCGTCACCCGGACCGTGGCGGAATATCCGGGCTTCAGAGCGGCGGTGGGCTGCGCCAGCGCAATGGATACCGTGGTCTCCGCCGAGGAATTGCCGGTAAACAGGCCGGTCTGGCGGGCATAGGGCTGGATCCTGCGCACGCTTCCCGGCAGGCCGGACAGGGAAAACGCAGGGATGCGGATGCTGCAGCTTTGGTTTTCCCGGAGCTTTCCAACGGCGGTCTCATCCGCAGCCGCAAGGATCTCCAGCTGGCTCAGGTCGCTGACCTCCACACAGGGAAACAGCCTTGAAACGGGCTCTCCTTCCGCCGCAGAAAGCTTCATAACGGTTCCGTTTCCTTCGCTGTAAAGGGTATATACTTTCTCGCTGCCGCTTTGCTCCGGCTGCGGCGAAAAGGTCTGAAGGCTCTCTTCTGCCGCTTCCAGCTGCCCCTCCTGGAGCAGCGTGAGCACCGTCTGCAGCGCCGCGGCGTCGACTGCGGCCTGCTCCTCCGGCTGCTGGATCCGCTGCAGCTTGATCAGCGGGTCTCCCTTTGCAACGCGCTGTCCCTCCTGCACATAGCAGCGGAGCACCGTCGCCGCGCCATCGGCATAATACTGCCGCCGGTCCATCTCCGAGACCTTTCCGTAAAGGGTTACCGTATCCTGCACGGCAGAGCTCTGCACCGGACGAAGTGTCACCGTGGGGCGCGCGGCTCTGGCCCGATAAGGGCTTTGCCAATACAGGCCGGCGATCAAAACGGCCGTCGCCAGCATCAGCGTCATCACTTTTTTCATTTGCATCCCTCCCTGCTGATATTCTGGTTCTTTTTACGCAAAATATCAGCAGAAAAGGAGGCTTTCAAATGCAGATCCCATGCTCTGAGACCGGCTGTTTTTATCAGGATTTTGGCGAATGTCTGCTGACCCGGGCCACGACGAAGGGCGGCAGCACGCAAAAATGCCCCTATTATCGCCCGAAGCACCCCGGCCTCTAACAAAAACCCTTTGGCGTTTGAAAAAGCGGCGTGACCGAAGTCACGCCGCTTCGCCTTTCTTCCCTTCGGCAGAGCGCGCTCAGAGAAGCAGCAGCGCCGCGCAGACGGCAGCGGCGAGCCCGCCCACAATGCTGATGACGGTATAGATCTTTTTTGCTTCCGGGCCGTGCTTTTCCTTCGACAGATAGTAAAGACCCGCGCCGAGCACAAGGATCCCGATGATCAGTCCGATGATTTTGACAGCCATGATTGTTTCCTCCATTTCAGTAAAAATGCCGAGTTTGTGATCACAAGAACAGAGCCTGCGTTATGGACCAGCGCGCCCACCACGGGATCCAGCGTCCCGCGGATGGCCAGCGTGATGGCGACGAAGTTCAGCAGCATGGAAAAGGCCATATTGCGCTTGATAGTGATCATCATGCGGCGAAACAGCGCCATCAGATGCGGCAGCTCCTTGACCTCATCGTCCACCAGCGCAATATCCGCCGCGTCTACGGCGATATCGCTGCCAACGCCGCCCATGGCGATGCCCACATCCGCTTTTTTCAGGGCCGGCGCATCGTTCACACCGTCGCCGATCATGCAAACCGGCATATCCTTCTGCTGATATTCGCCGATGTATTTCAGCTTATCCTCCGGCAGGCAGTTTGCCCGCACCTGGCGGATATGCAGCCGTTCGGCGATGGTCCTGGCGGCATTTTCATGGTCGCCGGTGAGGAGCACCGGCTGCAGCTCCAGCCGGGACAGCGCGTCGATCGTGGCTGCGCTTTCCTTGCGCAGGGTATCGGAAAGGGCGAGAAATCCGATGTATGCGCCGTCGGCCGCCACATAGATGACCGTACAGCCCTGCCGGATATATGCGTCTGCCGATGATCCGGCGCCGACCTCAACGCCATGCTCCCGCAGCAGCTCCGGATTGCCCGCGAGGACGGTCTTGCCCTCCACCTTTGCGCAAACGCCGCGGCCGGGGATCATTTCAAACGCCTCCGCAGCCGCCAATACCGCGCCGGTCTTCCGGTAGCAGCCCACGATGGCTTTGCCCAGAGGATGCTCGGAAAGCTGCTCCGCAGAAGCGGCCAGACGGTAGACCTCATCCTTGCCGAACTGCGCCGAGACGCTCTCTGCCGCAGTCACCTCCGGCGTGCCGCAGGTCAGCGTTCCGGTCTTGTCAAAGGCGATGACCTTTGCCTTGGCCAGCCGCTCCAGCGCATCGCCCTCGCGGACGAGAAACCCGTGCTTTGTGGCATTTCCGATGGCCGCCATCATCGCCGTTGGCGTTGCAAGCATCAGCGCGCAGGGGCAGAATACCACCAGAATGGTGACGGCACGGATGATCTGCCCGGTGATCAGCCAGGTCAGCGCGGCGGCGCTGAGGGCGATGACCACGATCCAGGTGGCCCAGCGGTCTGCGATGCCCACGATCCGGGCTTTGCCGGCGTCTGCCGACTGCACCAGACGGATCATCCGCTGGATGGAGCTGTCTTCCCCAACCTTTGTGGCTTCCATCTCAAAGGCACCGAACTGATTGACCGTTCCGCTGGACACCGTATCGCCCACGGTCTTGTCCACCGGCAGGGATTCGCCGGTCATGACCGCCTGATTGATGGAGGTCTGACCGGAGAGGATGATCCCATCCACCGGGACGCCTTCGCCGGGCAGGACGCGAATACGGTCGCCGATCTGCACCTGCTCTGCAGGGACGACCTCTTCCCTGCCGTTTTTCAGGATCCGGGCCGTCTGCGGCGTCAGATGGACCAGCTTTTCGATACCGGCTCTGGCCTTTGCCACCGTCAGCTCCTCCAGCAGCGCACCCAGCTGCATGATAAAGGCCACTTCTCCGGCGGCAAAGGTCTCTCCGATGCAGAGAGAGGCGATCAGCGCCAGCGAGACCAGCACATCCGCCTTGATGTCAAAGGCCGTTACCAGCCAGATGACCGCTTCCAAAATGATGGGTATGCCGCACAAAACGACAGCGACCCACGCCAGATCAAAGGAAAACGGCGTGATCTTCAGCAAACTGCAAAGAACGGCGGCGCCGGAGAGCGCAAGAAACAGAATATCCTTTTTGATGCCGCCAAGCTCCAGCAGCTGCTCCAGCTTCTCCATAACGCGCTTCATGGCTATGGCTCCTTTCCATACCCCATGGGGTATGTACCCATTATACCCATAGGGGTATGCGTTGTCAAGGGCATAAAAAAGAAAAGTCAGTCCGGCAGACTGACTTTCATAGCGCGTAGGCGTTACTGCATATTGGCAAAGCGTTCCACGGCCTTGGTAAAGCTTTCGATGGTCTTATCGGCGTCGCCGTGTTCGATGCCGTCCCGCACGCAATGCTTGATATGTCCCTCAAGAACGACCTTACCGCAGCCATTCAGAGCCGATTTTGCGGCGTTGATCTGGGCCAGAACATCCTCGCAGGGGATGTCCTCCTCGATCATCCGGTCGATGGCCTGCACCTGTCCAATGATTTTTTTCAGACGCCGATGCAGGTTTTCCGCATCCATACATTGTTTCATAGCGTTTCCTCCATACAGTAAGGGGTATATGTTCATTATAGAGGTCTAAGAAGCGCTTGTCAACTGCAGAGGGCCCCTGCGTGAAAAAAGGCGCTGTACCCGGAGAATTGCCGGATACAGCGCCTGTGCTGCTTTTGCGCTTGCCGGAGGGCAAGGGATTATTCGTCGTCGTCCTCGAACTTGGCGTCGGCGATGATCTTCTCCTGGACCTCGGCGGGGACGGGCTCATACCGTTCAAACTTCACGCTGAAGGAGCCTCTGCCCTGGGTCATGGAGCGGAGAGTGATGGCGTAGTCCGCCACTTCGCTCATGGGGACCTCGGCCTCCACCAGCTGCAGACCGTCTTCCGCGGGGTTCATGCCCATAACGCGGCCGCGGCGCTTATTCAGATCGCCGATGATATCGCCCATGTAGGAATCGGGGATATAGACCTTCAGGCTGCCCACGGGCTCCAGAATGACGGGATTGGCCTGGGGGATACCGGCCTTATAGGCCAGACGGGCGGCCATCTTGAAGGAAAGCTCGTTGGAATCCACGGGATGGTATTTGCCGTCCACCAGCGTGGCCTTCAGGCCCACCATGGGGAAGCCGGCCAGAACGCCATGCTCCATAGCCTCGCGAATACCCTTTTCCACGGCCGGGAAGAAGTTTTTCGGGACGCTTCCGCCGAAGACCTCCTCTGCAAACTCAAAGCCATCGCCCTCGATGGGTTCAAAGTTCATCTTGACATTGCCGTACTGACCGTGTCCTCCAGACTGCTTCTTGTGGTTGCCTTCGATCATCGTGACCTTCTTGCGGATGGTCTCGCGGTAAGCCACCTTGGGATCGCTCAGCTCGACCTCCACGCCGAACTTGCTCTTCAGCTTGGAGCACAGGACATCAATGTGGATATCGCCGGCGCCGGAAATGACCATCTGCTTAGTCTCGGCGTTGTTGACGATGGTGAAGGTGGGATCCTCGTCCTTCAGACGGGTCAGGCCGGCAGCGATCTTTTCCTCGCCGCCCTTGGTCTTGGCGGAGACCGCCTGGCTGTAGCAGGGCTCAGCATACTGGATGCCGTCCAGCCGGATGTTCAGGCTGGGATCGCACAGGGTATCGCCGGTGCGGGTGTTGTTGAGCTTGGAAACGGCGCCGATATCGCCGCAGCCGATCTCTTTGACCTCGATGTTTTTCTTGCCCTTGACGATATAGATATGGCCCATTTTTTCCTGGGTCTCGGTGTTGGTGTTCTGCAGGACCATGTCCGCGGTGACCTTGCCGGAGATGACCTTGAAATAGGAGAAGCGGCCATACTGATCGGCCACGGTCTTGAAGACGAAGGCCACGGGCTTGCCGTTGGGATCATACTTCAGCTCCACCGCGTTGCCGTCGGCATCCGTGCCCTTTTCGGTGCGGACCTCGGCGGGGTTGGGGGCAAAGTTCACCAGCGTATAAAGCAGCTGCATGGTGCCGACGCCGGTAAAGGCGCTGCCGCAGACCACGGGAGCCAGCGTGCCGTCGTGGATACCGGTGCGGAGGCCCTCCACCAGCTCTTCCTTGGTAAACTCCTCGCCCTCGAAGAATTTTTCCATCAGCGCCTCAGAGGTCTCGGCCACGGATTCGATCAGCGCGGCGCGGAGCTCTTCGATCTGGCTCTCCTGCTCGGCGGGAACGGGGACCTCCACGGTCTTGTTGCCCTCGGCCTTAAAGGCCTTCTTGTTGACCAGATTGATGACGCCGGTGGGCTTGCCGCCTTCGATCAGGGGGATGATGAAGGGCGTGACGCTGATGCCGAAGGCATCCCGCAGGCTGTTGTAGGCCTTTTCGTAATCGGCGTTTTCCTCGTCAATCTTGGAGATGTAGAAGAACCGGGGCAGGCCGGCCTTGCTCAGGCGCTTAAAGGCCTTTTCCGTGCCAACGGCGCAGCCGCTCTTGGCGGTGACCACGATAACGCCGCAGTCTGCCACGCGCATGGCCTGGGCCACCTCGCCGTCAAAATCAAAGAAGCCGGGCGTGTCGATGAAGTTCAGCACATGGCCTTCATACTCCACCGGAGCCAGGGAAGCCTGAATAGAGATCTGGCGTTTGATTTCCTCCGGATCATAGTCGCTGACCGTGGTACCGTCTGCGACCTTGCCAAGCCGGTCAGTGCCGCCGGTGCGATAAAGCAGGCTTTCCAGCAGAGAGGTTTTACCGTCTCCACCGTGACCCAACAGACAAACATTGCGAATCTTTTCAATGGGATATGCCATAGTTTTCTCTCCTTCAAGCTTTGTATTGGTAAATGCTGATTCAGACAGTTTACTTTTCCATTATACCGGAAATGCTGGGATATTTCAACAGGTTTTTTCGCAAATTTCAGAAGTTCTGTAAAAAAACGCCCAAATTTGTCTTTTAATTTTTGGTTATGATACCCCGGACCAGCTTTACAGGCATGGACCAGAGCAGCAAATAGAGCAAAATATTGCAGGGATCGGCCGCGGAAAAGGCCCCCTTCCCCGTCAGAAAGGCCAGGATCATCATGCCGCCCAGGGCGCAGAGCGTCCCCAGCAGACAGCCCCAAAACGCGGCGCGCTTCCATTTTTTTGCGGCGCAGAGGGTCTCGGAGAGGGGCATCGCGCCGTCGCGGAACAGCAGCGCCAGCGTCTCCTCCTCCCTGCCGAAGGATGCTTCGGAATAGTTCAGCCGCTCCTCCAGCTCCGGAAGATAGGTGGTGCTGCGCTTCAGGTCAAACAGCGCTTCGATCTGGCTTTGGGTCTGGAGCATATCCCGCAGGGCCAGCACCGGCCGCACCCGGGCCTGCTTCAGCAGACCAAACGCACCGTAGACCGCAGGCTGGGCCGTATACCGCAGAGAAAAAACCCCGGCAAACTGCGCGTTGATGGCGATAAAGATATTGTTTTTGACCTTCTGCCCGAAGGCGATGGGGACGCCGGTCCGGGTGAGATAATTGGCCGTTCCCACCTGCACATAGCGGCCGCTGACCGTGGCGCAGATGCCGCGGGTATCGAAAAAGCGCAGCTCCCGGGCCTTGTTTGGGACGATATACTGCTGCCGGGCAAAATCCACAAAGCACTTGCCCAGGCCGCCGCCCACCTCCTGCAGCAGCGACGCCGTGCAGCCCAAAAGTTCCTCCGGCGATTGATGCTCCGCGGCCTTCATGCCGGTGATGGCCACCGTCCCCGCGGGGAAAAGATCCGCATCCCGCAGCGCGGCGCTGCGGCATCTGGCAAGCTTTCCGGCTTTCCTGGCGTTGAGCAGCAGGCTTCCGGAGGTATAGAGCTTCTTTCCCAGCGTCTTTGCCGCGGCGCTGGAGGAAAGCAGCAGGCACATGGGCGCAGCCGCGGAAAGAATGGCGGAAAAGCTCCAGATCAGGCGGAGGGGCTCCCCTTTTCCGACGCTGGCGCTGAAGGCCAGCGCCGCCGCCAGCACCAGCATCACCGGCGCATAATAGCAGGCAAAGCGCTCTGTGAAATCATGCTCCGAAAGCGCTTCCGGCTCGATCTCCACGCCGCTCTGGGTCTTGACGGCCATATCCTGAACGCGGCCGTCGGAATAGAGCTTGACGCTCATGGGAGATGCGCCCATGGCGATGGATTTGTAGTTGCGGCGCAGCGCCTCATAGCGCTGCCGCTTGGCGATCTGGGAAAACAGCAGCGTTGCGATGTTCACGCAGGCGCAGGGCAGGCCCTGCCGCCACTGGGGCAAAAAATAGGGCAAAAGGCAGTCCGTCAGGCAGAGCAGACAGGAGACCGCCGCGATGCTGTCCAGCGTGGGCCGGCCGCGGACCAGCCGCCACAGGCCGGACAGGACCGTCTCATGACAGAGCAGCATGGCGATCAGCAGCAGCCCCGCCAGCCCCAGGCAGTATTCTCCGGGGATCGCCGTATAAGTCAGGGCGGCCGGCAGCGGCCAGCTGCGGTAGACTGCGCCGGTGAGATAAACAGACACCGCAGCCGGAACCACGGTCAGCAGCAGCCGCGCTGCCATGGAACCCAGCTTTTTCCGCAGCTTCTGGGCCATTTGGGCCGGATCCTCACAGGGCTGGTTCACCAGATCGTAAGGCAGGGGCCGCCGGGGCGGCAGCTCGGGGTCAAAATCCGCATGCTCCGGGCGTTCCTCCGCTTCTTCATTCTCCCAGGCTACCGCCTGCAGCGGAGCTCCCTCCTCCGGCTCCTCCGCGGGCGCTTTTTTCCTGCGGCGCTTTTTCCCCTTTTCCTGCGGGAGCGCGTGCTCTGCAGCCGGTTCCTCCGGCGGCTCCTCCGCCGGCACAGAAGACTCCGGCCCGGAGATCGCTTGCTGCGCTGCCGAAGGCGCTTTTGGGAAGACCAGCGGCGCTTTTTTCGGCTTTTTCCGTCTTTCCAGGGGGAGCAGCTCCGGTTCTTCCGGAGCTGCCGGGGCTTCCGGCGCGTTTTGCGCGTTTTGCGCGTTCTGTGCTTCCGGGGCTTGCCGCTTTTTCGGAGACGGGCGGGAAAGATCCAGCGTCTCCACCGTGATATTTCTGGCCTGCAGCCGTTCCTCCAGCGTTGCAGGTCTGGGTGATTCCGTCGGAGTGTTTTCTTTTGCGGCAGAGGGCTGCTCCGGCGCTGCGGAAGCGGGCGGTCCCGAAGGGGCGGCTTCCGCCTGCGGCTCCTGCACCTCCGCCGGGACCGGTTCCGAAGGGGCTTCTTCCGGCACCGACGGCGCGTCCTCCGTCATTGCGCGGACAGAGGCCAGCAGCGCCTCCAGATCGTCCTCCGGCGCGGCGGGGCTTCCCTCCGGCCCGGAGCGGGACGCAGGCGCATCCCGAAACTCCGCAATGATATCTTCGATCAGATCATGTTCGTCCTGATGATCAGACACGGGTCTTCTCCTTTCCGGCAGCTGGCTCAGCCGCGCTGCCGCAGCGCTTCATACAGCAGGATCGCCGCCGCATTGGAGGCGTTCAGCGACTGGATCCTGCCCTTCTGCGGGATGCTGATGATCCGGTCCGCCGCCTTGCGGACGCCCTCGGAAACGCCGCTGCCCTCCGCGCCGATGACGATGGCGCAGGGCAGGTCAAAATCCACGCTGGCGGCAGGCTCGCCGCCCATATCCGCCGCCAGAATAAATACGCCGCGCTTTTTCAGCTCCGCGATGGCCTGGCCCAGATTGGCGCACTTCGCCACGGGCAGATGCTCCAGCGCACCGGCAGCCGCCTTGGCGCAGGCGGCGTTCAATCCGGCGCTGCGATGCCGCGGGACCACCACGCCATGGCCGCCCAACACCTCGCAGGAGCGGATGATTGCGCCCAGATTGTGGGGGTCGGTAATGCCGTCGCAGAGCACCAGCAGCGGCTTTTCGCCCCGCTGCTCCGCAAGGGCAAGGATATCCTCCAGCGTCCGGTATTCTGCCGCAGCGCCCAGCGCGATAACGCCCTGATGGGAGCCGGTGACGCTCATCTTATCCAGCTTGCGCCGGTCACATTCCTGCACAGGGACGCCGGCAGCCCGGGCGACGGAAATGATATGGCCCACGCCCTGGGCCCCCTGGGCCACCAGCAGCTTGTCCAGCTGACGCTCCGACTGCAGCGCCTCCCAGACGGCGTTGCGGCCCTCGATCAGGCCCTCCTCAGTCTGCCGCTCCGGGGCGTCCAACTGCTCCATCGCCGCAAAGGCGGAGCCGGGCCGGCGGGGCCTATCCTTCTGCCAGCCGGCGGGACGGGGACGGCGGTTTTTCTGATCCTGACTTCTATTCTGAAAACGAGGCTTATCCATAGCGCTTCCTCCGATGTTTCGAGTTGATATTTCATTATAACACGGTATTTCACAAAATAAAAGACAGGAACCCGAAGAAACGACAAAAAACGCTGTATCCGTCAAAAACAGATACAGCGTGAAGCGCGGGAAGATCTCAGTTTGGCTTTCTGGGAACGGCGCCCCGGATCAGCTCCGGCTCGCCCTTGCCGTTGACGGCGTCTGCCGTGATCCGGACGCCGATAATGCTGCCGTCGGAGGGCGTTTTGAACATCACATTGGTCATGACGCCTTCGATCACCGAGCGCAGGCCGCGGGCGCCGGTGTGCAGCTGCAGCGCCTTTTCGGCAATGGCCTCCAGCGCCGCCGGCTCAAACTCCAGATGAACGCCGTCGTATTCCATCAGCTTGGCATACTGCCGGGTCAGCGCGTTTTTCGGCTCCGTCAAAATGCGCATCAGCGCAGGCTTGTCCAGCGGATCCAGCGTTACCAGCACGGGCAGACGGCCCACCAGCTCGGGGATGATGCCGAACTTCAGCACATCGTGCGGCTCCACCTGACGCATCAGGGCAGAGGCGTCTGCCGTCTGTTTGGAATGGACCTCCGCGCCGAAGCCGATGCCCTGCTTGCCAACGCGCTTCTCAATGACCTTTTCCAGGCCGTCAAAGGCGCCGCCGCAGATGAAGAGGATGTTGGTGGTGTCGATCTGGATGAATTCCTGCTGGGGGTGCTTCCGGC
>ERZ1026780.1963-NODE-1963-length-12563-cov-7.698593_pt1 | contig 12563 bp, 10 predicted proteins | sample MGYA00380126_ERZ1026780 | MGnify/ENA primary metagenome ERZ1026780 (study PRJEB33269, sample SAMEA4719762) | human gut metagenome | biome: human-associated habitat; feature: organic feature; material: feces | place: Cameroon | collected 2013-10 ... | reverse complement strand
CGTAAAAGACATGTTATAAGAAGAGTTTTTAAGATAAGAAATCTTTAATTTGTTTAAGGAAATTGAGTCCTTTTTCTTCATTTTCTTTATTGGTTTCTAAGAACAAACGCATCAGAGGTTCAGTTCCTGAGAAACGTAGCAAAAACCAGTCTCCATTTTGAAGGCGGTATTTCCAGTTATTGTTTAGATGTTCAACGCTTCGAATTTCTTTTTCAAAGGGGAAATGTCCCTCCCCTATTCTTTGAAGAACCATTTCCTTGCTTTCAAAAGAAAGGGAATCTTCTAAAACGATCTTATTAAAATGAGCGAATTTATTACTTTCTTCAATGATTTTCGAAACTGGTTTCCCTAAATTTGCAACCATTTCTAAAAACAATGCCGTTGCAAAGGTGGAATCTTTACCAAAAATATAGCCTCTCATTGTAAGGCCGCCTGATCCTTCTCCGCCTAAAAGAGCGTCGTATTCTCTCATGGCTGCAGAAATATTTTTAAATCCGACGTCTACTTCATGGCAGGCGCAGCCTAATTTAAGCGCTAAAGCCTCTAGAAGGTCACTGCTTGCAATATTCTTGACGATATCGCCTTTCATTCCACGATAAGCAATTAAGTAATAATAAAGGGCTCCTAAGATTTCGTTAGCATCCACGTAATCCCCTTTTTCATCCAAAATAGCAATACGGTCACAATCGGAATCCGTCCCGATGGCTATATCGTATTTTCCCTTCAAGAAAAACGCCTTGTCTTTTTCCATATTATCCTTCGTTGGATTTGGCAATAATCCACCGAATTTGCTATCACGTCCCCCATGGATTTCATCGATATTGGTGAAACCCATGCTTGTTAATATCTTTTTAAGAGTTAATGATCCTGTTCCGTATAAAGGATCTAAAAGGATTTTCGTTTGAGGCGATTTATTTTTTATGTGAACAAAAGAAAGGATGTTATTCAAATAACGTTTCAAAGGATAGGTTTCCTCTAATAGGCCTGTTTGTCTTCCTTCTTCTAAAGAACATTCTTGTATACCTGACAAAGAAAGGATTTCTTTTTCTAAGAGGTCGGTTAAAGGTTTTTCGGCGTCCATTCCATCTTTTTCAAAAATCTTGACTCCGTTAAAGTTAAAGGGGTTATGTGAAGCAGTAATCATCACGCCAAATTCATTTCCAAGACGTTTGCTTTCTTCCATGATAGTTGGTGTTGGAGTTGGCTCTTTTGAAAGAAGAACAGGAACCCCATTTCCGAGAAGAACTTCACTTACCCAAACAGAAGACTCTAATGAAAGCATACGGAAATCGTAACCAACCAAAATCGGATTTTTAGCATTTTCTTTACGATAGACGTTTGCTAAAGCTTGAGCTATTTTCTTCACGTTTTCTTGGGTGAAAGTTTGACCAACAATCCCGCGAAACCCACCTGTGCCAAAACGAATCATATATTTGATGATAACACTTTTGCATGAAAAGAAAAAACCATCAGATGCCTGATGGTTCGTTTTCTTTTGTCTGAATTGATTGAATTTTAATCTCGTTTCCTTCAAGAAGATAAGTGTTTCCCCCACCACAATGAGGACATTTCTTTCCTTGAGGGACGGTATTGTATGTCTCTTTGCAATCTTCACAATAGGAGATTGCCTTTAATTCTACAATACTGAGCTTAGAGCCTTTTAAATGCTTAGAACGGTGCTCACAAGCCCACGGCCAAACATCCAACAGGCATTGGGGAACCACGCCAGAAACCTCGCCGATTTCCAATGTGACTCCTGCAATATCTCCGATGTTATTTTTATCCGCGAAATCTTCAATCTCCTTCACTACATGGAAGGCGATGCCTAGTTCGTGCATTAACGTTCGATTGGTGGAACAGCGTAACCGGTGTTCTTGTTTGAATCGTTCTTATGCGCTTTCTTGTAGGCTTTACGTTTCTTACGCATCTCACGGGCTTCTTTCGAGCCAGAGTTGCCAATAATCTTAAAGCCACGTTTTAAGGCATATGGAATTAAGCCAGCGATCTTATCATCGGCATTACGCATAGTGGTTGCCTTTGGATGATCACGGACGAGATGAATGGCATCGAAATCGCAACGTGTTGTACAAATACCGCATCCAATACACTTATGTGGATCAACGATAGAGGCACCACATTCTAAGCAACGAGATGTTTCTATCTTCACTTGTTCTTCAGTAAGGGTCTTGCTGTAATCACGGAAGGAGCTCTTATAATCTTTTCCTTCTTCCATGCCGGCTTCTTGTCTTCCAGCATGATCGTAATCATTTATGACAAGGTTATTCTTATCAAGTTCAATGAAGTATCTACGATCACGTCCGATGGTAAGAGAAGCGTTAAATGGAGAAACGAAACGAGCCAAGGATTCAGCTGCTTCATGTCCTTCAGCAATCGCGTCGATAACAAACTTAGGACCAGTATAAACATCGCCACCAGCAAAGATAGCTTCGTCGGCTGTTTGATAAGTGAATTTATCGGCGATTGGATAATTTCCATGCCAGAAGGTCACTTTGCTATTCTTTAAGAGATCGCCCCATTCGATGCTTTGACCAATAGCGAAGACAATCTTATTGGCTTTGACTTCGATGGTCGTATTTTCATCATATTGAGGATTGAAACGCTTGGTTTCAGGATCAATTGTAGAAACGCATTTCTTTAAGATAATGCCGCGTACATGTCCTTTTTCATCGACAAGGATTTCTTTTGGACCCCATCCTGGATTCACTTTGACATCTTCTGCTTCCGCTTCAGAGATTTCTTCTTTCGTTGCTGGCATGGTCTCACGGGACTCTAAGCAGTACATTGAGACGGAATTGGCTTTGAAACGATGAGCGGTGCGAGCGCAATCGATAGCAACGTTTCCGCCACCGATAATAACGCAATCGCCTTCGATAGTTTGATTTTGATTTTCGTATGCGCCTTTTAAGAATTCAACGGCGATTTCGGTTCCTTCTGCCGTATCATTTGGAACATTAGGACGTTTTCCACCTTGGCAACCAATGGCAATATAGAAAGCTTTATAGCCTTCCTCTTTTAATTGATCGATGGTGATATCTTTACCGACTTCAACGCCACATTTGATTTCGACGCCAAGTTCACGGATGATTTCCACTTCGGCATCAATAACGTTCTTTTCAAGCTTATAAGAAGGGATGCCATACATCATCATGCCGCCCGCTTTTTGATTCTTTTCAAAAACAGTTGGATGATAACCCATTAAGGCAAGATAATAGGCAGCACTCAAACCGGCTGGACCAGCACCAATGATGGCGATTTTCTCATCGAAGTCACCATGGACTTTGGCGATTGTTTTTTCTGGTAAGACACGTGTTTTTGGATCAAGGTCTCTTTCGGCAAGGAATTTCTTAACGGCATCAATAGCGACCGCCTCGTCAACGCTTCCACGGGTGCAAGCTGTTTCACAACGTTTGTTACAGACTCTGCCACAAACTGCTGGGAATGGGTTTTCTCTCTTAATGAGCGCAAGGGCTTCATCATAACGGCCTTGATTGGCCATTTTAAGATATCCTTCAACCGCAACGTGTGCAGGGCAAGCCGTCTTACATGGAGCGGTGCCTGTAGGATACGTGTTATAACGAGCGGTATCGCGATAATTCTCATCCCAAGCGTATTTTCCCCAATGAATCTTATCTGGGAGAGGGGCTTGAGGATAATTAATAGGTCCTTCTTTTGTACAAAGTTTTTGACCAAGTTTTACAGCGCCTGCAGGGCAAGCTTCAACGCAACGTCCGCAAGCAACGCAGTTCTTTGGATCGACTTTGGCGGTATACGCACTGCGGGAAAGATTTGGTGTATTGAATAAAAGGGATGTTCTTAAAGCGTTACAAATCTTCACGTCACAGTTACAAATATCAAAGATGTGATCTTCACCGTCGATATTTGTGATTTGGTGAACGAAGCCGTTCTTTTCTGATTTCTCTAAGATATCAAGAGCTTCTTCTTTGGTGATATAGTGGGCACGACCCGTTTCAACGGCATAATCGGCCATATCACCAAGTTGGATACACCAATCGTTTGGATCATCAACACAGCCTTCACCGATTTTAGCGCGGGAATAGCGGCAAGAGCAGATACCTGCAGAGATATGTCCGCTATATTTCTTAAGCCAATAGGAAATTTTTTCTAATTTGACAGCTTCATTATTACTCGAAATGGCTTTTTCGACTGGGATAACATGCATACCGATGCCATCGCCACCTTCCGGAACCATAGAAGTAATCTTCGCAAGAGGCAAGAAAGTCATTCTTTCAAAACCAGATGCGACAGCTGGGTTTTTATCAACACGATCAATCGTGGAGTTAAATAGCTCAGCACTACCAGGAACATAATAGCTTACACGATAACGTTTTTCGCGTTTTGGATTGGCACCTGGAATTGGTCCATCATCATTGTAATGATCACCGTAATCATATTCGATGATGCCGTGATAAATGCAATCTTCCAAGGCTTTCTTGAAGACCAGTGGATCCATCTTTTTGTTTTTGGCATAAAACTCTTCAAAGGTGTACCAAACTCTTTGTTTGATGCTAAGAAGAATGTCCACTTCATCTTCTGAAAGAAGTTCTCTCATCGACCAAAATTCTGGGCAATCTGTGGTTGGATGCAATTTTGTCTCTACGTTGTCGGTGATTTTAGCGGCGAGTTTCAAAAACTTTTTAGTGAGTTTCTTTTCTTCCTCCGTTTTTGGCTCATATCCTTGCCATTTGGAAATTGTTTCAGGTTTTTGCTTATACTGCTCTGGCATATTATTTCCTCCAATCCTGAATTTTTAAACTTAAGTAATTAACGATTTTCTCCACTCCTTCACCGCTTTTAGCTGAATAAGGGATAATCGTTGCCTGAGGGTTAATTCCATGAATGAATTTTTCCACTTTTTGAAAATCAAACGGGAAAAACTCCAAAGTGTCGATTTTATTAATCAAAATCAAATCGGAACCCTCAAACATGCTGGGATAATTGAATGGTTTTTCATCTCCATCAGGAAGAGAAAGAATGCAAACGTTTAAGCAAGCTCCCGTATCAAATGTGGAGGGACAAACCATATTTCCGATGTTTTCTAAGAAGAGGCAGTCTAAGCTCATCTCTTCAAAATGAGCTAAGCTTTCCCGAACCATATCAACGTCAATGTAGCAAAGAGAGTCAGTGTGTACTTGAAGAGAAGGGACACCTGTTTCCTTACTCACTTTTATGGCATCAACATCGGAATCCATATCCGCTTCAACAACGCCAATCCGAAATTCATTTTTCAATTTCTGAATTAACGATATAAGCGTCGTTGTTTTTCCTGCACCCGGTCCAGACATGACGTTGACAAGAAAAAGTTTCTTTTTCTTTAGTTCTTTTCGTAATTCGTCACCGTCTTTTTTAACGGCTTCAAAAACGTTTGTGCCAAGGATAATTGTCCTTCTTTCTTCAACCATTTTCTAACACCCTTGTGTAGGCTGGAAATATTATATATTTGCAAGTGTGAAAAAGGTAGATTTTTACGATGTTTTTGGTTAGAGAGTGCTAACTAAAAATAGAGAAAATAAACTTGTTTTTCAAAGAAAAGGCTGTCTTTTGACAGCCTAATCAGTTTTTTCTTAGAAGAGGGATGTTAAACGATGAACGACTCTTTCTTTGCCTAAGATTTCAATGACCTCATGAAGGTTTGGAGAATCTTTGGAGGCGGTCAAGGCAACACGAATGATTTCCGCAGCATCAGAGACGGATCCTTTATAAGCATCTGGATTCTTTTTGTAATCTTTATTGGCAATGGCGAAGCCGTTTGCGGCCGCCACCTCTTTAACGCTGTTCCACCATGTGGATTCATCTATGCCATAAGCCATAGCTGAGGCTACTTTTTCTAAGAAGCCCTTTAAGAACTCTTTGCTGAATTTTGGATTGAATGGCAATGGCTCTGCAATAAGCTTTTGATAATCTTCGTCATAGAAGAATCTTGTCGCCGGTTCAATGTCAGAATACTTTGCGTAATCTTTTCTTGGATTTGGACGATCTCTTTCGATGCCTAGAACTTTGGAGAAATAGACAGGGTCTTTTTCAATCTTGGCATTTAAAAGAGGGTCATTCACCTTTGCCCATTCGGTAACGTCATGGACTAAGGTTTCGGTTGGTATTGTGGCGATTGTTTCTTTCGCGAAGAAATTCAATTTGCCTTGGTCAAAGAGGGCGCCGTCAAGCGACATCTTTGAGAAGGCGAATTGGAAGTTATGGTAATCGTAGCTCTTATTCGCAAGGGTCCATTCTTCAAAATTAGAGTTAGCAATGCTCATAAGATAAACAAGCAATGCCTTTGGAGGATAGCCCGCCTTTAAGAAGAAAGAGACGGCCGCTTCAGGATCCTTTCTCTTAGAGAGTTTACGTTTATTTCCATGGTCGAGTTTCATAATGACTGGAAGATGAGCGTATTTTGGCGCTTTCCAGTTCAAAGAACGGAAAAGTTGAAGGTGAATAGGAGTTGACGGAATCCACTCCTCTCCTCTTGTAACAACCGTTGTTCTCATGAAATGGTCGTCAACGACGTGGGCAAAATGGTAGGTGGGAAGGCCATCGCTTTTTAAAATGACAATATCCACATCGTTATCGGCAAGTTCAATCGTGCCACGGATACGATCGGTGAATTTGATTTTCTTATTGTGATCGCCCATGGATTTATAACGAATAACCCATGGTGTACCAGCTTTGATTTTTTCGATGGCTTCATCGACAGAAAGTTTTCTATCTCTTGCATATGGGCCATAGTAGCCAGGAAGAATCTTATTGTCTTCTTGGAATTTTCTTAAGGCTCCAAGTTCATCTGCTGTCATGAAATCAGGATAGGCCATTCCTTGGCGAACAAGTTCCTTAATTACAATTTTATAAATGCCAGCACGTTTGGATTGCTGATAAGGTCCATAGTTGCCTTTATCTTCGCCAGGGAAATATCCTTCGTCAGCAACAATGCCAAATTGAGCGAGTTGTTCAATTAATTCATCCGCGCTACCAGCGATAGTACGCTTTGTGTCCGTATCTTCCAAACGGAAGAAATAAACGCCTTGGGATTGCTTAGCTAAGGTATAAGCAATAAAAGCGGTAAACAAGGAACCAGTATGAAGGAAGCCGGTTGGCGAAGGAGCAAAACGTGTCACTTGAGCCCCTTCGGGTAAATGACGTTCTGGGAAACGTTTTTCTAAATCTTCTATTGTTTCGGTAACATCAGGGAATAATAATTCTGCTAAGTCTTCGTATGTAGCCATATTCGCTCCTTCTAAATAACGGAAAAGATTATAAAACAGATATCGTAAATTTGCTATTGCGTGTTACCTTTTAGATGGCTATAATAATCCTCGCGTCAAGTGACGTGATGCAGGCGTAGTTCAATGGTAGAACACCACCTTGCCAAGGTGGATACGCGGGTCCGATTCCCGTCGCCTGCTCCATTTTTTATTTCTAGGCCTCTCATTTGATTGAGAGGTTTTTATTTTATCTAAGTTGACCAAGAAAAAAGTGACGGTTATTTGACCACCACTCACTTTATTATTAGAAAGTATTATTGACGATTTTCATCATTCGAAGAATCGTCTTGGTTTTCTTCCTCTTTTTCTTTGTTCGCAAGATCTTCTTGCTGTTTCTTTAAATTAGCGAGGTTCTTTTCGATTTCTTCTCTTTCTTCCTTGGAGAATTGTTCCGTTTGTTTCAATTGATTAATTGCCTCTTGGGCGTATTCCAATGCAGCTTGTCCGAAAGACAATTCATATTTTTGATATAGAAGAATCATCGAGTCAAAATAATAAGGCAAGAAGAAAATGACAAAGAGAAGCATCGTAAGAACTGCAGTTAATGAAATAAGTTGGCTACTTTGAAAATACGCATTGTTTTGGAAGAAGGAGGAAATGGGTTCAATTGTAGTCAATAGATAGCCAAAATAAATTCCAAGCCCTAAAGAAAGGATACTCAAAAGAAGCATTGGCCAAATCGCTGAGAAATAATCTTTGTTATAGCCTTTTGTACGTGTGGAACGTAATGCTGCTTTATAGAAAGCGTTCACCGATCTTGCATCCGCCCCTTGTAACGAGAAATGGAAATAAGAAAGAACACCATAACGATAAAGATGGAAAAGGAAAGAGAGAGCGAAAGAAACACTTTCAATAACTCCCGTCCAAGTCATCAAGGAAACCATTGGCTCTGAATTTAATATAGCGTTCATCCCATCGATATCATTTGCTTGATAGACTTCTAAGAAGTTATTTAAAACGGCATTCATATCCACTCCATTCAGAATGGAAATCTCAATATAGGCTAAGCCAAAAAGAAAGGCTGCGCCTAAAGAAATCAAAAAACTGAATAAGGCGGAACGAACAATACGGAAACAACCAAAACTCACTGGTGAAAAGTAAGACTTAAGGTAAGCGCCAAAACGTTTGTTGTCTAAATCGTTCTTGAGGTGAATGTAAGAATCTGATACCTGAAGGGCAAAAAAGAAAGGAATAATTGCCAAAGGTATGCTAAAGAAAAGACTGAATGGGCTTAAGAAAGCCAAGGCTAAAACGGCAATGACAACAAAAATAAAATTAACAATCCATGGCAAAAGTTTCTTCAAGGATTTGGGATATTCCTTTAAAGAAGTCATAAGAATGCTTTCATTCGTTGAATGATTATTGTTTTTTTCTGGATTGGACATTTTCTTTAATGGTATGTAAATCTTGGATGGCTTGCCAAAGTTGCCTTGCGACAAATGGTTTCACCGGTCTTTTTTCATATTCTCCAATGAATTTAGATAATTCACGGAGCCTAACAATCTTAACAGGAGACGAACCATTTTCAACGGAAACTACATTGCAATCGTTGTTAATTAAAACAATGCCAACCAAAAATTCGCTAGAGATGCCAGAAAGAGAGGACAACTTATTCATGGAATGAGTCACCACTTGCAAAGGGTTTGCAATTTCAAATTTCTTTTCATTTTTCTTATAAACGTAGGAAATTGGTTGAAGAGGATCGATTTTAATGCCTCCATCCACATAGTAATCAATAATGACGTAAATATATTTGTCTCCGCCAATTAAATGATCAATGCTCAACGTTTGAGTGTCTCCTACATCAAAAGCAAGATTGTTTATCAAATAAAAATCATTCATTTTTACGACATGGTTCACATAGTCGTAATAAAAACGTTTGTAGCGAGACGAAAATAGTTTCCTTTGAATAAGAGGGAAGAGGAACCAGAAAAGAATTCCTCCAAAAACAAGAATAGCAAGTAATATGAAAATCGTTAATTTTACTTCGTATGGCATGCGTTATATTTCATCGCAACATCTAGAGCGACTTTGACCATGTTGTCTAAGCCTTCTTGACGTTCTTTTGGAGTAAGAATCTTTTTAAAGAGGAAAGAATCAGAAACGGTACAAATAGCCAAAGCTTTTTTCTTTAATTCAGCGGCAGTCGCATACAAGGCATACGCTTCCATTTCAACACCCATAACACCTAAATTGGCCCATTTCTTCCAAGCTTCTGGACGATAACCATAGAAGGTATCGGAAGACAAGATGTTGCCAACATGATTCTTAAAATCGTTGTTTCTTGCCGATTCAACAGCCCAAGAAAGTAAATCATAATCAGCAATAGCAGAGAAAGTTCCACCATAAAGGGAATGTTCTCCCATCCAGTTGCTGTTTGTGCAAGCGCCTTGGCCAATCAAGATATCCTTTAATTCGATGCCTTCTTGATAAGCACCAATAGTTCCAATACGAATAATGGCTTCAACTCCATAACTCGTATAAAGCTCATGAGAATAAATGCCAATAGAAGGCATGCCCATTCCGGAAGCCATAACGGAAACTAAAGAGCCGTCTGGTGCCTTTCCAGTGAATCCAAGGATTCCACGGACAGAGGTGACGAGTTTCGCTTCTTTCAAGAAAGTGGTAGCGATCCATTCTGCGCGTTTTGGATCTCCTGGCATTAAAACAACTTTTGCAAAATCTCCTGCTTTTGCTTCGATATGTGGTGTGGGCATATTTTTCCTCCTAATTGATTAGACTCATTTTAGCCTTAAACAAAGAAAAAGAAAATGAAGATGCAAGAAAAAAGAACCTGATGGTTCTATTTTCCTTCTTCAGAATTAGAAACGGTTGGCTCGTAAGCCATATATTCCGTAAAGATTCTCATGAAATTATCTGGATTCACAGGAATGAGTTCACCTTGGAAGGCAATGCCAATACGACCCGTTTCTTCTGAAACAATAATTGTGACTGAGTCAGAGTTTTCCGAAATCCCTAACGCCGCCTGATGGCGAGAGCCATATTTCCCTGTTAAAGCTTGTCTTGTGGATTGGAAGAAGACGGCAGCTCTAGAAATCTTATCCCCTTTAATAACGACTGCACCATCATGTAGACGGGTGCCGACATAGAATATTGTTTCAAGAAGTTCGGCTTTTACAGGGGCGTCTAAATCAACACCTCGCTGTTTAATCACCGTTCCAACTTTTGAAGGATCGAGAATGTTATCTTTTTTCATGACGGTAATTAACGCGCCACGTTTTTCTTGAGACATATCCACAACAGCACGGTAAATTTCGCGATAGACTTTCTCACGATCGAAAATATATTCAGGTTCAACTTTCTTGCCTTTACGGAACAAATCTTTGACGTCTTTTTTCCAATTTGCATTTTCAAAGAAAGAACGCACTTCGTTTTGACTGACAATAAAAAGCAACATTGCAAAAATCAAAAGAATCAAGCAGGCAATCAAGGTTAAGAACCACATGCCAAATCCTGCAGATATAACAATCAAGATTTCTAAAACACCAGCGACAACCCAAACCCAAATCTTCTTCACGAGTTGGAAAACGGCAAAATCAAAAAGGAAAAGAAAAACAAGTCCAAAAATAAATGAGCAAATGCCAGCAGCATTATCAAACCCATAGCCTGCGAAAGGATATTGGCCATTCATCATTTTTCTTTTCTCCCACAAAAAAGCAAGGACTAGGTCCCACGCATGAATAAAATATATCAATAAGTTCTATTTTTTTAAAGAAGAAACGTTCTTTTTGAGTAGAAAAAATCGTAACTTTTTTAAACCTGTTTTTCTATCAATAAAAGTTCATTCTCTAAATATCCAATTATCCCCTGTAAAAACCCCTTATTTATTTTTATAAAGAAATAGCCTCAGTTAAACTGAAGCATATTCTCAAAGTCCTTAACGTACAGGTGTAATGGTAGTTTTAAGTCAGTAATCGTTTCTTTAAAGTTTCAATAAAAGTGATATTCTCTATTTGCGTAATAGCAAATGCTTTTTTACCAGCATAATTAAGGGAAGCGCCCAATAAATAGCAAATGCGCTCATCAATAATCAAGAATCTATCGTGAAAAGCATCGTTAATCTTAACGGACAAGCCGTCATATTGATTGTTGAACGAGTTAACATCTTCTTTAGATAATTTTGCTTTTGACGAAATGAATGAGATTGCAAAAAAATGGAGGAAAAAACATGACAAACAACAACATTCAAAAAGCAAAAGAACTCAGTTGACCACTGTTTTCAGAAAGCGGGATTCAATAAACAAAGGCTGTTTTACACACAAGGTGATTACGGGCTTTTTCAATGCAGTGTTCCTTGTCGCAACAAAACTTATGACAATGAGGAAATCGTTCGTAAAATGGTAAAAAATCAACGCGATATGAAAATCCCGTCCGAACTCGTGCCGAAATGTCCCGTTTGCGGAAAGCCTATGACGATGAACTTGCGTTCCGACGACAAATTCGTCGAAGACGACGGCTGGCATCTTGCCTGTGAACGCTACGAACGTTTTATTAAAGAGAACAAAAACAAAAAAGTTTTATATCTCGAACTCGGTGTCGGAATGAACACTCCCGTTATCATTAAATATCCATTCTGGCGGTTGACCGCGCAAAACCAAAAAGCGCATTACGTTTGCGTAAATATGGATATGGCATACGTGCCGGATGAAATAGAAGATCGGTCGTTGTGTTTTTCGGAAGACATTGCACTTACGATAAACGCTTTGAACCGGAATTTTAAGTTATGACAGAATTTTACTAGATATAGGTGCAAATGTTGGAACAAAAAGAAATGAAAAATGGCCGCTATTTTGGCGACCGTTGCCCATCCCCATTGAGCTTGGAGCTTTTGGGGGTCTATTTTTCGCTATCCCCATTAGAATTCACAGAGTCGTTTTTTAGTATCTAACATACAAAAAAATTTTCACACGCGACATTGACAATATAAAAAATGAAAAGTTTTATTGTTGCTTTGCAATAAAAATATCAAACCTAGGAAGCGTTAAGGAAGCCTTACCACGTTCATTCGCTATTATGAGACCACGTTTAATTAATCTATCGCGATAAGCTGAACAGGATTTTTGATCATATGCAACGTTTTTAGCAATGTTTTCAATTAGAATAATACTAAATTTATTTTGCATAATAACTCCGTTTTTGTTAGGTTCGTTAGATAGCTGTAACTTAAAAAAGAAACCTTCAAAGCAAATTGTAGCAAATACCTTAACTTCAGTGTCTTTCTTTACCTGAAACAATATCTCTAAATAC
>ERZ1026780.1961-NODE-1961-length-12594-cov-149.391578_pt1 | contig 12594 bp, 11 predicted proteins | sample MGYA00380126_ERZ1026780 | MGnify/ENA primary metagenome ERZ1026780 (study PRJEB33269, sample SAMEA4719762) | human gut metagenome | biome: human-associated habitat; feature: organic feature; material: feces | place: Cameroon | collected 2013-10 ... | reverse complement strand
TGAAACAAGATGGCAAGAATGCTTCCGTTGGTTCGGCTTCTTTCAGTCATTTCGTAGCATCCATATTGAAACCTATGGGGACTCTTGACCAAATCCGAAAGAAGAAGGGCAATTTGACCGACAACTATGAGGACGTTGAGAAGTTCCAAGGAAAATGGCAACCTGTCTATGATGAGTTGGCTGATAAGATGCAACCTGATGCTGGTCCATTTGAAAGCTATGGCATGGATAGATTGGAAGAGGCTGCCACACAGAAGAATCCAAAGAAATATGCCAAGGATGAGTATGGTGTGGACTTGACTGACGAGGACATCGACAAGTTGAATGAATTGATTGATGCTGTCAAGAATGAGAAGCCTTCCATCTACTTTGAAACCAAGTTTATGCGCCCATACGGTCTTGACGAGTTTGAGAAGGCTATCGTTCCAAACGATACTCCAAGCGATGTGGTAGATGCCTTGAAGATGGCAGGTATTGATGTGAGCAGCTATGAGCGTGGAAATGCCGAGGATAGACAGAAGGTTACTATGGATGCTATCAATAGTAGCGACAATATCCGGTTCTCTCTCGCTGGCGAGCGTGGTGCGGCTGCTGCTGACAAGGCAGAGGAGCGTACTGCTCGTATGGATAACCTCTCCGTGGCTCGCAAGATGGAAGAGGAGAAGAAGGATGCCAAGGCAATCAAGATGGCTACTGGCTGGGAGCGTGGTGCTGATGGCAAGTGGAGATACGAAATGCCTGATGTTGTTCTCCGTGACCCGAAGGAATGGGTGAACAAGAAGACTCTGACTCTCTCTGATATTGTAGAGAAACCAAACGATTTGTTTAAGGAATACCCTGAGTTGTTTGATGCTTATCCTGAATTGAAGGATATGAAGATTTTGAAGGGTAGAGCAAAGAGTGGCGGTGTCTTCTACAATAATGCCATTACGCTGAACCTTGGAGATATTCGTGAGGCTATAAAGTACGACATGGACACACACTATAAGTTGGCGAATAATAGTCTGAAAAAGACCTTGGTTCACGAGATTCAGCACTATATTCAGGATAAGGAAGGCTTTGCACAAGGCGGCAATAGTGAAATGATAATAGACAAGAATGCCTTGGATGCTATCGCCAAGTTGAGGGCTGAAAAAGATGCAGTAGCAAAGGAGTTCTATGCCATGTCTCCTGATGAGCAGCAGAGACGAAAGTACGAAATCAATAATAGATACAACGACCTTACCAAGCAGATTGAGAGATTGGAGAAGTCTAGCAGAATCGGATATGATGGCTATAATCGTCTCTCAGGAGAGGTGGAAGCTCGTAACGTGTCTGCCCGATTGAACATGACTCCTGAGGAGAGAAGAAAATCTCTCGCTGAATCTACTGAGGACGTGGCTCGCAAAGACCAGATTTTCTTGGGTGTGGGCGATGCGTCCTTCTCTCTCCGTGATATGGCTGACGGAAAGGAGAGTGGTGCGGCTGATATGGCTGAGGACTTGAAGAGTCTGAACACTCCTGATGAGGTGGATGATGCTATCAAGACTGCCATTGATGATATGCCGAGCGGCTGGAAGATGGCTAACAAGAAGATGATTCATATTGCTCAGGCTCAGGGCGAGAACCGCAAGGCTGAGATTGCTGGCGAGGAACCTAAGTTCTCCCTGAAGGATGGCTCACTCATTAAGGCTGGAACCTACTTTAGTGGTGGCGGTCTTGTTGAGGAAGGCTTGAAGGGTATCATCGACCCAGTGGTGGCAGTGGAGTATGACGAGAAGATAAGCGGTGTATATCGCAATAACTTCGGGCAGCACATCGTTACTGCTGATGTTCGTGATGTTGACCCTAAGGAGTTGGTAAAGCATATAGATGGCGAGGTAGAGTATTTCCATGCCAGCCCTGTCTGCAAGAACTACTCTCAGGCGAAGAGCAATCATGCAGAGGTGGAACTTGACAAGGAGACTGCTGCAAGTACTGCCGAGTTCATCAACGCTATAAAGCCAAAGGTGGTGACCATTGAAAACGTGAAGGGTTATAAGGATTCTGATGCAATGAAGACTATCACCGATGCGCTGGATGCCAACGGCTATACTTGGGATGCTGATGTCTATAATGCTGCTGATTATGGCGGCTACACCAACCGAGAGAGATTGATTGTCCGTGCGGTTCGTGATGGTAAACTCCCTGAAAAGCCAAAGAAGATGGCACACAAGAGCGGATGGTATGAAGCTGTGGCTGATATTATCCCGACCCTGACCGAGAAGAAGAATGGCGTGGCTCCTTGGATGGATATTCGCTTGAAGGCTGATGGCATTGACTGGAGAAACATTGACAAGCCATTATATGTGATGGGTAGTGCCTACGCTGACGGAAAGATTCCTCATGCCTTTGCAGATGAACTGCTGCCAACTCTCAGGACGAAGAGCGGTGACGTGATTGTGATGCCTGATGGTAAGGTATATCGTGCCATGGGTAGAGTGCTCGCAAGAGTATCAGGAGTGAGCGATGATTACAAGATGCCATTCTCTGAGAACCTGAGTCATACCATCATCGGCAACGGAATCCCTACCCAGTTGACGGAACATGTTATTGCTCCTCTCTTGCAGAACACCATACGCCCAACCACTCCTGAGGATGGTAATACCAAGTTCTCTCTCCGTGGCTCCACACCTTACGACAAGCAGATGGAAGAGTGGATGGAGAAGAACCATTTAGAAAAGGGTGCTGTTCCTATGGAGAAACCTATCATGAAGGAAGGTGAGAATATCTTTGATTACGCCAACAGAATGGTAGAGTGGACTCGCAATCAGAACTTGTGGAAGACAGCTCCTAAGCAGACTGGATTCCAAGATGCACTCGACAAGTGGAAGGCTGATAATGGTCTTTCTCCTGATGCCTATCCACCAGTTCGTCCTCATCGTGAATACTATTCAAGTGAAATCGGTTATACAGAAGACTTGGAGGAGTACAACAAGAAGAAGGAACTTTGGAAGTCTGCTCCAAAGCCAAAGGATTTTGATTTGTCCGTTGACTTGGAGGATATGAACAAGCAGCTTCGTAATATCAGAAGAGCGGTTCTGAATCAGAAGAACTATGACCAGAGAACGGTTAAGGCGGTATCTGACCTTGTAAGAAAGATGCTCAACATCGGATGGGGTGACGGATTGAGCAGGGGTAAGGTAGGCAACCTTCTCTCTGCTGCTAAGAATGCCACTGGATCCAATGATGTGAAGAAGTATCTTGACAAGGCTATGGGAATCCTTGCAGAAAACTATCTCAACCGTCTCTCTACTGCTTACGACAACCTTATTAATACCAAGGGTGCAAGAGCAGACCAGAGCGGTGTTATAAAGATGGGTTCTCTTGATGCCAAGGGTCAGGCTTTCATGAGCGAGTATAAGAAGGCTATCAATATGGATGATAAGTCTCTGAATACCTATATCGCAAACATTGAGGAAGATTCTGCAAAGAATGAAGACAATGTGGAAATGAATAACTACAGACTGGCTGGCATTCAGGCTGCCATCATGTTCAAGCAGCAGATTGGCGGCAATGATGCTGATATTTCCGAGTTGCAGAGACAGATAGGCGAGTTGAAGAATAAGAAGGATGCTACCAAGGAAGACAAGGATTTGTTGAAGTCGTTGGAAAAGAAACTCTTCGAGAATAAGTTTGACCGCATTACCATGTATGAGAATCTTTTGAACAATATTCAGAGAATGGTGGCGGAAAGTAAGGGTAGGGCAAAGGAGTTCCGAGAGAAGATTGCTGAGCACAAGAATGAAATACTGCATCGTGCCAACTTGGATTTGGAAGGAGTGGACTCAACCTATTATGATACTAAAACTGCCAAGAAGAAGCTTGTGAACAATGTTTTGCAGCGTGCTGTATTCTCTTCCTCCTATACCTTTGAGCAGTTCTTGAAGTTCTTCGGTAAGAAGGCTGCAAATGGTGAGGGTTACTTATACAACTACTTCACGAAACAGAATCAAGATGCTCTTGACGAGGAACAGCTATATAACGAAATGAACCGAAATGCCCTTGATGAGAAGACCAATGAACTCTTCGGCAAGAATAAGTTTATGAAGCTGGTTGGTATTGATGGTAAGGGTATGAAGGAAATGGATATTGAGGTTACTGATTACTCCAACAAGAAGACTGGCAAGCGTACCATCCACCTGAAACAAGGTCAGATGCTCTATATCTATCTGGTCAACAAGGAGACTGATGGAGAAATGAAACTACGTGCCATGGGTATTACAGAGGAAGATGTGGCTTCAATCGAGGCAAATCTTGACCCAAGAGTGAAGGCTATGGGCGAGTGGTTGCAGGATGAATACCTTCCTGAGTGTCAGAGAAGATACCAAGCTACCCATACTAAGTACTTCGGTGCTCCTATGAAGGAGGTGGAGAATTATTTCCCTCTTGCCATTAACAACCGAGCAAGAAACGTCAGGGAAGATGTGAACAAAGATTCTGATGCTATGAGTCAGTTGGCTGGTACTTCTACTGGTGCTATTGTTACTCGTAGGGTGAATGTGATTCCTCTTGACATTGAGAACGCTGATGCCTTTGAGGTTGCTTTCAACCATTTGCAGGAAATGGAGGAGTGGTCGGCTATGTTGCCATTCAGACAAGACGTTAACACATTGCTGTCTTACACTCATTTCAGGAATCAAGTACAGAATATGAGTTCTGTGGCTTATGGTAGTGGCAAAACCTTGTGGGATGAGTTCAAGCAGACTGCACAGATAGCTGCTGGTACATACAAACCAAAGGTGAATGCTGGTATGATGGATAGCTGGATTGCTGCTGCCATGGGTGGTGTTGCTGTCGCTAAGATCTCAGGTCGCTTGTGGACTGCCATCAAGCAGAGTCAGTCAGCAACGGTGTTCCTTCCTGAGTGTGATTTTACACGATTTGTGAAGAATGGTGTTAACCCTTATGGCTCATGGAAGTGGGCGAAGGAGAACATTCCTGATTTCAGAAAGCGTATTGAGAATATAACCTATGGCGATGTGAAACTGAGACAGTATCTTGACGAACTGGAGAAGTATCACGATTGGACTAAGGTTATTTCTAAATTGGGTATGGCACCGAATATCCTTGTGGATGGTATCACTTGTGCTGTAGGTGCTCGCTCGGTTTATGAGACAGAGGTGAACCGCCTTACCAAGTTAGGCTATCCAAAGGAGAAGGCTGATGAGAAGGCTTATTATAAGGCTGTGGCTGCATACAACAAGACACAGCAGTCTTCTGGTGGTATGTACTTATCGCCTATGCAAGTGGATAGAACCTATGTATCTGCTGCGCTCTCACTCTTCAAGAATGCCAACTTTGCTTATGGTCGTATGCAGATTGAGGCTTGTCGAGGACTGGCGAGAACCTACGATTTCTGGGGTGGAAAGCATAAGACTGCACTCATTGAGTCTATGACCCGACAAATCATGGAAGAGGATGGACTTGACGAGAATACCGCAAGGGCTATTGCCAAGGCTACATACAACAGAACTTTCAGACAGAGCATCGGGCGATTGATTAACTTCGCTACTCTCGTTCCTGTCTCTTGGGCTTTATATAAGGTACTTCCTTACTTGCTCACTGGTGATGATGATGATAAGAAGAAGAATATGATAGAGGAAGCTGTGCTCAAAGGATTCGCTACATCTTTATCCGACAACTACGCGATTCCGTTTGCATCGAACATTCTCAACGCAGGATTGAAGGTCGAGGATGGCAAACCAACGTTTGACCCAGAGGTGTTTAGGTATCAGAACCTTTACATCAATCCAGCCACATCTGACTTGGCTAATATCTATTCGATGATAGGAAATCAGAAGTGGTATTCTGTAGCCAATAAGTTTGGTATGCTTGGAGTTCAATCGCTCATAGGATTCAATCCTGAGACCGTTGGTTCATTATATCAGGCTTTCGCTGAGGCAGACAAAGATAATGGTAATACGGCTAAGGAATGGCAGATTGGTATCTTAAAGGCTATCAGTGCTCCTGAGGAAAGCATCCGTGAGTTGTATATGGATGAATTAGGATTGAAGAGTGGAGACATCAAGAAAATCCCATTGGCAGAACTGGAGAAGAGATATGCCGAGAGACAAATCAACCGTGATAATCTCCTTTCTCAGATTTTCATGGATGCCGAGTCCTTCAACGGCTATGTTGATAAGTATCAGAAGTCCTTTGAAAAGAAAATCAAGGATAAGATGGATAAGTGGGATGAGTATGACAAGAAGAAGGCTGATGAGTTCTTTGATACCACAACTGACCCTAAGTTAAAGGATATGATAGACAAGAAACGTGTTAAGGATGCCAATGCTGCTGCTGACGAGCAGATTGCAAAGGAAGGTCTTAGCAAAGAGAAGAAGGGTAAGGAACCTTACGAAACGGCTTACGATGCAGTAAAGATGTCTATTGATGTGGCAGAAGATAATGCTATCAGTACATACAACAAGGTACTCAACAAGCGATACGCTGCCCTGAATGATGAGTACAACAATCAGACAGATGCGATGAAGTATATCTTTATGAGTAATCATCCAAACTTCAAGGCATACAAGGATTTGGAATCCGAGTACACCAATTATGGTAAGAAGATGAAGGAGTTGAAGGAAAAACTGGTGTCTGCTGATGGATATGATGCCAAGCAGACAATCCTGAAACAGATACGTGCCGAAAGAGAGAAGTTCAGTGGACTGCAATCCAAGGTAAGATAAACAAAAAAAGGCGAATGCTAAGAAAAAATAAATATGGCTATCCCCTGAAAGTATAAGGCTTTCGGGGGATATTTACTTTCACTCTGAAACTTTTCGTTTCTTTAATTTGGATAAAACTTTCAATCTGTTATTATTTGCAAAGTTTAATATTTAAAGTTTTATGTAAATCAATATATTCCATTCCTTTTTATTAGATTTGCCAAATCTAAGAACGTTCATAAATTCTATAATTTAATAATTCTCAATCAAAAATAAACTAAAAAATGAAGGCTTATGAAACAAGATGATGATGAAGACCAACGGGTCAGGAAATTGATAGGAGAGATAACTAAACTTCTCCCTGAACGCAGTAAAATAAAAACAGATTTACTCTACTTCAAGTATGCTCCAATATTGGTCATGCTTATCAGATGGTATGGTATATCTCAATTCTATGACAACAATATGGAGATTACGCTATGGTACGAAGAGAACGAGGAACCAGTCTGGTTCTTCTATTTCATCACTTATATTCTATATCCGATTTCCCTTTGGAAAGGTCAGGTGTTGCACAGATTGTGCGTAGAGTGGCGAATACCTTTCTTGTATATTGCAGGAGTCAATGTGATACACATCATGTTCGGTTCTATTGTTGTCACAAACGATATGTATTATTGCGATATGTTCCTGATTACACTCATTCTAATTTTATATGCTTATGTCGCAATTAGTAAATTACAGAATCATAGAGGCAGGACTTCGTGTTCTTGCTGATAAAGCGCATGAATCAGCAGTAGCGCAAGAAGAAGGCAAACCAATACCTTGTGGTCTGTCAGAAGGGGACTTGGAACTGGTAGCACTCCTTACCGCTATGATGAATGATACGCAAGCCAACAAGGGATGGTGTGCTCACGAAATGGGCAAGTCTATCTCGTCATTCGAGAAGTATGTTCACGATGGCAAGATACCAGAAGGCATCCATGACCAGTTTGGGCATGAGAAAAAGTGGAATAAATCCCTTATCCGATTCTTTGCTAATAAGAAGGCTTTCTTCCGTAAGCAAGCAAAGAAGTATGGCATAAATATTTAGGAATAGCTAAACTGATACATATAGGAGAAACTAAATAGCCTCTCCTATACTCTTATGACCTTTTTCGTAATCGCAAATCGCTGCTATTCAAACACTTAAACAACCTTTTACGAGTTTATCAATACTTATCCATATTATTCGTATCTTTGTGTCCGTAACGTTACAGAGTGAGTATCATTTTATGTTTAACAAAAGATTTCAGGATAATATGGAAAGTAAAACGTATGTATTCGGAAACGAAGGCTCCACATCCAACAATGGGATGCTCGGTCTTCTTGCGCCTCTGCTCCAGAAGCAGGGTGTTGACCCAAATGTCCTCCTTGCCATGAAGGGTAACAATGGTTTCGGTGGCGAAGGTGGATGGTTCATGTGGGTAATCTTCCTTTTCTTCCTCATGGGTTGGGGAGGTAACGGCTGGGGAGGTTTCGGCAATAACGGTCGTGGTGGTCTCGCCAACGAGATTAACAATGACTATGGTCGTGGTCTCCTGATGGATGCTATCGGTGGCAATCGCAATGCACTCAGCAACTTGGCTACCCAGTTGAACTGCACAGAAGGTCAGATTCAGAGTGCCATTTCTGCCTTGACCTCTCAGGTTCAGAGTGTAGGTAATCAGGTTGGTATGAGCGGTATGCAAACCATCAATGCCTTGCAGCAGGGTAATATGCAGATTGCTCAGCAGATTGCTAACTGCTGCTGCGAGAACCGCTTGGCTATCTGCCAGCAGACTGGAACCTTGCAGAATGCCATCAACAATGTAGCTAATGGTCAGGAGCGTGCAGCTTCCTCTCTCGCTTATGCTACCCAGCAGCAGACTTGTGACTTGCACAACGCTATCAAGGATGCAACAGCAGAATTGAAGGCTGGTCAAACCGCTGCTGAGTTTAGGGATATGCAGGACAAAATCGACCATCTCAGAGAAGAGAATGGTAACTATAAGAGTTCTGCAATGATGAGCCAGATTGTTGGTCAGTCACTCGCACCAGTAAACGCTGCTTTGGCTGGTTTGCAGAGTGAAGTCAACGCAATCAAATGCGCCCAGCCGAATACGGTGACTGTACCATATCAGCCATTCCAGGCCATTCCTAACTGCGTGGCTTATCAGGCTGGTTTGTACGGACTGAATGCTGCCAACAATGCAGGATTCTGGGGTTAAAGAAAGGAGGCTGCTATGTTATGGTTAAGACCTTATACATGGGTGAATCGTAATGGTTCGGCAGCTATCGCTTCTACGGGCGTGGTGGTGAACACCAACAATGTTGTTTTCTCGTTCAAAAACCATGCCTTCGTGAATGCCAGCTACAGAGGAACGATTTTCGTAAATCTGAAGCAGGCTATTCCGACAGGAACGACTGGTACGCTGCCTATCCTTTTCGAGACCAACGGAGTGACACAGGCTGTAACCAAGTTTAATGGTGAAGCATTGACGGTTGCAGACGTGCCGGGAACTGGAGTGGTTCAGCTCTGGTTTGAGAGAGACACTAACACCCTTCAACTGATGACGGGTATTGTTTAACAAGAATAGATAATAGGAGATTACATTATGTTTCAAGGTTTAAGAACTAATTCCTTATTTTATGTTCTCGACAAGGGTGAGAATCCTAACTTGCGAATCGGTCAGGTGGTTTCAGTCAGCAACCCTCAGACGAAATACCCTACCTTTAACAACGGCTTCACACCTCAGCCTATGGAAACTGTGGTTGATGTGAAGGTGAAGCTGGGTGACGAGGAAGTGGATTTCAAGCAACTGCCAGCAAACGGACAGATAGCCAACGACAAGAACCTTGTGGTTAGCGACAACAAGGATGCCATGAGTGCCGAGGTGGATGCCATGCTGAGACAATCCAAGGCGATACTGGAGAGCGTAGATTACAACAAGAGGGTAGTAGAATCTTGTGAGGGAATGCTACAGCAACTCAACCCCCAGATAGCCAAGGAGAAGGAACAGACCGAGAAAATCAACAAACTGGAAGGTAAGGTTTCAGGCATTGAGGGCAAGATTGACAAGATGATGGGATGGCTCCAGCAGACCATGGGCAAGTAATCTCCTACCTATCTATTCACTTTAATATCTTATAGTTATGGTAATGATTGAGATTACAGAAGATAAGTTCGATGATTTGTATGACAACATCGAGTCTATGCTTGGTTTTGGCAGCAAGGCTATGTCTTGTCTGAAAAAGATGAAGCAGGAGCGTATGGGTGAGCGTATGCCTGATTATCGTGACGATTGGAGAAGGGAGCGTGAGGAACGTGAAGAGCGTGAGAACAGACGTAGATTCAACAACGTGAACGATGATTGGAACTACCCGAACCGTTATGGCGAAAGAGGTGGTGGCGGCTACAACGGTGGCGGTCGCTAATGTTTAACTTGGGAGTTTTGGTAGCGACATTTATGTCGGGACCAGACTCCCTTTAATATTCAGCAATATGGGAAAATGCAGAATGCCATTGGATATGTATGACCTCAAACCCGAGGCAATGGTTGCCTATCTTAGATACAATGGCTATCATTTCAGTAAGAAGATGTGCGAGTGGGCGGTTGGTCAGATGTATAAGTATGATCCTTCCTCCAAGCGTGATGTAAGTATCTCGTTTTGGGATAAGGAGAAGGTGGATGCCTTGCTGCTTGGTCAGGGAATAGAGGTGAAGAACAAGATAGGCTACGACCATGTATATGTGGCGAATATGGCTAGGGCAGACTTCTATAAGTCTTCTATCAAGGATGAGGAGCAGCTAGCCCAGTTCATCAAGGATATGGTGGATGATGCCGACCAGAAGGATGGATTCATCTTCAACCGATTTTATGCCGACTGCTGCCACAATGGTGTGCCTATCCCTTGGGAAGATGTGTTATGATGAGAAGAGTGATATACCTTCCGAAGCACAAATGGAGCATAGTATGTTTCATAGGTTATCAGTCACCTGATGCCGATGAGATATGCCATGCTCTTTCTGATATAGGCTGCAACGGAAATCCGTTATCAGAGGCCTATGAGCATCTAATAAAGGAGAGTACGGATAGAGGTCTTACCTATTCCAATCTATCAGGAAGAAGGAGTGTTCTTGCCATAGGAGAATGTAAATCTGATGGCAGCATCATCAATACTATCGGGCACGAGCTTCTTCATGTAGTAGCGCATATCTGTGAGCAGGACGGATTAGATATGATGAGCGAGGAACCATGCTATATCATGGGCAGTCTTTGCGAGCAGCTTTTTCGGGTAGTGCAACAATAAAAAAGATAGGTAGATTAAATTTTACCTATCTTTTTTATCTGTAAAGCTATTTGCCATTATTACTGCCCCAACAAAATACGAATAACAGAACCTACTATTATCACAAAAGAGTATCTGGCAATATCCTCCCACTCAAACCTTTCTAACTTGTAGTGTTTATACTGGTAATATTCCCTTACTACCATGATAGGCAAAGCAAGCAGACCTATCAATATGCTGATAAGCAGCCAACAAACCAAGCCTATCAAGTCTCTCTTGTTGAATGTAAGTAATTTCTTCCAAGTCATAGTTATATCATTTAATAAATTATCCAATAAGTAACGAACACATCAAGGAATGCCGACACCTCCAGCCAATACCAAGGATGATATGACACGACCTTGAACCCAATAAATTGATTGCGGTCGTTCATTGCAAAAGCGTAAAGGCAAGCAACTATCAGCGTTAGCGACCAACAGACAAACAAGCACCATCCAACGCACCCAGCAGCAGCCACTAAAGCCGCTATCTTATGTACCTTGGACTCATCACCCAAGTAATTAGGAGCACACCCCACGAAAGCCAATCCTCCACAACCGATGAAAGCCAAGCATTGCAAACCTTTGTCTAGGTCTAGTATAGCCACCATCATAAGGAACGCAATCAAGACCATCACCACAGAGAACACCCAGCCGAAGTTACGCTTGGTCTTTCCACCAAGCACCTCACTACCTGTTGTGCCTTGAAGCTGATAGTAGGTATCTGACACCATATCTGGCACTCCAAAACGCATTGCCGACAACAAAAGAAATCCCCCAAGAATGAGAAAGGAAATCAATGATAATAACCACATAATCTTTTACTTTTTAATCGTTCTACAACTTCATTTCAAGTTGCTTTGGATAGTCGGCAGTCACATCGAATGCCTCTACCTCCTTGATGGTCTTCAACTCAGCCACAGCAGCCTTATGGCTTGCCGTAACATTAAAGCACTCCAGGGCGTACATTTCCAAGGCAGAAAGTAGCTGGATAGCCTTATCGCAATCAACCTCCAGCTTAATGTCTCCAAGCCAAAGTGTAGTAGTCTGCTGACCTGCCCACTTGGCGATGGTGGTCGAGTTCATCAAGCCCACTCTGGTAGCCTTGTCAAGCCATACTGTCATGCCATTAAGGATAAAGCCGTTTACCTTGTCTGAGGTATCGTAAGCTGCAATCTCGGCTATCTTATCAGCCTTTGCTTGTTCAAGCTTCTCCGCCTCAGTAGGTATAGGCTCTTGATATTCCTTGTAGCCTGCCTTAATCAGCATATCCTCTGTTGGGTTACACACTACGCATCCATTTAATTCTATGGTGTCGGATGCAAAGACACCGTTTTTAATCCATTTCTTTGCCATAATTTATTTTTGCTTATATTTTTAACCTCCAGTAAATACTTCTCCAAATGGAGAAGTATAGAACTTTCTTCCTACAAGGTCGTACATTCCAACTACTCCATCACTCTTGCGCTTGCAAGGGATGTAATCACGAATAAGTTTATTCCCCTCACTAATCTTAACACCATAACATTTTCCTTTGTAACCTTGCACAAATGTTATAG
>ERZ1026780.1958-NODE-1958-length-12613-cov-6.638876_pt1 | contig 12613 bp, 7 predicted proteins | sample MGYA00380126_ERZ1026780 | MGnify/ENA primary metagenome ERZ1026780 (study PRJEB33269, sample SAMEA4719762) | human gut metagenome | biome: human-associated habitat; feature: organic feature; material: feces | place: Cameroon | collected 2013-10 ... | reverse complement strand
GCCGCAGAGGGCGAGCATCCAGATCCGCCCCTTCGGCTCGTAGAGCGCGCCCGGCTTGAGCGTCAACTCGTCCTCGGGCCTGAACATCGCGTCCGGGTGCTGGCTCCGCCCGCCGTTCGACAGGAAGTAGGTGAACATCGAGACGGTCGGCGCGAAGCTGGCGCCGCCGTAGTACGCCCCGTCCGACACGCGGAACCAGGCGTCGCGGGCCGGGGCCTTCCAGAGGTTCGGCACGCTCTTGAAGCCGCTTCGCGCCTTGTCCCCCGCGAACGGCGCGTACGTGCGGAAGTAGAAGGCGTTCATCTCGATGGGGACGCGCCCGATGTTCTTCGCCGAAACGAGGTCGCAGAGGAACCACGGACGGTCCCCGCAGACGGTGATCGCGTACGTCTCGGCGAGGCCGCGGTCCTTTGCGGCCCACCCCTCGCACGTCACGTAGAGGACGCCGCACCCCCCTTCCTCGCGCCAGTCGGCGGCAACGACGCGCCCCGCCTCGTTCCAGCGGAGGCCGCCCCCCGCGCGCTCGTTCCACATGCCCGTGTAGGAGCCCAGGAACGAACCGTTCAGCTTCACCGTCTCGAACATGCGGCTGCCGCCCACGCGCCCGGCCAGTTCCAGCCCCGCCGCGTTGCGCACGACGTAGCGGTCCCCCTCGCGCACGCAGATCGCCCGCCCCTTCGCGCCGAGCCGCGCCCAGAACGCCGCCGCCGTCTCGCCCGCCGCGCACGCGGGCGCGGGGCGCTCCGGCGGCGTCCCCGCCGCGCGCACGGCGCCGACGTTCCGATGCAGCTGCGCGAACATCGCCGTGATCTCAGGGTACGCCACGCCCTGCTCGTTGATGAGGCCGTAGTTGGAGTCCTCGGGGAAGGCGTCGCTGATGCCGGCCGCCGGTTCGTCCACCCACATGAAGTAGTCGTAGCCCACGAGGAACGGGAGGGAAAGCATCGTCTTCGCGAAGAGTTCCGTCGCCTGCGTGCGGAGGGCCTGCGTCTGGAAGCGCTGCCCTGCGCCGCCCGTGCAGGGGAGGCCCGCATCGAGCGCGGGGAAGCTCCACTCGGTGACGAGCATCGGACGCTTCACGTAGCCGTACTGCTCGGCGAACGCCTCGGTGATCCGCCGCGCCCTTCCGCCCCGGTCCGTCAGCACCACGTTTCGGTCGAGGTCCGCCCACGGGTAGCAGTTGAAGGTGACGACGTCGCAGTATTTCCCCGAGACCTCCCACACCGCCGGATGCGCGCCGCCGAGGCCGGCGAAGCGCGCGCCCATCACGAGGTGGTTCGGGTCGTGGCGGCGGATCGCCGCGCTGGCGACGCGGAAATAGGTGTCCGCCGCGAGCCGCAGGAAGTCGAGCTTCACGGCCGCCGGCGCGTCGCCCGTCACGCCGCGCGCCGCGAGGAACTTCCGCTGGGCGATCCGCGCGCTGTGCGTCTCGGGGAGGTTCGCGACGGCGTCGAAGAGGCCCGCGTCCTGCGCGCCGCGCCCCCACCAGGCGAGTTCGTTGTCGATGAAGTAGCCGAAGAGCCACGGGTCGCCCTTGTTCGGCGCGCACCGCGTCCGCGCCTGGTAGTCCGCCCACGCGGCGAAGTCGGGGTGGAACACGTTCGGGAACGCGGAACACGGCCGGTGTTCGTTCGGGCAGATGAAGAGGTCGGGGTCGTTCCCGTCCTGGCAGAGCCGATCGCCGACCGAGAGGAAGACCGTGTGGATGAGGCCGCGGTGCTTGAGCTTCGCGTCGCAGCCGGCGCCGAGCATGTTGAAGCCCCACGCCTGGAGGCGCTTCAGCGTGTCCGCCTCCCAGTCCGCCTTGTCCGGGAACTTCACCTTGTTCGCCTCGTGGTGGAGGCTTCGCCCCGTGCGCTGGCTGTGGTGCCCCCAGTAGGTGACGTGGTCGACGCCGAGCAGCACGGTCCCGCGCCCGAGCGGGTCGATGACCCACCAGCGCCCGTCCTTCTCGACGACGCGGAAAAAGCCCGTCGCCGTGTCCGTCACGCCCGGCACGAAGCTCGTGCCCGTGTAGGGCGGGAACGACGCCTCCGGTTCGGGGCGCGCACGCGCCTCCGCGCACGTCGCGTCCGGCGCGGCGAACGTCCCCCGGAAGCCGCCCGTCGCCTGCAGCGCCGGGCGTCCGCACGTCACGGCCTTCGCCGCGCCCTCTGCGTCCGGCTTCGGGAAGGCGTAGCCCATTTCCCAGATGACCGCGCCGCGCGCGTCCTTCACGGAGCCGGAGATGCCGTCCGGCGTACACGCGAGCGTGACCTCGTAGGTCGCGCCGTCGACCCAGCACGCCGTCTGGCGGTGGTGCGTTGTCTTCAGGCGGTCCACATGCTGGGCGAGCCAGACGCCGTCGCGCATTTCGGCAAGTTCGAAGAACCGCCGCCCGCCCGCCACGCCCTGCGGCGCCTGCACGAGCGCCACGTGCCAGAAGTTGCGGTCGTCGTCGACGAGCGCGACGCCGAGCGTGGACCACCCGTTCGTTCCCACCGTCCCCTCCGGCGTGACGCGCGCGGAGATGCGGACGCGCGCGCTGCGCGGCGTCGCCTCATGGACCGCGAAGCGGCCGGGGAAGCCCCCCGCGCGAACCGTCTGCGCGGCGTCATCGAACGTCCAGGCAAGCGGGTTGTACGCCCAGTCCGCGCGCGAACAGGGAAGCGGCGCCGCCGAGACGGCCAGCCCCACAATCAAACACAGTCCAAGGAGGTGTCTTTTCATGATGCTCTCCAGTATAGCAGATTCCGGGACCATGAACGGTGGGAATGGCGCCGTCAGCGTTCCCCCTCCCCGGCCGAACGGTCCGCCTCCCCGTCGCGCTGCCGCCGCATCGACGGCGGGAAGAGGCGGCGGGCGGGGCGCAGGAGGCCGAAGAGGTTCGAGACGAGCCGAAGCGAGTCGTGCCGCACTGCCGTCGGGGGTGCAAGGCGGGAGGGACGCGCTTGTCGCGTCCGTTCGCCCCCCTGACTTTACCACAGAACACACAGAACGGCCTACGGCCGTCACGGAATACACAAAAGCATTGGGGATGCAGGGGCATGGAGGCGGGGGGCCTCGGAGTTCTGTGTCTTCTGTGTGCCGCAAAGCGGCTTCAGTGTGTTCAGTGGCGAAAAAAGTCGCGAAGGTTTTGCAATGACCTCATGATTCCCATTCAGTTGTGCGCACCCCTGCGCGTCACTGTCGCAATTCTTTTTCGATGTCATCGCATAGGGCTGCGTACCAGGGAACACCTACCTTCTTCTCCAACGACCTCTCGCGCCTGTTGCGCATATCGTAGGGGGCGATCACGATCTTCACATGGGAGACCCCGGCCTTTTCAGCGAGATAGAACACCTCCTCAATGCCCTCGTCCCCGATGGGGATACACCCGACCGTCGCTTCGCCGCCATGAATCATGATGTCGCCGCCCAGTCTCGCGCGGCCGTCCGCCTTTGCCCGCGCACGGTCAAAGCCGTTCGGATAGGACACCTTCAGCGACAGGTGGAAACGGCTGTTCGGGTTCAGGTATTCCACCGCGTACACGCCTTCCGGGATCTGTCCGTCGCCCTCTTTCAGTTTCGGCCCCAGCCGTCCGCTAAATCCCGTCATTGCATACATGCGCGGTTCGCTCCATCCGCTTGCCCACAGCTCGACCATTCGTTCCCGTTTGAACACCAGGATCGTCAGGTCGCCGCGCATCTCGTGCGCCACCGCGACAAGATCGGGACTCTTCGCCTCGATCTCACGGATCCGATCGTCAACCGTCTTCCGGTTGACGCGCGATTCAACAACCGATTTCATGACACCCGCCATCTCCCGAACGGAATGGCCGCCGGCAAGTCCACCGACAAGAACGACGACCGCAAACGTCAGCCCGCCGAACGCACACATGCACACCATTTTCCGCATCATACGTCCAATCCTTCCGCTGTTGCCTCATTTCATTCATTTATTGTTACCGTCCTTCTATCACATTCATTATCGGAATCTTGTGGGTTGACGGCAAATCCGAAGCAAGGGACATGGCTTCTGCCTTTTTGCCCAGCAAGCCTGCCGACATTGCGGCCAAAGCCCTTATGCTTTGCTCCATCGTCAGATTCTGAGACCTGTAGTAGCCGAGCAATGCCCGCGAAATCAGCTGCGCGCGCGTCCGGGTCATGCGGATCTCGAAATTCGTGCCGCCGCCACAAGGCAGACGAGTGACACGGCACACTTTCGCACGCATTCAGCGTACATACGTGATCTTCTCCCCATCTGCTTCAATGAATGGCACGCCATCCTCCGGCATTCCGGCCTTCACGCCGAGCCCCTCAATCCACCAGCCATAGGGTGCCAGGCGATGCCCGCCAATCGTCCGGGGTACGTCGCCAAGGTTCACGAGGAAACGCACCCCGCCATATGTCGCCACAACGGTTCCGTCGTCGGACGGCGTAGCCGGATCGATGCCGCGCGCGAACAAAGGCGACCGGTCGTGCACGAACTCCGTGACGCGGCCACCGACAGTCCGCGCAAGCACACGGGACTGTAGGGCGTGCAGCCAGGCATACCAACGCCGGACGCCTTCATCCTTCGTCAGCTCGTCCGCCCTGTACGCCACGACAATGTTGTAGCCGAGCGCGAGCACCCACGCGAGGACGCGTTCGTTTCTGGTGAAGCCCGCGAGATCGTGATGGTAGAAAAGGAGCTTGTCCCTGAAGAGTCGCTGGGCCACAGGTTCGAGAACCCACGTGTCGGCGGGGAAACGCTTCTCCTTGTGAAGTTTCCGCCCGACCATGTCCTCAAGCGGGACTGTCCCCCAGGCGCAGCCGGTCAGCCCGAGTTCCGAATCCGCCACCATGTCAAAGCCGTCCTCCGTGAAGAGCGGCATGTGGCGGCTGTCTTCCTCCACGATCGAGATCATGCCCTCCTCATGCGCCGTGACGGACGGCGAATGCGGGCTGAAGTCGCGAAACCACGGCAGGGAACCGCACTGGTCCTGAAACAGGATGTCAGAGCCATAGGTCTCGCGCGCCTCACGTCGGGTGGCGCGATTCGCCGCCTGCACGTCCGGATGCCAGTACGTGATATTGTAGCCCTTGTGCCGCCCGTACTTGAGCGTGATCGGACTTCCGTCGCGCTTTCTGGCAATCGGCTCCATGCCGGCCTTCTTGAACACCTCCGACTTAAAGGGTTCAGAGCCCCACCAGCACGGATTCGTGTACGGCATGAACAGTCCGCCACGGGCATGGATGGCCACCACCATGTTCCTGAAGTCCTCGGGACTGCCGAACGTCTTCCGGGGCGGGAAGAAATCGGGATATGCATTATCGAAGCCATGCGGCATGTAGTCGTGGATATGGACGAGCGTCGGCATCGGCAGGTCATCGGCAAGCGAGGTAATCCGCTTCGCATCGGCCGCGAGGACAAGCAACAGCGGAGAGGCGGCAAGCCTGCGCAGGAACGCCGCCCCGTCACGCGGCGGCAGTTTCGACGAGAGCGAACGACCGAGGCCGTTTTCCTTCAGGTACGCCGAGAGAGACGAATCGACGGTTCCGCCCTCGACGATCCGCACAGCCGGCGTCTCGACCGATTCGCCGGGCTTCAGCCAATATGCCGATGCATGCGAATAGTAGCCGCCACGGCCATCTCCGGCCACAGTCGCCGATCCCGGAACGAACGGACGCGGATTCTTCCATGGCGCAAAATCTCCACGACGCTGAACGCCATAGACCTGGATGGACGCGCCGGATTTCGTTTCCAGACGCGCCCAATCGGCAAAGAGCGGCGGATAGGGAACGGCATAACTGCACTTGGACGTGAAAAATTTCTCGTTGAGCGCCATGCCCGTCGTCTCGTTGCCACGGCCAGGGAAGACGAACCTCGCCACGTCATTCGGACGAAAGCGCAGGTTCGCAGGGAAGTGGAAGTCCTCGACGATGCCCTTCTTCGCCGTCAAGCGGGCTTTCATCGTCAAGGATCCGTCGCCCTGGCGCACAGTCGTTACCGTGACATCCAAGACTGGCGACGACCATTCCGAGACGACCGTGTCGCCGCGTCGCGTCTCGGAGAACCGCCCGTCCATGCGGTCCTCCCGTTCGACCTGCACGGCCGAAAGTCTATTGGTCTCGGCAAACTTCACGAGCCACAGTCCGTGTTCGCCAGATTCAAGATAGGTCTTCCCGCAGGCGTCACGGGCCACGACCCGCCCCTTTTCGCACCGCACCTCGCCTTTGGCGACCAAAAGCGTACCAACAATCGCCACAACCGCAAGCAAAGCTCTCATCCGTCCCTCCCGGCTTTCAGGCATCACCCGATCAGGCCAACTTCATCCAGCCAGACGCGACAGAATGGCCTTCGTCCCCCCAGCAATCTGTCGGCGTGACAACGAATCGCACGCTCCGGTTGCGAGGTATCACGTCACCGAAAAACGCACACGTGCACAGCCCCGTCTCACGAGACTCGGCCTGCATGCCATCCGGCGGAAAAACCCGGCTCTCGGCTGCCGTCCGCACCGTATCCGCATCGCGAACCTCGCAGCGAACGCCAAAATCGTAGGCCCGTACCGGCGAACCGGCAAGCGTCGTGACGGGCGGGAACGAAACCACGACCTGCTCGCGCGGCGTCTTGTCGTCACTGTAGCCGTCCTTCGCCCTGCGACGTCCATCCTTCACGCGCACAGCCGTCACCTTCGCGCCCGGCGCGAACTGGGGAGGAGCGGCCTTCGCGGCCTCGGCACGGCGGCGAAAATCGAACGTCGCCACGCCCTGCGGCGGAACCGTGCGACCGCCGTAGAGAGGAACGACCCAGTCGGGCCCAAGCGACTGGTCATGCGTCCACTCACGCCTCTCGAACACGATGCGATCTCCGTACACCGACATCAGCATCCCCTGCCGGACGCTGTGCACGTCCACTTTCGGCATTTCCTGCGGCGGCTTGCGGTTGAAGTCGGCGCAGTTGAAGCCGTTTTCCCTGCCGGGAACGGTGAATTCATGCCCACGCGCACATGAGCACCCGACAGAGGTGAACTCACCCTGCCAGACACACTTCTCGTCCGTCAGCGACTGGTGTTCGTGTCCCGTGAGCGCGAGGCAGTTGGGGTAGCCGTTCAGGGCCTTGCGCGTCAGGCCCCTGTCGAACGATTTAATCCACTTTTCGCCGCGCAGAAGCCATGTGGCGTACGTCGTGTCCTCCACATACTCGTGCTGGACGTAGAAGAACGGACGGTCCTTGGGGAGATCGAGCGTGGGCAGGAACTCCGGCAAGGGCGTACGCTCGTTTCCGAAACCCTTGGCGTACTTGTGGCCCTGCTCGTCCCCCAGGATGCTCATCCAGTTGCGCAGGACGAATGTGTACCCCTTCACGGTCTTCGCGCGGATCGGTTTGTAATCCTCGCCGAAGCAGCTCTGCCAAACCTCCTGCTTACGCCAATGGAACGCTTCGGCCTTCGACTCGTCGAACGTCTTGAACCAGCTTCCGGCAAATGCGTCCTCGTCGTGGTTTCCGGTCACGAAAAGCTTCTCGATGCGCACGCCATCCGAACGTCGGTCATCCGGGAAAACCTTTCGCCAGGTGCGTGCCACTGACTCGAACTCGCTCCTGCGGCTCGTGGTCGTGAGGTCTCCGGCGATCAGCACGGCATCGGCCTTTCGGCTGTCGTAGAAGCGCAATGCCTTCTCAAAGAAATTGGCGTTGTCGTCCCGCGTGACGTGGATGTCCGAGAGGACTCCCACGACCAGATTGGGCCTTCGGCCTTTCGGCAACGGGGGCAACGCCGCCTGCGCCGTCTTCGACACGGCTGACGGCACAAGCGCCGCCCCCGTCGCACCAAAAAGAAACTCGCGTCGATTCATCTCATGTTCCTCCCTTTTGTCCATGGTTAACGAACGATCAGGCTAAAGCCCGCACCCAAGACCACAGAACCGAGTCCTTCCACCCAGTCACAGTCCGACGCCGTCCACATGCCGCGCCGAATGGTCTCGCCCGACACGGTCACGCTGCGGAGAGCGGCTGTCACGCCCGGTGACGTACGCAGTCTCGCCCCTCGTGAAAGCTCCGCACGGGTTTCTCTCGCGACCTTGCCGTTGCGGTCAATGCCGAAATCCACGGCATCGAGAGACAAGACGGAACCTGTCGGCAACGACAGCACGCCATCCGTCACAATCCCGAACCGACGGTCTGACGCATAGGCAACTTCAAGACCATCGATCACGACGGACGTCGTGCGACCGCCGGTGGCCGACGTGAACGCAAGGCAGGCCTTCTCGCAGCCGCAGATTTCCGAGAGGTCTGCCCCCGTCCACGTGCGGGTAAACACGACAGGCTCAACCTTGCCGTCCTGTTCCTGCGTGAGCGTCAGCGTCACCGTCTTTGCGACCGTATCGCTTTCAAGCGCAAAGTCAAAGACGCGCGTCAACAGGACGTCCTTGCCGTCCGCATCCTTCTCTCCCGCATACGTGTTGAAGTAGATTATCGGGTCTGTGATGTAGCGGTTGTCCGGGCTCTTCCTGACAAGGGCGTCCTCCCATCTGCCGTTTCGCCCGAAGCGGTACTGCCCCATGTGATCCGCCATGTTGTAGTTGACGAAGCCGATGGCCAAGCTGTTCGTGATCGAGGCGGATGCGTTTGTCGCCGAATAGTAGCCCAAGTCACTGCTCACGTTCCATTCGCCGCAAGCCGAAAAGCCGCGCGGATCGTTATGAAGGACGAGCGCAAAGCCCCATGCGCCCGAACCGGTCATCGTCGCCCGACCGGAAACCCTCATCCGTCCGGCAATCGCGATTGGACGCTTTCGCGCCGTCAGGGACACGTTGTTTCTGGTCGCGCTCCCGACCCTTAGGCCAATCGTGCCATCCGCATTCTGCTGGTAAGGGGATTCAGATGTGGCGGCGACAGAATCGCCGTTGGCATTGAAGCGATCATAATGCCAAAGTCCGTTCGCGGCATCGGACGGCACCGACACCGCATTCGGCAGGCTTGAAAACGAGATGTCTCCCTCCGACGAGCAGACACCGAGATTCAACACCTGCTCGTGGGAATCGAGATCCACGAGAGACACGTCCGACTGGGGCGCTGCGAAACGGACCGTGCTCGCCAGACGATTGGTCGCGGCCGATGCATTCGACGAAACACTGATTTCTGGAGATGCCGTCGTGACGACAAGCGACTTCAGGAATGTGTCATCATTGCCATCATCGATTCTGAGATCCGAAACCGTGCCGTACGTCGTGCGCCCGCCCGAATCCGTCGTGAACGCGAGGTAGGCCGTGTTGCCCTCGCAGATCTCCGTAAGGTCCGTGTTCTCCAACGTCCGCGTGAAGACGACATCCGCGCCGTCCTGTTCCTGCGTGAGCGTAAGCGTCACTGTCTTCGATGAGGTGTCGCTCGCGAGTACAAAATCAAACACACGCGCATGGGCAACCTCAGGCGTCACCGTCGTATCCGCCGTGTTGAAGAAAATCATCGGGTCTGTCGTCGCCGTCTCCGTCCAACTGCCGTTTCGTCCAATCCTGTAGCGGCCAAAGTAGTCCTTCTTGTGGAAATTGACGAAGCCGACGGCAAAGCTCTTCATGATTGGATCGGTCGTCTGGGCATAACACAGACCATCGTTGCCGACCTGAGCCCCCTTCGCCTCGTAGCCACGCGGATCGTTGTGGAGAACAATCGCAAACCCCCAAGCGCCGGTGCCGGACAGCGTTACGCGCCCGGAGATCGACATCTTGCCATCGAGCCGCACCGGCACCTTGCGGGACGTGACCGTCGAGCCCCAGCTTGCGTTTGTGCCGACGGCTAGCGCACCACCGCCTATCTCAAAAGGATCGCCCGTCTCAGTCCGTATTGACTGGGTCACGTTCCCAACCCGAACCGCCGTCTCGGCCCGATAACACCAGTCCTCTGCCACCTCCTGCGCACACACCAGTTCCAGCGAGCCAGTCTCGTAGACGAGATCGACGTCTCGCGCCGCAGTCCGCGTCAGCACAAGTCGCCCCTCGCCACGCTTGTGGACGGCCTCGCCCGCAAGCGAAGCAAAGTCCGATGTCGTCGGCCTTACGCACGCTCCGGCAGGGACGTCCACAACCCACGTGTCGCCATCCTTCTCCACGATTTGCGCGAACAGAAGCGCACACGGGACAAAAAGAGCCGCGACCGTGCAGAAAACCGCCTGTTTGCCGTTGAACATACACACCTCCTCTTATGGTTTGCACAATTACAAGTGCGCCTTCAAAGGTATTTGAATTATACCAATATTCGGCCACCAACAGGGAACAGCCTGTCCGGCAAAAGGCGAACAAATCGTCCGACAGGCAGAATCCTATGTCCGCTGCGACTTTTCGCGCCACTGCGTGAGCGTGCGTCCCGTTTCCGCCTTGAACACGCGACGCAGGTCGACCAGAGACGAAAAGCCGCAGTAGTCGGGCAGGGACGCAAGGTCATGGTCGCCGCCCCGAAGCAGCTCCTTCACCCGCGCAATGCGCCGACTGCGAATCTCTTCCAGAATCGTATGGCCCAGGCACGCGCGAAAACGCTGATAGGCGCAGGAACGCCGACAGCCCATGACCGCGATGACGTCCGCCGACGTGATGCGGTCGGTCGCGTGCCGGCGGATGAACTCCAGCGCCCGCATGACGCGCCCGTCACAGACGGGCAGGCGCTGCGTCGATGCGCGGCGCACGACCTGCGCGACGCCAAAGGTCAGGGACTGTCCCCGGATGTCCTCGCCCGCCAACAGCCGATCCAGCGTCTGCGCGGACAGGTAGCCGCACGACTCGAAGTCCTGTTCGACGCTCGTCAGCGTCGGGTCGCCGCTTTCGCAGATGTCGCGCCGGTTGTCCACGCCCACGAGCGCGATCTCCTCCGGGATGCCGATGCCCTCCGCCAGGCAGATGCTGCGGACGCACTCGGACACCACGTCGTTCGCGGCGAACACGCCGCAGGGCCTTGGCAGGGCCGTCAGCCATGTCCGCAAGGCGCGCATCCGCTGCGCCGCCGTCGTTGTCGGGACGGAGAAGCGGCTGAACGTCGCGCCGTGGGCTCGCGCCCGCCGCGCGAACACGTCGCCGCGCCTCACGCTCCACGCACGGCATGGGTCGGCGACGAACGGCACATAGGCGAAATGGCCAAAACCCTGCCGGACAATCTCGTCGAACGCCGCGCCCGCCACGGCTTCCGCATCGCTCGACACGTACGCGCTTGGCGCCTGGCCTGCGCCAACCGCGTCCGGCGAGCTGTCGCAGAAAACGACCGGGATCCCGTTCAGCCTGGGAACTTCGGACAGCGTCTCGGCCGAAAGCCCCGCATCCGCCAGAAGCCCAACCGGACGCCACAGGTCAACGAGCCCGTCCAGGATGTCCCTGTAGTCGATGCGGAGCAGCGTCCAGCCCGCCATGTCGGCATAGCGCCGAATGCCCTTCATAAGACGCACGGACGACTCGTCCACCGCAATCCGCAAAACCAGCACGCACGGACGCGCGGCAGTCGCTATCGGGGGACGTTTGGCCATGCGCCTGCTCCTTCCGCAGCCTCTTCAGGCGGGGACACCAATCAGGATCTGCGGATGCGCTTCGGTGCCGACAACCGCCGCCCTCATGGCTTGCGTTAGTTCGTCCGGATTCTTTCCGATGCGCCCGGCGGCGCCGACGGTTACGATTTTCATTTGACGTTCCCCATTTCTACACTATTGGGGCATATTATAGCAAATCCTTCCCCTGGCGTCTTGACGCGGGCTTTCAAGCACCCGGCGCCAGCCTGTCGTGCCGGGCTGGGCCTGTCGGGGTGCAAGGCGGGAGGGACGCGCTTGTCGCGTCCGTTCGCTCCCCTGACTTTACCACAGAACACACAGAACGGCCTACGGCCGTCACGGAATACACAGAAATATTGGGGATGCAGGGGTAGAGGGGGTAGAGGGGGAGTGGAACGGACGCGACAAGCGCGTCCCTCCCGGACATCGTATCGTCGGAAAGCCCTCCGATGGCATTTAAAGCCGCGAAGTGGCGATTTAACCACTTAAAGCCGCGAAACGGCGATTTCACGCGGGCAGAGCGCCGCCGCGAAGGCGCGGTCGTGCGTGGCGACGAGCAGGGTCGCCGGAGAGGCGCGCAGCACGTCCACGAGCCGCCGCTTCTCGGCCTCGTCGAGCGCGGCCGTCGGTTCGTCCAGGAGGAGCAGGCCCGGCTCCGCCGCCAGCACGCCCGCGAGCGCGACACGCTGGCGTTGACCGCGCGAAAGCGAGGCGATGGGCCGGTTCGCCGTCGGAAGCCCGAGGTCCGCGAGAAGCATATCGACGCGCCGCTCCATCTCTTCGTGCGGAAGCCCCCGGAGCGCATATCCCACGTCCTCCCGCACCGTCGGGAAGAGGAACTGGTCGTCCGGATTCTCGAAGAGGACGCCGAGCCGCCGCCGCACGTTCCGCAGCGTGCGGCCCTTCGGTGCCTCCCCCTCTACCGTCACGTCGCCCGTGTAGTCCACGCACCCCGCCAGCACCGAGAGGAGCGTCGTCTTGCCGCTGCCGTTCGGCCCCACGAGCGCCACCCGCTCGCCCGGCGCGACGTCCAGCGCCGCCACCGCCAACGCCGCCTCTGACGCGCCGGCATACTGGACACGCAGTTGCCGCACGCGGATGCACGCCCCCGCGCGCGGCGCGCCGCCCTGCCGTCCCCGCGCCGCCCGCCGC
>ERZ1026780.1956-NODE-1956-length-12616-cov-3.590717_pt1 | contig 12616 bp, 10 predicted proteins | sample MGYA00380126_ERZ1026780 | MGnify/ENA primary metagenome ERZ1026780 (study PRJEB33269, sample SAMEA4719762) | human gut metagenome | biome: human-associated habitat; feature: organic feature; material: feces | place: Cameroon | collected 2013-10 ... | reverse complement strand
CCGCTTACATCAACCAGAAATACATCAGTACCGCCACAATGGCGAAGCACCCGAGCACAAGCAGAAACTTCGGCAAAAACACCGCCAATGCCGCTCTGATTGCCGCCCAACGTTCCTTTCGGGTCAGTCCGACGTTTTCTTTGGGATTGCTGCCGTAGCGCATTTCGTCAATGCCGTCCATGTTGTAAACGGTATGACCGTCGTCTACGTACTTCTGTTTTTTGTCTTTTTTCATTTCTTTTTGCGAAGCCACTTAAAGCGTTCTTCCTTTTTGGCGGCGGCTTCTGCCGCAAGGCGAGCCTGCTCTTCCTGCAGACGTTTGTATTCCTCGTCGTAGGCAGGCAGATTTGCCATTACTTCCTCGTCGTACAGGTGGCACGCCACGAAGTGACCGGGTTTTGCTTCCGTGTAGGCGGGCGTTTTGAAACGGCACACGTTCATGCACTTGCTGCAACGGGTGTGGAATTTGCATCCCGAGGGCGGATTTGCCGGCGAAGGAATGTCGCCTTCCAGTATTATCCGCTTGGTCTTGGTGTCGGGGTCGGGTACGGGGATTGCGCTGAACAACGCCTGCGTGTACGGGTGCAACGGATTGTCAAACAGTTCGTCCGTCTCGCCCATCTCCATGGTGTTACCCAGGTACATTACCATAATCTGGTCGGTGATGTACTTGACAACCGACAGGTCGTGCGAAATAAACACATAGGTAAGCCCCATGGTATTTTGCAGTTCCTTCAGCAGGTTGATTATCTGCGCCTGAATGGACACGTCCAGTGCCGACACGGGTTCGTCGCAGATTACCAGTTTGGGCTTTACCGCCAATGCGCGCGCAATGCAGATACGCTGACGTTGACCGCCGCTGAATTCGTGGGGGTAACGGTCGTAGTACTGCGGTTGCAGTCCGCACTTATGCATGATGTCGCGCACGTAGTCGCGCACTTCTTCCTTGGGGACGATGTTGTGCACGCGCACCGCTTCGGAAATAATGTCGCCGACGGTCATACGGGGCGGCAGACTGCTGTACGGATCCTGGAAGATAAGTTGAATGTCCGTGCGGTACTTCTGCATCTGTCCGCGTTTGAGGTTGGTGATGTCGTCGCCGTCGAAGATTATCTGACCGCCGTCGGTATTGTACAAACGAAGTATCGTGCGTCCGAGCGTCGTTTTGCCGCAACCCGACTCGCCCACCACGCCGATTGTCGTGCCGCTTTTGAGATTGAAGGACACGTCGTCTACGGCATGCAGGTATCTTGTCGGTTTTCCGAAGAAGTTTGTTTCGATCGGAAAGTATTTTTTGAGGTTGTGCACCTCAAGTATATATTGTGTGTTATTCGAGTCGTTACTCATGTGTAATCCTCTGTCTGTGAAGAATGGTGAAAAATGAATAACCGTTGTAAACTTTTTCCGCTTTACCGTCGCAACTCCACTCTGCTTTTCGGGCAAAGTTCCCTTGCGCCGCGTCACGTTTTTGCCGGACGCACGGCTTTGATTGCCGCGGTTGCCTTGTGCGGTAGGTCACATTTCATTCTTCATTTCCTTTTTGGTCGTACAGGTAGCAACTTACGTAGTGCGTGTCGCTGACCTTGATTTCCGGCGGATATTCGCCGTTGCACTTGCCGATGCACTTTTCGCAACGATTGCGGAAGTAGCAACAGTCCGGCAGATTGATTGGGTTGGGCACCTGCCCCGGGATACTGTACAGCGGTTCGGTGCTTGACGAAGTAATCAGCGGTTTGCTCTTTTGCAGACCGATTGTGTACGGGTGCATGGGGTTGTGGAATATTTCCTCCGCGGTGCCCTTTTCGATTACGCGACCTGCGTACATTACCACCACTTCGTCTGCCATTTCGGCAATCACGCCGAGGTCGTGGGTAATAAGCATTACCGAGCAGCCTTCTTCCTTCTGCAAGGTTTTAAGCAGTTCCAGTATCTGTGCCTGAATGGTAACGTCCAGCGCCGTCGTGGGTTCGTCGGCAATGATAAGTTTGGGTTTGCCGATAAGTGCCATTGCAATCATTACGCGTTGACGCATGCCGCCGCTCAGTTCGTGGGGGTAACTTGCGTACACGTGGTCGGGCATTGCAATGCCTACCTTGGTCAGCATTTCGATGCTGCGAGCCTTGGCGTCCTCCTTGGTGCACTCGGGGTTGTGGGTAAAACTCACTTCGTCCAGTTGGTTGCCGATGGTAAACACGGGGTTGAGGCTGGTCATCGGTTCCTGGAAAATCATCGTGATGTCCTTGCCGCGCACTTTGTACATTTCCTGCGTGGGCATTACTGCCAGGTTGTACGCAAGTTTGTTGCCCTTTTCGTCCGTGCCCGCCTCGTCGGAATTGAAGCGGATTTCGCCGCCGATCACCTGACCTTGCGGCGCCTGAACCAACTGCATGATGGACAGCGAAGTTACGCTTTTGCCGCAGCCCGACTCGCCGACGACGCCGACAATCTTCTTTTTGGGGATGTCGAACGAAACGCCGTTGACGCTCATGACGGTGCCGTTGTCGGTGAAAAATACCGTCTTGAGGTTGTCGATTTCGATTATGTTGTCGGGATTTTTCATCACCGACGTGTATTCCGAAGGACTGAGTTTGCGACGCTTCAGGGATTCGTAGTACTTCATCTGTCTGATGTTTTCCCTTATTATCCTGCGGCTGTCCTTGATGGATATGTAATTTGTATCTTTTTTCTTCATTTTCTGCTGCCCGTATGTATTATTTCTTGGCCTTGGGGTCCATTGCGTCGCGCAAGCCGTCGCCGATAAAGTTGAAACCGAGCACCGCGATTACAATCATAAGACCTGCCGGCAACCACATGTTGACGTGGTAACTGAGAATTGCGGGGTCATTACTTGTCGCAATCATTGTACCCCATGCCGCTTTGGGTACCTGCACGCCGAGTCCGAGGTAACTAAGGGTGGATTCGTACAGAATTACGCTGCCGAGCCCCAACGTCATGGACACGATAAGTTGCGGCATTACGTTGGGGATAAGGTGAACGAAAATCTTGCGCCACGTGGGCAAGCCCATTACTTCCGTCGCGGTGATGTATTCCTGTTCGCGCAGGGACAAAATCTGTCCGCGCACCAGACGGGCGACGCCGCTCCAACTGAACACCGTGATGATTACCATCAACAGATAGATACGTTGGTTGGGTTCCACACCCCAGCTGTCGATCATTGCCGAAGCGATGAGCAGTATCGGCAAGGTCGGGATACAGTTGAAAATATCCACTATACGCATGATTACGCTGTCAACCCAGCCGCCGAAGTAGCCGGCAAGGCCTCCCAGCAACACACCGATAAGCGTTTCCAGTATTACTACGATGAAGCCGATTGTCAGCGAAATACGTCCGCCGTACATAAGACGGGTAAACACGTCCATGCCTTTGTCGTCGGTGCCAAGAAGGTGGTCCCAACTTGGGTCGGCAAGCATGTTGATGTCCTTGGTGATGTACACAACTTCCGTTACGGTGTTGCCTTTGTCGTCGGTGTACAACGATTGCACTGCCTTAACCTGCGGCGTATTGTCCGGGTTATCCTCGCCCCAGCGGTTGTACACAACCGGTCCGAGGAAGGAAAAGAGAAACAGAAACACAACCATGATAAGTCCGACCAGTGACAGTTTGCTGCGGAAAAAGCGGCGCATAACCAGTCTTATCGGGGACATTTCCTGATAGGTTTCTTCCAGAATGTCTTTTGTCTGCGCGCCGTCGGGTACCGTCGGTTCGGTTTCCGTGACGACCGTATCTTTGTTAAGTTCGTCCATGATTACCTCCCCAACTTGACCCGCGGGTCAACAATCGAATACATAATGTCGCTCAGCAACGTACCGATGACGGTAAGGATTGCCAGGAACATGTTGTAGCCCATTACGAAAGGCACGTCGCCTTCCTTCAATGCGTTGTACGCAAGACGGCCGATACCGTCTATTGCAAACACCTGCTCGGTGATCATCATTCCGCCGAACAATCCCGGCAGAATACCTGCAAGCAACGTTGCCAGAGGAATGAGGGTGTTGCGGAATGCGTGTTTGTAAATTACCGTCTTTTCCGACAGACCCTTTGCGCGAGCCGTGCGGATGTAGTCGGCGTTCAATACTTCCAGCATGTTGGTACGGGTGTAACGCATCAAGCCGCCCAGTGACAGAATTACGCTGACGGTAATAGGCAAAATAAGGTGATAAGCCATGTCGCCGAGGCGTTTCAACGAACCCGCAAACGTGTCGGGGAATACCGCGCTGCCCGAGATAAGTCCGTTGACGGGAAGCCATCCGAGATCCACCGAGAAGAACTTGATCATTACCGCCGCGAAGAAGTAGGTAGGCAGGCTCAGACCAATCATTGTGAATATCGTCACGATGTAGTCCTGCGCCGAGTACTGGTGCGTTGCCGACGAAATACCCAGCGGAATTGCAATGAGGAATTGCAGCAAGGTTGCCACCACCGCGATTGCGAAACTTATCCACATGTTTTCGCCGATTACGCTTGCGACGGGCTTTTCGTACTTGAAACTGTGACCGAGGTCGCCCTTAATCATGTTGCCCAGCCACCCGAAGTAACCGCCGAGAATCGTGCCGAGAGTTTCCCATCCGCTGACTTTTTCGTAGGTATTGGTCACGTTAAGTCCGTCCAGCGTGATTGTGTCGGTTGTAATGTCTACGGCGTAATTACCTTCCTTGACGGTAACTTTGTGCAGCACCGAGTGGGTCGTTTCGTTGCCTTTGTCGTCTTTTACCGTAACGTTTTCGTAGTCGTAGCGTTCCAGCTTGTAAGTCGTGCTTACGACGCCGTCAACCTTTTCAAAGGTAAGCGCAAGGTTGTAGTAATTGTCCCCGATCGTTCCGCCGTAATCGCCGGAAACAAAGTCGGCGTACATTTCCGCATTCTGAATGTCGGTGTCGTGGTCTTTGATACGCACGTCCTTTTCCAGTATGCCTTCCGTCGAGCCGTCGGGGCTCCACCTGAAACGAATACGCGCTTCCGGCGTGTACAAGCCGTACAGTTTTTTGAAGTTGTCCACGTCCTGTTGTTTGATTGCGCCGCTTTGCAGTTGCGAAGCAAACTTCAGATCAACGTAGTCGTTGGGCATAAGACGCACCATCGTGTAGATGATGACGGACACACCCAACAAAATTATTATTGAAATCAGTAGTCTTTTTACAATATACTTAAACATTTTTCTCCGTGCCAAACAAGGTTGTCACCATTCCTTGCGTTTGTCCTGCGAATGTCGCTTAAAACAAGAAACCCGACGCAAATATGGGTAATATGGGTCGGGTTCCTCGTGATAAACGTAATCGTTTTACAAATACAGATATTCTTTTGTTTGGCTGATTACTTTTCCTTTACGACAAGCGAAAGGAGGTTGATGTCACTGGTAAGTCCCTTGTAGGATGACAAATCTTTGTTGAAGGTGTTTACGTCGATGTATCTTTCGTTGTACGCAAACATGTCTTGTCTTTGATATGTGGGCAATTCCACCGCCAGTTGCATTACAAGGTCAAGAGCGTCTTTGTAGTAACCGCTGCGTGCGTTCTGATCCGTCGTCGAACGACCTTGTTCGATCCTGGTGGACAACTCGTTGATGATTTCCATTTCCGTAGCGTACTTGGTCTGGTTGATTTTGATTTGCTTGTAACCCCAGTTGAGAACGCTGGTTGCCTTGCTGTCGATGTGGTAAACCTGGTACATATCGGGGTCAATCGTGCTGCCCCATGCTGCCGCCCATACGGTGAGGTCGCCCGTACTCAGCTTGCTGAGCGCGTTGCTGTCCGTCGTCGTGTAGGTGTCGAAGCCCATCTGGTTGAGCAATTGGTTTGCCTGATACAATGTGTTGAATGCGGGGTGGTCGTCCGTTTCGCCTGCGATTGTAAACACGTACTTAAGCGCGCCGTCGTCGTTTGTCAGCACGCCGTTCTTTTCAACGTAGTCCGCGTGGTTTTCCGAAACCCACGGGCTGCCCGAATTGCTCCAACCGTTTTTGGTCAGAAGTCCGTAGATGAACTCTTTCTGTTCGTCAAAGGTAAACGTGTCGCCGGCTTGCTTGTTTTTGTACAGTACAAATTCCTTGTAGTCGGGGTTGACAACCGCATTGTCATTGAATACGGAAGCGGAGATTTTGCTGCCGATGTACGGATAATAGGGTGTGCATCCTTCGGGATAAGCCCAGCTTGACTTGGACATAGAGCGGTAAATCGCTTCCGCCTTGCCGTCGTAGTACTGCACTGCCAGTTCGGTGTTCATCGCGTGCATGATTGCCTGACGAGCCTTGATGCTGGGCACCTTACCCGCGTTGATACCTATGTAGCCGTAACCGGAGGTTTCGACTTCGGTATGACCGAAGCCTTCACCCTTTTTCTTGTCCAGTTCCGACATTTTTTCAGGTTTTGCGTTGGGTTCGGCGTAGTGAATATCTTTCTGGTACAGACTGTTGAGCATTTGTTGCTCGGACACGATCTTGTAACGCATATTTTTGATTTTGGGTACGCTTGCGCCCTCGAAGTTGTAATGTACGTTACGTTCGTAATAAATGACGCCTTGTTTGCAGAAATCGCCTGCGGTAACGTTTTCCGTGCCGCCGGTACTCTTGCTTGCCACATACGGACCTGCGCCGACGGGCACGCCGATTTTGTCGGAATTCTTAACGACCTGCGTCATGAAGGTCTGACTGTTGAATTCCACACCGAATTCGTTTTCGAAGTTGAACGCTTCGATGTAGTTTTTTGGTGTGCCTCCTTCCTTTGCCCAACTTGTCGTCGAGTAGTAGTACATGGGAGCGACAGTGAAAGAGAAGTTCCAGATTGCCTTGGGGTCAACCTTGTTGATTGTAATGCTCAGTACTTCGTAACTGCTTTTGACAGAGCCGTCGTCATTGTACTCGGGCGCGGGATAATCTTCGCCGTTGACGTTGACGGAAGCGTCCTTGTTTGCAAACGTGATACCGGAAATGTTGGGCACCGTCTTGCCCTTTTGGGCGATATCCTTTTCCATTTCGTCGTTTACGATGTAGTCAAACAGGTTGCCTGCGGTCTGCCAACCGGTGATTACCTGTGCAAACTGAGAGGGAACGATACTGAGGTAAACGCTTTTGATCGCGTCTTCCTTGGTCATGCTTGCGGTGTATTCGCGGTCGTCGTAATCACCGTAATCCATCTTGCCGTTGCCGTTGTCGGCGTTTTTGTCCCACTTGATTTTGCCTTCGTTGTACAGGAACATTTCGTTGTCGTTGGCAATCAAGTTTTTGACTTCCTGACCGTTTTTGTTACGAAGCACGAAGTCCTGCCACGTGTCGACGGAGTTTTTGTAGTCGTTGTCCAGTTCTTCGTTAAACAGTTCGATTGCCTTGTTGAAGTCGTCAACGACGTATTGCGCGTTTTTGTTTGCCGCACGGTACTCTGCAAGTTTTTCCGCAAAAGTAACTTCGTCGGTGACGCTGGTATCCTTCAGAATCGTGTTTGTGGCGGTAACAAGCGCAAGAATACGCGTGTTTGCCTTACGTTCGAACTGAGCGGAATATTGTTCCTGTTCCTTTTCGTCGTAGGTCTGCGTGCGGTAAGCCTTAAGACCGACAATATCGGTACTGTACATCGTGCTGCTGCCCGTGTAGGCAGGGTCGAGGTACACGTACATGTTGAACAGCACGTCCTTGATTGTCAGCGGGCTGCCGTTACTGAATTTGATGTCGCGTTTGAGTACAAACTTGTAGTTGGTGTACTGTTTGCCGCCTTCCTCGTAGGTTTTTTCTTCGTAATCTTTCACCACTACCGCTTCGGTGTCGCCGTAAGCGACCTTACCTTTGCTGTCGTTGGAAAGCATGCCTACCTGCGTGGGTCCGATTACGTTGCTGTCCGGTGCGGTCGTGCTGAAGAAGGGATTGAACACCTTGTCCACGTCCTGCGAAGAGAACACAAGCGGGTTGGTTTCGTTGTCGTAATAGACTGTGTTGTCCTGTGTGCATGCAACCAGCGGCATGACGGTTGTCATAATCATCATGGCTGCCACAACGAAACAAAGGACGGATTTTTTGTTTATTAAGTTCATGGCTATTCTCCTTTTTGGTAAACAACCGTGCCTGCGCAGTCGGTTGCGGTCGTTGTGCCGTCGGCAAGCAGGTACAGGTTGTTTGCTTCGGCACAAATGATTTTGCTTTGATCAATTCCTTCGCCGAAATCGGCAGAGGCACCGATTGTCACGTTACTGAACGTGCAACCGCTCGCCTTACCGCACAGAGCGGCAAGGTAGATGTTGTATTGTTGCAGGTCCCCTTCGCCGCCGTGAATCTCTCCGGTTTCGGAGTTGACTGTGCCCACAAAGGACACGTTTGCAAATGTCAGGTCGGAAATTTTGCAATTTTTCATTTCCGCGGACATTGTCACGTAAAACGCCCTGCCGCCGTCGTCGTTGATGTCGTCCTTCAGGTTGTCTTTGGACAGGTACCCCAGTTGGTTGCCGACCGCAACGGTAAGATTACTTACGGTGTGCCCGTTACCACGGATTTCGAGGTTGTTTATACTCTGGCGCACGACGAACGATTTGCCCGACAGGTCAATGTCCGTCGTAAGGTACATTTTTTTGTTGCTTGCAAACGCGGTTTTGAAAGCGTCCGCCGTCGAAACAAGCGTGTACCTGCCTTCGATGAAGTGACAGTACACATCGACAACCAACGTTTCGCCGCCCGGACGAGTACCGTTAAGACCTTCGTAGCCGCGGCTTTCTCCGTCGGGACTGCCCGTAGTGTAATCGACAAGCGTAAGGTTGTTTTCGTTTGCGTAGTATATCGCGGCACCGGCAGTTCCGTTGAAGATACCGTTTTCGCTGACGGGGTAACTGCCCAGTTCCACATCCTCGCCCGCGCCGTTGCGGTACAACAGCCGGTAAGAGTAAAACTTTTGCTTCTCCCACGAAGCGTACAGTTGCGTGCTGCCGTCCTCGGCGATTTCGTCCTTGTCGAAGTTCCACGCGTCCGTGTATGTGCCGTCGTCGTTTTTGGTCTTGTACCAGCCGACAAAGTCGTAGCCGGAACGCTCGAGACGAGTGGATCCGAACGAACCCAGCGGCTTGACAAGACGTTTCGCGCCTTCGGCAAAATTGTAGTAGTACTCCACTGCCTGCTGACTGAGCCCGTACGTGCCGCCTTCGAGATTGAACGTAACCTTTGTGCCGGTAGGCGTTCCTTCGGCGTTGCATGCGGCAAGCAAACAAGCAAGCAAGGCAAGCAGGAGCACCGACAGTAATGTTTTTTTCTTCATATCGCTTCTCCGTAGTAGGCGGACTATCTGTAATTTTGCGCTACTCCACCTATACAATAGTAATTATTCTACAACTTTTCAACCGATACGTCAAACAATTTCACCGCTTTACCCATATTTGTTGTAGATTTTTGCAGTAAAATAAATAAAATATTTATAACAAGTGCATATTTCCCCATATAAGATATAAATAAGCACCCGTGAAAATATAAATAAGCGCCCGTTTTTCACTGAGAAAATGTGAAAAACCGGACGCTGATTTCATGTGATTATTCAATTTTTTACCGCTTTGTAAGGCGGATTTTACCGCAGTCGCGGCAGATTGCAGACTAAATTACCGTAAAGCCTTCTGTGTTGCGTACAACCTTGAAGATGTTGACTTCGTTGCCGCTTTCGCTGTCCACATAGACGTAGTACTGACGGTCGCCGCGAACGCATTCGAACTGCCAGCAGGCAAAGATTTTGTCGTTGCGTTCGACATAGGCTTTGGCAACGTTTGTGACGGCAATGCCGTCGGCAAGTTTTGCTTTTGCCTCGTCCGAGCCGATTTTACCGAAAGGCTTGACTACATCGGCGGCTTTGTTGCTGAGATACGCCTTGGCTTCCATGCCGACAACGTGTCCGTCGGCGGCTACGGCAACCTTGACAAGGCGAGGATACACTATCGCTCCGTCCACAACGGGCGCGCAGTTGACGTAGGTCACGTAGTCCTTGACCTTGCTGACCCACACTCCGCGGACGTTGTACCCCAGGCGCGCACAGAACTCTTCGGCGGCGGAAACGCAACCGTCTTTGCCGACGTTGCCGTTGTTTTCGTTTTCGCGATATTCGGCGTATTCCACAATGTTGCCGTCAACGCTTGCGGTAACTCGACCGCCTTTGCCTTCAAACACATACAGAGTGTCCGTACCGTTTACCGTGTTGACATACTGTACATCTTCAAACAGTTTAAAAACCTTTTGTGTCACTTCGGACAGCGTCAAATGTCGCTTGACGATTATTTGTTTGTTTTGCACTCCGTCGGAAAAAGGTCCGTCGTAAATCAGTTTTTCGTAAGCAAACGCCTTGTCGTCGACGTCCTCCAGTCTGTCACTAAGTGCCCCTGCGCCGCCCATGCCCGTACCGTTGGTCATAAACATTCCGCTGTCCGACTCGGCATAAGATTGCAGAAAATCGTACATGTTTGTTGCAACGGTATTAAGTCCGTCAAGGGACGCGCGCTCGCCGTCGGTCAGTTGCTTGCCCGCGGCAAGTTTGGCAAGAAGAGTACGTGCAAAGTCCTGCGCCTGATTGACAAACTTCTGGCAGGTCATCAACTTTTCGCTTGCTTCGATGGGAAGGTCGGCAAAGCGGTCGTTTACTTCGTTTGCGCAAACGACGACGTTTGTAAGGGCGCGAGCCTGCGTTGCGGCGTTATTCGACACCACCGTTTTGCCGAGGTTTGCGTCAAGGTTTTTCATACCGTCGCACGCCGCGTACAATGCATGACGATATTCGTTTTCGCGATTGATTTTGTACACGTTTTCGTCGCTGACGACGGACATGTTTATGCGGGCGACTCGACTTTCCGCGGCAAAATACATCGCGACGGACGACGCCACGGCGACAACCGCCACCAATGCGAAAAAGACCGCCCAGAAGGTTTTTATACTTTTATTTTGTACCATGCGCCGCCCCCTTAAATGCAAAAGATGTGCTTACCGATTGTGGTAAGTTGTTTGCGCGACCAGATCCATTTGCTTGTGGCGGTTGCAGGGTTGAAGTAATACAGTGCGCCGCCGCTGGGATCCCAGCCGTTGAGGGCGTCCTGCGCGGCACGGGTACATTCGTCGTTTGTGCCGAGGTTAATCTGCCCGTCGGAAACGCATGTAAACGCGCCCGTCTGGTAAATTACGCCGCTTATGGTGTTGGGGAAACTGCTGCTTGCAACGCGGTTGAGTATCACCGCTCCTACGGCGACTTTGCCGGCGTAACTTTCGCCGCGTGCTTCGCCGTAAATGCAACAGGACAGCAGATACAGGTCGCTGTTACTTACTTTGTTGCTTGTTGTCGTGCCGCTGCCGCTCGCCCCGGACGACAGAGAAATGCCCATTGCCTTTGCGGTGGCGTTGCCCACTATGCCGTCGGCGGTAAGCCCGTTTTTGCGTTGAAAATACTTTACGGCGTTTTGCGTTTGCGTACCGAAGATGCCGTCCACGCCGCCGGTGTAGTAACCCCACCGCTTGAGTTTGGTTTGTATGGTGCGCACGGTCTGACCGCGACTGCCCACCTTGACTACGGCTGCGTCGGCGGTAACCACACCGCAGACGACAAACACCGCGGCAAGGGTCAGCACAGCCAGTGCCAACGCGACAAACCTGACAGAATTTACTTTCGTCAAATTTTTCCTCCTTGTGACGGCGTGTGTGCCGTCGGTTTGCGCATAGTATGAGCAACCGCGCAAAAAAAATGCGGAACCGCGCCGTGTCGGGCTTTCCGCATTGAAAACAAAGTTTTTGTTTTGTCCCAATCAATTACTTTCCGCGTTTTTCCGCGCGAAAAACTTATCTATTACTTCCTTTAACAGCGAACGATAAACAATGGAATTCGTACCGTTGCTTTCGCCGCCCACAAAGCACAACGGCGGATAGACAACGCACCACCAGTTATTGCCGCGTCCGCTGCCAAGGTCCAGTATAATGGCGTCATAAATGCCACTTTCAAGCGTTAAATTGCCGTAAGTGCGACAAGGAAATTTTTCCGAAGCAACCCGTGCGTGACACTTGTATGCAAAGCCTTTGTCGGCAAGCACGGTATTTGCAACCTGTTCGAGAGAGGTCAATTCAGCCTTAACCACTGCCATTGCTTCGGCTTTGCTGTCGGCACGTGCAAGTTTTGGCGTAAGATATTCCACAACGGCGGCTTTGACTGCATACTTGACGGTCTGGTCGGCTTCGGCGTTGCTGTCGGCGCGGATATGTATACGAAGGTAGTCGGCATTGGCGTTTTGCGACGGAGCGGCGAACAAACATATTGCGAGAACGGCGACAAACGCCGCGACGACAATTACTTTTTTCATAAAAAATCCTCCGCCGTAATTGTTGACGACAGAGGTGATTTTTACGCAAAACTGTATGCGATTTTTGTATACGTATGTCGATTTTTGTCACAAGTTACGCTGTTCAGACGGCTGCCGATCACACACCGCACAACGCTTACCGTACTTCCTCTACGCCGTGTTTTACCGATTTACAGACAAACGACTTGTAACCGTTTTCGTTGAGAATGTCACAGATATTCTGCGCCGCAATCGGGTCGGCAAACGCAACAAAATATGCGCTTCCGCTGCCCGTCATTACAGGTCGGATGTTGCGACTGCCACAAAAGAAAAG
>ERZ1026780.1949-NODE-1949-length-12644-cov-19.144412_pt1 | contig 12644 bp, 12 predicted proteins | sample MGYA00380126_ERZ1026780 | MGnify/ENA primary metagenome ERZ1026780 (study PRJEB33269, sample SAMEA4719762) | human gut metagenome | biome: human-associated habitat; feature: organic feature; material: feces | place: Cameroon | collected 2013-10 ... | reverse complement strand
GACAACTAATTGTTGATGCTAAAGTAGATGTTAGAAAAATATATTATTAAAAAAGGTTTGCGATTGCAAACCTTTTATTTATATTTATTAATGTCTAGGATCTACTAATTCTGTTTATTATGGCACTGGGAAGGATTGTGCACAAAAGTGAAGAATGGAGGTCTTCATATTAACCAATCCTAAACTAATATGGATAATATACATACGAAAAGTATGTGTCAAGTATGACTACTTAACAAAGGTATTATAGCACCTTTTTTGGTTGGTGTCAAAATAACTATTGAATATCCCACACGATGATAATATTTTGGTATAATATTTGAAATGGAGGATATTATGAACAATCAAAATAATTTTCAAAATAATGGTATGAACAATCCCCAACAACCACAAATGGGGATGCAACAGCCTGTTCAACCACAAATGGGAGTTCAACAACCGATGCAACAACCTGTTCAACCACAAATGGGAGTTCAGCAACCGATGCAACAACCAGCTCAGCCTAGCAAATTAAAAATGAGTTTAGATGAAGCGAAAAATGCAACAAAAACTCAAAAACAAAATGCATTAAATGAAAGTGCAGACAAATTAGGTACTACACCTAAAAATGCAAAATTAGTTAATATAGCAATTATTGTTTGTATTATAGCCTTTGCTATTAGTTTATTGTTAGCACGTAAATCTATGCTTTTAGCTTTTAGTGATCAAATGATCGTACTTGCTGGTATTTTAGTAGCTTTAGCTACTTCATTCTTGTTAGCACCTAAATCTACACGAGCAATTGGAATGGTTTCAGGGTTTGGTATTGTTACATACAATGTAGCACAAATGATCATTTACTTTGTGCAAATTAATGCAGGTAAATATGAAGGTATAGAAATTACTTCTGTAATCTTATCGCAAATTGCTTGGATTTTATTAGGTGGGATATTTGGTACTTACTTTATGTTATTCTTTAAGAATCCTGAAAACAGTGAAGTTTATCAAAGTAAACCTACTCAATTAGAAAAAATGACTAACTTTGTATTATTAGTACCTATAGTGTTTGCATTAATTTCTTCAATTCTAGACATTGTATTTGCAACATCAGAACTTGAAGATGGAGTGGGACTTTATATTACCAATAGTATTTTCTATTTCCTTGCTTTTGCATTAGCGACAGTTGCTATTTGTGGAGTAATTAACCGTGACAAATTAAACTGGATTTTTGTAACAGGAACAAACTTATTAATAATTTTCACACTTATTTTTCAATTTGTTTATGCTCAATCAAATGTTAGTAACATGTTTAGTAAAATGTTTAACGCATATGGAATCAACACTACAATCTTTATATTTGAATTACTAGCGTTCTTAGTATTTACTGCAAGTGCTTCATACATTATGATGACAGCTTACAAACGTTTTGCACCACAAAAACCTGTTGTTCAACCACAACCTACATTTAACCAAATGCAAGGTGGAATGCAACAACCAACTTTTAACCAAACTCAAAGTGGAATGCAACAACCTCAACAACCTACTATGTAGTAGTAAAAAAAGTGAATTTTTTCGTTCACTTTTTTTAATTCTAGATTTTGTGGTATAATATTTATGTATAATTTTGAGGAGTGAGTTGAGACTAAAATCAAAATTTAACTTTATTCTATTGATCATTATTCTTTTTGCGATGATCATATGTGGGGTAATCAAGCAATATAATCTTATGCAATTATTTTTAGGAATATTGGTAGCATTTATTCTCTCAGCTGTACTACAAGCCAAAGATCTTAAATTGATTGAAGAAGGAAAATATATAAAAACTAATTCTTTAATCAATATTACTGCATATTTAATTGCGATTTTGATTATCATTTTTGTTGTAAAAAGTTTATGGTTATTTAGTGGTTTTAGTATATACATTATTGTTTCGCGTCTTTTATTATACAAAAAAATATTAAAGCTAATTAGAGAGGAAAATCGTGAATGTTAATCAAATGTTAGATATGATGATCACTCATAAAAAAATGATTGCCATTGTTGGTGGATTTTTATTACTAAGTGTGGTAATGATTGGATTTGGTATTATTTTTAAAAAAGCAGATCCGCTAAAACCAAAAGGTAGATTACTAATGCTTGGGGAAATGATGATGGATTATTTTTCTAACTTTACCCGAGATGTTGTTGGAGATAAAAACTATCGTGGTTTAACACCACTAGCTATATGTATCTTTACATCAATCTTCTTAACGAATATTGCAGGGTTATTCTTGTTAGAAGAAGGGGCTTTTGCTAACCCACTATACCCATTTACTTGGTCAATCTTGATGTTCTTAGCATGGAATGCATATGCAATCTGGAAATTAGGAATTGGTAAATTCTTAAAAAATATTGTAACGCCTGTGTTATTAACACCACTTAACATTATTGGTATGGTGACCAAACCATTATCAATGGGATTACGTTTATTAGGAAACATATCCGCTGGTAGTATGATTATGATGTTATTCTGGTTTGTGCCTGCTATGGCTGGAGAGGCGCTAGCTTCATTACCTACTTTAGGTGGATTCTTTGGTACAGCCCTAGGTGCAATTGTAGGTATCATTATTACGATTTTAGGGGCTGCAATGAGTGGATATTTCTCATTATTCGGACCATTCATTCAAGCAACTGTATTTACAACATTAACATTAGCGAGTTTCGAAGAAACAATTAGTGAAAAAGAAGAAATGTTAGAAGGAGAATAATTATGAATTTAGGAATTGGATTAATTGGATTAGGAATCGGTGCTGGATTAGCAATGGGACTTACAGGATACGCAACAGCAATCGCACAATCACGTGTAGGTGCTGCTGCAATTGAAGGAGTTAGTCGTAACCCTGAAGCTGAGAAAAAAATTAATGGTAAATTAGTTATGATTTTAGGGATCTGTGAGTCTGCTGCCATCTATGGTGTATTAATTGCAGGTTTCTTAGGATTTATTGCCATGACAATTGCTGGTAAAGCTGCTTAATTATCTGGATAATTTATGAGTTTTGATGTTAGTAAAATTTTAACTCCAGTATTTTTCCAACTTATTGGGACAGTAATTTTATTTGGAGTTATATTTAAGTTTACTTATAAAAGTTACTTAGAAATGATTGATAAACGGGAAAAACATATCAATGATAATATTTCTAGTGCAAACTTAGCAAACGAAGAAGCACAAGCAAAATTAGAGGATATTGATAAGCAACAAAAAGATATGATTGTCAAAAAAGATCAAATTGTTAGCGAAGCGACACGTATTGGAGAAGATACTAAAAATGGTATCATTAACCAAGCTCGTGATGAGGCTAAAAATATTGTAGATCAAGCACATCGTGAAGTTGAAACAAATCGACAAAATGTGGAAAATGGAATCATGGCCAATGTTTATGATTATGTATCTTTAGTCGCTAAAAAATATGTTAGTGATAACTTAGATAAAGAAAAAGAACAATCATTAATTAGTGCTGCGGTTGAAAAGGTAAGTCATGAATAATACTTATGCACAAATTTTGTTTGATGTTGTTAATGATAAAGATGAATGTGCTTATGGTTTATTGTTAGTCAAAGAAATATTTGATGAACAAGTTATGAAGTTTTTCACCGCGCAAGTGATAAACAAAGAGGAGAAAAAAGCGTTAATTGAAGAAATGACGATTTTAACTCCCAGTGTAATTAATTTTTTAAAAGTATTGGTAGATGATAAACAAATTGGTAAAATTCATCAAATTATTGATGATTACCGTGATATTTATTTAGCGCACAACCTAGTGATGCCAATTAATATTACTGTAGCACACCAATTAGATAACAATGTATTTAATAATTTAGTTAAATCATTATCAGAAAAACTAAATAAAAATGTTGTAATCAATACAACCATTGATCCAAGTGTTATTGGAGGAATTAAAATTAATTATACAGATAAAGTTGTGGATAACACAATTTTACATCAATTACAACAGTTAGAAAAATCAATTAGAAAAGAGGTATTATAATGTCAATTACTGCAAAAGAAATTTCTGAAATTTTAAAGAAAAAAATTGAAAATTATGATGCTAAACTTGAACTAGATGAAGTTGGAGAAGTTGTTTCTGATGGTGATGGGATTGCTGTATGTTGTGGATTAAACCAAGCTTTCTATGGTGAGAAAGTAATTTTCGAATCCGGCGTAGAAGGAATGGTATTAAACCTAGAAGAAGATAAAGTTGGGGTTGTATTATTTGATGGGATTGATCAAGTACATGCCGGAATGAGTGTTAAACGTACACACGAAGTTATGGATATTTGTGTAGGTGATGAATTATTAGGGCGTGTAATTAATCCATTAGGTCAACCTTTAGATGGAAAAGGTGAAATTAATGCTGGAAAAAGAAATCCAGTGGAAAAAATTGCACCTGGAGTAATGACACGTAAAAGTGTAGACCGTACTCTAGAAACTGGTATCTTAGCAATTGATAGCGTTGTACCAATTGGTAAAGGACAACGTGAGTTAATCATTGGAGATCGTAAAACAGGTAAAACACAAATTGCCATCGATACAATTTTAAACCAAAAAGGTAAAAATGTAAATTGTATTTATGTAGCAATTGGGCAAAAACAATCAACTATAGCTAATATTGTTCGTATTTTACAAGAGCATGGTGCAATGGACTATACAACAATTATGTTAGCTAGTGCAAGTGATTTGGCACCATTACAATATTTAGCTCCATATGCAGGGGTAAGCATTGGAGAAGAATGGATGGCGCAAGGGAAAGATGTGTTAATTGTTTATGATGATTTATCTAAACATGCGGCCGCTTACCGTACACTATCTTTATTATTAAAACGTCCACCAGGTCGTGAAGCATATCCAGGGGATGTATTCTACTTACACTCTCGTTTATTAGAACGTGCTGCGCAATTAAATGATGATTTAGGAAATGGAAGTATTACTGCTCTTCCAATTATTGAAACACAAGCTGGAGATATTTCTGCATATATTCCAACAAACGTTATTTCAATTACAGATGGGCAATTATTCTTAACTACTGAGTTATTTAATTCAGGTCAACGTCCTGCCATTGATCCAGGGTTATCTGTATCACGTGTAGGTGGGGCTGCACAAAAACAAATTATTAAAAAATTAAGTGGTGGTATCAAATTGTCATTAGCGCAATATCGTGAACTTGAAGCATTTACGAAGTTTGGTTCTGATTTAGATGAAAACACTGCTAAAGTAGTTGCTCACGGTAAACGTTTAATGGAGTGTTTACGTCAAAATGCAAACTCTCCATATTCAGTAGCAGAAGAAGCAAGTTTATTATTCGCTGTTACTAAAAATTATTTAAAAGATGTTAATGTTGAAAAAATTGATAAATTTAAATCTGATTTATTTAATCAATTAAATAACTTTGAAGCTGATTTAGCAAACATAATGAATACAGAAGCTAAATTAACAGATGATGTTTTAGATGGTTTAAAACGTTTAGTTGAAACTGTATTAGAACAAAACGATTATGAGTAATTTAATTCAGACTAAAGAAAGATTAAATTCGACTAAATCGACTCAAAAAGTTATTAAAGCTATGGAGTTAGTTGCTTCATCTAAAATCAAAAAAGCTAAAGAGAAAGCATTAAATAATAAAGATTATTTTGAACAAGTAACAGGGATTATGCAAAGCATTTATTCTTTTGATGATATGTTTTCGTATATGAACTTAGATGAATGTGAAGATAATACTTTAATTATTGGTATTACTTCTGATATGGGATTATGTGGTGCTTACAATAATAATGTTATTAAAAAAGTGATACAGTTAATTGCTGAAAACGATAATCCATTTGTGGTTATGGCTGGTAATAAAGGGGTTAATAAATTTAACTTTGAAGGTATTAGAATGCATAAAGCAATTAGTGATATTTCTCGTATCGAAGATTTTAGTTTAGCAAAAGATTTAGCTGAAGAAATAATTAATTTATATAGTAGTAAACGAGTAAATAAAGTTTTAGTGGTATATACTAAATTTGTTAACCCAATTGTTCAACAAGTGGAAGTTATCGATTTATTCTCACTAGAACAAATCGAAAAAGATAGTCTATATAACTACGATCTAGAAGTAGATGGAGATAAAAAACAAATTTTCAATTCGTTATTTATCCAATATATTTATAGTGTAAGTTATTATGCTGTTTTAAATTCAATTGCTAGCGAGTATGCATCTCGTCGTAACTCAATGGATGCTGCTAATAATAACTCATTAGAGTTAATTGAACATTTAAATTTAGAGATGAACCGTATTCGTCAAGCCATGATTACACAAGAAATTGCTGAAATTATTGGTGGTGCTGAAGCATTAAATAAGGAGTAAAATGGAAACAGTAAATGGGAAAGTACAACAAGTATTAGGTCCAGTTATTGACATGTCATTTGACAATGGCTTTGTACCTAATATTAAGAGTGCCGTTAAATTTGACATAAACGGGACTACACAAGTTGCCGAAGTTGCTCTTCACTTAGGTGAAGGATTAGTACGATGTGTTGCTATGGGAGCAACAGAAGGTATTGCTCGTGGTTTAGACGTTTATACTGAAAATATACCAATTATGGCACCGGTTGGTGATAAAGTTTTAGGACGCATGTTCAATGTAACAGGTCAACCAATTGATGGAAAAGATGGTGAATTTGATTTATTTGAACCAATTCATAAAGAAGCACCTGCTTTTGATGATTTAAGTCAAGAACAAGAAATTTTAGAAACAGGAATCAAAGTTATTGATTTAATTGCCCCATTCTTAAAAGGGGGGAAAATTGGTTTATTCGGGGGAGCTGGAGTTGGTAAAACTGTAGTTATCCAAGAGTTAATTACCAATATTGCAACACAACACGGGGGATACTCTGTATTTGCCGGAGTAGGAGAACGTACTCGTGAAGGTAATGATTTATATCACGAAATGGCTGATAGTGGAGTTTTAAGTAAAACTGCCTTAGTCTTTGGACAAATGAACGAACCACCAGGAGCACGTATGCGTGTTGCCTTAACTGGTTTGACAATGGCTGAATATTTCCGTGATGTTAACCACCAAGACGTATTATTATTCATCGATAACATTTTCCGTTTTACCCAAGCAGGAGCAGAGGTATCTGCATTATTAGGACGTATTCCATCTGCCGTAGGTTACCAACCTACTTTACAAACAGAAATGGGAGATTTACAAGAACGTATTACATCAACTAAATCAGGATCAATTACATCTGTACAAGCAGTATATGTACCTGCAGATGACTTAACTGACCCGGCACCAGCTAATACATTTGCCCACTTAGATGCACAAATTGTATTAAGCCGTGATTTAGCTAGTTTAGGGATTTATCCTGCAATCGACCCATTAGAGTCTTCAAGTGTAATTCAAAATCCTGATATTGTAGGTAAAGAACACTTTAAAGTTGCTCAAGAAGTAATTTTAACGCTACAACGTTTTAAAGAATTACAAGATATTATTGCAATCTTAGGGATGGATGAACTTAGTGAAGAAGATAAATTATTAGTAGATCGTGCGCGTAAAGTTCGTGCATTCTTATCTCAACCATTCCACGTAGCTGAAACGTTTAACGGTATTCCAGGAATCTATGTTAAACGTGAAGATACAATTAAAGGATTTAGAGCAATCTTAGATGGTAAATATGACCATTTACCAGAACAAGCCTTCTTATTCGTTGGTACAATTGAAGATGCAATTAAAAAAGCTGAGGAAATAAATGCTTAAGGTTACAATTGCTAGCCCTAAAGGTATTTTATTAGAAACAGAAACTGAAGTAGTTATAGCTAAAACTATTAATGGTGAAGTTTCTTTCTACCCTAATCATCTTCCGTATTTATCAACAATCGATAATGGCTATATAAAAGTAAATAATCAAACTTATGAAATTGACAATGGAAGTATCTTATTAGATGAAAACGATAATGTAACTATTTTAATTAATAGTGAAAAATAGAACCTATTGGTTCTATTTTTTTTTGTTATAATAGGATAAAGGAGCATATGCAAAAACGTGTATTAAATCCCCAGCAACAACAAGCTGTTGATGCTAATAGTTTAGATATTATTGTCTCAGCTGGGGCTGGGAGTGGGAAAACAGAGGTTTTACGCCAACGAATTGCTAGATTGATTAAAGATGGTCTAAAATTAGACCAACTTTTAGTTATAACCTTTACAGTTGCTAGCGCTCAAGAAATGAAAGAACGAATTGCGCAAATTGATGGTGTTAGTCAACAAGATTTAGATCAAGCTTATATTAACACCTTTGATGCCTTCTTTTTAGACTTTGTTAAACGTTTTGGTTATCTAATTGGGGTTGATAATAATATAACCATTATTGATAACAACATTTTAAACTATCAAATAATCACAAGTATTAACGAGTTAGTTGATAATGAGTATCAAAATGAGCAAACAATTGATTTCATTGCTCGTTATTTTGCAGCTGATCGTCAAAACTTCATTAAAGCAATGGTTAATTTACATAGTAGTGTTGTTAATCAAATTGATATCAATGAATTAAACGAAAATACTATAAATCGATATATAAAAGACAATATAGATCAATATTACCAATTGGTAAAAGACCAGTTAACAACTATATTAAATAAAACTAGTAAAAATGAAAAGTTAGATATGCAAATTAACGAGTTGCTTACTCAACCTTCACTAATTGACTTTTGTCAAGCTTTTAGTCAAGTCAACTTTAAAAAACTTCGAAAATTAATTAAAGACAATTTAATTGATGATGATCAACAAGTCGTTAATCTAGCTAAAAGTTTATATGATACATTCTTAACTGATAATCCTGCTAGTAGTAAAAATCGAATAGATGCGGATACCATTGCTAAAGAACAAACTATCTATTATAAAGATTGTTCATTCTTAATTGATTTTATTAAAGCTATCGATGAACAAGTGAAAAGTAAAAAAATGAGTTTAAATCGTTTCACTTATACAGATATTATGTTGATGGTCAAAGAAATATTAACATTAAATAATCAAGATGTTAGATTATTTTGTAATAAATTTAAAGAAATAATGATTGATGAGTATCAAGATACCAATTTATTACAAAATCAAATTATTGATTTACTACGAAAACTTAATCCGGAAGTTCGATTATTTACAGTAGGAGATGCAAAACAAGCAATTTATCGCTTCCGTAATGCTTCACCAACTTTTTTCAATCAACGAATTGTTGATTGTGAAAAAGCCCCTGATGGTGAAGTAATATATTTATCTACTAATTACCGTTCCGGTGAGCATATTGTTAATAGTATTAATACATTATTTAATGAATTTATGACTCAAAATCAAGGGGAAGTAGATTTTAAAGCTAATCATCAACTTAAGTATGCAGAGCATAATCAAGGTGTAGGTAGCAAAATAAAATTCTTTCAATATGAAGAGGATTATATTAAAGATATTTTGCAAGATCCATATTTGGCCGATGCTAAATTGGCATACGAATCGTATTTAATTTTAACTGATATTAAAGCAAAAATGAATCAAGGGGCCAAAGCAAACGAATTTTGTATTTTGTCTCGTGGCAAGACAAAATTTTTATATTTAGAACGTTTTGCCCGCCAATTAGATATTCCAATTAGCGTGCAAAAAGATGAGTCAGTTGTCGATAATCCACTTTGGGATTGTATCTATGATATTTTATGTTGCTACAGTAAAAAGAATTATAAATTTCATTTATATTCCCTATTACATAGTTTTTTATTTGGTTGTGAGGATAATGATTTATATCAAATTTTCACATTAGCTAATGAAGAATTTTATCAACTAGAATTGGTGAAAATGGTCGAAGACAAAATCGATACTTTAAAACAATTAGAACATACACATGGTGCACGTTATATGTTTAAACAAATCTTTAATATCTTCCCATTTAAAGAACGTTTAAAAACCATAGCCCAAGAAAATAATATTAAATTAATTCTTGAAAATATATTTAATTTAATTAATAGTTTTAGTGACCATTTGTTATCAATAACACAAATAGTTACAATCATTGAGACTTTAAAAGACAATGATTTATTGAATTTATATTATGAATTACCATTAGATCATAGTAGCGTCAATGCCATGACAATTCATAAATCCAAAGGTTTAGAGTTTAAATATGTTTATATGATGGCATTAAGTACTAAAGGTAATAATGCGATAGATTCATTTACCTTTGATCCAACAATTGGTTTTAAATTTAAACCAATTGTAGAAGAGCAAAACGATAGTAAATATATTCAACTTCCAAGTGTGATTGAAGAAAATTATAAAGCAATAAATAAACTGCAAGATATGCATGAGTTAATAAGAATTATTTATGTTGCGATTACCAGAAGTAAAGAAGAATGTATCTTGTTATGTAGTGATAAATCAAGACGCGATTATACTGATTATGAACTAAAACCTTATTTATATTTATTAGATACTTATCAATTTAAAAATGAGAATATTGAGGAATGTAGTGAAACAATTCTCCAATTAAATAAAAACATATTTTCTACTCAAACTACTGAAATTAATGTAGATGTAGTTGATAATCCTCCACAAGATGTTCACTATTATCAACATCATCGTGCAAGTCGCAATGACGTTGAGTTAAAAGATCAACATGTTGATGATAAAATACAAGCAGGAGATTATTATCACCGTTATTTATCAACTATTGATTATACTAACATCCAACCAATAGGTGTTAAAGAAATAGATCATATTATAAAGAATATGCAAAAGCAGTCATTGTTTAATAATGTAGACAATTATTATCAAGAAGTTGAGTTTTATGATAATGAAGCAGGAATTCATGGGTTTATTGATTTGATGTTAGAAAAAGAAGATGGGTTATATATTATTGACTATAAACTAAAAGAAATAGACAAAGAATCCTATGATAAACAACTAAATACATATCGTAATTATGTAAGTAAAATTACTAACAAACCGGTTAAATGTTACCTTTATTCTTTAACTAAAGATGTCCAAAAAGAGGTATTAGATAAAGGCTAAAACGGTTGACACTGCCCTTATCCTTTGGTATAATAGTGGTGTTATAATGAAAGGATGAAGATGAATTTTTTACAAGATAAAACATTAACAGCAGGCTTAGAACACTTCTCTGAAAGTATCTGGCTTGTTGCAATTTGGTTCGTTATTGCTTTAGGTGCATATTTTGTTGGGAAAACATTATTTTCACTTAAAAACAAAATATCTGAGCCAAGCCAATTAAACTTCGCCAACTTTATAGGTCCAGCTTCAATTTCCTTAGGGGCAATGGTTGGAGCCGGAGCAACCGTTGGTGTAATTGGTGCACTTAATAAATATGTTACTGCAGCAAATGGTGACTCTGCATTAGTTTACTTTGAATCTATCGCTGGATGGGCATTCTTAATAGCTATTATTTTAGTGCCTATTAGTTACTGTGAGCCATTAGTGGCAAAAGTAATGAAATCAAAACCACGTCAATATATTTCTAAATATATTGGAAAAATTCCTGGCACTGTATATGCTGTATGTTTCGTATCATTAACTGTATTTGGATTTGGTGGATTTCAATTTAGTGGGATTGATTCTGTAGGAATGTATGTTACTCAAGAATTTATGGGTATGGAACCATTAAGTCAAGCAATGCAATTCTTAATTTTCGTATTGCCTGTATTCTTAGTTGTTGCAGCATTAGTATTAAGTAAAAAACACGAAGTGTTTATGAATGCAATGACATTTATGATTGGTACTGCGATTGTATTATACTTTATTTTCTTCGGAATCTTCTTATTTAAAACAGGAGGATACATTCCAACATTCTTTGACAACTTGGTGAAAGGGATGTCTCAACCAATTACAATGGGAATTGGGATTCCTTTAGGGATTGTATTAGGAGCACAAAAAGTAATTCAAACAGCTGAAACGGGTTTAGGAGCATTAGCAATGGCTGTGCAAGAAAACGATTCTAAACCACGTGAAGCGGGTATAATTGCTTTATTCCCAACAGCAATTACAGTAATCGTGTCAATTTTTGTAACTTCTTACATTGTTTCTTATGGTTACAACAACGGTATTTTCCTTTTACCTCAAGCAGATGCTTCTATTCGTCTAGGAAGCTTCTTCAAAACAGCTGGTGAAGTGGTACCTACATTTGGACCAATTGTATTATGTATCTTTACATTATTCTCATCTATAACTACTATTTTAGGTTCTTTCTATTACTTAGGTAAATTATTCCCAGGTAATGAAAATAGAAATATTGCTATTTACTTATTATTAATCTTAATCGCTGGTACTTTAGCAGTATTCGGAGCTACATTAGTATTTGAGGCAGTAGACTTATTGTTATTAGTATTAATTTTATTAAACTTAAGTGCGTTATCTATCTTTGCCGCAAAAGGTTATAAAGAATACGTTAAGAAAAAATAATTGATGTAAAAAGGATCGTAAGATCCTTTTTTTTAATATTGACCATCTTTAAATGTTTTAACTTATTTACAGAAAAAGATAGTATAAACTTACTCATGTTCATATAATTTGATGAATGGGTAACCAAAATTTAGACACAATATATATATATATATATATGGTATAATTAACTAAAGGAGTGATATGAGAAT
>ERZ1026780.1948-NODE-1948-length-12646-cov-4.267413_pt1 | contig 12646 bp, 7 predicted proteins | sample MGYA00380126_ERZ1026780 | MGnify/ENA primary metagenome ERZ1026780 (study PRJEB33269, sample SAMEA4719762) | human gut metagenome | biome: human-associated habitat; feature: organic feature; material: feces | place: Cameroon | collected 2013-10 ... | reverse complement strand
GCCTGCTTCTTGACCGAGATCGTCATATCGCCGTTGTCGCCGCCGTATTCGCCGTCGAGCGTCCACGGCAGTTTGGAGCCGTCGAGGGTCTTGACCTCGATATGCGAGCCTTGATAGAGGTGGATGAACCGCTTGTCAAAGTCCTTTTTCAGCACGCTGGTACACACGTCGACCCAGTTCTTTAACGTGCCGGGGTTCTTGACGATGAACACCTCGAATCTGCCGTCGTTAAGGCAGACCTGATCGTTGCTGAGCTTGATGATTCCGCCTACGGTGAAGGAATTCGAGATAGAGCCGAATACAAATTCATCCTCGATTACCTTGCCGTCTATGACAAAGCGCATCGGGATCTCTCTGATATCCTTTACCGTCTTTGTCGCCTCGAGATAGTAGGCGAGCCTGCCGATCTTATTTTTCAATTTCTGATCCGCCTTGTAGGCGCAGGCGGTGAAAGCGCCGAAGGAAGCCACATATGTAAAGTACCTCTCGCCGAAAAGCCCGATATCGTAGGGGAGCGCCTCGGAGCTGACGATGAGCTGCGCAGCCTTGATGGGGTTGGTCGGCAGGCCGAGCGTGTGGGCAATGTCGTTGGTCGTGCCGGCAGGAATGAAGCCTATCTCGGGCCTTTTCTCAAGAGCCATCAGCCCGTTGAGCGTCTCGCAGAATGTGCCGTCGCCGCCCCTGCAAACCACCGTGTCATATTTGCCGCCGAGTTCACGGGCAAACCGCGTTGCGTCGCCCGAGCCCGTGGTGTTCATAACGGTGATATTGTACCCGTGGCGGTTAAAGATATTCGTGACCTCGAGTAAATCGTCGCTGTATCTCTTTTTGCCCGAGCGGGGGTTGACTATCATCAGCATCTGCTTTTTCATGCCTTCGCCTGCTTTCATAGGTGATAAAAGAAATTATATCACCTTTTGCCTCATTGTTCAAGCATGGCGGCGGCAGCATTTTTCGCACAAAAAGCCCCTTTTGCCCAAAATCGCACCCGCCGTATCCGTAAAGCCCGAAATCCTCACAATTAATGGCTCTCTTGTGTAAAGGGAGCCATGAGCAACTGCAATCTTTGAACGACATTGTAGGGGACGGCGTCCTCGACGTCCCATACGATCGGTTTTCCCCTTTCAACGGGCAAAACCTGTTATATATGCGAAAAACCGCCGGTCGGTCGCCCGATCAGCGGTTTATGATTATTCAAGCTCGAATGCGCCGGTATAGAGCTGATAATAAACGCCCTTTTCGGCTATCAGCTTCTCGTGGTCGCCGCGCTCGATTATCCTGCCGTGGTCGAGCACCATTATCACATCCGAATTCATTACCGTCGAGAGGCGGTGGGCGATGACGAATACCGTCCTGCCCTCCATCAGCTTATCCATGCCTCTCTGGACTATCGCCTCCGTCCTCGTGTCTATCGAGGAGGTCGCTTCGTCAAGGATCATCACGGGCGGGTCGGCGACGGCTGCCCTTGCTATCGCTATCAGCTGGCGCTGACCCTGTGAGAGGTTCGCGCCGTTGTTGCTCAGCTCCGTTTTGTAGCCCGATGGCAGTCGGGTGATGAAATCGTCCGCGCCCGCGAGCTTCGCCGCCTCAATGCATTCCTCGTCCGTTGCGTCCAGCCTGCCGTAGCGGATATTCTCCATCACCGAGCCGGTGAAGAGGTTAGTCTCCTGCAAAACGATGCCGAGGGAGCGGCGCAGGTCGGATTTCTTTATCTTGTTGATATTTATGCCGTCATAGCGGATCTTGCCGTCGGCGATATCGTAAAATCGGTTGATAAGATTCGTTATTGTGGTCTTGCCCGCGCCCGTTGCGCCGACGAACGCCACCTTCTGACCCGGTTCGGCGTAAACGGTCACGTCGTGGAGCACCTCCTTGCCCTTTTCGTAGGCAAAATCGACGTCAAAGAGCCTCACGTCGCCTCGGAGCGGGGTGTAGGTCAGCGTGCCGTCACCGTGCGGATGCTTCCACGCCCATTTGCCGGTGCGTTCGCTCGTCTCGGTCAGCTCGCCGTTCTCCTCCTTGGCGTTGACGAGGGTCACATAGCCGTCGTCCGTCTCGGGCTGCTGATCCATCAGCGAGAATATCCTCTGCGCGCCCGCCATCGCCATGACTATGGCGTTGACCTGCTGCGAGACCTGGTTGATGTTGCCGGTGAATTGCTTGGTCATATTGAGGAACGGCACGATGATGCTGATGCTGAACGCCATGCCCGAAATGCTGAAATTCTTAGCGCCGAGGGTCAGGAAAAGCCCGCCCGCCGTCGCAATAAGCACATAGAGCACGTTGCCGATATTCATGATTATCGGGCCGAGGGTGTTGGCGTAGGCGTGCGCCTTGCGGCTGTCCTCATAGAGCGCCTCGTTTATCTTGTCGAAGTCCTCGGTCGCCGCCTCCTCATGGCAGAATACCTTGATGACCTTCTGACCGTTCATCATCTCCTGGATGAAGCCCTCCGCCTTGCCGAGCGAAGCCTGCTGGCGCACGAAGTATTTCGCCGAGCCGCCGCCGACCTTCTTTGAAACAAGGGTCATGGCGACAACGCCGACAAGCAGCAGCATCGTCATCCAAATGCTGTAGTAGAGCATGATGAAGAACACGACCATTACAACAATGCCCGAAGAAATGAGGGCGGGGAGCGCCTGAGAAACGAGCTGGCGGAGCGTGTCGATATCGTTGGTGTAGTAGCTCATAATGTCGCCGTGCTTGGTCGTGTCAAAATATTTGATGGGCAGATTCTGCATCCCGTCAAACATCTTGCGGCGCAGCTTGCAAAGGAAGCCCTGGGTGATATACGCCATGAGTTGCTCCCTGACGGTCATCAAGATTATCGCCGCGAGATAGAGCGCCACAAGCACCGCTATCATCGGGAATATCTCTTTGCTTGCCGCCGACCAGTCGCCGACTTTGTACCATTTTTCGATCACTGCGATAACTTTCTGAGTGAATACGGCGGGGATCGCCGAGGCCGCCGCGGTGAGGATAATACAGACCGTCACCACGGGCACGAGCACGGGGTAGCAGCTTATCAGCAGCTTTATCACCCTGCCGAGCACGCCTTTTGCCGGTTTCGGCTTATTCATCGCGCTCACCTCCGTTCGTCTGCTGCTCATAAACCTCACGGTAGATTTCGCTCGAGCCGAGCAGCTCCTCGTGCCTGCCGAGCGCTGCTATCCTGCCGTTCTCCATAACGACTATCAGGTCGGCCTCCTGCACGGAAGCGATGCGCTGGGCAATGATTATCTTGGTCGTTTCGGGTATATATTCCTTGAATCCCGCCCGTATCAGAGCGTCCGTCTTGGTATCGACGGCGCTTGTCGAGTCGTCAAGGATAAGGATCTTCGGCTTCTTGAGCAGTGCGCGGGCAATGCAGAGCCTCTGCTTCTGGCCGCCCGAGACGTTCGTGCCGCCCTGCTCGATATGCGTGTCGTAGCCGTCGGGGAACGACCTTACGAAATCGTCCGCCTGGGCGAGCCTACACGCCTCGATTATCTCGTCGTCGGTCGCGTTCTCGTTGCCCCAGCGCAGATTTTCCTTTATCGTGCCGGAGAAGAGCAGGTTCTTTTGCAGCACCATCGCCACCGCTTCACGCAGCGACTCGATATCGTAGTTCCTGACGTCCACGCCGCCCACGCGCACGCTGCCTGCGGTCACGTCGTAGAGCCTCGGGATAAGCTGCACGAGCGTAGTCTTGCTCGATCCGGTGCCGCCGATAATGCCGACGGTCATGCCGGAGCGGATATGCAGGTCGACATTCTCGAGCGCATATCTCTCGGCTTTCTTTGAATATTTGAAGCTCACGGAGTCGAAGTCCACGGAGCCGTCGGCTACGGAGAATACGGGATTCTCGGGGTTGCGGAGCGCAGGCTCCTCGCCGAGCACCTCGCCTATACGCTTAAAGGACTCAGAGGACATTGTAAGGATAACGTATATCATCGAGAGCATCATCAGCGACATGAGTATCTGCACGCCGTAGGTCAGCATCGCCGAGATCTGGCCGACGTCGACCAGCGTGCCGCCGCTCGTTATCGTCATCTTTGAGCCGACGATGAGCACGAACACCATGTTGAAATTCAGACAGAACTGCATCAGCGGCGCATTGAGCGCAACTATCCTCTCCGCGTGGGTGAAATCCTTGCGGATATCTTCCGAAGCGGCGCCGAATTTCTTCTTCTCGTATTCCTCACGCGAGAAGCCCTTGACCACTCGCATGGCGCGCACATTCTCCTCGACGGATTCATTCAGACGGTCGTACTTTCTGAATACGCTGCGGAATGCGGGCATGGCCTTGCGGCTGATGAGCAAAAGCCCGAAAGCCAGCACAGGGATGACGACGACGAAGGCCGTTGCAAGCGCGCCGCCCATCACATAAGCCATCACGACGGAGAATATCAGCATCAGCGGGCTGCGGATAGCCGTCCTTATCACCATCATGTAGGACATTTGAGCGTTCGCAACGTCGGTGGTCATCCTTGTCACGAGTGATGAAGACGAGAATTTGTCGATATTCTCAAATGTATAGGTCTGCACCCTGCGGAATATATCGCCACGCAGGTTTTTGGCGAATCCCGCCGAGGCCTTGGCGCAGGTGAATCCCGCCAGACCGCCGCAGGCGAGGGAAGCGCACGCCATCAGCGCCAGCACTCCGCCCGTCTCGAGAATATAGCTCATGTCGGCGCCCGCCTTGATACGGTTGACGAGATTTGCCGTGATGAACGGGATAAACGTCTCGATCACCGCCTCGCCGACGATAAAAATGAGCGTCAGCACAGTCGGCCGCTTGTATTCTCTTACACTTTTCATAAGCCGCCTTATCATATCTTTCCTCCTTGCTCTTACGAATAGTAGTTTTGTATCTTAAATGTCTGGATAAACATTATCATTTTAAATCACGCACGTTAAAGGCTCCCTTGTGTAAAGGGAGCTGTCAGCCGTCAGGCTGACTGAGGGATTGACCTATTAGCCGACACACCGACCGAGTGCTTAACTTATTAAACTGTTGCTCGCCTCTTAGGCTCCCTCTGACGAGGGAGGCGAGAGCAACTGCGGGTTTTTGGGAATATCCGCAGTCATACGTCGGTCAAAGCTCCGCAACTCTACAGAGATAAAAGACGGAGAACGATAGGTCGTTCTCCGTCTTTTATCGGATGGCTCTGACATTGTTGCTCACAAATGCAGATGCGTGATGCAATATCACGCTATTACATTGTAACTGATTTCATCAAATTTGTCAACTGCTTTTTTGACCCCTTGCAAAATTATACGTTTTTTTGAGTTGTTGTTTGTATTTGCGCAGTCTGCACGGTCGTTGCCTCGACCACCTCAATAAGGTAATCGGCGCTGACCCAGCCCTTCAGCCCGTTGTAGTCGATATAAGCCCAACCCTGCACGGCGCTGACCACGGTCACATCCGTGCCGTTCGGGATCTTGCCCACGACGCTCGAACCTGCCGCCGCCTCGGCTCGCATATTGAGCACGCTGCCCGCCGTTTTGACGAGATATCTGCCCGCTGCGAGGGTCGCACCGCCGTCGGTCGTCTGCTCCGTGGCGGGCTCGGTGGTCTGCTCAAGATATTTTTTATCTACGGTGAGGATGCCCCATTTTCCGTCGTATTTTGCTATGAATACTCCGCCGTCGCCGGGCAGGATCGCCGCGAATTCAAAGCCGACGACCGTCTCGCCCGTGGTGTTCACAACGCCGTAAAGCCCGTTCTTTTTGACGGGCGCAACGCCGTTTCGGAATGTGAACGCCGTGTTGCCGCTCATTGCGTCAAGCTCGGAGACGCTCTCGAAGTCAAAGGGTATGACCGTAACGCCGCTCTCGTTGATATAGCCCCATTTTTCGCCTTGGCGGACTGCCGCAACGCCGCTGCCGAAATCCTTTGCGGCGTCGTAATTCAGCGGTATCTCCAATTTAAGCTCCGCGCCGACATAGCCCCACTTTGCGCTCTCCGCAAGGGAGGACGCGACGGGGTAAAGCCCGGGCTGAAGCGGCAATTCGTTTCTCTTTATCTCACCCGCGTAGCCCTTGCCGTCCGTCCACGCGAGATGCTTGCCCGCGTCGCTCCAGCAGGGTACTCTCTCGGGCGAGGTCACGCCGTGATACTGCCGATTGGTGACCGTGCCGCTCTCGGCGTCCACAAGCAGGGGATACTCCGAGCGGGGGCTGTCCGCAATGTAGCGGTAGCTGCGCCACTGATCGCTGCAAACGGTGAAGTCGTTGTGCTCGGCTTTCTCTGTTATCTCGCCGCCGAGGGTCATCAGGCCCTTTTTGCCCGTCTTGGCGTCGGTGAACACCGCCATAGTCTCGTTGAGGCTCTTGATATCCGAGACATTGGCGAAGCCGTCGGGCACGGTGAACTGCCAGCTCTTGTTTTCGCTGTCTTTATTGCCGTCGGAGCGCCCGTGCAGCACGGCTATCACCGCCACGGCGACGAGCACTGCCGCCGCTATGATGCATATCGCGGCTGCGGTGGTGCGGTTTATCGGGCGTTTTTTCTTAAATGTAATATTTTTTGCCGCCATCTATATTTTCCTTTCAAAAAAGCGGTTCTCCGCATATATTTCCCTGATTTTACGGCCGAAATTCGGCGAATTATCGGTTACATAAAAGAAGTATAGCACATTATGTAAAAAAGCGCAATTACAAAAGTGTTACAATCTGCACGGATATGTAAACTTCCTTTTGATTTTGAGGGTATATTTTCGCTGTTTCTCTTGACTAATCGCCCTTTTAGTTATATTATTATAGAGTATTATATTCGGCGGTGTGTTCATCGCCAAGGAGGAAAAAAATGAAAGTATTCATGATCGGCGGCACCGGCCTGCTCGGCTGCGAAGCTGCAAGAATCTTCATCGAGAGAGGCCACGAGGTCAAGAGCGTTGCTCTTCCCCCCCTTCCCGAAGGAGCACCCATCCCCAAGGAGATGGAGATCGAATTCTGCAACATTTATGAAAAGACCGACGACGAGATCAGAGAGATGATCAAGGGCTTCGATTGCTTCGTCTTCGCCGCAGGCGTTGATGAGAGAGTCGAGTTCCCCGCTCCCGTCTACGACGCTTACTACAAGTATAACATTGCTCCCATCAAGAGGATCCTGCCTCTTTGTAAGGAAGCCGGCCTCAAGAAGGCTGTTATCCTCGGCTCCTACTTCTCATATCTTGCGAAGACCCGCCCCGATATGAAGCTCACCGAGAAGCATCCTTACATCAGAAGCCGTATCGACCAGGAGAACGTCGCATTCTCCTTCGCGGACGACAACTTCGATGTCTCCGTGCTTGAGCTGCCCTACATCTTCGGCACTCAGCCCGGCAGAAAGCCCGTTTGGGTCATACTTATCGAGCAGATAAAGATGATGGATAAGCTGCCCTGCACCATGTATCCGGGCGGCGGCACCGCAATGCTCACCGTCCGTCAGGTCGGTCAGGTCATCGTCGGCGCGGCCGAGAAGTCCAAGGGCGCAAAGGCATGGCCCATCAGCATGTATAACATGACCTGGAAGGAATTCCTCAAGATAGTCTATGCCGCCAGAGGCATGGGCGATAACAGAAAGATAGTCAGCATCCCCGCATGGATGATGCGTATGGGTCTCGGCAAGGTCAAGAAGGAATACGCCGCCAAGGGCATCCAGAGCGGTATCGACGTTGACGGACTTGCCGATATCATGGCTCTCAACCTCTTTATCGACAGGAAGTACAGCGAAGAGCTCGGCGCTACCGAGGACGATATCAAGGCTGCTATCTTCGACTCCATCAAGGTCAGCCAGGCCTCCTATGACGGCAAGGTCAAGCTCCTTGAGATGAAAGGCGAATAATTTTTAGCGAGATGGAGCTGTTTATTTAATCAAAGTAAGCAGCTCCATTGTTGTGTTTATTTCAGCAGTTACCGTACCCTGACAAATACCGGATTCGGAAGGAGTTATCGCATGGAAAGCAAGAAATACCTCAGCAAAAAAGAGCTGTGGATGTTTGCCGTAGGCGCAGGCGGGCAGGGCATGATATACGCCATGATGTCGAGCTATGTCAGCGACTACTACGTTAATGTTTTGCAGCTGCCGCTTCTCTTTGTCCTTCTTCTCATGCTCCTCGCCAGAGTGTGGGACGCAATCAACGACCCGCTCATGGGCATGATAGTCGACCGCCACACCACCAAGTGGGGCAAGATGAAGCCCTATATCCTTTTTGCCGCCGTTCCGATAGCCATCCTCACCGTGCTCATGTATTACAGCCCCGCCGGGCTGAGCAAGACGGGCATGATGGTCTATGTGGCGATAACCTATGTGTTCTGGGGCATGATATACACCATGGCGGACGTTCCCTTCTGGAGCCTGCCGAATGTTTTGACTCCCGACGCAGCCGAGAGAGGCTCCGTCATTTCGCTTGGCAGGACGGTAAACGGCGTAGGCTCGGCCGTGCCCGAGGTGCTTTTCCTCGCCGCAGGCTTCCTGCTGCCCAAGCTGCTTGACACCTCCGACCCGATAGCCTACGATAAGCAGCGTTATCTCATTATCGCCGCTGTCACCGTCGCTATAGGCATAATCCTCTATGTCAACTCCTATTTCCACGTCAAAGAAAGAGTCGTTATCCCCGATAAGAAGCGCGCGCCGGGCGAGCCGTCGCAGCTCACGAGGATATTTAAGTGCAAGCCCCTCATGCTTGTCATCCTAATGGGCGTTCTCTCCAGCGGCAGATATATGGTTCAGGCTGCGGCTATCCACGTCGCCCGCTATGCCTTCTATATCGGCCCCGAGATAACCCCCGATATGCCTATTGAGGAGAAAACCGCTCTCATCTCCGCCAGCGTCTCGAGCGTCAAGACCATATTCCAGGTCTGCGCCATAGTCGGTATGTTCGGCGCAATGCTCTTCATGCCGCTGCTGATGAAGAAATTCGACTATAAAAAGATAGTCATCACCACCTGCCTGCTCGGCTTCGTTGCGAGCATCTTCACCACCCTTATCGGTTGGTTCAGCGGCAATCTCTATCTCTGCATCCCGTTCGTGCTCGTCTCCTGCATCCCGCTCGGCGTGCTGAACGTCATATCCTATGCGATGATAGGCGACTGCCTCGACTATATGGAGCTTAAAACCGGCTTCCGCGACAACGCCCTCGGCTCAGCCTGCCAAGGCTTCGTCAACAAGCTGGGCAACGCCTTCGCTACCTGCGGCATAGTGCTGATGTATATGTTCATCGGCCTCAAGCCCGAGGATATGCTGAATTCCCAGGTCATCATGGCCGCCACCGAGCTTACGAGGACTCAGAATTTCGCAATGTTCTCGCTCGTCTCCATCGTCCCCGGCGTCAGCCTGCTGCTTTGCAGCATCCCGATGTTCTTCTATAAGATCGCCGGCAAGGAGAAGGCGGATATGCTCAGCGCCCTTGAAGAAAAACGTAAAAATTCCGGCATCGTGATCGAATGATCGCCTCGCACGGTTATCCTATACAGAAAGAAACAGGTGAATTTCCCTTGTCCGCAAAAAAAGATTTAAGAAACGTAGCCATTATCGCCCACGTTGACCACGGCAAGACCACTCTCGTTGATGAATTGCTCAAGCAGAGCGGCACCTTCCGTGAGAATGAGCAGGTCGCCGAGAGAGTCATGGACTCCAACGACCTTGAGCGTGAGCGCGGCATAACCATCCTCTCAAAGAATACCTCAGTCCACTACAAAGGCACCAAGATAAACATCGTTGACACCCCGGGCCACGCCGATTTCGGCGGCGAGGTCGAGCGTATACTAATGATGGTCGACGGCGTCGTGCTGCTCGTCGACGCATTTGAGGGCTGTATGCCCCAGACGAGATTCGTGCTTAAAAAGGCGCTCAATCTCAAGAAAAAGGTGCTTGTCGTTATCAACAAGATCGACCGCCCGAACGCCCGCCCCTATGAGGTCGTCGACGAAGTGCTTGACCTCTTCATCGACCTCGGCGCGGAGGAGGATCAGCTCGATTTTCCCGTCGTCTACGCCAGCGCGAAGGACGGCTACTCGAGCCTCGACCCCAATTGCAGAAGCGGCAATATGCAGCCGCTCTTTGACGCCATTCTCAAGAATATCGACCCGCCCACAGGCGACCCCGACGGTCCGCTTCAGGTGCTCTTTTCGAGCCTTGACTACGACGATTACGTCGGCAGGATCGGCGTCGGCAGAGTCGAGCGCGGCAGGATAAAGAGAGGCCAGCAGGTCTCGCTTTGCAAGACCGACGGCTCGGTGCAGAATGTCCGCATCTCCCGCCTCTATCAGTTCGAGGGTCTTAACAGAGTTGAATGCGAGGAGGCCGAGGCAGGCGACATCATCTGCGTCTCAGGCATCGAGGGCATCAATATCGGCGAGACCGCCTGCGACCCCGAGAAGGTCGAGGCGCTGCCCTTCATAAAGATAGACGAGCCCACCATCTCGATGAATTTCATGGTCAACGACAGCCCGTTTGCCGGCAGAGAGGGCAAATTCGTCACCTCCCGCAACGTGCGCGACCGTCTCTTCAAAGAGGTCGAGACAAACGTGAGCATGAGAGTTGAGGAGACCGACAGCACCGATACCTTCAAGGTTTCGGGCAGGGGAGAGCTTCACCTCTCTATCCTCATCGAGACAATGCGCCGCCAGGGTTATGAATTCCAGGTATCCCGCCCCAAGGTCATATTCAAGGAGCAGAACGGTCAGCTCCTCGAGCCTATGGAGCTACTCATCGTCGAAGTGCCCGAGCAGTATGTCGGCGCCGTCATTGAGAAGCTCGGCTCCCGCAATGGCGAGCTTGAGAATATGTGCTCCCGTCAGGGCGGCTCGACCCACCTTGAATTCAAGATTCCCGCAAGAGGTCTCATCGGCTACCGTGCCGAATTCCTGACCGACACCAACGGCAACGGCATCATGAATCAGCTCTTCAACGGCTATGAGCCGTATAAAGGCGATATCCAGACCCGCGAACGCGGCTCGATAGTTGTCCATGAGACGGGCGTGAGCACCGCATACGGTCTTTTCAACACTCAGGACAGAGGCCGCCTCTTCATCCCCGCGGGCGTTGAAGTCTATGAGGGCATGATAGTCGGCGAAAGCGCCAAGAATGAGGACGTCGTCTGCAACGTCTGCAAGCAGAAGCACCTGACCAACACCCGCGCCTCCGGCTCCGACGACGCTCTGCGCCTTGTTCCGCACACTGTGATGAGCCTTGAGCAGTGCATGGAATTCATCAAGGATGACGAGCTGCTTGAGGTCACCCCCGAGTCGCTCAGGCTCCGCAAGCGCATCCTCTCCAAGGAGCAGCGCATGAAGATGCAGTTCAAGAAAAAATAAGAATCCTTAAAAATATGATTTTCAAAGATAAAACCGCCGTCGCTCTCGGCAGCTTCGACGGGCTACACAAAGGTCATATGTCAGTCATAGCCTGCGCTCTTTCGATGAAGGAGTGCGGGCTTGTTCCTCTTGCGCTCCTTTTCGATTCGCACCCGATGCTCGCCCTCACGGGTCAGGCGCCGCCCGAGATACTCCAAAGCGCCGAGAGAGAAAGATTGCTCACCGAAATGGGCGTTAAATTTGAATATATTTCGTTCAAGGAAATTATGAACCTCACCTGCCGTGAATTTTTCGAGGAAATTCTGCTCAAGCGGCTGAACGCCGCCGCCGTATGCTGCGGCTGGAATTATCGCTTCGGCAGGGGCAACGAGGGCGGCTGCCGCGAACTGAGCGAACTGTGCAATGAATTCGGTGTCGAGCTACACATCAGTGACCATGTCGACCTCGGCGGCGAGCCTATCAGCTCCTCACGCATCCGCCTTGCCGTGGAGCAGGGCGACATCCCCCTCGCAAACGCCATGCTCGGCAGGGAATTCAGCTACAGCGCCCCCGTCGTGAGCGGTTATCACCGAGGTCATCTGCTCGGTGCGCCAACGATAAATCAGCGCTTCGAGCCGGATTTTGTCAGACCCCGCAAAGGCGTTTACGCCTCATTTACAACGGTCGGCGGTGTTCGCTACCCCTCCGTTACCAATATCGGGCTTCGCCCGTCCTTTGAGAATGAAGATTTCCGCAGCGAGACCTGCATCATCGGCTTCTCCGGCGATCTCTACGGTCAGGTCATCAAGGTCTCGCTGCTTGATTTTATAAGAGATGAGCAAAAATTCGGCTCCGTCGAGGCTCTGAGCGCTCAAATCGCTCTCGACGCTGCGCGAGCCAAAGAAATATTTGAAAAACGAGGTGACAGCGGCAATGTATGAGACTTGGGAACAGCTTAAAGCGGATTGCATGGGCTGCCGCAAATGCGACCTGTGCGAAACAAGGACAAATCTTGTTTTCGGCGTGGGCAACGAGAACGCCGAGGTGCTTTTTGTCGGCGAGGGTCCCGGCGAGAATGAGGATCTGCAAGGTGAGCCGTTCGTCGGAATATCTATATTGCGAATATCGTAAAATGCCGCCCCCCGAAGAACCGTGACCCGCTCCCCGAGGAGCAGGACGGCTGCATTCAGTGGCTGCGCGAGCAAACAAGGCTGCTGCGCCCGAAAATAATCGTCTGCCTCGGCAGGATCTCGGCTCAGAAGCTCATCGACAAGAATTTCAAGGTCACCAAGCAGCACGGCGAATTCATCGAGAAAGGCGGCATCCTCTTCATGGGCACTTTCCACCCCGCCGCCCTGCTCAGAAATCCCAACAACAAGCCACA
>ERZ1026780.1942-NODE-1942-length-12691-cov-6.051757_pt1 | contig 12691 bp, 6 predicted proteins | sample MGYA00380126_ERZ1026780 | MGnify/ENA primary metagenome ERZ1026780 (study PRJEB33269, sample SAMEA4719762) | human gut metagenome | biome: human-associated habitat; feature: organic feature; material: feces | place: Cameroon | collected 2013-10 ... | reverse complement strand
TACATTATACCTGTGCTGTCGCGTCTTCGCGCGCTCCGTGTTGACCGGCCGGAGGACTCGGACTTTGCGGAGGCGGAATCGTGCGGCGAGGGTCCGGGACGCTTTCCGGGAGGCCTGAGAATATTTTTTGCCCCGTGCTGATGGGGGTCGGGCGGGAAATCGGGATAGACTGCCCCCCTCTAAAGAGCGGGACAAGAGTGTGTTGACAGGTGGGAGAGGGGAAATTATACTCGTATTCCCGATATTGGGAAAAGGTAGAGGACCGCAACCTGGAAACGGGGATCTGGACATGGCAGACACAACACGCGAAGAAGGAAGAAGGCGGTGCGGCAGGGTGCGCGGCATCGCGGGCCTTGCGCTGTATGTGGGCGCGGCCTTGGCGGCGTGGACGCTCGGCGCGGCGGAAATCCCGGCGGGAACGACACGTCTCTTCACGGAGGCGGCAACGGTTGACGAGGCGCTTTCAGGCCCTGGCGCGCTGAAGGTGAACATCCCCAACGCCTATGCGCCCGTCTACGACGCGAAAACGGGATGGTCGGGCGTCGTGGCGCTCACGGCGGACAACGGCGCGTGGAGCGGGGACATGACGATCCTCTCCGGCGGCGTGCTCGTCTCGAACCTCACGGCCCTCGGCACGGGGCGCATCAAGATGCATCCCCGCACGGCGCTGATCGTCGCCGTCTCCTACAAGGACGCGGGGCAGTCCCTCAAGGAGAAGGTCATCGACCGCATCGAGGTGCAGAACCCGGACAACCTGGCGGAGCCCGACCTGTGGGTCTCCTTCCAGGTGCAGGGCGAGGGGTTGCGCAACGACGTCGATTTCTCGGCGCAGCCGTACCTCTGGCTGTCGGCGCCGAAAAGCAGGCAGGGCTGGCAGAACGACTACCAGACGCTGGACGGCGTCTTTACGCCCTGCGGCGACACGTACAGGTTCGGCTACAACTACGTGACGTACACCGAGACGGTGTGCCTGGCCGTGGACAATCTGTGTGACGGGCCGGACGGGACGCCGCGCGGCGTCGTCTTCCGGGGACCGTCCTCGCAGGTGATCGGCAGGAACTGGACGTTCACCGGGCGCATCCGCATCGAGGACGGCGCAGGCGTCCTCTTCAACAGGTACGGCGGCCTCGGACCGGTGCCACCTGAAGCGCGGACGAACCAGGTCACGATCTGCGGCACGGGCAACGGCCTCCACCCGCGTTGCGGCGGCGTGTCGTTTGACGCGCGCATTGGCATCACGGTCGAAGACGGCGCCACGGTGAACTTCAATCCAGCCGGCAGCACGGAGGAGAAAAGCGTCAACGTCTTCAACGGTCCGCTCTGCGGCAGCGGGACGATCACCGTGCCCGACAACGGAGGGTACTGGTTCACGGCGACGAACAACAGCTTCTCGGGCGACGTCCGCGTGACGCACAACCGCGCCCAGTGGATCAAGATCGGCACGAAGGACCATTTCAGCTGGGGCGGGGGCGGGACGTTTACATTCGAGAACGGGACGGCGGCCGCCCCCCAGAACCTCGTGCTGGAATCGGACGAGGACGTCGCCTTCGACATGTGCGTGAAGGGGAAGGGCCGTCTGATCAAGCGCGGCGCGGGGACGCTGACGCTCGCCCGGCCGCCCGCACTGGCCCCTCTCGCGGGGCTTCCAACGGTTGTGGTCGAGGGCGGCACGCTCAGGCGGGGAGGGACGGATGCGGCGGCGCTTGCCGGGTGGGCCGTGCTGGATGCGGGCGCGGCCTTCGACCTCGGTGGGCAATCCGCCGCCAACGTCTTCCTCCCCTATGGCGCGGGGACGCTGCTCAATCCAAAGGAGGGTACGGCCGTGGAGATCGTCCAGGGCGCCCTGACGAACGACCTTGCTTTCACGGGCCGCATCGCCGCGCCCGCCAAGGTGACGGTTGAGGGGAAGGCGCCGTGGCGCGTGGGCGCGGGCGCGCAGTTCGACGGCGGGCTGGAGATCGGGGGCGGTCCCGTCCGGTTCGAGGACGGCCTGGCGCTCGCGACGGGCGTGACGCTCGGCTGGGACGCCGTGCTGACGTGTACGGGCGACGTGCATGTTGCCGCGCTCGCGGGCTCGGGACGGATCCGCTGTGTGCCGGAGGGCTCCTGGCCCGTCGTCGCGGATGCATCCGCCTTCGCGGGCGTCTACGCCTGCGAGACGGGCGTGACGCCGCCGCAGCCGCTCGTCCTGGCCGACGGCGGCGCGCTGGCGTTTGCGGGCGAGCTTGCCGCGTCGCGCGCGTGGACGTGCCGGGCGTCCGAAGCGGGCCACACCTACGTGACCAACGCCGGGCGCCGGGCGGCGCTCGTGCTGACGGACGGCTACCATCCCTGGCAGTACGGGTCGAACGCGGGAACGCTCCATTCGCCCGCGAAGGTGGACGTCCAGACGCCATGGACGCTCTCGTTCGACCTGAGGGCGTCGCCGGCGTTCGGCCCGGGGGACTTGTCCGGGGCCTACTACGGCGACGGCGTGGCGCTCGTCTTCCAGGACCAGACGACCGACCGGGGCGTCGTGTCCAAGTACGTCGACGACGGCACGGTGCTGTGTTCCTTCGCCGGATCCTGCGGCTTCCTCCTCTGGCGAGACGGCCAGACCTGCACGTGGATCAAGGACAAGGTGCGCAACGCGGAGGCCGACGCGCAGGTTGCCGCCCATGCGGCGCTTGTGTTCGAGAAGTGGGAGGCGGAGCCGCTCCAGGTCGCCGTGGCGTACGACGGCGAGAAGATGGTGGCCCGCTTCCGCTGCGGTACGGAGGCGTTCGCGACGACGAACGCGAACGCCCGCGCCGAGCTCGCCGCGCGCTTCCCCGACGGTGCGTACATTTCCCTGGTGAGCGCGGCGGGCGGCTGGTGCTGCGGCCTCACGGTGGAGAAGTTCCGCTTCAACCACGCCGCGTTCCCGCAGCCCGTCTTCGCGGGTGCGCTCGACCTTGCGGGCGGCACCGTCGCGCTCGTCGACGAGGGGGCGGCGTCCGTGGCGCTTGCGGGTGCGGTGCGCGTGCGCGCGCCCACAACGCTCGTCTGCGACGAGGCCGTTCCCCTCCGCTTCGCGCAGGCGGACTGGACGTTCGACTTCGGCGGCGGCAGGAGTCCGTCCCTGGCGCTGCCCGCGACGGTCGAATGGCCCCCGACGCTCGCGGTCACGCTGGCGGGACGTCCGCAGGACCTGCCGGTGCGCTGGACGACGATTGTCGACGGACGGGCCTTTGCCGAGGCGGGCGGCGCCTGGCCGGAGATTGCCCTTGAGACGGCGTGCGGCGTACCCTGCGCCTTCCGCCTTGATGCGGGCCGTCTCCAGATACGGTATACTGTGGGCACGGTCATCCTCTTCAGATAGGAAAAAGCGGAAAGGAACGCATGATGGAGAACCTGTTTTCACGGCGTGGATTCCTGGGCGCGGCGGCGGCGTGCGCGGCGGGCCTCGCCCTGCCGGCCGGCGCGCAGGCGCCGAAGAAGATCCGCCTTGCGGCGCAGCTCTACTCGCTGCGCGGCATCGTCAGGGACGTACACGGCTTCTACGCCATGCTCCGCCTTCTGAAGGCGTTCGGCTATTCGGGCGTCGAGTTCGCGGGCGTGTGGGGGACGCCGCAGGAGCTCAAGGCGCGCCTCGCGGACCTGGGGCTTGCCTGCGCGGGGGCGCACTGCGGCCTGGGGCAATGCCAGGCGGCGACGATCGCCCGGACGTGCGCGTACAACCTCGCGTACGGGAACGACCGGCTCGTCATGCCGTGGGCGCAGCCGCCGAAGGACTGCCCCGACGAGAAGGGGTGGTGGAAGCGGCTCGGGGCCGACCTTTCGGCGGGCGCCGAAGTCGCGCGGCGGAACGGCTGCACGCTCGCCTACCACAACCACGGGCACGAGTTCACGCAGAAGATCGACGGCGTGCGCGTGTGGGACCTCATCATGGCGGACGCCTCGGACGACCTCAAGATCCAGTTCGACGTGGGGCACCTGGCGCACGCGGGCGAGAGGGCGGCCGACTGGTTCGGGCGCTATCCCCGGCGCGTCGTGAGCATCCACGCGAAGGACGTGTGCGTGCCGCAGGCGCCGCTCCGGCCCGCCCCCGGCGCGAAGGGCATCGACTGGCCCGAGATGTTCGCGCTCACGCAGGCGAACGCCGTCGGGTGGTACATCGTCGAGGCCGAGGCGAATCCGTCCGACACGATGAAGATGAAGTACGGCGCGGACTTCTTCCGCCGCGAGGCGCCGTTCCTCGGGTAGGCGGCGCGCGCAGGGATTGACGACAACGACACAGAACCAAGGAAACGAGGAACGGCATGAACAGACGGAACTTTATGTTGGGCGCGGGCCTGGGGCTCGCGGCGGCGCTCACGCCGGCACAGGGCGCGGAGGCGGCGGGCGCGAAGGGCGATTCGCGCTTCAACGTGAAGGACTTCGGCGCGGCGGGCGACGGCAAGACGCCCGACACCGCCGCTGTCCAGAAGGCGCTCGACGCGGCGGGCGCGGCGCAGGGGACGGTGTGGTTCCCCGCCGGGGTCTACCGCTGCCACGGCCTGAAGGTGCCGCCGCACGTCACGCTCCTCGCCGACCCGGCGTGGATCTTCCGCTGCGAGAAGGCGGGGGCCGTCCTCGAACTCGACGACCCGAACGCCCGGTGCATGCTCGACGTGACGGGGGCGTTCGGCGTGCGCGTGCGCGGGCTCGTGCTGCGCGGCATCCGCAAGGCGCCGCAGCCCGTCCACGGCATCCTCCTCGACAACACGGAGAAGTGGAGCAAGAAGGAGGACACGTTCGTCTTCGACGACATCAAGGTGATGGAGTTCTCCGGCCACGGCATCTATCTGAACCGCATCTGGCTCTTCATCATCCGCCACAGCCAGTGCATGGCGAACGGCGGCGACGGCATGCGCATCCGGGGGTGGGACGGCTTCGTGACGGACAACCAGTTCTCGGCGAACGGCGGTAACGGCTTCGGCTGCGAGGGCGTGGGCGCGACCGTCATGTTCACGGCGAACCGCGTGGAGTGGAACCGCGGCTACGGCCTCTCGCTCGTGGGCGGCGACGACTGGAACGTGACGGGCAACTCCTTCGACCGCAACTGGGGCGCGGGGCTCTGCGCGGTCGGCACCCAGGCCCTGACGGTGACGGGCAACGTCTTCCGCCGCTGCGGCAAGGACTCGAACCTGCTCGCGGAGGGCGAGCGCTCCTGCCAGGTGCGCCTGGAGGGCTGCCGGGGCCTTGCGATGACGGGCAACGCCTGCCGCGCGGGGCGCGACGACGGCGGCAAGGGCCTCTACACGCCGCAGGTCGGCTTCATCGTCAAGAACCTCGCCTACTCGGTCGTCTCGGGCAACGCGCTCCATCAGGGCTACATGCAGGAGAAGATCGTCGACCTCGGCGGCCACGGCGAGGAGTTCATCCTGAAGGACAACGTCGGCTGCCCGATGAAGTGAGGATGAAAAGGTTAAATCGCCCCTGCGGGGCTTTAAGTGGTTAAGTTGCCCCTTCGGGGCTTTAAGTGGTTAAGTCGCCCCTGCGGGGCTTTAAGTGGTTAAGTTGCCCCTTCGGGGCGTTAAGTGGTTAAGTTGCCCCTTCGGGGCTTTAAGTGGTTAAGTTGCCCCTTCGGGGCTTTAAGTCGTTAAGTGGGTGGAATGATGAGAATGAGACTGTTGCTGCTGGCGGTGTGTGCGTGGGGCGTGGCGCAGGCCGCGTTTCAGGAGGTCGAATGGGTTGAGGCGACGGGCGCGCAGTGGATCAACACGCGCTACGTGCCCGCCTGTACGGACCGCTTTGAGATGAAAGTGGCCGTCCGCGCGACGGACGCCACGTGCGCGCTTTGGTGTTCGCGCGGGGCGACGACGACCACGAACAGCTTGACCTGCTTCGCGATGAATCCCGCGCGCCTGCGCTTCGACCGCTTCACGAACACCAGCCAGTACACGACGGACAACCTCCTCGTGAAGGACAGGGTGCATGTCGTCGCGGCCGACTACGGCGCGCGGAAGACCTTCCTGGACGGCGTGGAACAGGTCACGATGGCCGCCGGCGACTTCGAGCCGGAAAGCCCGCTCATCCTTCTTGCCTCCCACCTCCGCTCTCGCGCGCTTGACAACTTCGCGAAGGCGCGCCTTTTCTCGTTCAAGGTCTGGAACGCGGAGGGGACGCTCGTGCGCGACTTCGTGCCCGTGCGCGACGCGGCGACGGAGGCGTGCGGCCTCTTCGAGAAGGTGACGGGCGTGTTCTTCCCCGGTCTCGGCAGGGAGGCGCTTGTCGCGGGCGACGTGGTTGCGGACGGGGCGGCCTACGAGGAGACGTTCGACGGGTACGCCGTCGTGGACGTCCCGGCGGACGAGACGCGGACGCTCACGGCGGACGACGTGGTCGCCTTCGGCGCGCGGCCGCTCGTCAAGACGGGCCTCGGCACGCTCGTCGCGGGCGCGGAGATGGCGGACTTTCCGGGCGACATCCTCATCCGCGCGGGCCAGTACAAGGCGACGCACGCGGGCGCGTTCGGCACGGCGACGGGCGTCACGTACGTGGACGGCGGCACGATTTGGAGCACGGTGTGGGCGCCCGTCGACTGGACGAAGGAGGGAGGCCTTCCCGCCTACGGCGACGAACGGTTCTGCCTGCGGGGCACGGGCTTCGACGGCAAGGGTGCCGTCTACCAGAGCGACCGGGACTGCCTCAACTTCGCCGGGCGCGGCGGCATCGTCTTCGAGGGTCCGGTGCGGCTCGGGGGGACACGGACGCTGGAGTTCCGCTACGGCTTCGTGGACTTCAACCAATGCCCCCTGACGGTCGCGCAGACGGGGAACGCGGCCTTCCGCCTTGTCGAACTCGGCGTCACCGGCTTCCGCTCGGTGGACGTTGAAAGCGGGTACTTCGGGCTCGAGAGCGGGACGGGCGCGGACAAGACGACGGCCGCGAACGCCATCACGGTCCACGACGCGGCCGGTTTCTGGCTCAACAGCACAAAGGCGTACGACCCGCGTGCGCTCGTCTTCGGGAAGGGGACGACGTTCCGCGTCGGCGGGAACGCGGCGACCATCGAGCCGGGGCCCCTGACGGGCGTTGACGGCTGGAGCGGGCCGATCTCGTTTGCGGACGACCTCGCCATTCGGTTCGACGCGCGCGGGAAGCCGCTCAACCTCGCCGGCCCCGTCTCGGGCGTGGGCAGTCTGCGCGTGACGGGCGGCGGCTACCTCCAGCTGAACAATCCGGGGAACAGTTTTGTGGGCGGTCTTTCGGTTCAGGGCGTGACGGCAGCCGGGTCGGACGAGCTGAACGTGACGGGCGGCGTGACGGTGGTGGAAGGCCCTGCGGCCGCGACCTCCGCGCAGGGCGTCATCCCACTCGACGGCGGCCCGCTGTCCCTCAAGGACGCGCGCCTGACGGTGGCCGCCGACCGCAGGATCGACCTCCCCGATCTCGTGGCGGAGGGGAAGGTCGTCGTCTCGGGCCTGACGGCCGTCACGTCCTTCAAGTCCCTCACCAAGAAGGCGGCGGGAACGCTGACCATGTTCGGCCCCGCGAAGATCCTCGGCGACGCCGACATCCAGGAAGGGACGCTCCGCTTCGGGACGCGGCCGGACGTGGCCGGGCTGAACTGGCACTACGCCTACGGGACGGCGGGGGGCCACACGACCGCCGCCCTGCCGGCGAACGTGGCGTGGCAGGGCGTGGACCGGCGCGGCGTCTCCTATGCCTACGAGGACTGGAAGACGACGGTAGGGACCAACAACGCCCCCACGCACCTCCAGTGCCACTACTACACGGGGTACATCAAGGTGCCGGGCGAGCCGGGGACGTCGGTGACGTGCAACTTCATCTCCAGCATCGCGCGCCATTCGTCCCTCGTGATCGACGGGCAGTACGTGACCAAGGTGAGCGACAACAAGGACGACCTGACCGGAGCGCCCCTTTCCTACAAGCGCTGCGTCGTGGGGCCAACGGTCACGCTTGCGGCGGGCTGGCACGCGATCCTCGTCTTCATGGGGAACTACTGGAACGCGACGGCGGGGGGCGTGGACTGCGACAAGCCGGTCTGGCCGAAGAACTTTGGCTTCGGCGTCGACTGGCAGGGCCGCCGCGAGGCCAACACGGCCAACTACGTAAAGCTGCTCGATCCCGGAGACGGGTCGTTCCTGCGGACGGCGGTGGACGAGGCGGACAAGGCGACGCTCGACCCGACGCCGTTCCGCCCGACGTTCCACGGCGCGGTTGCGTTCGGCCCCGGCGCCGCGCTCGACGTCAACGACGCGCCGCCCTACACGCCGGTCGTCCTTCCCGAACTGAAGGGGCTGCCGACGATCCGCCGGGGCGCCGTGACGGTGACCTCGCCCACCTGGACGATCCGGGCCTCCGACTTCGCCGCAGGCGTGAAGCCGCTGACGGTCGAGGCGGGCGCGTCGCTCACGTTCGCCGAGGGGACGGCGTTCGCGTTCGAGGGCGACTTCGACGCGCTCCCGCACGCGGGCGCGGACAAGGCGCGCCGCCTCGTCAGCACGGCGGGCGGCACGATCGGCAACCTCCCGGCGCCCGCCGGGCGCGTCGGCACGAGCGACTGGTACGTCCGGCCCTCCGCCGACGGAAAGGGCTATGACATCTGCTACGCGCGCGGCATGGTGTTCTTCCTGCGCTAGGGGGGCGCACGAGGGAGGGTCGCAACTCGTTGCGGCCGAACGGGGACACGGACGCGCGGGAGCGCGTCCCTCCCGGGCGGTGGGCACAATGAATTGCGTCCCTCCCGGGGCCTGATTTTGCTATACTTCTCCGCCGTTGGTTTCACAGGAGGATTCGTCACATGTCGTTCCGCTCTTCTCAACCCTTGCTCAAGTGCCAGTTCGCGCACCGGCTTCCGGGGCGCGTGCGCATCGTCTGCCGCGCGGTGAAGTACCTGTCGGCCGAGCAGACCGATCTGGAGGACCATTTTTCGCAGCTGCGCGGCGTGCGGTCGCAGCGCATGAACTGCGCGGCGTCCAGCGTCGTCCTCACCTACGACCCGGAGGCGGTGAACGACGAGGAGCTGCTGGAGTCGGTCGAGAGCCTGATCCAGATCCACTCGCTGAGCGCGCTTCGCAAGGAACGCGAGGAGCGCAACCACCTGCTCGTCCAGGAACGCGACCTGCACGAGGAGACGCTGCCCACCATGCTCACGCGGGCGGGGATCGCGGGGGCGCTGCTCGTGGGTTCGTGGTTCTGTAGGCGGGCCGTGCCGGCGACCATTCTCGGGCGGCTGCTCTCGCCGACCGGCTTCGGGGCGCTGGCCCTTGCGGGGCCGATCTTCCGCAGCGGCATCGGGGCGCTTGTGCGCACGTTCCTGCCGAACGCGGACACGCTGAGCGCGCTCGCGGTCGTGTCGAGCGTCGCGTCGGGGCGCGCGGGGTCGGCGCTCACGGTGCTGCTCCTCCACGACCTCGCGGAATCGCTCACGGCCTACACGATGAACCAGACGCGCAACGCGATCCGCGACATGCTGTCGGTGGACGGCGAGGAGGCGTGGCTGTCGGCGGACGGCGAGCCGGGGACGCCGCTCGTGCGGGTCGCCGTCTCGGAGCTGCGCCCGGGCAGCTTCATCGTCGTCCACACGGGCGAGAAGATCGTCGCGGACGGCGAGGTGGTCTCGGGGCGCGTCCTCGTCGACCAGTCGTCCATCACGGGCGAGTTCGCCCCCGCGCCGCGCGAGGCGGGCGGCAAGGTCTACGCCGGCACGCTCGTTGTGGACGGCACGGCGACCGTGCGCGTCGAGTCCGTCGGCGAGGGCACGGCCGTCTCGCGCATCATCCGCATGGTCGAGGACGCCGAGGGGAAGAAGGCGGAGATCCAGACGTATGCGGACCGCTTCTCCGCCGCGCTCGTGCCCGTCAACATCACGCTCGCGCTCGCCGTCTTCTTCTGCACGAAGGACGTGAACCGCGCGCTGAACATGCTCGTGATCGACTACTCCTGCGGGATCCGCCTCTCCACGGCGGCGGCCCTCTCCGCCGCGATCTCCACGGCGGCCCGCAACGGCGTGCTCATCAAGGGCGGCGGATCCCTCCAGACCCTCACCGAGGCGGACACGCTCATCCTCGACAAGACGGGCACGCTCACGGAAGGCAAGCCGCGCGTCACGTCGATCGCGACCGTCTCGGGCGCATACTCCCGCGAGGAGGTGCTGGCGCTCGCGGCGGCGGCGGAGGAGACGAGCCGCCACCCGATGGCGAACGCGATCCTCGCCCAGCTCCAGCGCGTGGGCGGCAGGATCCCGCGCCACCAGGAGGTCCACACGGTCGTGGGGCGCGGCGTGTGGACGAAGGTCGGGCGCAAGACGGTGCGCGTCGGCTCGAAGCGCTTCCTCAACGAGGCGGGCATCCACACGCACCCGATGCGCGACCAGGCCTCGAAGCTCTTCGCGAACGGCGAGAGCGTCGTCTACGTGGCGAGCGGCACGGAGATCGTGGGCCTCATCGGCATCCGCGACCCGCTGCGCGAGAACATGAAGAAGGCGCTGAACCGTCTGCGCCTCGGCGGCGTGGACGACATCCTGCTCCTCACGGGCGACCAGGAGCAGCAGGCGGACGTCGTGGCGCGGCGCCTCGGGCTGGACGGCTTCGAGTCGGAGCTCATGCCGGAGGACAAGGCGAAGGTCATCCTGCGCCTGCAGGCGGGCGGGAACGGCGTCGTCATGGTCGGCGACGGCATCAACGACGCGCCGGGCCTCGCCTACGCCGACGTGGGCATCGCCCTCGGCAAGACGCGCACGGACGTCGCGATGGAGGCGGCGGACATCACGATCGCCGGCGACAACGCGATGCTGCTCCCGGCGACCTACGGCCTCGCCCGGCACACGATGGAGGTCATCCGCCAGAACTTCTTCGTCTCGGTGGGCGTGAACACGGTCGGCCTCCTGCTCGGCGGCCTCGGCCTCATCCCCGTCATCGTGGGCGCCACCCTGCACAACGCGAGCACGATCCTCGTCGTGGGCAATTCGCTGCGCATCTTTTTCTACGACATGCACGAGACGAAAAGATGATATACTAGTGTCGGTTTTCGGAATTCAAGCGAAAGGACTGAACATGGCAATTACGACAGATCATCTCATCGGCGCGGCCGTCGGCGTCGGCGTGGCCGCCGCCGGATTCTACCTCTACAGGAAGAACCGGGACAAGGTGGACCAGTTCCTCCGCTCCCACGGCATGAACGTGCCCGTGCGCGAGGACAAGCCGCTCGCGACGATGAGCGTGGAGGAGCTTGCGACGCTCAAGGAGAAGGTCGAGGACCTTCTCGCCGAGCGCGAGGCCGCGGCGAAGGCGGCGGTTCCGGCCGAAAAGGCCGCGGCGGCCCAGTAGGCCGGTTGCACAGCCAGACAGGTCGGGCGGCGGAGTTCGTTCTCCCCGCCCGCGTTTTTTGCTTTACCGAAAAAAGAGTGGGAGCGGAAGAGAGTGGGAACGATGCAGAAGCTTGACCCGACGAAGATGAGGGACTGGCAGATCGCGGAGGCGGCGGAGGCGACGCTGCGCCCCGCGAAGGATCTCGCGGCCGAGCTGGGGCTGAGCGAGGACGAGTGGACGCCCTACGGGCGCGTCCTCGCGAAGGTGGACGTGACGAAGGTCCTCCGGCGCCTGGGCGGACGGAAGCGCGCGAAGTACATCGACGTGACGGCCATCACGCCGACCGCGCTCGGTGAGGGCAAGACGACGACGACGCTCGGCCTCGTGGAGGGCCTCGGCCGTCTCGGCAAGAAGGTCATCGGCTGCGTGCGCCAGCCGTCGGGCGGGCCCACCTTCAACATCAAGGGCAGCGCCGCCGGCGGCGGCCTCGCCCAGGTCGTGCCGCTCACGGCGCTCTCGCTCGGCCTCACGGGCGACATCGACGCGATCACGAACGCGAACAACCTCGCGATGGTCGCGCTCAACAGCCGCATGCAGCACGAGCGCAACCACGACGACGCCTGGCTCGCCGCGCGCGGCCTGAAGCGCCTCGACGTCGACCCGGACCGCATTCCGTTCCGCTGGGCGATGGACTTCTGCGCGCAGGGCCTGCGCGACATCGAGATCGGGCGCGGCGGCCGGCTCGACGGCTTCACCTGCCGCTCCGGCTTCTACATCACCGTCGCCTCGGAGGTGATGGCGATCCTCGCGATGGCGACGGACCTGAAGGACCTGCGCACGCGCCTCGGACGCATCGTCATGGCGTACTCGAAGTCCGGCGCGCCCGTGACGACGCACGACCTGGAGGTGGACGGCGCGATGTGCGCGCTCCTCGTGAACGCGCTCCAGCCCACGCTCATGCAGTCGCTGGAGGGCCAGCCGATGTTCGTCCACGCCGGACCGTTCGCCAACATCGCGATCGGGCAGAACTCGGTCGTCGCCGACCGTCTCGCCTGCGCGCTCGGGGACTACGTGGTCACGGAGAGCGGCTTCGCCGCCGACATGGGCTTCGAGAAGTTCTGGAACATCAAGTGCCGCTGCTCCGGCCTCCGGCCCGACGCCGTTGTGCTCGTCGCGACCGTCCGCGCGCTCAAGGCGCACGGCGGTGCGCCGAAGGTCAAGGCCGGCCTGCCGCTCGATCCCGTCTACACGCACGAGAACCTCGAACTCCTGGAGAAGGGGTGCGACAACCTGCTCGCGCACATCGACATCATCCGACGCGCCGGCATCCAGCCCGTCGTGTGCCTCAATGCGTTCTACACGGACACGGAGCCCGAGCGCGCGCTTGTCCGCCGCGTCGCGGAGGCGGCGGG
>ERZ1026780.1941-NODE-1941-length-12694-cov-5.225493_pt1 | contig 12694 bp, 16 predicted proteins | sample MGYA00380126_ERZ1026780 | MGnify/ENA primary metagenome ERZ1026780 (study PRJEB33269, sample SAMEA4719762) | human gut metagenome | biome: human-associated habitat; feature: organic feature; material: feces | place: Cameroon | collected 2013-10 ... | reverse complement strand
TGACATTGAATACACAGATCCTGTATTTGAATTTTTGTGTAAGGATAAGAAGATGTTTCTTTCGTATTATTTTCATGAGAATCATGAAATGAATTTCAATCTATGTGATAGGAAAGTAAAATCAACAGATAAAACCTCTATACACGATTCGTTATATTTATCAGTGGCCATCGTGGCTCAATTATTTCGATGGCAGATACCATTTTATTATTTCGAAGATGGTTGTAAAGACTCTTCTGTGGTTAAGTATGGTTATATTGACGCTGATGTAAAATCGGAAATTTGGCAGAGAGATGCACAATTATCTAAATATAGACAGTAGTATAATTAACAGCCTTATCACCCTGAACGGCAAAGGCTACACCAAACATTACTTCGAGGGAGATAGGAGGGTGTGCAGCAAGTTGGGCGGCGGGTTCACAGGCAGAACGGAAGATGACATAAACGACAGAATAAAGCCGATTACAGGAGATGAATATGATAAACTGTTCGAGCAACAATATCAGGGTATGAAGGAGACGTTCGGCAGGTGTATGGAAAAATTCAAAGATATAAAAGCTAATGCCAAAATAGAATAGAATATGAGAAAGTTTATTGCATTGTTAATGAGTATGGTTGTCGGTTCATCGATTGCGATGGCTCAATTTAATGTGGATGTTCAGTTTTGGAATAATGGGAAGCAACAGGTGCTGAACAATGATTTCGAAATATATTTTGTCTATGAGTACGAAGATCAAAGCAAGGTGATATACAAACCTAATGTATTCATGAAAAACCAGATAGTATTACCATCGGGAATATACTCGAAAGATGCATACAAAGATTGTTCGATACTTTTTCGATATAAAGGCAAAGTGTATTATTGTGCCACATTCCGCACGAAGGATATTTATGATATATCTACGCTCGTTATTCATTTGCAGGAGAAGCCTTTCTACAAATTCCTTTTTTGGACGTGGGAATATGGCAAACATTTGGAAAATATAATGGAGAGTAAATTCTATAAGTATGATGAATACTTCTCCGACGAAACTATAATAGGGGAGGTGTCTGTGATACTCTTTACGAAGAATGAATCCACGGAAAGCGAAGCAAGATTTACACCTATCAGAGATTTTGAAGAGTATTTCAGAAAAGGCGAGAAGCTATTGGAATTATAAAGAGAAAGGGTCAAAAGAATGAATGCGTATATCAAATTTATTTGTCTGTCAGTTGTCGTTTTGTTGGCGACACATACTGCAAGAAGCCAGCAGAGTAATTCTTTAAAGATATACTTTGCAGAGAACGGTGTGGAACATAAATTGAATAATGATTTCGGCTTGTATATAGTGCTGGGCGATGAAACGGGTGATACCAAAGGTATTTACAAGGCAGCGGTGTTCGATGGGAATAATATACGATTGCCTGAGCATGACGGGGTCAATCATGATTTTAGTGAAAAATGTCATATCGTTTTGAAGTATAAGGGCAAATGTTATTATTGCTTTTCGTTGGATAGAATGATGGATTTGTATTTGCTACAAGACAGGATAGAACTTCATTTATCGAGATACCCTTTCAAACATCGTCATTTTTGGGATAAGAATGGAACATTCAGGTGTTCCTATATTGTTGATGACGATGATAAGCCTTCCGATAAAAAAGGGGAAATGCGGGCAGTGTATTTGTTCTTTGGAGCAATGGATCCAAATGCTACCTATACCCCGATTATGGATTTCAAAGAATATTTCAAGAAAGGGGAAAAGTTACTGGAGTTGTGAACGTGAGTGATGGAATAAGAGAAGTTCAAGATGTAAGGTTCGGCGAATGAACTGAAAAGAAGAACCGCTGCAAATGTGTGTTGCAGCGGTTCTGTATTTTTGTGTTGTTATGGCTTTATTTGTTTTTCAAGTATTCGTCTATGCCGGCGGCGGCTTTTCTGCCTGCTCCCATTGCGAGTATGACGGTGGCGGCTCCTATGACGGCATCTCCTCCCGCAAAGATGCCTTCGCGTGAGGTTGCGGCTTTGTCATCGGTGAGTATGCCTCCCCATTCGGTGGATTCGAGGTGTTCTGTAGTGTCGGTTATCAGTTTGTTGGGTGCCGTTCCCAACGCCATGACCACGCAATCTGCTTGGAGTTCGTGTTCGCTGCCTTTGAGTTCGACAGGTGAGCGTCTTCCGCTTGCGTCAGGGGCTCCCAATTCCATTTTGATACATTTCACTGCTTTTACCCAGCCTTGCTCGTCTCCGATGATTTCAACGGGATTGGTCATGAAGTGAAATTCTATGCCTTCCTGCTTTGCGTGTTCCACTTCTTCGGCTCTTGCCGGCATTTCCGCCTTACTTCTTCGATAGACAAGGTGTACTTCTGCTCCCAATCGTCTTGCGGTGCGGGCTGCGTCCATTGCCACATTGCCGCCTCCGACCACTATGGTTACTTTGCCGTGGTAGATTGGCGTGTCATAGCCTTCCTTGTATGCTTTCATGAGGTTGGAACGGGTCAACAGCTCGTTGGCGGATACGACTCCGTTAAGGTTCTTGCCGGGTATGTTCATGAACTTCGGCAAGCCTGCTCCGGAGGCGATGTAAACGGCGGAGAAGCCTTCCTTGTCGAAGAGTTCGTCTATGGTTATGCTTCGTCCGATGATTACGTCGTTTATTATCTTTACTCCCAACTTCTTTACGTTTTCCACTTCGGCTTTCACCACGGTGTCTTTCGGCAGACGGAATTCGGGAATTCCATATACCAATACTCCGCCGGATTGATGGAGAGCTTCGAAGATGGTTACGTCGTAGCCTTTCTTCGCCAAGTCGCCTGCACAGGTCAAACCGCTCGGACCGGCTCCCACAACGGCTACTTTCTTTCCGTTGGCGGGTTCGACTTCGGTGAAATTCAATTTGACTTCTCTTGCCCAGTCGGCTATGAAGCGTTCCAATTTGCCTATCGCAACGGGGTCTCCTTTCTTGCCCATGATACAGCTGCCTTCGCATTGGGTTTCTTGCGGACATACTCTTCCGCATACTGCGGGTAGGGTGGAGGATTGACTGATGATTTTATAGGCTTGTGCGAAGTTTCCTTCTTTTATTTGTTTGATAAAGGCAGGTATATTGATGGATACGGGGCATGCTCCTATGCAACCCGGGTTCTTGCATTGCAGACAACGGTCTGCTTCTTCCATGGCTTCCTCTGCGGTGTAGCCGTAGCATACTTCGTCGAAGTTGTTTATTCGTATGACAGGGTCTTGTTCCCTTACGGGTACTCTGCGACGTTTGATGGTGCGGTTGACCTCTGCTGTGAGGTTGCATTTATGGTTTTTGGAGTCGGTGGCTATCTCATGGGTTTTGTACATGGATTGTCTTCTCATGGCTTCATCGAAGTCCACAAGGTGTGCATCGAACTCCGGTCCGTCAACGCAGGTGAATTTGGTTTTGCCACCTATGCTTACACGACATGCTCCGCACATTCCGGTACCATCGACCATAAGGGAGTTGAGGCTGACCGTGGTTTTCAAACCGAGGTCTTTGGTGAGAAGGGAAACGAACTTCATCATTATCATGGGGCCTATTGCCACGACTTCATCGTATTGTTGTTTCTTTTCTTCAACCAAGTATTTGATTGCGTCGGTAACCAAGCCGTGCATGCCGTAGCTGCCGTCGTCGGTGCAGATATAGAGGTTGTCGGCGTATTCTTTCATCATGTCTTCCAAAATCAGGGTGTTTTTGGTTTTTGTTCCGATGATGACGTCGGCTTTCATGCCGTGGGCTTTTGCCCATTTCAGTTGAGGATAAATCGGTGCCGTTCCCACGCCGCCTGCCACGAAGAGCATACGTCTGCCCTTGGCTTCTTGGTCGGAAAGGTGAACGAGCATGGATTCTTTGCCCAACGGTCCGACAATGTCTTTGAAGCGGTCGCCCATTCCGAGTTGTGCCATACGTTCGGTGGATTTGCCGACGATTTGGAATACGAGGGTTATGGTGCCTTTGCTTGTGTCGTAATCGCAGATGGTCAAGGGAATTCTCTCTCCTTTGTCATCTATTATGACGATGACGAATTGTCCGGGTTTGGCTGCTCTGGCAACCCATGCGGCTTCAACTTCCATGAGGAAGATGTTGCTGGTCAGTTTCTCTTTTCGTTTTATTTCAAACTCCATGTCTTTTCAAATTTTAGTTGTTCAAACTCCTGTATTTCTTTCTCGTTTAACGAGAGGTCTATTTTCAATTTGGTTTCGCTCGGTTTGGAAAGCAGTATCAGCAGTACGGATATTCCGCTGAAAAGAAGGTAATTCATCGAACCGCAGAGGAAGAGGCCGATGAGTGCCATGTCGTTTACGAGGTTGTAGAAGACGAGGCGTTTTACAATCAGTGTTCTGTATTTTTCTGCTTTTTGCGGTATGGTACATGCTCTCATTTGCAAAAGATGGCGTCTTGTACCTTTGGTTGCTGCGAATACGCACACGACCATCATAAGCATAAGTCCGTATGATACGATGACGGCTTTGCGTCCTGTGAAGAATGCTCCCAAATGTGCGAAGTGATGCGTGAATGCAAGAAAGCAGGCAAAGAGTACTGTTGCAAGAAGTATTGCAAGCCATGTTTTGTTGAGTGTTCCGATGTATTGTTTCATTCGTTTGTCGTTTTGTTTCTCATGAAGTTAAAATACGCTTGCAAAGGTATGCAAATAAAACATATCGGACGGCCTTTCAATGAAAAAAACAACAGTTCCGGTGTTTATTCTATGTCGAGCCACTTGTGCGTTTGCAGGCTCAGCCTCCAATTTTGATGTTCTTTGATATGGGAAATGATGATTGGGGTAATTTCTCGACGTTTATCCCATTCGGCTTGCAGATAAAGCTGTGTATGTTCGGGTACGGCTTGTTCGTATTTGGCAAGTTCGTTCAGGTCTTCGGCAGTACTGATGACAATTTTAAGTTCATCGGCAAAGGCGAGGTTCGCTTCGAGCGGCGGAAGGCTTTTCTTCGGGGATATGCAGACCCAATCCCATTTCCCGCTGAAAGGCAGGCTTGCGGAGGTTTCGAGCCAGAGTTTACGACCTGCGGAATGCAGGGCTTGGCAAAGAGGGGTAAGGTTGTTCATGAGCGGTTCGCCTCCTGTTATCACTATGTTTTCGGCTCCGCTTTCTTTTACTTTTTCGGTCAACTCCGCAATGGTCAACCACTCGGCAGCTTCCATGTTCCATGTATTCTTGCTGTCGCAAAAAGGGCAATGTACGTTGCACCCGCTCAATCTTATGAAAAAAGCCGGTTTGCCTGTATTGTATCCTTCGCCTTGAAGAGAATAAAAGGTTTCTGCAACGGGTAACAATTCGCCCGCTTTGTGAAGAGCTTCGTTTGTTTTGTCCATAGGTAACAATAAAAGGCGTGAAGGGTTGGTTCACGCCTTGTTTCATATTAAAGGATTGTTTTATTCGGCTTCGTAAATCTCGTGTTTGTACGCTTTCATCGTGTTGTCCAACAATGAAACTATCGTCATCGGTCCCACGCCACCCGGAACAGGGGTGATGGCTTTGCATTTCGGTGCCACTTCGTCGAATTTCACGTCTCCGATGATTTTGTAACCTTTTTCATTGTCGGCTTCCACTCTGTGGATACCCACGTCTATCACAACGGCTCCGTCTTTGACCATGTCGGCTGTTACGAACTCAGGCTTGCCTATTGCAACGATGAGAATGTCTGCACTGCGGCAGATTTCCTTTATGTTTTTGGTTTTGGAATGGCAAAGAGTTACGGTGCAATTCGCTTTCTTGGAATTGCGACTCATCAGGATTGCCATGGGAGTACCGACGATATTGCTTCTTCCGAGAACAACGCAATGCTTTCCCTCGGTTTCGATTTCGCTGCGTTCCAATAATTGTTTTATTCCGTATGGTGTCGCAGGTATGTAAGTAGGCATGCCGAGCATCATACGACCACCGTTCGAGGGGTGAAAACCGTCCACATCCTTGCTTGGGGCAATGGCTTCAAGCACTTTCCTTTCGTTTATGTGCTTTGGCAACGGCAGTTGGACGATATAACCATCTACTTCGGGGTCTTTGTTGAGAAAGTCGAGGGTTTCCAACAACTGTTTCTCGCTTATTGTCTCGGGAAAACGGTAAACAGATGAAGTGAAGCCCACTTCCTTGGATTGTTTCTCTTTGCTTGCAACGTAGGAGAGACTTGCTCCGTCTTCTCCGACTATCACGGCAACCAAATGCGGAGGTCTTTTACCTTCGGTAAGTATGTTTTGAACCTCTTGTTTGATTTCTTCTTTGATTGTCTTGGCAATAATCCTGCCATCAATCAAAACAGGTTTTGAACTATTTTCCATATCCTTATTTTACCTCCTTCTAATGTTTCTCATACCATTGAACTTACCACCGCTCATCATTTTCATCATCTTGCGTGTCTCTTCAAACTGCTTCATCAGGCGGTTGACTTCTTCTATCGTGGTGCCGCTTCCTCTGGCTATGCGGCGACGACGCGAAGTGTCTATCTTCGCAGGGTTCTTTCTTTCGTATGGCGTCATGGAACCTATCATGGCTTCGATATATTTGAAAGCGTCGTTGTCTATTTCCACATCTTTCATCATCTTACCGAGTCCCGGTATCATGCTCACCAAATCTTTCAAATTACCCATCTTCTTTATTTGTGCAATCTGCGAGATGAAATCATCGAAATCGAACTCGTTGGACTTTATTTTCTTGGTAAGTCGTCGTGCCTGCTCTTCATCGTATTCCGCTTGTGCCTTTTCGACCAAGGAAACGATGTCTCCCATGCCGAGGATACGGGAAGCCATACGGTCGGGGTGGAAAACATCCAAGTCTGCCATTTTCTCGCCGAGACCGACGAACTTTATCGGTTTGTTGACAACGTGTTTTATCGTCAACGCAGCACCGCCTCTTGTGTCGCCATCGAGTTTCGTAAGAACGACTCCGTCGTAATCTATCTTTTCATTGAACGCCTTGGCTGTGTTTACTGCGTCCTGACCGGTCATCGAATCGACAACGAACAATGTTTCGCTCGGATTGATTGCCTGCTTCACATTGTAAATTTCCGTCATCATCTGTTCGTCAACAGCCAAACGTCCGGCAGTATCGACAATCACGACATCCATGTTCTTTGACTTTGCAAGAGCAATGGCGTTTTGAGCAATGCGGACAGGGTCTTTCGATTCTTCTTCCGTATAAACCTCCGTGCCGATTTGTTCACCCAAAACCTTCAACTGCTCTATTGCGGCAGGTCTGTAAACGTCCCCTGCGACAAGAAGCACTTTCTTGTTCTTTTTCGTTTTCAGAAAATTCGCAAGTTTGGCAGAGAAAGTCGTCTTACCGCTACCTTGCAAACCTGCAATAAGAATAACAGCCGGCTTACCGTTAAGGTTTATCCCCTGACTCTCGCCACCCATCAATTCCGTAAGCTCGTCCTTCACGATTTTGACCATCAACTGTCCGGGTTCGAGAGCAGTAAGGACATTCCTGCCCAAAGCCTTTTCTTTTACCGTTGCACAGAACTCCTTCGCTATGGAGTAGCTTACGTCCGCATCTATTAAAGCCTTGCGAACCTCCTTCAACGATTCGGCTATGTTTATCTCGTTTATCTTTCCTTTACCCTTGATTACCTTAAAGGCTTTATCGAACTTTTCTGATAGATTTTCAAACATATATCCTACAAATTCACTCTTGCCATACGGCTGTTTCGTCCTGCAAAGATAATCAATTTCTTTTGTAAACCACGTACTTCTCTCTGATTTTCTTGTATTCGTCCAAGCCTTTGCTCCAAGTCTTTCGTATTTCTTCCTCGCCGAGGTGAGCCTTTATCTGTTCTTTCAGCTCGTTCGTTCCTGCCAATTTATCGAAAAAAGCGTTGAAGAATTTATCCTTGTTCTTGCAATGCGAATACATATCCGTCAGAAATGAAAGGTTCAGTTGCCGTTCTTTTATTTCAAGGTTCTCTTTGCCGTAACATTTCTCGTTCTTGTATGGCGGGTTCTCGCTTACACCCTTTATCGAGCGAGGAATAAAGCAGAAAGCCGTATCCTCGTAGTTCGGAAAGCCTATGATTTCAAAAGGTCTGTCCGTTCCCCGTCCTACGCTTACCGTTGTACCCTCAAAGAGACACAGAGACGGATAAAGAGCAACAGCCTTTGCCGTCGGCAGGTTCGGGCTCGGAGCCACAGGCAACCTATATACCTCTTCCATATCGTGAAACCAAGCCTGTAAAGGCACCAAGGTCAAATCGCAATGACACTTCCCTTTCAACCACCCCTCACCGTTTATCATCAAAGCATATTCCCCTATTGTCAAACCATACACAACGGGAACGCAATGCATGCCTACGAACGACTTGTATTCCGATTGCAAAACCGGACCATCGACAAAATCATTTGGATTGGGGCGGTCGAGAACGATAACGGGTCTGTTGTTCTCGCAACAAGCCTCCATGACGTAATGCAACGTAGATATATATGTATAGAACCTGCACCCCACGTCCTGTAAGTCGAAAAGCACTATGTCGCACAGTTCAACCTGTTCCTTTGAAGGCTTTTTATTCTTGCCGTAAAGCGAAATCACATTCACACCCGTCTTCAAATCCTTTCCGCTCTTCACACTCGCACCCGCTTCCACATTTCCCCTGAAACCATGCTCCGGAGAAAACACACAAACCACATTCACACCTCTTGCCAAAAGCGTATCCAACAAATGCACATACGCTCCCTCGGAATTTCTCACCACAGAGGTCTGGTTTGCCACGATACCGACTTTCTTACCCTCCAATAATGGCAGATATTTTTCCATTCTTTCGGCACCGAGTTTGAAATCATTTTCTTCTTTCTGTGCATAAATGCCTGAGCAACAAAATGCAGCAAGCAAACACAGTACAAAAATTTTCTCTCTTTTCATATCCGCTTTATATAATCTGCTGAATTCCACTCACAAATGCAACTTATCGGTTAGACCATTTGTAATGGTTGCAAAGTTAGCGAAAAAATATTCAAGAGGAGTTGGAAAACCGAGTTTTCTCTTGGTTCATTTGGTTTCAGTTTCTCTATCTCTGCTCTTGTCGATGACTTTGCTTCCTTTCCATCAAGCAAGGATAACCGACACATATCGGTTGCTCTGTCATTTATGGCAAGCAATGCTTTCTTATGCTTCTTGCCGATTACTGTATCGAATTCAAAGATGGTTATTTTTCAAACTCGAAGGAAAGGGAATTTCACTCTCTTGTTTTGAGCTTTATTTTGTTTTTTCCCACTCTCTATATGAGTTGGACTTAGGCAATAACAATGAAGCCGCAAGCAATAATGCCTGCGGCTTTCTTTATTTAAGTATCTTGCAACTTCTCGAACTTACTCCACAATCAACTTCTTCGTCGTGTTGCCGAGCATGATGGTATAAACACCCTTAGGCATGTCGCTTACGTCTATTCGCAAAGTCTCGATGCCGGCTTTGAGGTCAAGTGTTCTTACTCTCCTGCCGTTGAGGTCGAAGATTTGAAGCATGGTATTCTCCTCTAATGCCTCGAACTCCAATGTTATGAAGCTCTTCGCAGGGTTGGGGTACAATGCGAACTCCCTTGCATTCACCTCTTGCAAAGACGACGAACCGCTTGCGGTGAATATCGCCACGAATGCGGTATCACTCGTAACCGTAACCGTTCTCGGGTTCTCCGTATTGCCATCGTTCCAACGGCTGAATACATAACCGTTGTTTGCAATGGCAGTAAGAGTTTTTGATTCACAGGAGTGATTTTCCACTTCAACCCTGCCGTATGCCTCATCGTTTGCAGATACGGACAAACCGAAAGACAACCCCTCCGAAATACGTCCGTTGAATAGCAGGTTCCAACGATTCGTTTGCTCCGTATAAGCCCCCAAGCTACCGCAAGGCACCGTTACCGTGCAATTATTCGGGTGCGGAAAAGCATCGATGCCTCCGATTTCCGGAGGAACACTTGCCCAAGAAGTAATTTGAGATAGCAACGAGCAATTAAGAAAAGCTCCATTCTCGATACTTTCGACACTTCTTCCGATTGTAAGATACGTGAGATAAGGGCAATCACCGAAAAGGTCTCTGCCAATATTGGTTATCCCATCACCAATCACAACAGATACCAATCCGCTGCAACCGGAAAACGCCTCCTCTCCAATGGAAGTAACGCTGTTCCCAATGATTACCGACGTCAATCCGCTGCAATTGTAAAACGCACTCTCTCCGATGGAAGTAACGCTGTTCGGTATGGTTATCGAAGTCAAACCGCTGCAACCGGAAAACGCCCAACTTCCGATGGAAGTAACACTATTCGGTATGGTTACCGAAGTCAAACCGCTGCAACCGCTAAACGCACTACCTCCGATGGAAGTAACGCTGTTCGGTATGCTTACCGAAGTCAAGCCGCTGCAATTTCTGACAAAGTTTGCAGGTATTCTTTGTACGCTGTCTCCTATATTGACTGTGGTTAGTGAAGTGCCACTAAAAGGGTAATAATAGTAATTATTATAATCTACCTCGAAATCCTGACAGTTTATGGCATTGAAATTCAACGTTGTCAAGCCGCTGCAATCTATGACAAAGTATGCAGGTATGCGTTGTACACTATCTCCTATATTGACCGTGGTTAGTGAGGTGCCGTTAAAAGGATTATCAGAGTAGTATGACGAAAAATCCTGACAGTTTATGGCATTGAAGTTCAGTGTGGTCAAACCGCTGCAATTTCTAAACGCATCATTTCCGATGGAAGTAACGCTGTTCGGAATAGTAACCGAAGTCAAACCGCTGCAATTTCTAAACGCAGCCCATCCGATGGAAGTAACGCTGTTCGGTATGGTTACCGAAGTTTTTGCACCCGGGCATTGTATCAAAGTGTCTTGAACGTAATTGTACAACACTCCGTCTATCGATGAATAATGCGTATTGCCCGAAGAGACATTTATTGAAGTCAAGCCGCTGCAATTATAAAACGCACTACCTCCTATGGAAGTAACGCTGTTCGGAATAGTAACCGAAGTCAAGCCGCTGCAACCATTAAACGCACTCCATCCGATAGAGGTAACGCTGTTCGGAATGGTAACCGAAGTCAAACCGCTGCAACCGGAAAACGCCCACTCTCCGATGGAAGTAACGCTGTTGCCAATGGTAACCGAAGTCAACCTGCTGCGACCTCCGACAAAGTATGCAGGTATGCGTTGTACACTGTTTCCGATATTGACCGTGGTTAGTGAGGTGCCGTCAAAAGGATAATACTCGTGACCATCATAATAATCATGATAGTAATGGAAATCATGACAGTTGATGGCATTGAAGTTCAGCGTAGTCAAGCCGCTGCAATTGCTAAACGCACCACCTCCTATGTAAGTAACGCTGTTCGGTATGCTTACCGATGTCAACCCATTACAACCGCAAAACGCAATCTCTCCGATGGAAGTAACGCCGGTACCAATGGTTAGAGAAGTCAAGCCGCTGCAATTGCTAAACGCACTCTCTCCGATGGAAGTAACGCTGTTCGGTATGGTTATCGAAGTCAAACCGCTGCAACCGGAAAACGCCCAACTTCCGATGGAAGTAACACTATTCGGTATGGTTACCGAAGTCAAACCGCTGCAACCGCTAAACGCACTACCTCCGATGGAAGTAACGCTGTTCGGTATGGTAACCGAGGTCAAACCGCTGCAATCCCAAAACGCACTCCATCCGATGGAAGTAACGCTGTTCCCAATGGTTACCGATGTCAAACGGCTACAATCTCTGACAAAGTTTGCCGGTATTCGTTGTACACTGTCTCCGATATTGACCGTGGTTAGTGATGTGCCAAAAGAACCGTTGTAGCTGAAGTCTTGACAGTTTATAGCATTGAAGTTCAGTGTTGTCAAACCGCTGCAATCGTAAAACGCCCTCTCTCCGATGGAAGTAACGCCGGTCGGTATAGTTACCGACGTCAAACCGCTGCAACCGGAAAACGCCCTCTCTCCGATGGAAGTAACGCCGGTCGGTATGGTAACCGAGGTCAAACCGCTGCAACCGGAAAACGCCCTATCTCCGATGGAAGTAACGCTGTTCGGTATGGTTACCGAAGTCAAGCCGCTGCAATTCTCAAACGCACTATCTCCGATGGAAGTAACGCTGTTCGGAATGGTAACCGAAGTCAAACCGCTGCAACCGGAAAACGCATTATATCCGATGGAAGTAACGCTATACGTCGTGCCGTCGTAGTCCTGTACGGTTGACGGTATGACGACATCGCCACTTACGTAATCATAATTGTTACTTCCATAATAATAATAATACGTTACCTTAACCGTATTGTCGGAGGTAATGTCGTAGTAGAGTGTTTTCCCTTGATGTGTGTAGGAAAAGTCGTATGCCATCGCTTGGAGCGAAAGCATCATTATTGCCACTGCCATTATCAATCGGTACAATGGCTTGCCGAATTTGAATTTTATCATTTTTTCTTGTTTTTATTTCCGCCCAAGTCCCAAAGACGATTTGTATTTTGCGGACTTTGCCCGCTTTGTTTCTTCCCTTTGCGTACGGACATAAAAAACGTGGGACTTTTTTTCTTACCGAAGTCTGAGGTTCTGGAAATACCCAAGTTATTCAAATAAGTAAAGCCCACGTAGAACACGTGATCGCTTGGCTTTACTAAGAATAACTTGTATGAAATTTTCCAGATTTCAGACCTCCAAGTATAAGCAAAAACGCTTTATTATGTCATATAAATACGT
>ERZ1026780.1935-NODE-1935-length-12728-cov-3.117731_pt1 | contig 12728 bp, 12 predicted proteins | sample MGYA00380126_ERZ1026780 | MGnify/ENA primary metagenome ERZ1026780 (study PRJEB33269, sample SAMEA4719762) | human gut metagenome | biome: human-associated habitat; feature: organic feature; material: feces | place: Cameroon | collected 2013-10 ... | reverse complement strand
CTTTTGGGACAAGGGAAAACACAGCTGGGAAATGGAGGAAACCAAAGCCCAGGAAATTGAAAGAGAAATGGCCAAGGAGTTCAGTGAAAACCTAGCGATGAAAGCTGTTCTGTCTCTTGATTTTCCCGTCAGAATCACTGCCACAGAAATATCGAAAAGGATCGAGGAAGCCACGGGGAAAAGAATCGATGCCTATCGGATTGGAACCGATATACAGCGATTCTCAGCCATTCTTGAGAAACGATACGGAATAACCCATAGAACGGAAAGAACATCATCGAAGAGATTCCACGTGTTCGAGAAAGGAGAAAAAAGAATTGAAGCGGGACAATAATCTATTCAGACCACAGGTCTATTTCCAGAAGAAAGACGAAATCGATGCCTTGAAGGCTGATTTCGAAGAAAACGGAAACGGCAATAAATCAGCTTATTTCCACGATTTGATAATGCTTGGACTTAAGGCGAAAAAGAAAAGCAACGGCCAACATAGCGATGCAGAGGACTTGATGCATTCCATTTCAAGAATTGAGAGTTGCCTGAGCGATGTGCAAGGAAGGCTACTGGCAATGGAGGACGTGACCTCCGTCAAGAAGGCGTTGGCTCAGATTAACGGGAATCTTTGCAAATTGGAGGAAAAGCTGGAAGACATCAAAAGGAAACAGTCTATTCACGAAAAGGTACTTGCGAACATCTATCGTTTCACGTTGCCTAAGCTGTTCTACGGAAGCAAGGCGCTTGAAAACGGGGAATATGATGGGCTTCCGGAAAGATTGAAGCGATGAGTATTCCAGTCATAGCCAGAGTTCATTACTACTCTCCCGATTCCAAGAAAAGAAGCTTTTATTCATCATCATCTTCGAATGATTACATGACCTACATCGATAAGGGAATCGATGCTGGAAGAGGGGCTGATAGAGACTATATGGAGTACATGGGCAACCCAGACAAGTCGACCGGTGTGTTCAATGCTGACGGAATCTTGAGCGGGCCCCAAAGAAAAGATCTGAGAAATCAGCTGAGAGAGGCGAAAGGCAATATCTGGGATCTCGTCATTTCCCTGGATGGCGATCTTGGAAAGGATAGACTTTGCTCTTACGAACAAGCCTATTCGCTCGTGACCGATGTCCTTCCAAAACTGTTCCGAAGAATGAATTTCTCGAAGGATAACGTCATCTGGTATGCAGGGCTTCACACCAATACCGACAACCGGCACGTGCATATCAGTTTCTTCGAAAAAGAACCGACCTTCTATAATCAGGCCAGAAAGGAATATAGATACCGGAAGGGAAGAATCTCCCCGGAATATATCAATCTCCTCAAAGCCGATGTGGAGGAACATCTGTTTTCAGACAAAGAGGAGACAAAACTCAGAAGAAAGAAGGCACTGGAGGAAATCAAGGATATGTCCGTCTGTTTCGATGACCCAAAGTTCCAGCTGTTTCTTCAAAAGGAGGTCCGTACCCTGATGGAAGAGATACCGATGAAGGGGAGACATTCCTATGCATCTCTTCCAGAATCCGTTCAAAAGCATGCGGATTCCATTTCGTTCTCGCTTCTAATCAATAGCGCAAATGGGCAGGAACTTCTGAATCATCTTTCAAGGATGAGAGCAAAGGAAAAGCAATATGCCAAGAAATACAACGTCAAGTCAACGGAATACAAATCGGACAGAATCCTCAAAGACGTGTACAGAAGAATCGGAAATGATGTCATAGGCAAGATAATCGCCATCAGAAACGAAAGCATGAAGGCACTGGAGGAAATACGGAGCGATCGTCTTAAGCGGAAGAAAGAACTGTCTAGGATACGTTTCCTGACATCCAAGATCAAAGCCCTTAGCGATGAAGAGGAGAGAGCGAACGAAGAAAACATGGAACAGCTGAAAGCGCAGGTTGAAAAGGAAATCCTGATAGAAAAAGGCATCATTGATGTAGACGGAAAGACAATTGAATTGGAGAAGGAATAGGCACGTCAGAGGCAAGTCATTTTCAACAGGATAAGGATTTTGCGTCATCTACGACGCAAAAGCAGAAAGAGCAACTGGGATACCCAGTTCATTAAAAAAGGAGGAACGATTGTTGATAAGAACAAAAAGTCAAAAGGAACTAGAAAAATACATTCCGGAAATTAGAACTGAATGGAATGCGCATCCTATTTCACAGGAACAGATTGAGAGCTGTGGGAGAAACGCCATGCGTAAAATAACGCAACTATTGGAGCAAGACCCTGAATTGCGAGATGAGATAAAAGAATACGTAAAGAAGCACCCATATCATAGAAGAAAAAAAGAAACTCCAAATTTGTTGTGTGTTCAAAATAAAGCTGGCACAGGAAGCTATGTGTCTTGCTGAAAAATAAACACCTCCTGGGAGATTCGGACTTTTCACTAAGCTAAGATTGGTCGAGCGATAAAAGAAAATCCTCAGTCGAAGATTATTTCTTCTTCTGAGGATTTTTCTGATTATATCCGCGTTTTACGGGATTTCCGGGCAATTCATGAAGGACAAACCAGTCCTTAAATCTCTTCTTTAGGTAGTAATGAAAAACGAACCCGTACGGCGTAATCGCGTACGAGTTCGAATTATAGTCGAATGGTGACCCCAAAGGGATTCGGACCCTTGAATCCAGCCTTGAGAGGGCTGTGACTTAAACCGCTTGTCGATGGGGCCAAAAAGAAAGCTTATTTAATATACAGGTTTTCTTTGCGTTTATCAAGATGAAAAATGAGGAAAAATAGAACTTCTTATATAATAAGGATAAGTAACCCTTGTAAAAAGGTTTTTGTGTAGTATATAATTACCCTTGCGCCAAAGTGGCGTTATAACCATAGATGCGAATCTTGCTGACTAGTCCTCTATGCCTGCCTTATCTATTATAAGTGCTATCAAGGACATATTGGGTTGGCATCTCGAAACATCTAGAAGTTCAACAAAAAGGAGGCTCTAAAATGAGCGAAGAAGAGAAGAAAGTCGAAGCTGCTCCGGCAGAAGCCGAAGCAAATGTCAGGCAGACCATTGAACACAAGCCTGAAGATCCGGTCGTTTCTCCGAAGGCCCTGCTTGCTGCAGGATGCCATTTCGGACATCGTGTTTCCCGTTGGAATCCGAAGAGGAGCAAGTACATCTACGGAAAACGCAACAATCTCCATCTGATTGATTTAAACAAATCTGCTGCTCAGATGCAGGTCGCCTATCTTGCCTTAAAGGACATCGTTTCCAAGGGCGGTAAGGTTCTCTTTGTCGGAACCAAGGCCTATGCACAGAAGGCAGTCACGGAAGAAGCTGTCCGTTCTGGTTCTTTCTACGTTGCAAAACGTTGGTTAGGCGGAACCCTCACGAACTTCCACACCATCTTAAAACGTATCGGATTACTCCGTACTATCGAACAGGAAGAGTTATCCGGCGAATTAGAGAAGCTTCCGAAGAAGGAAGCTGCTGAGCGTCTCAAACTCAAAGCCAAATTATCTGCTAACCTCGAAGGCATTAAGGAAATCCGCAGGCTTCCGCAGGCTATCGTTGTTGTCGATCCTAAGACCGAGCACAACGCTATTGCCGAAGCCCGTCTGCTTCACATCCCTGTCTTCGCTTTAGGTGATACCAACACGGATCCGGATTTAATCGACTACTTAGTTCCGGCCAATGATGATGGCGAAGCTTCTATCCGCTTAATCGTCGGATTATTCGCTGATGCTGTTGTCGAAGGCAAGGGCGGAGAGCCGGTCTATGCTTACAAGGATGCCGATGCTGCTGCTCAGACCAGGGCTGACAGGCTCAAGGGTGTTGATCAGACTGAACAGATCAAGTCCATCCGTGCTAAGCTCCGTGATGATGCTATTGCAAGGCGTAAGAACGGCAAACGTGTTGCCCGCAAACGTTTTATCAAGAAGAACTTCCACCGCTTCAACGACGGAAACAAACCGGAAGGCGAGAACAAGGCTGCTGAGGCTGCAAAGCCGGCTGAAGCCGTTGAAGCTCCGGCTGCTTCTGCTGAGGTCAAGGGAGAAGCCAAGTAATGTCTGAGAGGATTGAATTAATCAAGCAGCTCCGTGAACGTACCGGTGCTGGATTAAGGGACTGCAAGAAGGCTCTTCTTGCTAATGGTAACGATGTCGACAAATCCGTCGACTGGTTACGTGAGAAGGGTATTGCTAAGCAGGCCAAGAAAGCCGCAACTCGTATTGCCGCTGAAGGTGTTGCCTGGCTTAGGACGGAAGGAAACAAGGCAGCTAGGATTGAAATCAACTCCGAAACTGACTTCGTTGCCAACTCCGATCCTTTCCGTGTTTTAGTCAAGACTGTCAACGCTATTGTTTTAAAGAACAGGCCGAAGACTGTCGAAGAAGCTAAACTCTTAAAGGATGAGAACGGCAAGACTATTGCTGACTTATTCATTGATGCTGGTGTTAAACTTGGTGAGAAGCTCGACTTCCGTCGTCTTGTCACTGTTGAGAAGAGCGATGATGAGGTTTTCGGACCTTACATCCACAGGAACGGAAAGATTGCTACCCTTATTGTCTTAAAAGGCGGATCTGCCGAAAATGCAACCAGGGTTGGTCTCAATGTCTGCTCCAATAACCCGGCTTATCTCCACGAGAGTGATATTCCGGAAGAAGTCATCGACAAGGAAAGGAAGATCCAGCTCGAAGCTTCTGAGCAGGATCCGAAATTCGCTAGCAAGCCGGAAGCAATCAAGAACAAGATTGTCCGTGGCCGTGTCGAGAAGACTCTCTTCGAGTCTGTTTTAGACGATGAACCGATGGTTATCGATGAACAGAAGACTGTTGCTCAGTATCTCAAAGAGAACGGAGCTTCTATCGTTTCTGCTTATCGTTATGCAGTTGGCGAAGGCATCGAAAAACGTCAGGACGATTTCGCTGCTGAGGTCGCTGCTCAGGCTGGTTCCAGCAAGTAGTTCAATAAACGAATGAAAGGCACTCCGAAAGGGGTGCCTTTTTGTTACAATAGATGGGAGGAGAAAATATAATTCATATGCCTAAATACAAACGTATTCTGCTTAAGATTTCCGGAGAGGCCTTAAAAGGAAAAGAAGATATTTACGATAAGGAATATCTTGAATCCATTTATAAAATTGTTCAAGAGATTGTTTCTGCTGGTACCGAGGTCTGCTTGGTTGTTGGCGGCGGAAATATCTGGCGTGGCAGAGAAGCTGAGAATCTTGGAATTGAAAAGACGACAGGTGATTACAGGGGTAGGATGGCTACCATTAGGAATGCAAGGTGCCTTCAATCCTTCTTTGAGAATCATGGACTGGTGACAAGAGTCAGGACTTCAATCCCGGTTGCCCAGTGCGGTGAACCTTATATCCGTCGTCGTGCTTTACGTCATCTTGAGAAGAAACGTGTTGTTATCTTCGCTGGTGGCATTGGTTCTCCTTTCTTCACTACCGATACCTGTGCTGCTCTTCGGGCAAAGGAGAGGAACTGCGATGGTATCTTCATGGGAAAGAATGGTGTGGAAGGTGTCTATGATGATGATCCGCGGAAGAATAAGAATGCTAAGCTGATTAAGAAAATTACCTATTCTGAGTTACTTGCTGATAATCTCAAGGTCAGGGATAACACTGCTGTCGGATTATTAGTTGATTCTTCTGTGGATGTCCGTGTCTTCAATAGGAATGATCCGGAGAATGCAATCCGTGTCTTAAATGGCGAAGATATCGGTACTGTTGTTACCAATAAGAAGTAAACTTTCCATCCAGCTCTTTTAAAGCCTTTGTCTATTTAGTAAAATAAGATTAGTAATCTCTGTTTAAAGGAGGAGATTTTATGTCCAATATTGATGCTTATACGAAAAAGAGGGATCAGTCCATTGCTTCTTTAAAAGAAACTTTTGGTACTCTCCGTGCAGGCCGTGTCTCTGCTGCTTTATTAGATAATGTCAAAGTCGATTTATATGGAGAAAGGTCTCCGATTAAATACGGAGCAACTATTTCCGTTCTTTCTCCGACTGATTTGCAGGTTCGTCCGTTCGATGTCACTACTTTAAAGGGCATTGTTGGCGGAATCAACAAAGCAGATCTTGGATGCACTGTCACACAGAATGGTAATGCCATCATCCTGAAATTCCCGGCACCGAGCGAGGAACGTCGTCAGGATTTGATTCGTCAGGCAAAGAAATGCGCTGAGGAAGGCAAAATCGCTGTCCGTAATATCCGCCGTGATGCCAACAACGATATCAAGAAAGACAAAGAACTTTCGGAAGATAGGCGTGACAATAGGTTAGAGGATATTCAGAAAGCTACGGATAAGCATATTGAGGAGATCGAAAAGCTTTTAGCCAATAAGGTCAAGGACATCGAGACCATCTAAATGCATAATCAGATTTCCGAGAAAAACAAGACTTCTAGGCTTGTCCGAACCATCTCAGGAGTTGTATTCATCTGTCTTATTCTGCCAGCTGTTGCTTTAGGCGGATGGCTTTATTTTCTCCTAATTTCTTTCTTTACGATTGTCGCCTGCCATGAGAGGCTGGAAGCCCCCGGAAAGAACAAATTCCCTCTCTATAGGAAGGGAATTGTCTATGTTTTCAGGCTACTTTTTGCCTATGGAGGCTTGATTCAGTTCTGGGCAAAAGGAAACAATCCATTTAAAGACCCTTGGTTTGGTTTCTCTATGGATTCCTTATATGTCTCTTTAATTGGATTGATTGTTTACCTTTTGATTCTGTTTTCCATTGCTATTTTCTCTTCCAAGGTCTCCGTGAATGATGTTACGTATCTGTTTACTAGGACCTTCCTGATTGGCTTTGGATTCCAGAGTATCTTCTTCCTTCGCTATTTTGGAAGGAGCAGCCAGTTCTCTTCCTACTATCAAAGTCATCCGAATCTAGATCAGCGTTGGTCTAGCTGCTATCTGATGGTCTTTACGGCCGTTGGCACTTGGTTCTGTGATGTCGGTGCTTACTTCTCCGGAAGGCTCTTTGGCAAGCATAAGAGGAATCCGAGAGTCTCTCCGAATAAGACCTGGGAAGGATTTATCGGCGGCTCTATCTTCTCTATTGGTTTTACGTTAGCTAGGACTGCCTTCTTCGAATATGTTCCTTTCTTCTCTTCTCCTTTGCTTCCTGGGCTCAGGCAGTTTAGTTATTCTCCTTTGCTGAAAGAAATCGGTGTCTTCCATGGTCAGGCATGGCCGATTCTGGTCATCGCTTCGATTCTGTCTCCGATTATCGGAAACATCGGCGGCTTCCTGTTCTCTTTGATTAAGCGTACTGTTGGTATTAAAGACTATGGTAAAATCAGGCCTGGACATGGCGGTATCATTGATCGCTTTGATTCTCTTTTGACAAATGCAGCAGTCAGGGCACTCTTTGTTCTGCTTCTCTCAAAAGGATTCCGTATTTTCTTATGATGGAACCGATTGTTCTTTTAGGAGCAACTGGTTCTATTGGAAGGCAGACCTTAGATCTTCTTCGCTACTCATTGAATTATGATCTTGTCGGGGTTTCCTTCTTCTCGAGATTCGAGAAGAGGGAACCTTTTCTTCTTTATTTTCCAAAACTGAAGTATATTGGCATTGTCGACGAAGAAAAGGCAAAAGTGTTCCAAAAAGTCCATCCTTCCTACAAAGTCTTTTCTGGTAAGAATGCTTCTGTAGAAGTTATCAAAGCTTCCAAGAATGCATGTGTTTTTAATGCTATCAGGGGTAATGAGGGATTGATTCCTTCTCTTACTTCTCTTCGACTGAATCGGGATCTTATGCTCTGCAACAAGGAATCTCTCGTGATTGGTTCTTCTTTGATTCATAAGGAAAGAATGACTTCTTCTTCCCATCTCTATCCGGTTGACAGTGAACACGTCGCTTTAAACAAACTGCTGAATGAATTAAAGAGAAGAAAGATAAAAGATAATCAAATCAGAACTCTTTGGATTACCGCTTCTGGTGGTGCGCTTCGGGACTATCCTTTGTCGGATAGGAAGAAGGCTACCCCTGAGAGGGTGCTTAAGCATCCGACCTGGAATAGGGGAAGTAAGATTACGGTCGATTGTACGACAAGGGTAAATAAGGCGTTCGAAATCAGGGAAGCGGAAGCGCTATTTTCTAGGCCTGACTTTGTCCAGTATAAGGCCGTTATCTGCAAGGAATCCTTAGTCCATGCATTGATAACCTTTCTTAACGAAGAAGGAAAAGAAGAGACAATCTATGAATATTCTCCAGTGGATAGGAAGGTTGCAATCGCCTTTGCACTTTCTAAGGGAACTCTCTTGAGGCACGAAAATAGCCAAGAAGACAAAGAAAACGTGAAGAAGCTTCACTTTAATAAGATAGATCCTCTCCGTTATCCTTGTTTCTCTCTTGCTCTTGAGAGGAATCGTCTTCATGGAAATAGTGGAAGGATATTCAGGAATGCAGTCGACAGTCTTGCTATTCAAGAATTTCTTTCTCATAAGCTCGCTTATCTAGACATACAGGAGTGTTTATCTTATACTTTAAATCACTTTCCTAAGACAAAGGAGCTGAATGAAGAAAATCTGGATTTGATTCTTCAACAAGCAGATTCTTTTGCTAAGGAAGTCATTGATAAACAGAAAGGAAAAACATGCCACAGTTTTTAAAAACAATACTCTATATTATTCTCTTCCTCGTCTGTCTCTCTGCTGTTGTCTGTATCCATGAAGCCGGACATCTTGCCGTTGCTAAGCTATGCAAAGTCTACTGCTTCGAATACTCCATTGGCTTTGGACCTGCTATCTTCAAACACAAATTCAAACACAAGGTCAAAAAAGACGGAAAACCAGTCTTTGATGCCGATGGTAAGCCTAGGTACAAAGAAGGGGAAACCCAGTTTGCGCTTCGCTGTTTACCCTTTGGAGGTTATGTCTCTAGGGCAGGAGAAGACAGGGAAGGCACCGAAGATGGCGTACGTATCCCAGAAAACCGGACACTGACTGGAACAAACCATGCTAAGCAGATTGCAATCAGGCTTGCCGGTATTGCAAGGAACTTCTTACTTGCTATTCTCCTCTTCTTCGTCTCCTATATCACTCCGCATCAGGTCAACAATTACCAGACAAACAAGGTCACTGTTGTAGAAAACTATGAAGCATCCAAAGCAGGACTCAAGAGCGGTGATCAGATTTACTATCTTTATCAGACCTATCACGTTCACAAACAGAACGGAGATGATATCGACATTGAATTTCCAAAGGCTGAAAACCGTCAGAAACTGACCTCCTATCTTCAGTTCAAAGACGGGAAGGATACGGGAAGCTATGATGATGTTCTGTTCAATTCTATCAGCTATGCTTCCTTAAACGTCTATTCGACTAGTGCGAACAAACAGTTCACCCTTCCGAATGAGTTTGAAGGAACGGAACTGACAAAGAACTCTTATCGAAGGTTCCATATCCAGTATCTGGAAGAGGGTGAAACCGATGAAACAAAGAGGAAGACCATCGACATCAAATCCGGTGTTACGGAAAACATCAAAGATGGCAGCTTCTCTCTTGATATCCTTGGTATTTCCAACTGGCGGGATACCATGCGCTATTCCTTCTCTCAGGCCTTTGTCGGTGCCAATCAGACCTTTGGACAAAGGTTTGTCGGTGTCTACTCTGCACTTGGCTCCCTCTTTACTCCAAACTGATGGAAGAATGTCGGCGGTATTGTCTCCGTCTATCGTCTTACCACAAGCGGTGTCGAATCCGGAAGCCTCGCTCAGGTCAGGTTCCTCTGGGGCTATATTTCTTTGAACCTTGGCTGCTTCAACCTTCTCCCTTTGCCTGGACTGGATGGATGGCAGACAAGGATTGCTCTTGGTGAAAGCATTACCCGAAAGAAAGCACCATCAAAGTTCAAGGCAATTGCAAATGGCATCGGCCTTGCCGTCAGGAGGCTTCTTGCCGTTCTGCTCATTGTAAAAGATATTATTATCCGATAAAAATAAGGCCGCCTTCTATAGAAGACGGTCTCTTTTATTTCTGATTTTAATAGGAAGATAAGGCCTTTTTTCATTAGATGTAACCGCTTTAAAATAAGCGTATCTTCTAGAATATGCTTTAATTTCCAACGATTAAGGACATCGACAGAATCTTCTTTGCTTGACTTATGATGTGTTATCATCTAAATTGATGCCAAACAAAGGAGGTAAACCTAGATGAAGATCAGAAAATTTTTTACTCTTGTTTCCCTCTCTGCATTAGTGCTGACGGGATGCAATAAGGAAAATCCGTCACAATTCGAGAAACTGAATATTGTGACAAATGATGAGTTGAAGAAGGAAAGGAATAAGGGAAAGGCTTCGCTTTACCTAGACAGCGCGAGGCAATCCTTGCAGGATGTCTCCTTTCTTTGGAAAAACAGGGAATCAGGGAACCATGTTTTCTCTCCGGCAAGCTACTTGGTTGCCTGGAGTTCTCTATTAGCTGTCTCATCTCAAACCGATGCTTATCAAGAGGCTCTTTGCATTTCGGATCCGAAAGCGGAGAGGCTTGGCTTACTGTCCTCTCTTAACGGAATAGAGAAAAATAATTGGGATGATGATCAGATATTGACGAGTATCAAGACGGCTGCCTTCTATCAGCAGATTGGAAATAAATATGCCTTCGATAAGAAAAAACAGGAGAAGCTTGCTAGTGAATATGTCGATTCCGGTGTAACAGATGTCGACCACTACCTTAGCCAGGCCCAGGAGTATTTTACTGAGAAGATTGGATTGAAGAGGCAGATTCCGGAGGTTTTTCCAGACAAGGATTCTGTTCTTGTCTATGGCGGTCTGACAAGGAAGGATAATGCTGACTTAGGAAAAAGGAGTGGGGCTTTCACTCCCTTAAACGGAGTCGAAAAGACAGTCGATGCTGTTCCAATTGGAAACCACTGGGGTACGGAATCCTTTGAATACTATAAAGGAGAGAACTATCAGAGGAGGTCTCTTCCTATCTGTAGTACGAGCCTGGAAGTCATTCTTCCGGATGAAGGAACAGACCTAAAGGATATCGATATCAAGAAAGCCTATTTAAATTTTAAAGAAAACGCTTGTCTTACTCCGCTCTACGGATATGTTCCATTCTTTAAAACGGAAGAGAGGATTGACCTAACTACTATTGCCGATAAAGTAAATTCGGATGGCATTGTTTTCTGCAGCGAGTTGCTGAAAGATGACGTGAAGAACGACCTAGGAATCCGAAACGTAATTCAGAATTCAGACTTCTCGTTCTCGGATAAAGGCGTTGAAGGAGAAAGTATCACCAGGATAATCGGGGCTGGGGCGGCAAGGCCGCAGAAGCATCCCTATACGGAATTCAATGTAAATCGTCCCTTCTATGCCATCTCTTCTTATGGATCTCTCCCGCTGTTTGTAAATCAGATTGTTGATCCGGTTTTCAATTAAAAAAGAGACGCCGGCTTTGTGCCTGCGCCTCTTTTCCATCTTTACTTGATTTCGATGTACTTCTGTTCATCGCTCTGCTGTGCCGGTTTCTTGATGCGGACAAGAAGAAGCCCATTGTTCACAGTGGCTTCGATATCCGAACGTTTGATGTCATTGCCGACATAGAAGCTACGGGTGAAGGAACCCTCATAACGCTCCGAATGGAGATACTTCCGTTTGCCACCTTCCTGATTGTTGTTCTTTACGATATGGGCATTGACAGAGAGATATCCTTTATCCAAGGAGAGACGGATATTCTTCTTATCAACTCCCGGAACCTCGATTTCGAGCTTGTAACCCTGATCATCTTCGATGATATCGGATTTCCTGACATTGCTCGGCTCTTCGTCAGAGAAGCAGTCGTTGAACAAAGACCAGAACGGATGATATCCGTTTAAACCGAAGCCTTCGTTGTTTCTCTGGACCTGGTTCTCCTTCTGCTGAACCTGAACATTCTTCTTTTCGTTTTTCATTTCCTCAGACATGGTAAGTGCCTCCTTTTAATTATTTCATTAGCACTCTCTTTCTTTGAGTGCTAAGACTATTATATTCAAAGAATTAGCAAATTCAAGTGTAGAGTGCTAAATAATTTTTAATATCTTTAAAAAGTGCCTTGTTTACGGGATTTTTTGAAGAAAAATATTTTTAAATCAAAAGGATTGGTGACTGGATATTGCTTCTTTTTTGGAATGTCTTAAAATAGATAGGCGAGGATTTGTACCATATGGATGACCTTCTTCGACGTTTCCTGACAAAAATCGGTATTACAGACTTAAAGCCTTTTGAAGAGGGCTCCTTTTTGGATTGCCATTGTGAAAAGGAATCCAATCGGGTAATCGGTAAAATCCGTTTTCCGCATTATTTGGATTATTCTGCTTATACCTTATTCTTTGATACGGTGTCTTCCTTTACGGCAAGAGGCGGCTTTGGTATTGTCATTTCTTTTGACTATCCAGATGAGGATCTTTATTTCCCTCGTTTATTAGAGGAGATCAAGGAAGCAAAAGGATTCACTAGGTTAGATGATCTCTACCTCTCTCCGGAAGAGAAGAAGGCAGTGTTCTTCTACACTTCTGCAGCGGGTGCTTCTGAGATTGATGAAGAATCAAGATGGCTTAGAAACTTCCTGGATTCGATTACTTCTTCTTATCATATCCTGACACAGGAAAAGGTCGATTATAATGACGACTTTGAGAAGAAACGGAGCGAGAATTATAAAAAGACAGTTTTAAACGAAGAAGCACGAAGGGAACGGAACAAGGAAATCAATAGGAACTACCAGCCCTGTAAATTAAAAGATATTACAACTGTCTCTTATACACATCTCCGAGCCCACGAGAC
>ERZ1026780.1930-NODE-1930-length-12767-cov-3.747719_pt1 | contig 12767 bp, 7 predicted proteins | sample MGYA00380126_ERZ1026780 | MGnify/ENA primary metagenome ERZ1026780 (study PRJEB33269, sample SAMEA4719762) | human gut metagenome | biome: human-associated habitat; feature: organic feature; material: feces | place: Cameroon | collected 2013-10 ... | reverse complement strand
GGATTCGGTTACTTGCAGGCAATACGTGACGTATTGGACGGAAAATATGAAATCAAATAACACTTATATAACAATGACTAAAAACAAATTATTGTCGGTATTTGGATTGGCGATAGTTCCGTTCTTGTTCTCTTGCACAGCCTCCGGTCTCGACGGACGTCTGGACAAGATAGAAGAACGAGTGACGGAACTGGAAGCCGCCATATCCAGTGTAAACGACAATGCAACGACAGTTAATTCCATGTATCGCAAAAACTTGCTGATACATGGCTACGAAGTGAAACATGATGGAAATGGAAATGAGATAGGATATGACCTGACCTTTTCTGACGGGACCGTTGCCCACATCATCTTCGGCGACAAGGCAGACGGGAAAGCGCCGATACTTGGCGTGGACCGCGATGGCGATTGGGCATACTCCATCGACGGAGGAGACCACTTCCTTAAAGTAGAAGGAGCTGACACACCCGGAAGCGAAGATGGATATACGCCACGCATGTCTGTTGACAAAAACGGATTCTGGACAATTTCCACCGATGGCGGACAGACCTGGCAGCGCATTTTGAATGATGCAGGAGAGCCTATCAGTGCAAAAGACGGCAAATCCATGGTTCCCGCCTCCTATTCATTCTTCAAGAAAGTGACCTTCAATGAAACGACGGGAAATCTGGACATAGAAACTGTTTCCGGAACGTCGTTTTCCATCCCGGTAAGACAGGCGGCCTCCATTGATTTGGAATACTACTATGACGGTGCTTATGCCTATGCAGGTAAAGATGTCGTATTCCCAGCCAAGATATCCAACATTGACAAGGCAGTGTGGACATCGGTCCCTGATGGTTGGCGCGCAAAACTGGAAAATGACAAACTCACCGTTTCCGCGCCTGAAAATGGGAATTCCGGCGACTATGCGCTGAAACTTCTCGCATATTCCAATAGCGGACAGGTGATACCATACACATTCACGTTCAGCTATGACCCGAAATTGATCTTCCGTGACGACTTCGTAGGCAATGACATCGACTATCGTTATTGGTTCCGGCACGTGGGAGGTTCCGTCCGTTCCGATTGGGACCGTTATCAGGAAGGAGATCCGGCACAATCATTCGTCAAGGACGGACTGCTTACTCTCATGGCTGAAAAATATGGCGACACATACAGGACGGGAGCTATCAAGACAATGGGATTGCTCACATTCCAACCTCCGTTCAGGATAGATTGCAGCGCCAGGTTCACAGAAATGGCTGACGGTGTATGGTATGCCATCTGGACGGCTCCACAGGCAGGCTACATGTGGGGAGAGATTGATATTATGGAGAAAGCGAACTTCGGAACCCGCACGGAACACACCTGCCATACGCAATATACTATCAACACGACTTCAAGTCGTCAGGATCAGCCTAATGCAGGCAAGGGTTCATGGATGACTGCAGGTGTATTCAACACTTTTTCCGTAGAGCTTACAGATGAGGCTGTCGTTTATTTTGTAAATGGAGTCGAGGTTTTCAGATACAAAAACATACCACATTCTGTCGAAGACCCTGGTTATTCCAAGCTCAATGACAAGGAAAAGGAGTTTTATCTCCTGAACTACACATTTATGGAACAGACATACTTCCTGCTGCTTGACATCGCGATAGGCGGAAGTTTCCCTGGAAAGACGGTGAACGATTCACAGTTGCCGGGACAGTTCGACATAGATTGGATAAGCGTAAGAAAACTCTAATGACCAAATGAATATGAACAAGATATTTAAAGTAATGGCGACATTTGTCGCTGCCACGTCAGTCATCGGCTGTACAGACACTGACGACCTCGAAAAGAGAATTGATGAAATCGATGCCCGTGTCACGGCTCTGGAAAAGGTAACCGAGGCACTCAATGAAAATGTAGCCGCACTTCAGGCCATTGCCGAAGGAAAGACAATCAACAAAGTCGAAGAAAATTCAGGCACATACACCATCACTCTCTCTGACGGGACGGAATTGAAGCTCAACCAAGGAACGGAAGGCATGGGCAAAGCCCCGCTTCTGTCCATTGACGATGAAGGTTATTGGATGGCTGATTATCAGGACGGCAAAGGACCTCAGTATATTCTTTCAGCTTCCGACGAGAAAGTCATCGGACGTGGACAGAATGGAGTGACTCCTAAATTCAGCGTCAATGCTGCCGGGAATTGGACCGTCAGCTACGACGGAGGCAAGAATTGGACAGAAGTTCTGGACGAAAACGGAAAAACCGTGAAGGCTGTTGCTGAAGGTGGAGAGTCCGATTCGTATTTCGCCAACGTGGAATACACAGATGAAGCTCTGGTATTGACACTAAAGAACGGCATGAGCTACACAGCACCGGTTGTCGGCGGATTCCTGTTCAAGATCAGCGGAGCCCCGGAAGGAGATGTGACTTTCAAATATGGAGAGAAAAAGACCTTCGGAATAGAGCAAAAGGGAGTTTTCTCCACATCTGTCATCTGTCCTGAAGGATGGAACGCATGGTTGAGCGAGTCAATCCTCACCGTACAGGCACCTGCAAATGCTGAAGCCACGACAAAGGCAGTCATAGCTGACTCACGCAAAGACGTATCTGTAATTGCCATTTCCGAGGCCGGACACATTGCAATCGCAAAAGTACAGGTGTATCTGGACGGACAGACAATGGTAGAAGATCCTGCCGCAGGAATCAAACTTGTCGAGGCCAAGTCAGCATCTCTCACGTTCAGTGTAGTTCTTGAAAACGCAAGCGCTTGGCACTATATGCTCAGAAAGTCTTCAGAAGCAGCGCCGTCACGTTCTGAAGTTATCACCTCAGGAACGGAAGGAACTGACAATTACAGTCTTACATTCGAGAGCCTCTTGGCAGAAACTTCTTACACCCTCTATGTAGTACCTTCAAACGCTTCCGGAGACGGTCCTCTTGCGACCTGCGAGGCATCTACCACATCATTCAGCAACCTCTACGAGGCATGGGAAGCAGGAATGGACATAAAGATTGGTGGAGTCGCTTACAACAAGGCATCTTATGGAGCCGGGACCCTTGTGGATGAAGGAACCGTAGCTATCTCACAACCAGGCATTTACTTCATTTCCAAGGATGCCGAGGTATCAATTAACGAGGCTGCATATAAAGGAAGCATCATGTTCATCGGCAACACGCCAGGTTCGAGGTCTTCCGTTCACGTCATAAGCGGGTGCGATTATTTCCTTGGAACGGAAACATCGGAGCATCACGTGGTAGCATTCAAGAACGTTTCCATCAAGAATGACAACACCGGCAGACGCATAATGAGCGTTGCGTCAGACGCTATCGGACGCATCGTCCTGGACAACTGCTACCTTGGACTCAATGAGGACCTGATCTGGAGACAGAAAGAAAGTCAGAGTCTTGAAGACATGACGATAGTAGACTGCGACATCCTCGTAATGAATGATAAGGACAATCGCGGAAGAGCATTGATACAGACATGGAACGGAGGCGGTTATACGCTCGGTTCATTCACTGCCAAGAACAATGTGATCTGGAGCGACAGCGAGCCTCGTCCGTTCTACTTCATTGATGCGAAGTGGGCCTCCGGTGTTGGATTCAAGTCTGTAGACCTTGAGAACAACACACTCTATAACACCGCAGGAGTCGATGTCAGCTCTAGAAGAGGACTCGTAACTGTAAACAAGATCTCAGGCGATGTCACCATCAAGAACAATATCGCATACCAGACGAATCCTGTAGACAAGGGGACGGCAGGTGAAAACAAACTTCTGATTCTTTCCACCAAGGGCGAAGACCGCGAAATCACATCTGTGAACACGGGAGGAAACTGGTCATGGTATCCTCACACCACATTTATGGTGGGCATCAACAAGGCATTCTATTGGGGTTCGGCCGAAGGAACGTCTCTCGGAATGAAGCTGAACGGCAATGCAATCGACTCCATCGACGAGCCGTTCGAAAGCGCCGATGTCAAGACAGGTACATTCGTAAAGAAGGCTGCTTTCGCAGATGCCGGAGCCTCACGTTAGTCCGTAAAACAATTGAAAATGAAAGCGATAATCAGATTATCCACTATTATATGCACGATGCTTTGTCTGGCTGTCTCCGCATGGGGACAGTCCGGCAAGGTCACCGTGCGTGGAACCGTCAGCGACGCCACAGGGCCACTCCCTGGTGCTACAGTCTATGAAAAGGGCAACATGTCCAATGGTTCCACATCTGATGCTGACGGAAAATACACCATCACGGTTCCGTCAGGTGCAACCCTTGTCATTTCATGTCTAGGCTATGCCGACATTGAGGAAAAAGTCGGGGGCCGCAAAGTCATTGACGTAAGCATGAAAGATTCCTTCGAGACTCTCGCAGCTTCGGAAGTCGTCAGCGTAGGTTACGGTTCAGTTGCCAGACGCGACCTCACAGGCTCTGTCGGAAAAGTCAATATGGATGAAATCATCAAATCCACACCGATGAACTTCGACCAGGCACTTGCCGGCCGTGTCGCCGGCGTGGTCGTAACGACATCCGACGGTCAGGTGGGATCGGAAGCGAACATTGTGATCAGAGGAAACAACTCCCTTACACAGTCATCAGCACCTCTCTATGTCATCGACGGATTTCCGACGGAAAGTTCATTCGCTTCTTCCATCAGCCCTGCGGACATCGAAAGCGTCGACGTCCTCAAGGATGCCTCTGCATCAGCAATTTATGGTGCGCGTGGAGCGAATGGCGTCATCGTCATTACGACAAAACGCGGTTCCCAGGGCAAAGCCAAGGTCAATTTCTCCGCTTCATGGTCTGCCGGCAAAATCGCCAACAAGATGGATGTGCTGAACGGCTATGATTTCGTAAGGCTTGACGAAGAATATGCACAGAACACGACTTCTACTCACTCCGGTTATTTTACCGGATATGACGAGACCGGCGCTTACGACTATGATTTCTACTCGCTGGAAGATTATGTGGATCTGCCTTATGTAGATTGGCAGGACCAGGTTTACAGGACATCATTCTCACAGAACTACAATGTATCAGTAAGTGGAGGAAGCGCAAAGGCCGACAATCTCTACAATGTAAGTTTCAGCGCATTGGACCAGAACGGTATCCTCGTCGCATCTGATTTCCAGAGATATTCCGGCAAGGTCAATTTCACACAGAATTTCGGCAAGAAAGTCAGTCTGGACGTAATCGGAAGCTTTTCACGTGCCACGACCAACGGTACTCAGCCGGCTTCTTCAAATCAGGCCACTACAGTTTCTTCATATCTTCTTTACTCGGTGTGGGGATTCCGCCCTATCCGCCCTCTGCGTTTCGGACCTATCAACGATGCATTTGTCAATGAACTCGTGGACGAAGAAATTTCCAATCCTGATGCATTCCGTTTCAACCCGGCGGCCAACGTCAGGAATCAGTACCGCAAGGTCGTCAGAGATTACCTCAGCGGCAGCGCAGCCCTGAACTACGAAATGATCGACGGTCTGAAGCTCCGCATTTCTGGCGGTTATACGCTCGCAAAGAGCCGCAACGAACAGTTCAACGGTTCCAACACCATGACAGGTCACCCGGCATTTCCTCTCGGATATGGTCCTAACGGACAGATTCTCTGGGACGAGACACAGACATGGCTCAATGAAAACACATTGAACTACGACAAGGCATTCGGCATGGATCATCATTTCCAAGCGCTCGTCGGCGTGACATTCCAGGGAGAGACTACCACGCACCAAGGCGTAGGAGCACACCAGATCAAATCTGAGCAACTCGGCCTGGAAGGAATGAATACCGGTGAATATCAGGCAATTGAGCCGTATAAATGGGATTGGATGCTCGCATCCGGATTGGCAAGGTTGAACTACAACTATAAGCACAAATATTATGTGACCGCGTCATTCCGTGCCGACGGTTCATCTAAATTCCCTAAAAACAACCGCTGGGGATTCTTCCCTTCTGCCAGTGTTGCATGGACTTTCACAAATGAAGGCTGGATGAAAAATCTGACCTGGTGGAACAACGGTAAAATCCGCTTGTCATGGGGAGAAACAGGAAACAACAGGACATCGACGCCATACGACTACTATACACGTTTCGTATCACTTCCCGGAGACAACAACAACCAGGATTATGTTCGTGACGGACAGACGGTTTCAGGATATTTCAGATACAACATGCCTAACGACGACCTGCGTTGGGAGACCACAGAACAGACCGACCTGGGTCTTGACCTCGCTTTTCTGGACAACAGAATCTCCATTACGGCAGATATCTACCAAAAGAACACACGGGACCTGCTGCTGCAAGCGACAATGCCGTCATCATCAGGTTATGAAACGGCAATGATCAATGTCGGTTCCATCCGCAACCGAGGCTTTGAGTTGTCGGTCAATGTCGTTCCGGTACGTTTGAAAAACTTCACCTGGACATCGACATTCAACTTCGGTATGAACAACAACAAGGTTACGGGACTCTCAATGAACCAGACGACACTTATTTCCACCGTAAACTGGAACTCCCGTTATACTTCCCAGACTCCATATATCACCAAAATAGGAATGCCGACCGGACTAATGTATGGTTTCCGCTATCTCGGAACTTATAAACTGGATGAATTCACCAACGGAACACTTCTCAAAGAGGGTATACCTTATTTGGAAAGCATGACCAGGAGCACCGTCGGACCGGGAGATCCGAAATATGCGGACATCAACGGAGACGGAGTCATCAATGATTCCGACAGGACTATCATCGGAGTGGGACAGCCATTGCATACGGGAGGTTGGAACAACACCTTCAACTTCTACGGCTTCGACCTGAACGTATTCTTCAGCTGGAGTTATGGCAATGACATTCTCAATGCCAACCGACTCATGTTCGAATACTATGACGGCTCACAGCTGAACCAGTTCGGTTCAATGCGCAATGCTTTCTCCGTAAACAGAAATCCGGAGAGCGATATCCCACGTGCCGGTGCACGAGGCATGGAATACTATTCGTCACGTGTAGTAGAAGACGGTTCATTCCTACGATTGAAGACTCTCACCCTTGGTTACACTATCCCGAGCCGGATATTGGAAAAAGTGAAGATTTCCTCTCTCCGCGTCTACCTTACCGGGGACAACTTGTTCACCCTTACAAATTATTCCGGACCTGATCCTGAAGTATCAACCAGGAATTCAGTCCTTACTCCGGGATTCGACTGGTCTGCATATCCACGCGCCAGGACAATCACAGGCGGCATTTCACTTACATTCTAAGGAGGAAAAGGTATGAAAAAGATAAAAAACATATTTATCGGATTTTCGGCAGTATTGCTTCTGGGAAGCTGCGACCTCCTGGATGTAAAACCGAACATCATCACCGAGGAGACATTCTACACCTCCTCATCGCAGGCCCAATTGGCACTCAATGGTGTTTACGGAGTGCTCAACAGTTGGCAACTGTATGGTTGCAACCTTATTTTAGACTTGAACTACAACAGCGACATCGTACAATACATGTCGACGACAAATGCTTCAATGAAAGGGGCCAGCTTCGAGTTGGATGCCAACTCGGATGACGTTTATCAGACTTGGACATGGCTGTACAAGGGAATCCGCAACGCAAACGCTTTCCTTGAGAATATTGAAGGCACAGACTTCGACCCGGACGGCAAAATGGAGGCACAGGCCAGATTCCTGCGCGCATACTACTATTTCATTCTTGCCCAGAACTGGATCGACGTACCTCTCCGCTTGAAGGCAATCGACTCTTACAATGACGTAAAATGCCCGGCTACTCCGCAGCTCAAGGTAATGCAGTTCGCAGTTTCTGAAATGGAAGAATCTCTGGAGACAATCACGGACGACCTTACCTATTCACCATCAGACGTAACGAAAACCACAGTGGAAGGCATTCTTGCCAGAGTATATCTCTATATGGCCGGTGAAGCCGTAAACGGCACTACGGCTGACCAGAAACACGAATATTTCGGAAAAGCAGCCGATTACGCCAGAATGGTAATCGAAAGCGGCAAGCATGAACTGAATCCGGACTACAGTCAAATCTTCATCAACATGATTGGAGACAAGTACGACAAGGAGTATCACGAATCAATGTGGGAAGCGGATTTTCTTGGCGACCGTTCTTCACCGGATTTCTACGGCAACAGCCGTTGGGGTGAACTCAATGGCCTCCGCAGTTCAAACTCAGGCACGAACTATTCAGAAATGAATACGAATTTCGCATACGGATTGTTCTGCAACACAATAAAATTGTGGAACCTGTATATGGACGACGACCGCACCAAACTTGAGAAGAACCTTTCCGTGATCACGGACAAGCGTCAATTGTGGAGCCTGCCTCCATACCATTATAACGGGACCGGAGAAGAAGCTTGGCTCTATCCTTATGGCGGCGACCCTTCAGATACGAGAAAACTTATTGCCGGCATTGACAAGACTCCTTACTACACGTCCGGTGCTGCCGTAAAAGACCGGAATTCCACAAATCAGGAGGAAACGTACTATCCGGGCAGCCGATATTGCGGAAAATTCCGTCGCGAGGTACAATATGAAGGGCGCAAGAACTTCAAGAGCATCTGGTGCGGCATCAATGTACCATTGCTTCGTTACTCAGATGTGCTGCTGATGTATGCAGAGGCGATGAATGAGTATAACGGCTCCCCTACCGAAGATCTCTATAACGTAATACTTCCTCTGAGGGAACGTGCAGGCATCGCGTCTGAACCTTTCTCAAAATATGCCTCTTATGAAAAATTCCAACAATTCGTAAGAAACGAGCGTGCCCGTGAACTTTGCTTCGAAGGACTCCGCAAGTTCGACCTGCTCCGTTGGGGCATTTACCTGTCTTCAATGAAGGAAGTCGCTGCCCTTTCCGGAACAAGCCAATGGAACACCTCGACAGCAAGAAACTACGTCACTATTGTCAGCCGAACAAGCGAAAAGAACAACTACATGCCTATTCCATCTCTGGAGTTGGCTGTCAATACTGAACTGAAACAAAACCCATTATGGTAGGAATTATGAAAATCAAGCAAATATTGGCGACTGCATCGCTTTTCCTATTGATGGCATGCAGTCAGCAGAGCATAGTCGTCCCTGTAGATTTCGAAGTCAGCCTTGACCCTGCGAATGTCTACAGGCCAGGACAACCGATCCATTTCAAGTTTACCGGTGATGCGGACTACATGGTATTCTACAGCGGTGAAACCGGTCACGAGTTCCAATATCGCGACAGGACATCTGTTCCTATGGAGGATGTGAATTCCGTCAAGATGAATCTTGAGTATACCATGTACTGGGGTTCACAGAAGAAAGGACTGGATGTTTATATTTCCAACTCTTACGAGCGTGCCCTTTTCGGTGCTGACGGCGAAGCAGACCGTGCCGCAATGCGTAAAATGATTGAGGGCGGAATGGAAGGATGGAAAAACCTGGAATACTCGAAAATAGAAGGCGACCACGGAGTTACCGTGAATGCCGAGTATGACCTGAATGATTACGCGGAAAGCTTCGCGCTTGCATTCCATTGGCATCCAAATACATACAACTTCACCAGAAATCAGAGCACTTATCATGTCAATGGTAACATAGAAATGAATTTCGGTAAGGACAATTCAGTGACAACCAGATTGAACGACATACCTTTCGACCTCATTGTAATGAATGAGCAGGATCCTCCATATCTGGGAAAGAATCCATTGAGAAGAGGCGATACCACTTCGATTGCTACCGCCCACTTCGACGATTCGCGCTATGCAATCAATTTCGAGGGTACGAATCCGACATATCTCACATATGAGATTGATGTCTGGTGTGTCTCGCAGCCTATGCCGCTCAATACGGTTCTGAAAGACACCGGTGTGCACATCAAGAACATGATGAACCCGATTTATGATTACGAATACACATACGACAAGCCTGGCACATACAAGGCGGTGTTCTATGGCGTGAATGACAATTACCAAGGCCATACGTCCACCGTTCGGGAGGTAACGGTGGTAATAGCGGACGACCCTGTATTTGGGAAATAAATATTTAACTAATAATCAATGTATTATGAAAGCACAAGATTACATTGCTCCGGAAATTCTCGAGTTTGAGACAAGTACGGAAACGGGATTCGCACAGTCCCAAGAAGCCAAAGCGATCGCGAACGATCCATACGATTATGAAGAACTAACCTGGTAAATGCAGTACATCATGAAAAGATTTCTCAAATATATGATGCTAAGCGCAGCTGCTATTGCTGCTGTCGCTTGTGCAAAAGAAACAGTAGTCAAACCTGAAGGCGAGGAGCCTGCAGGCGAAGGAGTAACTTTCACAGCCTTCATGCAAAGTGAAAAACCGACTGAGGCAGCTGCGGAAACCAAGGTTGCAATCGATATTGACGCTACAGCGAAAACTGCGAAAGTATCTTTCACTGCGGGAGATTTTATTGCTGTTTATGACGGTAAAACTATAGACCGCATCACACTCAAAGCCGAGAATATCAACCCTGACGGTTCGGCAACATTCAAGTCAGAAAAAGTATCTTGCACAGCGGAAAGTTATCTGGCATATGTCAGCGACAAGAACACATTGGGCAGTTTTGATGAAAATCACGTTTTCACAAACGTGAAGAACGTTGACAACCCGAACGATTTCGTTGAGATTGCTTCTGGAAGGACTCCCCACGCGGCGTTTGCTAGTTGCAGCGGAACGGACAGGAGGTTATCGTTCAAGAACATGCTCACTCTTCTCAAATTCAAGGTTTCCACTGCAGGCGTTTCTTATGTGGAATTCAAGGGCAATAACAATGAAAATGTTATAGGCAAAGTCGTCGGAACATACAGCACAGGCGAAACCAACCTTGCAGGATTCAACACGGAGACGAACTGTTTCGCTGCAGCAAAAACATTTGTTTCCGCACCGGATACGGACTGTTACATTACCCTCGCACCGGGTCTGACATTGTCCAAAGGATTCACGATTACGGCGTATGATGAAGCTGGGAATTCGCTGTTCACCTCCAAATCAGACAAGGCATTCAAGACGACTGCCGGCAAGCTCTGGGATCTCGGCACACTCGAGGAGCACAAGATGACTCCTTACCAGATGTGGATGGCAGGACAAGACATTGAAATCGGCGGCAAGATGTACAATAAGGCAGAATATGGTGATGGAAAACTCATTTCAGAGGGTACTGCCGCCGTGGCAACTCCGGGTGTTTATTTCATTGCTCCGGGCGCAGAAGTTTCATTAAATCAATGCGTATTCAAGGGTTCTGTGATGCTCATCGGTAATGAGTCTGGTACAAGGTCGTCCGTTCACGTCATCAACGGATGTGATTATAACCTTGGAAGCGAGTCAGCCGAACACCATGTAGTGGCATTCAAGAACGTATCCATTACAAACGACAACCTCAACCGTCGAATACTTAGTGTCGCAAGTGCTAACATCGGACGTATAGTTCTCGAAAACTGCTATTTGGGGCTTAACGAAGACCTTATTTGGAGACAGAAAGCCGGACAGAATCTTAATGACATGTCCATTATTGACTGCGACATCCGCGTAATGAACGACAAAGACAGTCGTGGACGTGCTCTGATTCAGACTTGGAATGGTGCTGCTGCAGACTACACGCTCGGATCATTCACTGCCAAGAACAATGTAATCTGGAGCGACGGCGAGCCTCGTCCATTCTACTTCATTGACGCACGCTTTGCCAGTGGTATCGAATTCGCGGCCGTCGATATAGAAAACAACACACTCTACAATGTAGCAGGAGTTGATACCGGCTCAAGAAGAGGACTCGTAACAGTAAACAAGATTTCAGGCGATGTCACCATCAAGAACAATATCGCATATCAGACGAATCCTGTAGACAAAGGCACGGCAGGTGAAAGCAAGCTTCTGATTCTTTCCACCAAGGGAGAAGACCGCGAAATCACATCTGTAAACACGGGAGGAAACTGGTCATGGTATCCTCACACCACATTTATGGTGGGTATCAAAAATGCATTCTATTGGGGCTCGGCCGAAGGAACGTCTCTCGGAATGAAACTGAACGGCAACGCAATCGACTCCATCAACGAGCCATTCGAAAGCGTGAATCTCACCACCGGGTCATTTGTTAAAAAGGCGGCCTTTGCTGCTACGGGAGCATCACGCTAGTATGTTTTAAGACCGCTTCAAAAACATGTCCTTTTACATTGTGCCTTTTGAGGCGTCTTAATTTTCAAATTTCTAAACATAGTCTATGACTAAGAAGTGGATAGTTACAATCACGATGACACTGGCGGCAACACTGCTGCCGGTGCCGTCGTTTTCGGCAGAGAACATTGACAAGAAACTGCCTGTTCAGGAGAACAGTTTCGACTGGAAAGAATTTCTCGGGCAATATGATATGCTGTGGGACAATGACATCACGGCTGATCCTGTCTTTCAGGAAGGAGTTTTCGGGAAACGTCATTGGGGCCGCACTGACGGCTATTACTCGGGAGCATTGATGGGCAACGGATTGCTCGGGACCAACCTGTACAAACTCACCGATGGCGTGTATCGGCTCAATGTCGGGCGCAGCGACGTCACGGAAGCGCGGGAGCCGTTCAATGTCTACAATTCAGGTCGTCTGCCGATAGGCTATTTCACTTTTTCCACAGTCGGTCAGGTGCAGGACGAAAAAATGCGTCTGTCGATATACGATGCAGTCACGTCCGGAGCATTGGAAACCAATGCCGGGAGGCTTGATTTCCGTACATACGTCCATTCGGAACGTGAATGTATCATCTTCGATACCCATGCGGAAGG
>ERZ1026780.1929-NODE-1929-length-12767-cov-11.677549_pt1 | contig 12767 bp, 7 predicted proteins | sample MGYA00380126_ERZ1026780 | MGnify/ENA primary metagenome ERZ1026780 (study PRJEB33269, sample SAMEA4719762) | human gut metagenome | biome: human-associated habitat; feature: organic feature; material: feces | place: Cameroon | collected 2013-10 ... | reverse complement strand
CAAATGCGAAGCATTCCACGTTGCTCCAAGGCTGTTTTTTATGTTTTTGTTTTTGGTTCCATTGACGATTCGGCAACAATGCATAATTTATCCCCAGTATTTTTCCACTGAGCCTAAATTTCCACTGATTAGGTAAATCTGTGGGGTAGAAACAAAAACCCGGGAGCGAGATTGCTTCCGGGTTTTGCGGTGCGTACAGGACTCGAACCAGCGACCTCCTGCGTGACAGGCAGGCATTCTAACCAACTGAACTAACGCACCAGTTGCTTTTAGCGATGCAAAGATACGGCAAAATCAATCAATCTTGCAAATTTTTCGCTTCTTTTTTTGCAAAAAAATGCACATCGCCCTCTTTTGGACGCTTTTTGCCCTCTCAGAGCGCATATTTTGCCCTTATTCTATGGTTTTTGCGTAGCCGAAGGAGAGGCACGGTTTACTGAAAGCGGGGTGGCTGGTTGGGGTAGGCTCCGTTATCTGGATTTTGTGGCATCACAATCCACATGATGATGTAGCCCAGCACACCTGGGAAAGCCGCAGAAAACAGCGAGAGCAGCACATAGCCTAAGCGCACCAAAGTGGGGTCGATGTCGAAGTATTCGGCAATGCCGCCCAGCACGCCTGCTATCGTTTTCTCGGTGTTTGATCTGTAGAGTCTTTTTCCTGAGTAAGTAATAATGATGAATTTTTTTATTTTCTTGTTCGTGACGGTGATATTTCCAACGCCCTTCTTTATATTAGATTAGACGCAATAACTGTGCCAAAAGTTGCATTCATGTGAAAAAAATTGCGGGCATATTACTTTATTATCTAAAATATCTGGAGAATAGGCGTAAGCGATTGGGAATGAATATAATAATGTGAGTAATTAACACAAATTATAATATATAAACACCATTTAAGCAAACTAATACCACTAAATTTTTTTATTGCGATTGAAAGATGTAACTTTGCATCGGGTTAGACGATGACATCTTTATGATAAGGTGTGCTGACTCCAACGTGCCGACTATTAACATTAAATTATATTAATACATTACGCCCATATTCTTTGGCGCAGGAAAGACCAACATGGCCTCACTCTCCATAGTGTCTTTTTTCTTTCACCACCGAATTGGGTAAAATTACAACAACAAATCAACAGCAATGTTAGACAAAACCAACATTCTTTTCCGTCAAAGCATCGTAGTACGCTTTTCGGGAGACTCTGGCGACGGTATGCAGCTGGCTGGTAACATCTTCAGCAATATTTCGGCAGAGCGTGGCGACCAAATCTCCACTTTCCCCGACTATCCAGCAGAAGTGCGCGCTCCTCAAGGTTCGCTCAATGGCGTTTCTGGTTTCCAAGTTCATGTGGGACTCGGTGTTCACACTCCTGGTGATGAATGTGATGTGCTGATTTCAATGAATCCAGCAGCTCTTAAGCAAAACGCAAAGTTCCTCAAACCCAATGGTGTGGCTATCGTCGACATCGACTCTTTCAAGAAGATCGACCTCGAGAAAGCCCTCTTTAAGACTGATGATCCTTACAAGGAAATCGGTTTGAAGGCCCAAGTGGTGGAAGTGCCTATGACCTCGATGGTGAAGGCAGCCCTTGCCGACAGCGGTATGGACTTCAAGAGCCAAATGAAGTGTCGCAATATGTTTGCGCTCGGTTTGGTTTGTTGGTTGTTCAACACTCCTATCGACGGTGCTCTCCACTTCCTCGAACACAAATTCGCTAAGAAGCCAGCCGTTTACGAGGCTAATGCGAAGGTGGTGCGTGGTGGCTTCGATTATGGTCACAACATCCACGCTTCCGTTTCTACTTATCGTATCGAAACCGAGGATTTGCGTCCAGGCGTATATACCGACGTGAACGGTAACAAGGCCACTGCTTGGGGCTTGATTATGGCAAGCGAAAAGAGCGGCCGTCCACTGTTCCTCGGCAGTTATCCTATCACTCCTGCTACCGACATTCTCCATGAATTGGCAAAGCGTCGCGACCTCGGTGTGAAGGCTATTCAGATGGAAGATGAGATTGCTGGCGTATGCTCTGCTATCGGTGCAAGTTTTGCAGGCAACCTCGCAGTTACCAGCACCTCTGGTCCTGGCTTGGCTCTGAAGAGCGAGGCTATCGGCTTGGCAGTGATGGCAGAATTGCCATTGGTGGTTATCGACGTGCAACGCGGTGGCCCATCTACTGGTCTGCCAACCAAGACTGAGCAAACCGACCTCAATCAGGCACTTTACGGCCGCAGCGGTGAATGTCCACTCGTGGTGTTGAGCGCACTCTCGCCAACCGACTGCTTCAAGATGGCATTCGAGGCTGGTCGCATCGCTCTCGAACACATGACTCCAGTGATTCTGCTCACCGACGCGTTTATCGCCAACGGCTCAAGCGCATGGCGTGTGCCAGAAAACGACGAATATCCAGAAATCAAGCCTAACTTCGTGACCGAAGACATGAAGGGCGAGTGGAAGCCATATATGCGCAACGAAGAACTCGTTCGCTACTGGGCTATCCCTGGCACCGAAGGCTTCGAGCACCGTGTGGGTGGTCTTGAAAAAGACTACGAAACCGGCGTGCTGAGCAACAATCCAGAAAACCACGCTCGCATGGTGGCTGCCCGCGCTCAAAAGGTGGCTAACGTGGCCAACCACATTCCTATGCTCGAAGTGAAGAGCGAATGTGACGATGCCGACACCATTATCGTGGGCTGGGGTGGCACTTACGGCCACATCTACACCGCCTTCGAAGAACTCAACGCAGCAGGCAAGAAGGTGGACTTCGCACAATTCCGCTACATCAACCCTCTGCCCAAGAACACCGCAGAAGTGCTGGGCAAATACAAGACAGTAATCGTTGCCGAACTCAACAACGGTCAGTTCGCTAACTATCTGCAAGGTCTTAACCCAAGTCTTAACATCAAGCGTATCAACAAGGTGGAAGGTCAACCATTCCTCGTACACGAAATCGTTGAAGGCGTGAACAAAATTATGGAGGGCAAATAATCATGGAAGAGAACAATAACATGCAACAATATCAGGCAAAGGACTATAAGAATCAGCAACCAGTTCGCTGGTGTCCTGGTTGTGGCGACCACGCTGTGCTCAATGTGCTTCACAAGGCTATGGCTGAACTCGGTGTGCCACCTTATAAAACAGCAGTGATTTCAGGTATCGGCTGCTCAAGTCGTCTGCCTTACTACATGAACACCTACGGCTTCCACACCATTCACGGTCGTGGCGGTGCAGTGGCCACTGGTTTCAAGGTTGCCAACCCTGATATGACAGTGTGGCAAGTGTGTGGCGACGGCGATGGCTTGGCTATCGGTGGTAACCACTTCATTCACGAGGTGCGCCGCAATGTGGACCTCAACCTCCTGTTGCTCAACAATAAGATTTACGGTCTGACTAAGGGTCAATATTCTCCTACCAGCGACCGTGGCTTCGTGTCGAAATCATCACCTTACGGCACCACTGAAGATCCATTCATTCCTGCCGAACTCGCTTTCGGTGCTCGCGGCACATTCTTCGCTCGCAGTATCGACGTGGAATTGAAGATTTCGCAGGAAGTGATGCTTGCCGCTGCTAAGCACAAGGGTCTTTCTATCGTGGAACTGCTCCAGAACTGTATGATTTTCAACAATGGTATTCACAACTATATCACCGACCGTGCCACTCGTGCCGACCGCACTATCCACCTCGTTCATGGCGAAAAGATGATTTTCGGTGCTGAAAAGAACAAGGGTCTTGTGCAAGACGGCTTTGGCTTGAAGGCTGTGACCATCGGTGAAGACGGCTACACCATCGACGATGTGCTCGTGCACGACGCACACTGCGAGAGCAACTTCCTCCACCAGCAACTCGCCATGATGGACGGCCACGACCTGCCATTGGCAATCGGTGTGATTCGTGAAGTGGACGCTCCTAACTACGACACTGCCGTAGCAGAGCAAGTGGCAGAAGTGAAAGCAAAGAAGGGCTTCACTTGCCTCCACGACATGATTCTCTCCGGCGACACCTGGGAAGTGAAATAAAAGCAAATAATCCAATCCCCACACATAAAGCAGAAGCGAGCCCCACAGCCCGCTTCTGCTTATTTTTTAGCAAAGTTTGGTTACCAAATTCGATTATTTGGTAACCAATTCAAAAAAAATATGTATCTTTGTGGCGAAACCATAAAACGAATGAACTATGATAGTGATTAGCACAAGAGATTTTCGCACCAATCAGACTAAATACCTGAATATGGTTAAATCGGGTGAGCACGTTGTACTGAAATCGCGTGCAGGTAAATTCCGTATATTTCCCGAAATGGATAGCGAAACGATAGAAACCCCTCGTGATTTAGTAAAGGAGCTTCGAAATGCCTTGGCAGAAGTGAAAGAGGCAATTGCAGGGAAGCGTGTTCTCCAATCAGCAGAAAGTTTGCTTGATGAATTGTAATATTACAGTTTCCGTTACTGAAGACTTCGCAAAAGAGGCGAAGCGTCTTTCCAAAAAATATCCAAGTTTCAAGCAAGACTACAAAGACTTCTTGGAAAGCATAAAGGAAAATCCATTGCAGGGCGATGAGATTACTAAGGATATTCGTAAAATCCGTATGGCTATTAAGTCAAAAGGAAAAGGAAAGTCGGGTGGTGCAAGGGTTATCACTTTCAACATTCTCACCGATGTGAAGAATGGGCAAGTAGTGTTCCTTCTTATTTATGATAAAGAAGATGCTTCCACCGTGAAAGTTGAGGTCGTCAAGCAGATAGTGCGTGATATGGGACTTTCAAGCGAATAACCCAAATTTTCCCTCCCCCATACAGCAGAAGCGAGCCCCACAGCCCGCTTCTGCTTATTTTATTCCCAAAGCTGAAGAATGAAGCTCTCATCGGAGCACTCGGAGCACTCGGATTTTCTTCTAACTTCTAATTTCTAATCTCTAACTTCTAACTTCACTGTAAATCGGATTCTTCGATGATGAAGAAGTAGCCTTCGAGGTCGTGGCGCTTGCCGTAAACGAAGCTGTTGCCGTGGTGGTAGTCTTTGTTTACCACTTTGGAGCCGTCTTTGGTTTTGAACACCACCTTTTCGCGGTCTTCGTCGAGCTGGTAGGAGGGTAGGCCGTTGATTGGTACGAAAAATGGCATTTCCACTATTTCAGATGGTGGGAAAACTGTGGTGAAATCGGGGTGCAGTTCGGAGTATTTCTGTCCACTTTGCAGATATAGCACAAGGGTGTCTTGTGTGTTGTTTTCCACATAGGCGCGACGGCGGTCAGCGTCGTCGCTGCATGAGGTAGCGATGAAGCAACCCATCACCATCAGCAATGCCACATTTAATAATTTCTTCATGATGCAATGTATATTTTGTTTGTGCAAAAATACGTATTACCCATTAATTTATCAAGCGATTGTAAAATAAAAGGAGAGCGTCGGCGAAGATAATATTCGTCGGCGCTCTCTGGGAAAGAATTTAAAAGAGAATTTTGGCTATGTTGCCTTGTGGACTGTATTATTTAACGAGCACTTTGTGGGTGATGCCGTCGGCTACCACGAGGTAAACACCAGCCACCACGTCGATAGTGTCGGCACCTGCGCTAATCAATGCGCCAGTGGTGCTGAACACGTTCACGCTCTTGGCTCCGCTCACCTTGATGGTGTTGCCGTTCACGCTCACCTTTGCGTTAGCGTTGATTACATCGCCAACATAAGTGCTTGCATCAACGTTGATGGTGAGGCGCACATATTGGGTCTTGCCCTTTTGTGTGGCACTTACCACAACCACCTTCTTGGCCCCTGCTGTTGCGTTGACGCTGATTGCGTCGCCATCGATAGCGGCAGAAATATTGCCGTCGGCTGATACTTCCTCAAGTGCATACTTCACTGTTGCGCCATCGCTTTCGAGGTTGAACAGGTCGGCGAGGGCGATGTTGGAATCACCTACGCGCACGTTGCGCTCTGCTGCGGTTTCGGGACGAACGCCGCCCAGGTTGTCCATACAGAAGTAGGCTGGAGTGTTCATGCCATACTTGCCAGTGTCGCTACTTGTGAAAGTGAACGACAGGCTTTGTACCTTGCCGAGTGAACGCAAGTCGAGCCATTGCCAAGTGTTGAGGATGTAGTGGTCAGCCTCGTTTTCGCTTCTGAAGTCGCTGAGGTAGAAGTCGAGGGTGTTGGTGCCGGTAGCAGTCTTACCCGAAACGGTAAGTTTGAACCAGTCGCCCTTGGCAAACTTCTTGGCGAGATAGTCGCCATTAGTCATGCTGCTGTAAGCGTAGGCATTGTTGGTGATAAATGCGCCGCTGATGATGTCGCCATCTTCGTTGTTTGTCACGGTCACATCGGTGCCGCTTGGGTAAGCCACACAGTAGTTGCTTGAACCGTCCACGCCACTGCCCACAGATGAATTGAATTGGTCGTCGAGCGACTTAAATTCGGTAGAAGTGCTGTTGCTCATACCAAAGCCATACCACCAGCTGTCCATGTTGGCAACTTCGAACGAGAACGAACCGCTGTAGAACATATCGTTGTCGGTGTCGCCAGAGAAGTGGGTGTTTTCAGCAAGGTAGTTGTCATCGAATGTGGCAGCCACGGTTTCGCCAGTCACAAGCACCTTGGTCTTGCCAGTTGCAGTCTGGCCGTCGCCGCTCTTCACGGTGAGGCGGTAGCCATAAGTGTGGGCAGGAGCCACATTGAGAGTAGCCTCGGTAGAAACCACTTGGTTCATCTGATCGCGCCATTCGTAGGTGTAAGGAGCCTCACCACCTGCCACTGAGGCTGTGATGGTGGCTGTTGCACCACTGTTGATGCGCACGTTGTCGTTGTCGAATGCGAGGGTGAGAGGGTCGAAGTGACGGAGAGTGGTAAACTCTTCAGATGTCACCACCTCGCTCTTGGCACCGTCGATAGCGCTTTCGAGCAAGAAGTAAGCCTGATATTTGCAGCCTGGTTCGAGGTCGGTGAATGAGGTGCTCACCTCTTCATCTGCGCTCACATTTTTAGGAGTGGCGGTGAGCAAATCGTCGGCGCTAATCACCTTCTTGGCGAGGCGTGCAGCCTTGCGTGCAGGTGCGGCTTCGCTTTGTGCCACCACCTTTTCAACCTTAGCGTAGAGTTTGCCGCTCACGTTCCACTTGGTCTTCACATTGGCAGAGGTCTCGCCGATGTTGGTCACCATTGGGTAACCCTCGGCGATTTCAGGAGTCACCACCTCGATGTCCTTGTATTCGTAGGCACCGATAGTTGGAGTCACGGCATTGCGGGGTGCGCCCTTGATGTCGGTGGTGATGCCTTCGATTGGAGCGCCAGCGCAAAGGTTGCCTGCACTCAAGAGTTGGAGGTCGGTTTCGCTCACGAAGTTGGCGGCTTCCACGAAGTTGGTTTGGTCGCCAATGAGGGTGTTAAATGCCTCGATGTCGGCATCTTTCATAATCTTGCCTTCGCCACCAAGCATAGCGTTGTGGCTGAATTTCACACGCTTCGCATAGTTCTCGTTGTAGATAAACATTGTAGGACCGGCGGTGGTGTTTTGCAGCAAGTTGTTCTTCAGCACGATGTTGGTGTAAGCCTCATCGCTGCCCACGCGTGCAGTGTAGTAGCAGTAGCCGTTTGTGCCGCCGATACGCACTGTGTTGTAGTAAACGTGAATGTTCTTGTTGTCGGCAGTGATTTGGATACCCGACGAACTTGCTGAAGGAGAGTTTGTGATATTGATGCTGTTGTTGTAAACGAGGATTGGCTGATCTTCATTACCGTAGCAAGTGGTGCGGAGACAGATACCGCCACTGTAATAACTGTGGGTGTTGGTAATCTTATTGTTGCGAATCACCATATTGCCACGCACACGCATCAAGTCCATACCCCAGTAACTGGTGCGGGCTGATGTGCTTTGGAAGATAGTGTTGCCCTCGATGGTGCCGTCGTTTTCGTCGGCGAAGTAGATGCCCTTGCTGCCAGGCTCGTTGATGATGTTATTAATCACCTTAGCACCCTTTTCGTGAGTGAGTCTCACATAAGAGGTGCCGCCAATGCGGAGAGCCATGTAGCCACCGTAGAACTCACAGTTCGATACGGTGAGGTAGTCGTTGTTCTTGCCCTCTTCGTCCTTTGACTCGGTTTGCACCAAGTACATGCCGCTGTATCCAGAGGTCACAAGGTCGGCCTTCACATACACATTGTCGATGGTCACGTGGCGGCTTTGGTTGTAGATGTGGATAGCGCTTGGGTAAGTTTGAGTGCAAGGCACGATAGAGAGGTTTTTAACGGTCACATAAGAAGTGCTGTCGATATAGAACAAACCTTCCTTGTGGCTGCCGTAGGCAGGCTCGCTGTAACCGCCACCTACGATAGTGACATCGGCGCGGTTGCCGCTCTTGCCTTCAAATGTGATGGTGTTGGTTTCGCTTGTGCCATCAATTTTGGTGATGCGCACATTCTCGTTGTAGGTGCCGTTTTCGATTTGCATGGTCACAGCACCTTCCACACCGTTGGCCTTCAGAGCCTCGGTAGCGGCGGCGATGGTAGGATAGTTTGCACCCTCAGAAGCACCGATGGTGTAAACGCCCTTCATACCTGCCTTGATGGTGCGGGTAGTGGCGTTGCCAGTGGTTGCCACGCTGTTGGCATCCACATTCACGCTTGTGGCTTGTGCTGCCACCTTGTTGCCTGCTTGTGCTTCAGCGGCGATGTCGTAGGCAATCCAGAAGTAGTATGTGCCGAAATCGGTGATTTCCACATCGCTTGCGGCGGTGAATACGTTGGCATCGGTAGCCGAAACGCTGTTGAGCGTAGCAATGCAGTTGTCGGTGCTGAATGCGTTGGCAGTGCCAGTGTAGTAGAGGCGTGCGGTGGTGATGTCGGCTACGTTGGTGGTGCCATCAGCCTTAAACGAGATATTGTTGAGTTTGAGTGTGCCACGGTCGCCACCCACGTTCACAGCAATCTTCTGCATTGGAGCGTTGCTTGCGCCACGTGTCACGTCGTCGGTGCGTGGAGCGGAAGCCTCGATGCCATCGACCACGAATGGAGTAAGTTCGTGGAGTGAAACTTGTATTTCAAAGCCATCGTACTTGGTGTAGGTGGATGTAGGACCGTCGAACTTGATGGTCAAAGCACCGTCGGCAGCCTTAGAGATGTAGGTTGGAGGTGCGCCCACATAATTGTATGAGCCTACGAGGTTGTCAGCGTTAACGCCCTCGCCATTGTAGATGTAGAATTTACCGCTACCAGTAGAGAACTTGATAGGTTCAATCTTGATAGCGCAATTTTCCTTGCCGGGTTTGAAGATGGTCACGCCCTTGAACTTCACGGTCACAGGGTTGTCCTTGCCACCATCGTCGTAGAACATGGTTGGGTTCATAACAGTGATAACGGTGGTGTCTGGAGCCATGTTCACGATGTTTTGTGCCTCGCGTGCGCCTTCAGGGTCGCCGTCGGTCACTGCCAAGGTGTTGCCGTCGGCAGTTTTGAGGCTCACGAGTTTCGCGTCGAGCAGGGTGCCCGATGTGGCATCGTTTTTCACGTCGTATCTTACCCAGAAGTAGTTAGCGCCTTCCACCAGTTCGCGTTCGCCGCTCACGGTAGCGGTGGCGGCAGGATTTTCAACAGTGCCAAATGCCACAGCGGTGGCGGCGTCGTTTTCGGTGTTGTAATACACGCTCACCTTGCTCACTGCTTGTTCGCAGCCCTTGAGGTCGAGGTTGATTTCGCTCATGGTCGATTTGGTGAGAGTGCCAGAGGTGGTCACTTCAAAGTCGATGATACCAGCGTCGGCAGAGCCCACAGGCACGATGTCGGTGCTTGTTTGGTTCACTGTCACCTTGTCGATGGTCATGTCGTGATTCTTGAAAGGAGCCACGGTGGCCTCCCAACCGGTGCCGGTGTAGCCGCTGGTCATTGTGTTGGGGTTGAACTTGATGGTGATTGAGCCATCGGCTGCTGTAGAGCGGAGAGTCTTGCCAGGACCCTTGTCGGAGTTCTTGGCGTCGTCGAGTTTCCAGAGCAGGTTTTCGGCAGCAGTGCTGGTGCCGCTGTAAACCTCAAACACGGCTTTCACACCGTAACTGCTTGAACTGTAGTAAATGTCGAATTTGCTGAAATCGAGTTGAGCCACAGTGCCTTCTTCGGCAGGGGTGAAAGTCACGATGTAGTCGGCATTCTCTGCTTCGTATTTTGAAGGGTAGATGGTCGATTTGGTGTCGCTGAACTTCCAAGTGTCGTAGATGATGTGGCTGTGGCTGCCCTTAGTGGCGCGGCACACGTTAGCGATGGTGCGTTGAGCCACATTCTCAGCCACGGTTTTGCTCTCGCCAGCCACGGTAGCGCCAGCGAGGCTCAAAGCGATGGTTTCGCCATTCTTTGCGTCGGGCTTCACTTGTGCCACCACTGCAAAGTAGTTGTGGCCTTCAATCAAGTTTAGGTTGCCGTTCACGGCAATGTTGCCGCTTTCCACTGTGGCTTCGCCAAATGGGGCAGAGGTCTTAAATTCGGTGTTGTCGCCAAGGCTGTAAACGCTCACCTTCTCGATGTTTTTCGCATCGCTTGAAGTGAGGTTGAAGTTGGTTACAGATAGCGGATTGCTTTGGTTGTCGGTCAGCACGTCAACGATAAGCATTTGCACATTCTTGTCGCCCGCAGCTACGGTTTCGGTGCTTGCGGCAGTTGCGCTCACGCTCTTGAATACCATGTTGCCTGGCAGGAATTGCGATACCACAGCTTCCCAACCGTCGGCTGGCACGCCTGTGGTGCTGCTCAGGGTGATGGTCATCGAGCCGTCGTCGGCTGAAGATTTCACCACTTTAGCCTCTTTCAAGAGGGTGGTGATGAGGTTGGTGTCGTCGGCTGTGCGGCCGTTGTAGAACTTGAATACATCGTTATAGCCCACAGATGAGGTGTTGAAGATAGCGAGTTTCGAGAAATCCACTTTAATCTTCTGTCCTGCTGTGGCAGGCACGAAAGTGATGGTGCCGTTGAACTTTTCAGAGATTTTGCCGTCTTTGCCACCATCGTCGTAGAATTTGGCGTCGTCGCTAATGGTGAAAGTGGTGTGGTCGGCAGTCATCAGAATGTCGTTGCTCACAACCACAGGTGCCGAGGTGCTGTTTTCGAGCGTTTGCGCAGCACCGTTCACCTTGATACTGGTCACGCTGATGCCGGGAATGGAGCCCTTTGCATCGGGGAGAATGTCGGCTACAACCGAGAAAATGTTGTGACCGCTCTTCAATGTCACATTAGTGGCCACGAGTTCATCGCCAAGTGCTGGGGCAGTAGCCAAAGCACCATCGGAAGTGATTTTTGTGCCATTGTAGAGGCGCACGTTGCTCACCTGGTTGGTGCCGCTGAGCGCGCTGGTGGCAATTTTCAGTTCATCAACGTTGAACGCGTTCTTACCGCCTTCGGTAAGCACGTCGAGCGTCATGAGCATCTGGTTTTTCGCACCGCGGTACACGGTGGCCTCATTGCTTGCGAGGCTCACGCCCTTCAATTCCATGTCCTTTGAAGGAAGAGCGGTGACGGTGATGTTGAAGCCCGTGTTGGAGCTCGAACTGGTGCTGTGGAAACCAAACGAGATTTTGCCGTCTTCGGCGGTAGAGGTGTAGGTGTCGCCGTCGGTGCCGGTCACATACTTCTTCACCCAGCCGCTTGGCAGGTAACTCGATTGTTTGCCATCAGATGATGCGCCAGAGCCGATTTTCTCAATCGCGCCATCGTACATCAGCAGATAGTTCGGACCGCTGAGGTCCACACTGTTCACTGTGATTTGAATCTTGTCGCCTTCATTCTTTGGTGCGAACACCACGCCGCAGTCGCGATAGGTTGGGATGGTCTTGCCATCTGCCACTGCTTTGAAGGTGATGGTTCCGTCCACCTCGTAGGTCTCAAGACCGTCGTAAGTCTTTAGGTAGAACGCGCCATCGGCAGCACTCCACGCCTTCCTCTTGCCTTCAGCCTGAGCAGTGGGAGCCACAACGCCGCCAAGCAGCATCATGGTCAGAACACAAATCAGTTGAAAATTAAAAAAACGTCTCATAAAAAATTAATATTAAGAAATATATAATCCTAAATTAATGAGACCATCGGGGCATAGCCATTCATGGGGCACCAGCTTCACCGAGGTCGGCGAAAACAGAAGCCACAGCCACATCAGCGAGCGATGGGGCACAACGATAGCATTTTAGCGGAAGTGCTGATAAAAAAGCAATAAATGGTGGAAATAAGCTACACCACATCATCACATTCTATTATGTAATGTTTGCACTACGGTTCAAATGCCACGTGAACCTTGCTCTGTGCCGAATAGGGGCGTTGATGCCTCTCGGCAGCTGTAGGCTTGCAATGTGGGCAGGTCTTCTGACTCGTCCCCATCGTGCTCACGCCTTCCCGGATAATGTGATGTAGCCTTTGTAAGAGAGATACAACCAGTGGCAATGTGTGAGCCGATGCGTCGGATTTAGTGTGGGACTTACAGCAGCGGGTACTGTTCAGGATTCGCACCTGATTCCCTTTTAATTCTGCACCTTGAGGCGCAGAAACCCTATGCAAAAGTTTTCAATACCGCAAAGTTATCACTTTTTTATCAATCTCCCAAAAAATCCCCAAAAATCCACCCACCACCCACGGCTCTTTCAACCAAAGGGACGGTTCTTTCGGTCACTGTGCTTTTCTCGTGCAATTGTTTGTGAGTTTGTGTGATGGCAATAAGTGGTTGTAAATAACAATTCGGTTAACACTGACCAAAACAAACCAAAAGTTACTATGTTTGCAGTGGAAATGTGGTTTGGGGTTGGAGATGGCGTT
>ERZ1026780.1919-NODE-1919-length-12791-cov-3.776225_pt1 | contig 12791 bp, 9 predicted proteins | sample MGYA00380126_ERZ1026780 | MGnify/ENA primary metagenome ERZ1026780 (study PRJEB33269, sample SAMEA4719762) | human gut metagenome | biome: human-associated habitat; feature: organic feature; material: feces | place: Cameroon | collected 2013-10 ... | reverse complement strand
GTATAAGAGACAGACGCTACCTTCTGTAACCTTTTGTGATTTTACACGCCGAAAAGGGCATTCAGCGCCTCGTCCTTCAGGTCTTTGCCGATCACGCAAAGCATGCCCACCGGAGCCGCCGAACCCCGACGAATGTCGGAGGTTCCCGGTACATAGTCAAAATGGAAAAATCCGCCGTCTGCCGCCGCAACCACTCCCTTGGCCCTCAAAACCGTTCCGTACTTCTTTTCGTCCGCTAAGAATTCCAGGCAGGCTTCCAAATGCTCCTTTTCAAACTTTTTCCCGGTCTGCACGCCCCAGCTTCTGAAAACTTCATCCGCATGATGATGGTGGTGATGGTGTCCGCAGCAACCATGGTCCTCGTCTTCGTCGCCGTCGTGATGATGGTGATATTCTTCCTCATCCTCATCCTCGTCGTCATGATGATGGTGATGATGTCCGCAGCAGCAATGGTCCTCGTCTTCGTCCTCATGGTGATGGTGATGCTCGTCCTCTTCCTCTTCCTCCTCGTCATCATGATGGTGATGATGTCCTTCTTCATCCTCCTCGCCGTCATGATGATGGTGGTGGTGATGGCCCTCTTCTTCCGCCATCGCCTTTTCGTGCTCCTCCTTTAAGCGTTGAAGCTCCATTTCAAGGGTATCCTTGTGCTCCATTGCCGAAAGAATGTCCGCACCGGACAATTGATCCCAAGGAGTCAGAATCACGGTCGCTCCGGGATTGTGCTCTTTCACAAGAGCCAGTGCCTCTTCCAGCTTTTTCTCGTTTGCCACATCGGTATGCGAGAAAATGATGCAGGACGCATTTTCCACCTGATTGTTGAAGAATTCACCGAAATTCTTCATATACATCTTTGCCTTGGTAGCATCCACAACCGTTGTGAAGGTGTTCAGCTCTGCACCTACCACACCCGCTTTCTGCACGGCCGTGATCACATCCGAAAGCTTGCCCACTCCGGAAGGCTCGATCAGCACTCTGTCGGGATGATAGGTTTCGATCACCTGATGCAGAGCTTTTGCAAAATCGCCCACCAGAGAACAGCAGATACAACCCGAATTCAGCTCGTTCACGGTGATGCCCGCATCCTGCATAAAGGTTCCGTCCACGCCGATCTCGCCGAACTCATTTTCCACCAGCACCAGTTTTTCTCCGCTATAGGCTTCCTTGATCAGTTTTTTTATGAGCGTGGTCTTTCCTGCGCCCAAAAAGCCAGAAAAAATATCTATTTTGGTCATATAATCCGTCCTTTCCGAATTCCGGAGAGTGATTCTCCGTTCCGCTTTGAAGTATAGCACAAAAGCGGTTTCATTTCAAGAGTTTCTCTCAAATTTGTGTTCTTTACGCAAAAAAGGAGGTGTAAAAAACTCTTGCCGAGTTTTTTACAGCCCCCTTTTCATTATTCGCCGGTTTCGCCGTCCTCTTCAATAGAGATCCGTCCGGCCAGCCACTCCAGCGTCTTCTCGCTGAGCAATTCCTTTTCCAATTCCGCTCTGCCGCCGTACAGCTCCTCCACAACCTCTTCTCGGGTCATCTCCACACCGTTGTAGGCCTTTTGCTGAGCAATCACCCGGTCCAACCGCTCGTTGCACTCCTCTTCGGTCAACTTGTCCAGGTTGTTCTTCCGCGCAATACCCACCAGCATCAGGTCCTGCTTCATACGCTCCTTTGCGGCCGCTTCCATCTGCGATTTATACGCTTCTTCACCCTTGAAGATATATTGAATGAGCATTTCTTCGGTCACACCGGGAAAATAGTTGCTGTAATATTGCAAAAAGGACTTTTTAGCAAACGCCACATACTCTTCAAGCGTCTCTGGTTCATACTCCCTTACGACCGTCTCCTCAAATGCTATTTGACGGGCGAATTCCGCCAGCACGCTTGTCCGGATATATTCCCGCAGCTTCGCATCATCTTCATAGCTGAAAGATCCTTCGCCGTTGATTTCCTCAAATTCCTTTTTCAACAGCGCAAACTGGGCCGGATCCGTCAGATCCCGCCGGAGTGTATGGGTAGCCGAAAGAACCGTCACTTCAAATTCCACCGGAAGTCCGGCAAGGGCCGGATTGTTTTTGTAGGGATCGGGAAATTTCAAGGTCAGGACCTTCTTGGTCCCCTCCTGTACGGACATTCCGATCATGGCGTCTTCAAAGCCATCAATGAAGGAACCGGAGCCGATTTCCAGACCGAAGCCCTTCCGCTCTCCCTCTTTCTTTGCCTTTTCCGCCGCAGAATCGGCATTGTATGTTCCTCCCCCGAACACATATTCCATGCGCAGGTTCCCCGTGAGCTCTTCGCCTTTTTCCGCCTTGCCGTTCTTGCCCTCCACGCTGAAAATCAGAGTGACGCTCTTGCCGGAAAGCTCCTGCGCCAAATCTTCCGGTACACCGGAAAGAATTTCGGGAAGTGTAAATTCTTCGGGCAGAGTCACCTTCAGAACCGCCTCTCCGTCCAAGAATTCCGTGTTTTCAAGGGCCTTGTCCAACCCGGCAAAATCATACTGTCCCACTGTGAAGGAATAGTCTCCATCGTAAGGAATGAGCGTGCCGGCATAGTAAATATACACCGTATCGCCGGTCTCCACGGTACCCTCGGTTTTCTCTCTGATCTCCGGGAAGTTGTCCAACAACTGGGTATAGTTCTCCTCTACCTTTTCGGTCACTTCGCTTCTCTTGACCGACAGCCTGGAAACATCCGGCAACACCAAGTATTCCTCTATGTCGAAATCAAAGAGCTTTTTTTCTTCCCCAACGGTGCTTTCTCCGGAGCTGGCGGGTGCATTCGTGGAGGTTGCTTTCCCGCAGGAGGAAAGCCCCCCCGCCAACAGAACCAACGCCAGAAATCCCGAAATTACCGTTTTTTTCATTCCAAGGTTTTTTTTCATTGTTTTTTCCCTTTCCAAGAGCAAAAGTAAGAGGCGTTCCTCTTTTCGGAAGACAGAGCCCGATACTGACGATCTGATACGGTATGAACGCGCTTCATTGTATCATGCTCTCACGGAAAAGTCAAGAAAATTCATTATTTTCCAAAAAAAATCGGAAATTATACGCCGGAACCCCCGATTTGCTCTTGACAGAAGGACTATTTTTGTTTACAATAGATATGAGATGGTAAAGGAAGCCCTTGTTCGGAGCAAAAATCGACATTTCCGACGAATCGGTTACCGCATCTTTCCGGAGTTCCTTTGCCCGAAGAACCCGGAACAGATTTAGAAAAATATCTTTCTATATATACGCATACGATCGCTGATATATAAACTGAATTATGATTTTTTTCCGGTGTCTGCGGCTTGTTTGAAGAACGCTTTTTGCGTCGGCACGCCCTTCTTTACCCTGTCGAACTTTAAAAACTGAATAAAAAGGAGGTGCAAATTTTGCCTACTTATGTTGGAGTCATCATTGGCGTGGTCTGCGCTTTGGTCTTTGGATTCCTCGGTGTTCTGATGGGCATCCAGTACCGGAAGAAATTCGCAGAAGCGGAGATCGGAAGTGCGGAACAGGAAGCCAAGCGAATCATTGAAGAAGGAAGCAAGGTTGCCGAACAAAAGAAAAAAGAGGCGCTGATTGAAGCCAAAGAAGAGATCCTGAAAAGCAAAAACGAGTTGGACAAAGAGATCAAGGATCGCCGGAATGAAGTTTCCCGACTGGAGCGCCGGTGTGTATCCAGAGAAGAATCTTTGGACCGGAAGCTGGATCAGCTTGAAAAGAAGGATGAGAGCTTAAACCAGAAAATCAAGGAATACGAGGATAAGACCGCTGAAGTTGAGCAAATTAAAGTACAGCAAACCGAAAAACTGGAGGAACTCTCCGGACTGACTGCCGAAAGCGCCAAGGAGTTGCTGATCGCTCAGGTCGAGGAGCAAGCACGCTTTGAAGCTGCACAAAAGCTGATTGAAATCGAAACGCAGCTCAAGGAAGACGCAGAAGAAAAGGCACGCAACATTATCGCTCTTGCCATTTCCAGAATCGCTTCCGATCAGGTCGCCGAATCTACCGTTTCGGTGGTGGCCCTTCCCAACGATGACATGAAAGGCCGGATCATCGGCAGAGAAGGCAGAAATATCCGTGCCGTGGAAACGGCGACGGGCGTGGATCTGATTATTGACGACACCCCGGAGGCGATCACCATTTCGAGCTTCGATCCGATCAGGAGAGAGGTTGCCCGATTGACCCTTGAAAAGTTGGTTTCCGACGGCAGAATTCATCCGACCCGTATTGAAGAAACGGTGGAAAAAGCCAAGAGAGAAGTGGAATCCCGCATCAAACAGGCCGGCGAGAAAGCCGTTTTTGAAACCGGCATTCATGGGTTGAACAACGAACTTGTCAAAATTCTGGGACGCTTGATGTACCGTACCAGTTACGGCCAGAATGTTCTGAATCATTCGGTGGAGGTTTCTTACATTGCCGGAATCATTGCCGATGAGCTGGGTGTTGACGGTACCCTTGCAAGAAGAGCCGGACTGCTCCACGACATCGGAAAAGCGATGACGCAGGAAGTGGAAGGCTCCCATGTGCAGATCGGCGTGGAAATTGCCAAAAAGTACAAGGAAAACAAGGATGTCATCCATGCCATTGAGGCGCACCATGGCGATGTGGAGCCTCGCACGGTCACAGCCATGATTGTACAGGCGGCAGACGCCATCTCCGCCGCTCGTCCGGGCGCCCGCAGAGAGGATATTGAAAACTTCATCAAACGCCTGCAAAAGCTGGAGGAGATCTGCTCCGGATTCCACGGAGTGGACAAGGCTTACGCCATCCAGGCAGGGCGAGAGGTCCGCGTGATGGTCAAGCCCGAAGAGGTGAATGACCAGTCCATGGTTCTTTTGGCAAGGGATATGGCCAAAAAGATCGAAGGCGAGTTAAAGTATCCCGGACAGATCAAGGTCAACATTATCAGAGAGAGCCGAGCTACCGATTTCGCAAAATAAAATGTACTGCAACGCAGTTTGACATATATATACTATAAAGCCAGAATGAAAATAAGGACTGCGGCAGATATTGCTACAGGTAAATCATAGATATATATTGAAATGTGCGTTCAAGGGGTGTCCTTAAACGAAGGTCTTCGTTTTTCGGCACCCCTTTGATTTTCAGAGCAGAAAGGAAAACAGAAATGAAAATTCTTTGCTTGGGCGATGTAGTCGGAAGAGGTGCCGTTCTGTGCCTGCAGGAAAATCTCCGGAAAATCTGCAGAGAAACCGGAGCGGAGATCACGGTGATCAATGGTGAAAACGCCTCAATGGGCAGCGGAAACGGCATTTCCAAGGAGGACGCCGAGCTGCTTTTTGAAGCCGGGGCTGATGTCATCACCGGAGGCAATCATTCCTTTCGCCAGCGCAGTGTTTACGGGATGTTGGACGAAGCGCCCACCCTTCTGCGCCCCTGCAATTATCCGGGACAGAATCCCGGAAAAGGCTCCTGCATCCTGTCCTACAACGGAAAAAACATTCTGGTTCTGAATGTGATGGGCAGAATCGGCATGGAAAATCTGCCCTTGGCCTGCCCCTTTGAGTCCTGCCGGAAAATTCTCCTTGCAGAAAAGGGAAACTACGATCTGGCTGTTCTGGACATTCACGCCGAGGCCACCAGCGAAAAAATCGCCTTGGCTTACGACCTTTGTGACAAAGTAAATATCATTTTCGGCACCCACACCCATGTGCCCACCGCCGACGAACAGATCCTACAGGGAAGATGCGGCTATATCACCGATCTGGGAATGTGCGGCCCCCGCTCCTCCAATCTGGGCGTGAAAACCGAGATCATCATCGAAAAGCTCAAAACCGGAATGCCCAGCAAATTTGAACTTTCAGAGAATCCGGTGACTTTAGAGGGGGCGTTGTTCACCCTGTCCGATGACCATTTCCGCTGTACGGCCGTGGAACGGGTTCGCTTTGACTTCTGAAAAATCCGACCTGACTTTCTTGGTTGTCTTTTCCTCTCCCGAAAGTCGCCAAAACGACCAAAAATTCCGGCGTTTTTTCATATAAAACGATGAAATTCGGAGATTTTTTTTGAATTTAAAAGAAAATATTTGAAAAATGAAGAAACCGTGCTATAATGGGTAACGGAAGATCGGCTGGAACGGCAGGTGCCGGAAAACGGTCGGAAAACAATAACTACACGCTGTGAGGGGATCAAAATGAGTGACGCAATGTTCGGAGAGTTAAGCTTAATTGCCATGAAGGGCTGTGAGAGCTTTATTGAAAAGGTTGACTCCTATCTGAAGGAGTGGAGCGGTGTGGACCATAGTTTCGTGGTCAACGCTGCCTGCCCCCGGTTCGGGAGCGGAGAAGGAAAGGGAATCATTTATGAGTCGTTGCGGGGACACGATGTGTTCATCCTCTGCGATGTGTTCAATTACGGTGTGACCTATAAAATGTACGGTCAGACGGTGCCCATGTCTCCCGACGAGCACTTTGCGGACCTGAAGCGGATCATCGGCGCCATCGCCGGAAAGGCAAAACGAATCACCGTTGTGATGCCCATGCTGTACGAAGGCAGACAGCACAAACGGAGCGCCAGAGAATCCTTGGACTGCGCCATGATGCTGCAGGAACTGGTCAACATCGGTGTTTCCAATCTGATTACCTTTGATGCCCATGACGCCAGAGTTCAGAACGCTATTCCTCTGCATGGCTTTGACAATGTTCAGCCGACCTATCAGATGATCAAAGCGCTGATCCGGAATATTCCGGACCTGACCCTGAATGCCGACCATGTGACTATTGTTTCTCCTGACGAGGGCGGAATGTCTCGGTGTATGTATTTCTCCTCGGTTCTGAAATTGGATCTGGGTATGTTCTATAAACGCCGGAACTATGCCGTGATCGTGGACGGACGCAATCCCATTGAAGCCCACGAATACCTGGGCAAGCCCGTGGAAGGAAAGGATGTCATTATCGTTGACGATATGATTTCTTCCGGCGACTCCATCATTGATATTGCCGAGAAGCTGAAGATCAGGGGTGCCAAGAGGATTTTTGCCTTCGCCTCCTTCGGCCTGTTCTGCAATGGATTGAAAAAATTCGATGAAGCCTATTCCGCAGGAATCCTGAACAAGGTTTTCACCACCAACCTGATCTACCGTCCCCAGGAGCTTTTGGACCGTCCCTGGTACTGCGAAGTCAATATGTGCAAGTATGTTGCACTCCTTGTGGACAGTCTGCATAAAGACGAAACCATCAGCAAACTGTTGGATCCCGTGCAGAAAATTCATGCATTTGTGGATAAAGCAGTTGCTGATGGCATTCTGAAAATCTGAATCAAGAAAAGCGGCTACGGTCCAACGAAATTCTTCGTTTTGCTGTAGCCTTTTTCAAAAGCTCCCTGATTCCGGTCGGAATTTTCCCTGCCCCACAAAAACAAGCGTCCCCAAACCGTTTCCGACCGCCTGCTTCGATAAGAATACCGCATTGCCCGATGTGCGGGATATTCAAGGAACCACGAGAAATCCGGGGATTTCGGGCTGTCTGCTTTTTTCAATCTCATCCGAATCTGCGGAAATTTCTTCCCTTCCGTCCAAAAGAAATCAGGTGCAAAAAATGCGCTCTTCGCTTATAATGTAAAGGAAATGAAACAAGCAAAGGAGCGTACATAGACCAATGGAAATCCTGCAAATCGCAAAGGGACGGCTGAAAATCAGCCTGAGCAAAGAAGAACTTACGGAATACGGAACGAATTTGGAGTGTCTGGAGGCCGGAAATGCCTCTGCCAAACAAGCTCTGGAGGTGATTTTCGCACTTGTGGAGGCCAAAACCGGGCTGCAACTGACCGGCGCACGGACGCTGATCCGCCTTTTTCCTTCCAAGGACGGGGGGTGCGAAATCTTTGTTCTGAACAGAGAAAGAAATCCTTCTGAATCCATTCCAAAGCATTCTTCAACCTGCGAAGAGCATTCCCTTCTGCCGGGCGACAGCAGTAGGGCCGGCTTCTACCTCTGCACGGTGAAGAGTCAGAGGGAACTGCTTTTTCTTGCGAAAAGCCTGTATTCCTTGGGCGTGGTACCGGAGATCTTCTGTGATGCTCCGGAATCCGCTTTTCAAAATACCGATTCCTCGCTCCCCTCTCCTTCCGTCTTTTATGTAGTGGCGCACGGCATCGGAGCCGCCGCCACACTCTTGGAAGAGTTTGGCCAAAAAGTGTTTTTTGACCCGACCCCTTTTCTCTCTGAGCACCGGAAAAAGCTCTCTTCAACGGAATTTCCTCTTGACAAAGCTGCGTTTTGACTTCCTGAAACCAGGATCCACCCTTTCAAAGCCCTGCCCTGGATTCTGTTTCCGGAACAAAGGAATAGCATAAAAAGCGTTTTTCTCTTAGCCCCCTTCGTTTGATCCTCTGTCCACAAGCTGATTTTGGGAATGCCCTTTTTTTGATTCCCACTGCCCCTTGCACTTGCCATATAAATCCAAACGCCGAAAGGAGAAGCCCGAAATGAACTTTAAACAGTTGGAGGAAGCCTGTGAAAACTGTCAAAAATGTCCGCTGGGACAGCTCCGGAACAAGGTCGTTCTGGAACGGGGAAACCGCCAAGCAAAGCTGATGTTTGTTGGGGAAGCTCCCGGCGGACGGGAGGATGAAACCGGGATTCCCTTTGTCGGCCCTGCCGGACAGCTTTTTGATCGCTATCTTGCTGCAGTCGGAATTGATCGGGAGGAGGTTTATGTTTGCAATATTCTCAAATGCCGTCCTCCCCAAAACCGGGACCCCTTGCCTGCAGAGCAGGAGGCCTGTATGGAATATTTGCGCACACAAGTGCGGTTGGTCAAGCCGGAAATCATTGTCTGTCTTGGACGAATCGCCGCTATGCGCCTGATCGACCCCGATTTCAAAATTACAAGAGACCACGGTAAATTCTACAACAAAGGCTCTTTCCGCATGTGTGCCCTTTACCATCCTTCGGCTCTTCTCAGAGACCCCTCCAAAAAGGAAGATACGCTCCGGGATATGCTGGCAGTCGCCGCAGAATACCGAAAATTTGTCTGAATTTGCCTTTCCGAATGTTCTTTCCCCTATCCGATTCTCCGGTCTTCTCCCCTTTTCGGTTCTCTCTTTCTTTGCAATCAGAAAAAATGTTCCTTCTGTTTTTTCCTTGTTTTTCTGCTTTCTTCCTTCGGTATTTCCTCCGTTTCAGCGCTATCCAACGCCAGATCCCGTATTTCAAAAACCGCAGATTCTTGGAAATAGAATTCAAAAAAGATGCCGCAAATCGTTTCCGATTTGCGGCATCTCCGGCTTTTTAAGCCGAATTGAACCGAAATTACTGAATATCGTAAGCCTCTTCGATCTTAACAAGCAGATTAGTCATCGCCAGATTCAGCTTGTTCTGGGTCAGCTTCGCATACTTCGCAATACCCTTTGCAGGATTGTAGTTTGTACGCAGTTCCCAAGAAACATTATTCAGAGAACGGGACCATACCAGACCGAAGTCACTGTAGATACCTTCACGAACCATGTCGATCATAGCGGCGTTCTTGTCGTCACGAGTGTAACGAATCTTCAGAGCCTCATAGTATTTGGGCGTGATCCACAGCTTGGAGTAGTAACCCATCAACTCCAGAGTAGCGGTGATGGCAGGAAGTCTCTCCTCACCAGAGAACTTGCAGATAGCATACTGAGAAACAGAGTCACCCAGCTGAGTTGCATAGCCCTTGGAAGCAGAATTCGGGTTGTACTGGTCGCGGCTGAGCATAGGCAGCGGCATTACCCAGAAATCCGTCATATCCTGCAGATAGTACTCTGCTTTGTCCAGAGTGTTCACGGTAACCAGCACATTGCCCTGTGCGAACACATCCATAATATAGAGGCTCTCACCTGCTTCATCCACAATCTCCTCGTAGGTCGCAACAGCCGTGGTGTTGGGATCGGTCATGAACCGTTGCAAACGGGTGTAAATATCAATGTTCGTTTCGCTGTCAAATGCCATCACGGGCATACCGTCGGCACTGGTCGTTGTATAACGAAGACCGAAGCCTGCCACCAGGCAGTCCATGGTTGCGCAGTTGGACTTGTCACCGTAGATAATGAAGCTGCAACGATCCTTATAGTCGTTCTTGCCGTTATCGTTGGTATCCGCATAAACCGTGGCGCCCAACTCTTCAATCAAATCGAGCGTCCAGTAGCCGTTGTTGACAATATCGTAAATATCGCTGTAACCGCCGGAGTTCTGCATATTCTTGATTTGGTCTGCATACTGATTCCACAGCTTGCTGTTAACAAAGGACACAAACAGGGTACCGATCGTTGCCTGGCACAGGTCGCCGGTCACAAAGAACGCAGTGTTGTTGTACTTCAGGGTGTTGTACAACGCCTGACTCCAGTAAGGAGCTTTCACATTCAGATAGCTGGTCACGCCTTCAGGCATATTCTCCAGGTTGTAGAAGGAACCAACCGTGTCGCCCAGAGCCAAGCCCAGATCGAAATACTGATACAAAGACAGAACATCGTACACATCATCCTGAGCGGTCAGAATGTTTCCCAAGTCGCTGACGGCGCCCTGCATGGTTCCGACCTTGGCGACCTCGATCTTCACCTCCAGCTCTGTCTCAACGGTCTGGTTTCTCGTCACAACCAGCTGGTTCACAGCGTAGTCAGGATCGGGAACTTCACCGTCTGCATCCGCTACCAATGCAATAGAACGGATGTTGGACATAGAAGCGTTTCCGGCACCGCCGTTAATATAGAAACGGATTTTTTCCCCGCCAAAGGTTTCGGGAATGACCGGTTTCACCAGCTCGCCGGAAGGGGTTGCGGTGTCGGTATTCGTATTCGTGGCTGTGCCCGTCTCGGTATTGCCTGTCTCTGTGCCGGTGGTGGGAGCGGTCGTGGGATTTTCCTTCTTAGTGGTGGACGAACCACAAGCCACACAAGCAAACAAAGTCAGAACTACCAACAAACACGATAAAATTCTGCAGAATGTTTTCATGAATGAACCTCCATAATATATTTTTACTGCGTCTCCATTATACCCCATTTTCAGGAAATTGTCAATATTGCATTTTCACCTTTTTCGGGTGTTTTTATGTGCAATACACACAAAAATAAACAGCGTCTTTTGTGATAAACAGAAAATCCGAGAAAAAGGGGGGGATTCTTGGAATCCGCCCCTCTTTCCGTCAGCTTTCGCCAATCCTGCGGAAAGGCCTTTATACGCCAGCCAACCAGTCTAAAAGTGCAGCAACATCCGTGATATTCGTGGTGCCGTCACCGTTCAGATCGGTGTCCGCTCCGTTTGCCGTTCCCGCACCGGCCAGGCAGTCCAGCAATACCGCAACATCCGTGATGTTCACAACGCTGTCGCCGTTCAGGTCATAAGGGTTCGTCGCCTTCAGAACGATGGGCGTACACACTGCCGGCACATCTGTAATATCAACGGTATGCTTCTGAGCGTCCAGAGTATACGCCGGCTGACCGTTGTAGTAGGTCACCGACAGATCGTACGAAGTGCCCGTGTCCGCATTGGGATCCAACACATTGAAATACAGGCTCGCCATATCCGCATCACCCGTTACAGGGGAAGCGACCTCTGTGCAGGCAAAAATTCGTACCGTGCCCGGCTCATGGCAGACAATTCTGCCGTAGGGAAACCGTTCGTTCAGTGTGCCGCTCTCAAACGAGAGCTTTTCGGCATCATAGTTCACCTCAATGGAAAATCCGTAAATCGCTTCCGCCTTGCACATTTTTATGTCTGCCGCCGCCAACTCATGAACGCCGGTCTCTCTGCCTGCAATCTCAAAGTGGAAGATCGTGGAAATATCCGCCTCTCCCGTCACCGTACCGGTTTCCAAGGAAAGGGCATAGTCCACCGGAGTATCGGTTTCATCCAGATAGTAGAAGCAGTCGCCCAAAGAGGCGTTAACCGTCGGTACCACCGAATGACTGCCTCTCTTCAGAACCTGAAAGATCAGTTGCGCAACCGTTGTGCCGTCCTGCACCGTTCCGTCGATCGCCGACCAGTAGAATTCCACAAGCGAATCCTCTTCTTTCACGGCCTGATAGCCTCCGGACAGCTTTACGGATGCATCCACGAGACTGAGAGCCGTACTGTCATAACTCACACGGAACTGCATTCCGTGCAATCCATTGCTGTTTCCCGACACCGTCACCGGGACGACCACCTGCTCCCCGACCACTGCTGAAGCGTTTCCCGCCTGCACGGTCAAAGACTCCTGCGCAGTAACACAGAATGAAAAAACAGAGAACCAAGCCGTAACAACCAGTGAGATCGCCAGGAATACAGAAAGCACACGCCTATTGCTTTTCATAAATACCTCCTGCCTTTTCGGCACATGAAATTCTTCCTATGGGACTATACAGGGTGAGTATAGCACATTCTTTCGGCTTTTTCAATCGAAATTCCAAAACAGTTCAATGTTTGTTCTTATTTCACAAATTCAGGCCTTTAATTTTTAACAAATTAACGAAAGTCTCCGCCACATACAGTTCCTCCGCTTTTCCCTGTTGCAGAAACCCCTTTGTTACCATCTCCTTTAAAAACTCCAGAAGACGATTGTAGTATCCAAGCAGATTCATCAAAACCGCCGGTTTTCGGTGACAGCGCAGGGTATACAGCGTGAAGCTCTCAAAGAATTCGTCCATGGTGCCCACCCCTCCGGGCATGACCAGAAACAGATCGGAATGCTCCTCCATATACTGCTTCCGTTCCCGCATGGTGTGCGTATAGACAAACTCGGTGCACTGCTCAAAGAGCACGCCGTCCACATGAAAGAACTCCGGCGCCACGCCGACAATCTTCCCGCCTTCCGCCCGGAAGCCTCTGGCCGCCGCTCCCATCATGCC
>ERZ1026780.1918-NODE-1918-length-12792-cov-7.225720_pt1 | contig 12792 bp, 13 predicted proteins | sample MGYA00380126_ERZ1026780 | MGnify/ENA primary metagenome ERZ1026780 (study PRJEB33269, sample SAMEA4719762) | human gut metagenome | biome: human-associated habitat; feature: organic feature; material: feces | place: Cameroon | collected 2013-10 ... | reverse complement strand
CAGGGGGCTTTTTCCTTTGCCTGGTCGAACAGATTGCGCACCTTGGAAGCGCCCATGCCAACGAACATTTCTACAAATTCCGAGCCGGAAATGGAGAAGAAGGGCACATTTGCTTCGCCCGCAACTGCCTTGGCCAGCATGGTCTTACCGGTTCCGGGAGGGCCCACCAGCAGGATCCCTTTGGGCATGGAAGCACCGATGGCCTTATATTTACTGGGGTCATGCAGGTAATTGACGATTTCTTGAAGATTGTCCTTGGCTTCGTCCTCACCTGCCACATCGGCAAAGCGGATGCCGCCATCGGTGGAGGGGACATAGACCTTGGCATTGCTGTTGCCCAGACCGAACATCATGGAATTGGGGCCGCCGCCCATCTTTTCGCTCATCTTTTTATAGAGCAGCTGGCCAATGACGACAAAGATGACGACCGGCAGGATCCAGGTGAGGAAAAAGGTCATCAGCGGGGAGGCTTCCTCCACGATCTCGGTGGCGAACTGGGCGCCGGAGGCATACAGCCGTTCGGTAAGGTTCGGGTCGTCCATCACGCCGGTCTTGTAGACATTCTGGCCGTCTTTATCTGTGAAAAGGATCTGGTTGCTTTCGATCTCCACCTTGCCGATCTCACCCTTTTCGGTCATGGACATAAAGGTGCCGTAATCCACTTCCTTGATCTGCTGCCGGGCAATAAGCGGCAGGATAAAGGAATTGAACACCATAAGAACCAGCAGGACGATGCAATAGTAGTAAATAAGCGGTTTCTTTGGGGATTTGACTTCTTTCATGGGCAGTTCCTCCGTTTGGATAGCTTGGGTGTCTATCTAAACAAACACCTATTCCATTATATTTTAGTGCGGGAGAGGGGGGAAAGTCAATGCACATATGGGGGAATTTGTGGCAGAGATGGGCGGGCGGCGGAGAAAATGAGAGGAGGTCAAGGCAGGCCGCAGGCAGGCTGATGTATGCCTGTCAAGGGCAACGCGGACAGCCGCGTTTGCCGGGAATATGCGGATGAATCGCTGTGGGAGATAGCCCTAACGGCTGCCACCGTGGAAAACTGGGAGGAGTACGATGCAGTATTCATCGGTCATCCCATCAGGTGGGGATCGCCGCATGGCCGGTAGATGGGTTTGTAACCGGCGATGATTTTACCGCAAGACAGACATTCCATACTGCACCTCGGCGTCCTCTCCACTGGGACAAGGCGGAGAGCTGCTGGCCAAGCTGGCCGGTACCGGCGATTGGCAGGAGGGAAATCGCTTTGGCAGCAGTACTGCGCAAAGTGAAGTTGCCGCATGGGCTGAGGGATTGGGAATCTCCGGCTGAAGATAGGTAGAAAAAAGGGAACCTGCGGGTCCCCTTTTTGGTGCGCAAAGTGGGCCCTGCCGGGTTGCGGCAGGGCCCATGCCTATGGTGCGGCTTTTACGGTTGAACAAGAGCTTAGATGCCAAGGGGCTTTAGGATCCAGGAGTAGATGAGGCTGAACGCGATGCAGTCAACATCGGTCATGGTGTAGGCGGCCAGGGAGGGCAGGCCCTCGATGACGATCTGTCCAAGGTAGGGGGCGATGATGGCGGGCATCAGGGAGATGAACAGACCGTGGACGACGCTGGCGATAATGGTGCCGCGACGGCCGCCCATTGCATTGGCAAAGATGGCTGCGGTACCACCGGCGAAGAAATTGGACATGATGCCGGGGATGACCATGGGCAGACCGAAAAGGGGCCACAGGAACATGCCGATGACGGTGCCAATGGTGGTGAAGATGAAGCCGTAAACGATGGCATTGGGCGCGAAGGTGAACAGAACCGGACAGTCGAGTGCGGGACGGGCACCGGGGACGATCTTCTGCGCAATGCCATTGAAGGCGGGAACCAGTTCGGCGATGAGCAGACGAACACCGGTGAGCAGAATGAACAGGCCAACGCAGAAGGTGATACCCTGGAGAATAGCGAAGACGATGTAGTTCTTTCCGCCGGCGGCTTCCGCTACTACCTCGGGACCGGCCAGGATGGCGAGCAGAACATAGAGGGGAACCATGACGGAGGCAACTGCAAGGTAGGTATCCTGTAGGAAGGACAGCTTGGGGCTGAACTTGGTATCCTCGGTGGATTTGGAAACATCGCCGGTCAGCTTGGCAACACCGGCACTGAGAACATAACCCAAAGTACAGAAGTGACCAAGAGCGATATCATCGCTGCCGGTGATCTTGCGAACGAAGGGCTGTGCCATGGCGGGGAATACGACGCAGCAGATACCACCCAGGATGGCGCCGATGCCGATGGCGAGACCGTGGCCGAAGCCGCAAAGACCCACACCAAAGAGGATGCTGGCCATAGCGATGTAAATGGGCGCTTCACCATTGAGGAAGACATATTTGAGCTTGGTGAAGCGGGCTAGAATCAGGTTTACCACAAAGATGCCGGCATAAACCAGGGCAATATCGCGGCCGACGACTTCATTCTGCATGGCGACGGCCAGAACAGCTTCGATGGACGCGACAGCGCCATCAATGCCGAGGCCGGCAGCAAACCATACGCTGAAGGGTTCCAGAGCGCCGACGATTACATTGGCGCCCGCAGACAGAACCATAAAGCCCATCATGGTCTTGAATGTTCCGCTCAGGCAATCGGCAAAGGGCTTCTTTTGAAGAATGAGACCGAGCAGGGCAACGAGGCCCAGGATAACGGCAGCATTGATAAGAATGTTGTCAATGATAAAATTAAGAATTGCCATAATAACCTCCCTATTTTATCCTCAGTTTTGAATGGAAAGCCGCATTTGAGGCATTTTATATCCAGCCGTTTTCTTCCAGGATCGGCTGTAATTTTGTTTTGATCTCCTGTCTGTTGATCAGGCTGTTCAGATAAATCTTGTTGGGGAAAGAATTGAATTTATCGAAGTGCGGTTTGAAATTGACACCGGCGATGAGAATATCAGCGGTCTTGGAAGCAGCGGAAAGCATATCGCTGTGATCGACCTTGGCCTGTACGCCCAGCTCCTTAAGAACAGCTTCTACAGCCATTTGGCAAACCAGGCTGCTGCCGCAGCCATTGCCGCACACCATCAAAATACTAAGCATCTTTGGAATCACCTTCTTTTTGTTATATTTTGGAATCATCTATTGGGACCTGACCGCGTTCTCTAACAAATTATTGCAGAAATACAGTAGAATGTTAATCGTTTTTGCAATAAATTACAAAGAGAATCCCTTTGGCTTATAAACACATTAACATTTCATCCATACAATGTCAACAGTTTTAGTCACAAAGCATAAAAAACCGCAGATTGACCAAATAAATGCATCTATTTTTGCATAATACGACAAAGAAAAGGGCGTTGATAATTATTTCGTTGCAAAGTATTGCAATAGTTTGCAACATGCCCTATAATGGAGACAGTTACTGCGGAAATGGAGGGAAGAAAGTGCTATTAAAAGAAATTGTGGAAGGGAAGCGTTATGCGTTCTATAAAGAGGCTGCCGACTGGAAGGATGCCATAAAAAAGAGCTGCGCCCCCCTGGTGGCAACAAACTGTGCCACAGAAGAATATGCGCAGCGCATTATAGAATGTGTGGAGGAGCTGGGCCCCTATATCGTGATCGTGCCGGGACTGGCGATTCCGCATTCCACCAAAGGCTCCCCCGGCGTGCAGAAAACATCGATTGCATTTGCAAAGTTTGAAACACCGGTGCGTTTTGATGAAAACGACCCGGATAAAGATGCCACTCTGTTTTTTACCCTGGCGGCGGTGGATGAGGAAGAGCACCTGAAGAATATGCGGCAGCTGTTTCTAATTCTTTCCGATGAGGAACTGCTGGAAAAGCTGGCACAGGTGAACACCGCAGAAGAGCTTTTGGAACTGGATCAGTTACTTTCCTAATCGAGGACCTTCACCAGTTCTAACGGCGTTTTTATTGTGGCTAGGGGTTCTTTGGCACTACCAAACCCGTAGGCCGCATGGATGAAGGGACATCCGGCCAGCTTGGCGCTGGCTTCGTCCATTTCGGTATCGCCGATATAGACGGGGGCGGCCAACTGATGTCGAGTGATGACATCCCGGATGTTTTCGGCCTTCGGTTTTTTGCTGCGTCCCTCGCATTCGTAGTCGGTAAAGTACTGCTGAAACCCAGTAAACCGGAAGAAGCTTTCGATATAACCATCTTGGCAATTGCTGACCAGGAACAACGGGTGCCGGCGGGAAAGCGCTTGGAGCATTTCTTCCACACCGGGATAAACGATACCGCCGTGGGTGGACAGATAATCGCATTCTTCCTTTCCGCAGACCTCAAAGATATAGGCAGGATCTTTCCCGATGTTGGTAAACAGGGCGCGCGCGATCTCGGAGGCAGTCATCCCCATGATGTTTTGGATCTCGGAAAGGGAGGGCGCTTCTTTAATACCAAACCGCTGGGTGAGTGTTAGACGCCAGCTTTCGGCAACACTGCGGCAGGAATCCCACAGAGTTCCATCCAGGTCGAATATGATCCCATCGAATTTCATAATAAAGCCCTCTTTTCATCGCAAAATGTTTCCAATTCTTTTGCTGTTTTACAATCTACCACAGGATATCCTCATTTTTCAAGAGGTGGAATAAAAAAATTCGGGAGGAGTTTTTCAATGATCGACACAAGCAACTCTATTTTTTGGAAGGAGATTTTTGAACAACCAGAGGCGGTAGCGAACTGTCTGGCGGCTAACCGTGAGGTGTGTAAACAGATCGCGGCCGAGGTAAAGGAAAGAAATATCAAGACCGTTGTGCTGGTTGGCCGCGGCTCCAGCGACCATGCAAACCTGGTGGGACGGTATCTGTTTGAGGCAAAGTGCGGGATGGTAACCAGCATCAGTGCCCCCAGTGTGGTTACAGCGTACAAATCTGCACCGGATTATTCCAATGTACTGATGATTGCGGTTTCTCAGTCCGGTGGTGCCCAGGATATCTATGAGGTGATGAAGGCCTGCGATGAACAGGGCGGTATTTGTGTCAGCGTGACCAATGTGGAAGGTTCCCTGATGACGCAGGCGGGTAAATATAAGATCAATAACCACTGCGGGCCCGAAAACAGCGTAACGGCCGGCAAATCCTACATGACACAGGTCATGGTGCTGACGATGATTGCCGCCTATATTTCGGAAGATCCGGAGCTGCTGCACACCCTGGACATAGCGCCCGAGATCATTTCCGAATCACTGGCAGTGCTGGAAAGCCAGGTGCGGGAGGTGGTGCGGTTCTACCGGGAAACCGAGCATATGATGCTCCTCGGCCGTGGGCTGATGGATGCTCTGGCTAATGAAACGGAGTTGAAAATTCAGGAGACTAGCTACCTGGATGCTCGCTGCTATGGCTCGGCGGATTACCGCCATGGCCCGATTGCGACAGCCCAGCGGTTTGTACCCTATCTGTTCTTCCTGGCGGATGAAAAAACCGACTACTGCGCGGAGGCACTGCTGCACCGCCTAAAGGAGGAGAGCAATATCTGGTGTACCGTTGTGACGAATAAGGAGAAGTACCTATCGCTGGGCGATACAAGTGTGCTGCTTCCTGTGAAATATGATGGCATTCGGGCGGTGTTTTCCGGCGCTGTATTCTCACAGATGTTTGCCTGTTTGTGCAGCCTCTCCCGGGAATACGACCCGGACCACCCAAAGGGTGTAAGCAAGAAAACCGTAACAGTCTAAAAAAGATGAAAATATCGATGCAGAAAGGACGGAAGTTGAATGGATAGCAATGCCCTTTCCATGCTGAAATACATCATGGAAACACCGGCGCAGGTCCGCAGCAATATCAAAAATGCCGAGTCCCTTACGGCCAAGATGGTATCGCTTTTTGCGGCCCGGCCCTACAAGAGCGTCTGGTTGGTGGCCTGTGGCTCCAGCTGTAATGCGGCCCATTGCGCACGGTATTATATGCGGGAATACCTCGGAGTTGAGGTAAAGGTCATTACACCGTTTACCTTTAACCACTATGAACATGACATGGACAAGGATGATTTTGTGGTCTGCATTTCCCAAAGCGGGTGCAGCACCAATACCATCGAATCTCTGCGCCTGTGTAAAAAGTTTGGGGTCCCCGCGATTGGCCTGACAGGGAATGTTCATTCCGATTTTGAGCGGGAGGCCGATGATGTGGTGGACTATGGCCTGGGAGAAGAAAGGCTGGACTTTGTATCCAAGGGTGTAGTTACGCTGACGGTATTCTTGATGCTGTTTGCGCTGTATGCAGCGCGTGCCCGGGGCAGGATAAACGATGAGCAGGTGGAAGCAGAAAAGGCACAGATGCTGCTGAGCATAGATAATTATGAAGAGCAGATCAGGAACTTCCCGGCATACTTCGAGGCCAACAAGCAGAAGCTGCTCTCGATGGAACGGGTGTATGTGATTGGTGCGGGCGCGAACTACGGCACGGCCCTGGAAGGCGCGGTGAAGATAGGCGAGACGGTACATATTGTAGCCGTTGGCTATGAGGTGGACGAGGCCATCCATGGACCGCAGATCCAGCTGACCCCCAATTACAATTTCATTTTTATTGATCCGGGCGATGAAACCGCCCCGCGGATCCAGCAATCCTATAAGGCGGCACGGGCCATGACGGATCGAGTGTTTATCCTAAGCAATAACCCCGAGATAACCGGGAAAGAAGTGATGCGTGTGACACATGCCATCAAGGAAAAGCTGACCCCGCTGTATACGCTGGCTTTCATCCAGTTGATCTCGTACTATGTGGCGGAAACCAATTCCACCTGGAAACAGCACCCGCTGATGAAGGACTATAAGGAGATTCTTTCGGGGAAATCGGCCACATACCAGGCTTATGACTGCACCTGATGCGGTCTTAATATCGAAAACTCATTTTTAGGAGGTATATTATGGACGCAAAAGAGCTGAGAAAATTGAAAAAGTTTTCCGCCCAGCTGCGCATTGACCAGCTGGAAATGTTCAAGCAGCGCGGGATGGGGCATATCGGCGGCTGCCTTTCCGTGACGGAGCTCATCAGTGTACTGTACGGAAAACAGATGAAGGTTGACCCCAAGAATCCCAACTGGGAGGGGCGTGACTACCTGGTAATGAGCAAGGGCCATGCCGCGCCGGCGGTGGAGGCCGCCTTGGCGGAGCTGGGATTCTTTGATAAAAAGCTGCTGCTGACAATGGATGATATCGGCACCAGAGTTCCGAGCCATGTGGACCGCCTGCTGACCCCCGGTATCGATGTGACCTGCGGCTCTCTGGGGCAGGGTGCCAGCGTGGCGGCCGGTATTGCGTATGGGCTGAAGCATGCAGGCATCACCGATCAGTATGTTTATGTATGCATCGGTGATGGTGAGCTGAACGAAGGACAGAACTGGGAGGCATTCCAGTTTATGGCCCACAATAAGCTGAACAACTGCATCGTGTTCATCGATAATAACAAGCGCCAGCACGATGGTTACTGCGATGAGGTCCTGAAGCCCTTCAGCTATGAAGAAAAGATGAAGGCTTTCGGTTTTTGGTGCAAGACCGTTGATGGTGCCAGCGAGGAAGCCATCGATGATGGCATCAATGAGGCGAAGGCGGTAAAAGGCCAGGCGGTTTGCATTGTTCTGGATACCATCAAGGGCCAGGGGGTCAAGTACTATGAGGAAATGCCGGATAACCATGCGCCGAAGGTATTTGAGGAAGGCCGGGCTGTAATTGATGCCGCAATTCTTGAACTGAGAAAAATAACGGAGGAGGAATAAGCAATGCTGAAGGAAAATAGGACTCTTGGCGGCGAGCTCCGCAACCAGCTGGTTGCAACCGTAACGGAAATGCTGGAAAAAGACGACCGCATTATGGTACTGGATGCAGATTTGGGTGGCGCTTCTTTTTTCCTGCGCTTTAAGAAATCTCATCCCGACCGCTTTGTAGACTGCGGCATTTGTGAGGCGAATATGGTGGGCGTGGCGGCCGGACTCTCTCTGCGCGGCTATATCCCGGTGGTACACACCATGTCGGCTTTTGTGGCCCGCCGTGCGCTGGATCAGCTGTACATCTCCTGCGCTTACCAGAACAATACCATTAATGTATTTGGTTCGGATCCCGGCATCTGCTCCGGTTTTGATGGCGGTACCCACACCTGTTTTGAAGACCTGGCCATTATGAGAACCATTCCCCATGCCATTGTGTGTGACCCCTGCGATCAGGTGCAGCTGGACTGGATGGTTCGGGAGTGCCTTTCCCGCAATGATGGCGCCATCCATTATATCCGCGCGTACCGCAAGAATGTTACTGAGGTCTATGAGCCTGGCACCAAGTTCGAACTGGGCAAGGGCAAGGTCCTTATCCCCGGTGATGAGGTGCTGCTTGTCGGCAGCGGTTACCTGATGGGCGATGCTTTGACCGCGGCGGAAGAGCTGAGAGCCCAGGGCATCAGCGTGGAAGTGGTTGATCCGGTTACCATTAAGCCTTTTGATGAGGAGCTGATCTTGAACGAGGCAAAGGGCAAGAAGCTGGTTGTTACCTACGAGAACCACGGTACGGTAAATGGCATCGGCAGCGCTGTGGCGGATGTGCTGGCCAAGAACGGTGTAGGTGTGCCGCTGCTGAAGCTTGGCGCTACCGAGATCTTTGGACAGGTAGGTATGGTCGACCTGCTGAAGGAAGCATACAAGCTTACCGCAAAGGATGCTGTTGCCGAAATTCTGAAGGCCTGGCATAAAGTAAACTAAAAAAACAGGCATCCGGGTCTATGGACCCGGATGCCTATTCCCTAAAACAGTTATTCTTTTACGATGGTAAAATTCGAAGGAAAACCGATAGAGAGGTTTTCCGGTTCGTAGATAATGATGTTATCAAATGAACTTAGTGAGGCGAAGCGGCATACGCTGGTCTTTCCGATTTTACTGGAGTCGGCCAGCAAGACGCTTTTATCGGCACACCGCATGGCAACTTCCTTTACCGGGACGGTTTCGATATCGTCATTATAGGCCAGCTGGTTATTTAGCTCGATACCGGAGCAGCCGAAAAAGGCGTAATCGAAGTGAAACTGGGAGATCATTTTTTCGGCGTAGGTGCCCACGGTACTTTCGTGGAAATGCATGTATCTTCCGCCGATCAAGAAGATGTCCATATCCATGTTATACAGCTTCCGGGGAATTAGAAGATTGGGTGTGACGATTTTAATGCGTTTATCTTGAATGAAATCGATAAGCTGGGCGACGGAAGTTCCGCCATCCAGGAAAATGCATTGACCGTCCTCAACCAGGCTTGCAGCGGCTTTGGCGATCACATTTTTCTCTTCCATATGTTCCGTCAGTTTTTCGCTGGTGATCAGCGGTGCAACATTTCCCAAGGGGGACCCGCCGGTTTTGGTTGCGCCTGCACGCACTCTCAGTGCCAGGCCTTTTTGTTCCAGCCGTTCAAAGTCTCTCCGGATCGTTGCTTCAGATACATTTAGACTGGCGGCAATCTCCTTAATGGTAACGGTCGTTTCGGCCTCCAGCTTTTGCAGGATATAATCCATTCGCTCTGTTGCAATCATATAAAAACTCCTTTGATCCCGATATTCAGCAGGCGTTTTTTCGATAAATCAAAACACCTCAAAAGGATTCCTTTGGACAATGAGCCAAAGAATCAGGGTGGGATAATTTATGCTATTAGAATACATCAAAATTGAAAGATAAACAAGCAAATTCTCAAATATTCTGCAAACTATCTTGAATTTGTGAAAAGAATACGCAAAATATGACAAGCACTTTATTAAAGTTTTCATTATAAAGGAAGAACAAAAAACGAGGAGGGCAAATCAGATGAATTATCCGGCTTACATATCTCCTTCAATTGCGTGCTGCCCGCTGGAGTGCCTGGAAGAGCATGTGCACCACCTGGAGCAGCTGGGGATAGAGATGCTGCATGTAGATATTATGGACGGGGATTTTGTGGCAAATTATTGCCTGGGAACGGAATTTATTCCCCTGCTGCACAGGATAACAAAGCTCCCCTTGGATATTCATTTGATGATCCAGCGCCCCGATCAAAAGCTATCATTCATTCCTTTCGAAGCAAATGACTATGTGACGATCCATGCCGAAAGTACACCGCATATCCAAAAAACACTGGCGGAAATACGCCGGCGTGGAGCGAAGGCGGGACTTGCGCTGAACCCTGCAACCCCCCTGGATTATTGCCGCTGGATGCTTCCGGATATCGATCTGCTGCTGGTAATGACCATCAATCCGGGATTTGCCGGACAGAAGCTGGTCCCCCAGACACTGGATAAAATACGGTGCGCAAAGGAGCTGCTGGAGCAGGCCGGAAGTGCGGCCCTCATCGAGGCGGATGGGAATGTGTCTTTTATCAATGCGGAAAAAATGCGTCGTGCTGGAACAAATATATTTGTAGCGGGGACTTCCAGCCTGTATACTAAGGAAGGGACCCTGGAAGAGAACTATCGAAAACTTCGTTGCGCCATTACGCAGGGGGAGGACCACACAAAATGATTTATAAAGGGAATCCGGTATCTGCCGGCATAGCAATCGGCAGTGCCTTTGTGTACGATCCCAAGATTCTGACCGCTCCGGAGGATGCGCCGGTACTTCCGATGGAACATGAACTGGAACGCTATGAAAACGCGGTGCAAGCAGCGCAGGCAAAGCTGCGGGAAATACAGGCCGCCTTTACTGGTAAGGATGATGATAAAGCGGAGATTTTCAGCGCACACTTGGATATGGTGGACGATGAAGAAATCTCCGAAGAGATCCGTTCAGCTATTCATACCGGTGCCAACGCAGCAAAAGCAGTGGAACAGGTATACCAGCAGTATGCAGATCTGATGGCAGCCCTGGATGATGACTTTATGGTGCAAAGGGCGCATGACTTATTGGATGTGCAGCAGCGGCTTTTGCGCATCCTGCTTGGTGTCCCGGAACAGAATCTTTCCCGGCTGGATGGTCCGGTAATTGTTATATGCGATGACCTGATGCCTTCGGATACGGCGACCATGGACCGGGCAAATGTGCTGGGCATCGTTGCCCAAAAGGGCGGCTATACCTCACATTCGGCCATCATTGCCCGCGGGTGGGGAATCCCGGCGGTGCTGGGTATCCCCGATATTATGTGCTGTGTTTCTTCGGGGGATACGATCGTGCTGGATGCCATTGCGGGGAATCTGCACAGCGATCCCACTTTGCAGGAGCTGCAAAATGCCGCTGCACAGCAGGCTATGTTTATGGAACAAAAGAGCATAAGCGATAAGTTTCTGTATGCTCCGGGCAGGACTCATGATGGTGTTCCAGTGGAGATTGGCCTGAATATGGGTAAGCCTGCGCCGGAGACGCTGGAGGCTTCTGCCGCAACGGATTATGTGGGTCTGCTTCGTACCGAGTTTCTTTATATGGAATCAGACCACATGCCCACGGAAGAGGAGCAGTTTGCAGCGTATAAAAAGGTTCTTTTGGAATATGGGGAGCGCCCGGTGACTCTGCGGACGCTGGATATCGGCGGGGATAAGTCACTCCCTTATTTTGCGCTTCCCAGGGAAGATAACCCCTTTTTGGGCATTCGCGCACTAAGGCTTTGCTTTGAAAATGAGGATATTATGCGCACCCAACTTCGTGCAGCACTGCGGGCTTCTGTATATGGAACGCTATGGCTGATGTTCCCCATGGTCTCCGGCCTTGAAGATTTTACAAAAGCGCGTATAATTGTACTGGAAGAAAAAGAGCGCCTGCGGCAAAGCGGTGTGGCGGTGAGTGATCATATTAAGCTTGGTGTTATGATAGAAACCCCGGCGGCGGTGATGATGGCGGACCAGCTGGCAAAGCAGGTGGATTTTGCCTCCATCGGCAGCAATGACCTGTGCCAGTATCTTACGGCGGCTGACCGGATGAATCCTGCGGTGGCGCAGTATTGCCGTTCTTCCCATCCGGCCCTTTACAGGGCAATCGCGATGACGATCCAAGCTTTCCGCAAGGAGAATAAGCCGCTTTCGATCTGCGGCGAGCTGGGCGGCGATAAAAATGCTGCTTGTGTGCTGGTTGGTATGGGGATGCGTAAGCTTTCAATGTCCATCCATGCGGTGCCAGGTGTCAAACAAATGCTATCTCGCTACGAGTTGCCCTATTTGGAAACATTGGCAGATGCAGTGCTGCAATGTGCGGATGCCGATGAAGTTGAGCGGTGCATGGGCGAATTTCTGCATGGCTAAGTGATAGACCGTATTTTTGTAAGGAGAAAGGTGAGACTATGTATCAGAGAAAAACGACCGTTATTAATCGCACAGGGATTCACGCAAGGCCGGCATCGGTCTTTGTGAATGAGGCAAAAAAATTTCAATCCAATATTACTATCTGCAATTTGAGCCTAAATGAGCAGAATAACACCGCAAACGCAAAGTCCATTATCAAGGTGCTGACATTGGCCCTGTCACAGGGCTCGGAGGTGGAAGTGAGTGCTGAAGGTGTAGACGAAAAGGAAGCAGTCGATGCTCTGATTGAATTGATCGACAGCGGTTTTGGTGAAACCTGATTTGCGCTTGGCCTAGCCAGCAAGGAATTTTTAGGAATAGAGCTGATGACTTATCCGGTAGTGAAAGCGTTTAGGGAAAAAGGCGTCCGCAACATTCACACCATCACCTGTGAGGAAGGGATGGGAAAACGCGAGGTGAAGAATTCTCTGCCGCCGACAGCGCTCATGAAAAAGTCCAAAGCAAGCACACTTTGCCTAAGATTGCAAAAGACCGCCCCTAAAGGCGGCCTTTCGATTTGGTCGGAGTGAGGTGATTCGAACACCCGGCATCTTGTCCCAAACCTATGTCTGAACCTTCAGCGAGGACTCTTACACC
>ERZ1026780.1914-NODE-1914-length-12805-cov-16.963216_pt1 | contig 12805 bp, 14 predicted proteins | sample MGYA00380126_ERZ1026780 | MGnify/ENA primary metagenome ERZ1026780 (study PRJEB33269, sample SAMEA4719762) | human gut metagenome | biome: human-associated habitat; feature: organic feature; material: feces | place: Cameroon | collected 2013-10 ... | reverse complement strand
GGAATTGACCGATTCGCGCAAGCGAACGCGGTCGGCGTCGCCGAGACAGGGTGGTTGGATTTTGGGTGCGTGTCTGGGTGCGAACATATAAAGATGGGGGTAATACACATATAGTAACACCTCATCCGTCGCGGTAAACCGCGCCACCTTCTCCCACTGGAGAAGGCTGGCGAGATGCCAAATTTTTCGGAACAAAAATGTGCACTATGTACACAAACTAATTTTCATCGAGTGATGTAATACAAAGGAAAAGCGCTATCTGCGCTAAGAGGTTTGATAAGCCTTCTCCAGTGGGAGAAGGTGGCAGCCGTAGGCTGACGGATGAGGTGTCAATAACAGTTAATTGCCCACCCGCCAGCATTTAAAGTTGCACAATTTTGCATCGCTTTGTTTTCTCAACAATCAGAAAAGAAATATAAATATAAAAAATACATTTTGCCGAAAACAAAATTGTTTTTCTTGACTTAATTCCTTTTTTGTGGTAGGATTAAAGGGCAAAAATAATTTTCGGAGAAATTCAATGAGAGTACGAAAAAAGAAATCGGGCGACGCGAGATTCACGGCGCAAAAGGATATCACGCTGGAATATAACCGCGAAGCGCCCGAAATGATAAATTTAAGCGAAGCTTTTCCCGGGTATTCGCGCTTTCGCATAGAGATAGGCTGCGGCAAAGGCAGTTTCATTGCGGAGGAAGCAAGGCGAAATCCCGATGTGGCATTCATTGCAGTGGAAAAGGTGCGCGATGTCATAATTTTCGCCATGGAAAAGGTTGCCGCGGCGGAGCTTACAAATGTGCGCTTTCTCTGCACCGATGCGGAAAAGCTCGACCTGCTCTTCCCTGCCGGCACATTCGAGCGCATATACATAAATTTCTGCGACCCGTGGCCCAAGGCACGCCATGCGAAGCGCCGCCTCACATACAGAAAATTCCTTGAGAAATTCAAGCCGCTTCTCGCGGAAAACGGAGCGATAGCTTTCAAGACAGACAACCGCGCGCTCTTTGATTTTTCGCTTGAGGAATTTCCCGCGGCGGGCTTTACTCTGCGTGATGTAACCTTTGATTTGCACGCAAGCGAGTGGGCTGAAGAGAATATAATGACGGAATATGAGAAAAATTTCAGCGAAAAAGGATTTAAAATAAACAGACTTGTAGCATATATAGATAAATAATGCATTTTATTGCCGCACATCGGCGGCAATAAAAAATATTTTTGCAAAAAAAGAAAAAAATTATTGATTTTTTGCTTAGTATGTGCTACAATATACCGTGCTATATTGATTTTTAATGCGGAACGCTCTCTGCGTTCAGCTTTAAGCTATGAATTTCGGTAGGAGGTGTAAATATGGCAAAATGTGCATACTGCGGCAAGGGCGTTACATTCGGACACAATGTTTCCCATTCCAACCGCAAGACAAGCAGAACCTGGAAGCCCAACATAAGAAAGGTTAAAGTAGTAGACGGCGGCACACACAAGACTGTGGCTATCTGCTCCCGTTGCCTGCGCGCAAACAAGGTAGAAAGAGCATAAGCTTTTTTCGGATAAAAAGGGGCTTCATGCCGTAAAGCGGCGCATATTGTCGGATTTTTTCCGACAGCGGTAAATTGCGCAAAGCATATGACTTAAACCGACAGCGGAAGCAGCTTTGCTTCCGCTGTATGCGTTTTTGCCTGTTTTTTTCGTGAGGTGTATGATGCGTTATATTTTCATGAGTTGCGATATGCCGCGTGAAACGGAAGCGGTACTTTCCGCCTACGGAGAGTGCGTGCGCATACCGCCGCTTGCCTCACTGCCCGCGCCTGTCTGCACTCACCCCGATATGCAGATGGCGCTGCTCGGCGGCAAAATGATAATTCACAGCGAAAATACGGCTCTCGCAGAAATACTCCGGAAGCGGCATATCCCGTATATCGCCGAGCCGCGTGCGGCAGGCGCCGCCTATCCCCATGATGTACTGCTCAACTGCTTTGCGCTCGGCAGCCTTTTCTTCTGCAGTAAATATACCTCAGAGGCGGCGCTTGCCACAGCGCTGTCCGCAGGGCTTACCCCTGTAGTCACAAAGCAGGGCTATGCGAAATGCTCCTGCCTCTGCCTTCATGAAAGTATAATCACTGCGGACGGCGCCATCACCTGCGCCTGTGCGAAGCACGGGGCGCAGTATCTGCATATCGGTGCGGGAAGCATCGGGATAAACGGATATGATTACGGCTTCATCGGCGGGGCAAGCGGCGTCATCGGAGACACGGTGATATTTTTCGGCGATATAAACACGCATCCCGACGGGGAGAAAATAAAGGAATATATATATTCGAAGAAAATGGATATTATCTGCGCGGGAGACGGCAGGCTCTTTGACTATGGCGGGCTTGTCATCTTCGAGACGGCGGATTAAATAAAAAGCATAAAAACGGAGGACAAAACAATGAAAACCGAGAAAATTTATCTCTACGAAGGACGCGATGATGTTTTTCTCACAACATATATAGCGGAGCCTTTTGAATCGCTCCCCTACAATCAGAAGAGAAAAGCCATTCTCATTTTCCCCGGCGGTGCATACTGGTATGTTTCGCCCAGAGAAGGAGAACCGATAGCTTTCAACTTCCTTGCAAAAGGCTTCAATGCCTTTGTGCTTGACTATACGGTAAAGGGCAAAGACCGCTTCCCCGCTCAGCTTCTCGAAGCTTCCATGTGCATGAAGCTGCTCCATGAGAGAGCCGAGGAATTTCACATAGACCCCGATTATATTTTCACTATAGGCTTTTCCGCAGGCGGTCATCTCTGCGCTTCGCACGGAACCATGTGGAATAAAGATTTCATCTATGACAAGATAGATATGCCGAGAGAGAACAACCGCCCGCGCGGCATGATACTCGGTTATCCCGTCATCACGAGCGGCGAATATTCGCACGAGGGCTCGATAAAGAATCTGCTCGGCGGCGAAAACTATGCAAAGCAGGAAATGCGCGACCTTGTTTCGCTTGAAAAAGCCGTTTCCGAGGAGACCGTGCCGACATTCATCTGGCACACCGTAACAGACAATGTCGTGCCGATTCAGAATTCGCTTCTCTTCATGTCGTCGCTCGCGTATAATCATATCCCCTTTGAAGCGCATCTCTATCCCGAGGGCGGTCACGGGCTTTCGCTCGCGGACAAGACAGTGGGTATAAACTCCATCTATCATGCTATCCCGGGTTGGATTGACCTCGCCATCAAATGGGCTGACAATCTCTGATATACTCAAAAATGCAGGCGGAATCTGCCTGCATTTTTTCATTTATGTACGAAAAGTAAACTTTTCAAAAGCCTCTTGATTTTTCCGAAAAAAATTATATAATAATCATGATTTTTTAATCGGAGCGTTTTTTATGAATAAAAAAGAAGGATTTTTTGCGCGGCTTTCGCACCCCGTAGACCTGACCTGCGGCACGCCATGGAAAGTGATAATGCGATATGCCGCGCCGATAATGATATCATATTTTCTTCAGCAGATATATGTTCTCACCGATGCGATAATCTGCGGTCAGGTGCTGACGGCTTCCGAAGTGGCAGGCGTAAACAATACTTTCCCGCTCACATTCATCTTCTTGCAGTTTGCTTTCGGATGCACTGCGGGTTTTTCCGTGATAACGGCGAAATATGTCGGGCAGAACGATACAAAAGGCGTGCGCAGGTCTTTTGTCACGCAGGTTTATCTTTCGCTTGCCATATCCGTTCTGCTGACACTGCTCTCCATAGTCCTGCTTCCGTGGCTTCTCGGCATAATCAATGTGACAGAAGCAAATAAAGAAGTCTATGACGCCGCATATATCTATTGCTTTGTAATTTTCATCGGCATAGCGGCGCAAATGGGCTATAATTTCATCTGCGGTATACTGCGTGCTTACGGTGATTCCGTCACGCCGCTTGTTTTTCTCATTATTTCAACGGCGCTGAATGTCGGACTCGATATATATTTCCTCGCCTCTCTGCGGATGGGCGCGAAAGGCGCGGCTATAGCCACGGTGCTCGCGCAGTTTATCAGTGTCATCGCCTGCTCGGCTTATACTTTCATCAGATATAAGGAGCTTCGCCTGCATGCGGAGGATTTCCGCGCAGGCAGAGAAGATTTTCTCATGCATCTGAAGCAGGGCATACCGCTCGGCTTGCAGTTTTCCGTGCTGGCTATCGGCATTATAGTAATGCAGGGCGCAGTTGTGGAATTTGACCTCACCGAGAGCGGCATCATGGTAGCGGGAATGCCTGCGCAGAACGGTTTCGGCGCGGCAAACAAGCTAATCAACTTTATCATGGCGGCATATAACGGACTCGGCTCCGCCATTCTCGGCTTCAATGCGCAGAATTACGGCAAGGGCGACTATGAACGCATAAAGCGCGGCACGCTGCAATCGCTTGTGATAATGATGATTATCTTTGCCTTATGTCTTGCCTCGGGACTTCTGCTTTCCATAGGCGGCGCATATCAGTATATTTTCATGAGTGCGGATAAGATTACGCCCGAAACGATACGCTTCGGAAATATATTCATCTATGTGGATGTGGCTTTCTATGCCGCACTCGGATTTCTCATAGTCGTGAGGAGCGCCGTTCAGGGAATATTCCTGCCCGCATATGTTCTCGGCGCGGGTGCGGCGGAACTTACCGCGAGAATAGTGATATGCTCGTTTCTCCCCGCACTCGTAAACGGCGCACCGATAGATTCCGGCGCATCGTCGCTTGCTTTTGCCGCCGTATGCTTCGGAGACCCGGGCGCATGGATATGCGCTTCGCTCCTGCTCCTCATCCCTCTCTTCCGGTATATCATAGGAAAGAAATATAAAAATACCGTATAAACGAAAAAACGGGGAATCCGCGCGGATTCCCCGTTTTCATATTACTGCACTCGGCTTTATTATTTGCCGAAATATCTCTCGAGCAGACCTGCGAAAGCCTTGCCGTGACGGGCTTCGTCCTTTGCCATCTCGTGAACGGTATCATGGATAGCGTCGAGGTTGGCAGCCTTTGCGCGGCGTGCAAGGTCATATTTGCCTGCTGTAGCACCGTTTTCAGCCGCAACTCTCATTTCGAGATTCTTCTTTGTGCTGGGTGTTACAACCTCGCCGAGTATCTCCGCAAATTTAGCGGCATGCTCTGCCTCTTCATAAGCAGCCTTTTCCCAATAGAGACCTATCTCGGGATAACCCTCGCGGAAAGCAACTCTTGCCATAGCAAGATACATACCTACCTCGGAGCATTCGCCGCTGAAATTAGCGCGCAAATCCGCAATGATATCCTCGGAAACGCCCTCTGTGATGCCGACAACATGTTCAGCCGCCCAAGAAAGTGTGGTTTCCTCTACCTTTTCGAATTTATCGCCGGAAACGCCGCACTGGGGGCACTTTTCGGGAGCGCTCTCTCCCTCGTAAACATAACCGCAAACCTTACAAACAAACTTAGCCATAGTAATTTTCCTCCGTATAATTAAAATTTTTATTTTTGATTTTTTGCGCATTCGGCGCATGTGCCATGTATCGAGACATCGATGCTTTCTATCTCGCATCCTATCTCATGCTCTGCTTTTTTTGCGATATCGCTCGGAAAAGCAGAGAAAACATCGTAGATTTTGCCGCATTTGTCGCAATAAAAATGCATATGCGGACTTATATCGCCGTCGAAGTGGTCTTTGTCATGCTCTGTCAGCCGCAGGATAACCCCGCTGTCGGCAAGCATGGTCAGATTACGATAGACTGTGCCGAGACTGATATTCGGATAATCACGGCGCAAATCCTCGTAAACCATATCCGCGCTCGGATGGTCACTGCGCGAGCGCAGGTTCGAGAGAATGGCTTCTCTCTGCCTTGAATATCTTTGCATCGTTCACCTCTCAGTAACAGTAATCATTACTGATTATATATTATCACATGATTTCCGATTTGTCAATAGAAAAATCGAAATTTATGTTGACTTTTTTTATTTTTTCTGATAGAATGCTTTCGGCTTTTGAAAAAAGCTTATTTCTATGCGTTTTCAACATGAAAGGATAACAAAATGGCTGCCCCGAATTACAAGCGAACGCTTCGTGCCTGCTATCTCGGTTATGTCACGCAGGCGATAGTAAATAATCTTTCCCCGCTTTTCTTTGCGATATTCAGAACAGATTTCGGAATATCGCTCTCACTGCTCGGCACACTCGTGCTGATAAACTTTGCGACACAGCTGCTTATCGACCTGCTTGCCGCCAGATTCGGCAATCACTTCACATACAGGCAGCTTATGGTGACGGCGCATTTCACAAATGTCGCGGGGCTTATCTGCCTTGCATTTCTTCCTATGATAATGCCTCCCTATGCGGGTCTGATAATAGCGACTATGCTCAATGCCGTCGGCGGAGGTCTTGCCGAGGTTGTCGTCAGCCCGACGGTCGAAGCGCTCCCGAGCGACTGCAAAGAGGCTTCGATGAGCCTGCTCCATTCGTTTTATTGTTGGGGACAGCTTCTCACCGTTGCCGTGACAACGCTTGTGCTGAAGCTTATCGGCACGGCAAACTGGTGGATAATTCCTCTGCTCTGGGCGCTTATTCCGCTCTATAACGCCTTTAACTTCATGCGCGTGCCGATTGTTGAGCCGGAAGCCGATAAAGAAAGCGGCGTGATGAAGCATCTTTTCCGCGAAAAATTCTTCTATATAATAATGATAATGATGCTTTGCGGCGGCGCGGCGGAGCTGACCGTTTCGCAATGGTCATCGCTTTTCGCCGAAAAAGGACTCGCCATTTCAAAGGTTGTGGGCGACCTGCTCGGTCCCGGGCTTTTTGCCGTATTCATGGGCACAGGGCGTATGCTCTACGGCATATTCGGCTCCAAAATAAATCTGCGCGGTGCGCTCATCGGTTGTTCTTCGCTCGGCGTTGTCTGCTATATTGCAACAGCATTCGTACCGAATGCATTTATTTCGCTTATCGCCTGCGCGATGACGGGACTTGCCGTGAGCCTGATGTGGCCCGGTGCGCTTTCCGTAGCATCGGCGGAATTTCAGCACGGCGGAACCTCCATGTTTGCCGTACTCGCCCTCTGCGGCGATTGCGGCTGTTCGCTCGGTCCATGGCTTGCGGGTATGGTTTCCGATGCGGCATCGGGGAATAATGGAATAATCTCATTTGCCGCGAAGTTCGGCGTAGATGCCGAGAGCGCCGCCCTGCGCTCGGGTATCGCCGTCGGCACGGTGTTCCCGCTTCTCCTGCTGATACTTCTCGTGGCAACGGGAAAGAAAAAGAAGAATGTGAAACAAGCTGAGGTGTGAACCTCAGCTTTTTGACTTTGGGGGTGGGATGATTGGAATATTTTGTTGCATGGATTTTTTTATTAAGTAATTTTTTTGATTCTGATACTTTTTCTTGTCGTACTTTTCAGTGACGAAAAGTACCAAAAGTCAGCAAGGAGGACTCACGCCGTCCTCCTTCCGAACCTCGTGCGGCGTGCACGAGTTAGTCGCAAGAAGTAGTGCGTGGCGAGTGCGTGCGGCACAGGGCAGGGCGAAAGTCGGTAGTTTTGCATTCCCCATAGCTTCAGCCATACCACGCGAGCGAACATAGCGCACGAAAAAGCCGAGCAGATTCGTGCACGCATTGTCTGCACGCCCGCTGAAAGTGCATGGCGGGGATTAACACATATGCGAAGCATGTGTGTCGGCGTCGCCGAGACGGGGTTAGGCGGGCGTGGGTCTGGTACCTGCGCTGACGGGATAAAAATTTTAACCGTTATTGGCACCTCATCCGTCAGCCTATGGCTGCCACCTTCTCCCACTGGAGAAGGCTTATCAAACACATCGGCGCAGACTGCATTGATAAAATATCGCCAAGTGTACTAATACGACTTTTTATTTTTAGAAAACGAGGGCATCTTGCCAGCCTTCTCCAGTGGGAGAAGGTGGCGCGGTTTACCGCGACGGATGAGGTGTTACTACAGTATATTGCCAAAGCAAACCCTATCTTGCTATGTTTGCACCCATATTTTCGCCCAAACTTCGACCCGCGAGGTTCGCCATAGCCTGACATGGCACAGCAGTAAATCCGAGTCGGCGCTTGAGCGTTTCGAACCTGTAGCCGCGGCTAAGCTATAGCGGGACGGTCGGGGCACTTTGTTCGCACTGGTCGCCGCGAGGCGACAGAAAGAGTTCAAAAGAGGGATTGACACATATGCGAAGCATGTGTGTCGGCGTCGCCGAGACGGGAGTCAATCCTTTCCTCTTTTTGTCCTTTTCGTTCTTTTCGGACAAGCGAAAAGAACTCTGAAAGAAAAGTCGCTTTATGGTTCTTTCGGAATATCAAGAGCATTAACCACTTGAATTTTCATTCAAAATACGGTAAATATCTTACATAATTATGTTGACAGCGTAAAAAAGTTATGATATACTTATAACATAATAAACGATCAGCAGAGGAAATGTGAAAACAGCAAAAACCATCCTCATACATACAGCCGTGCTTGCCGCTCTTTCGGCACTTGCAGTTTTCGGCTGTCCGTTTTTTCGTCTTACGGGCTTTACCTGCCCCGGTTGCGGACTGACACGCGCATATATTCATGCTTTTCATGGGGATTTCGCCACGGCGTTCCGTTATAATCCTTTCTTTTTCACTCTTCCTTTTTATGTGTTTATTTTTGCGCACAGAAATTGCGCTTTTATGCGCAGATTCCGCCGCGCCGCCGACATATTTCTCGCGGTATATACTGTTATTCTCCTTGCTTTTGCCGTCGGGCGGAATTGCGGCTTGATTCCCGGATTTATTCCTTTACAGGGTAAATTATAAATTTATTTGGAGGAACTTAAAATGGATGCTAATGTAGTAAATCAGTTTTTGGTGGCAAACGCAAAATACTTCCCCGAGGAGCAGATTCCTTTTCTCAAACAGAAGCTTCTCGATGCAAGCGATGACAAGCTCACGCTTGTTCAGTGCACGGAATTCAAGGATCCCACGACAATCCTCATCATCTCTATCCTTATCGGCAGTCTCGGCATAGACAGATTCATGCTCGGCGATACAGGCATGGGCGTACTCAAGCTTCTTACGGGCGGTTTATGCGGCATTCTCACGATAATCGACTGGTTCACCGTAACAAAGAGAACAAAAGAGAAAAATATCAATAAGCTCATGATGATTCTCTGATTTGGGCAATATTTCCATCAAATGCACTGTATTTTTGTGAACTTTGTCTGTGACATTTTTCTTTGAAATATGGTAAAATAGAATAGGCGGCGGATAATCCGTCGCCTATTTTGTTTTGTCGAAGGAGGATAGACATGAAATTTACCGTAAATGATTTGGTCAGTTACAGGACAAGCGGTGTTTGCAGAATAGCGGAAATAAAAAATTGTGATTTCGGAGGAAAGCAGAGAGAATATTATATCCTGAATCCTATTCACGATGAAAAGTCGGTGATTTTCGTGCCTGTGGACAGTCCGCTTTCCGATAAAATGAAGAGTGTGCTCACAAAGGATGAAGCAAATAAAATAATCGCTTCGTCTATACCGGAAAAGCCTTTTGACTGGATAGAAAACGACCGCGAGAGGACTGCAAAAATAAAAGAAATAGCCTCATCGGGCGACCGCGAACGCATAACCCGCATGATAAAAACGCTCCGTCTGCGCAGAAAAGCTCTCTCGGCATGCGGAAAGAAGCTCCGCGTGACAGATGAAGCGGCGCTTGTATCCGCCGAAAAGGTGCTCTATGATGAATTTGCATATGCGCTCGGCATAGAACGCGGCGATGTCATATCGTATATAGAAACGAAAATCGCCGAGGCGGAAAAATCCGAGGCGTGAAAGCAAAACATATGAAACCGTCGGCAAAAAATCCGACGGTTTTTTCTTTTTATGTTGATTCGCGGCGGAATTTATGGTATACTTAAAATAAAGAAAAAAGCAGACAAGGAAGAAGAAAAAGATGCTGAAAAACAACATGGAAGAAAGATATATAAAGGCAAAACATGCGCTTTTTGATAAAAAACATTCATTTCTCAATGAAAAACAGCGCGAAGCCGTATATACGACAGATGGTGCGCTCCTCGTGCTGGCGGGCGCGGGCACAGGCAAAACCACCGTGCTTGTACACAGGATAGCATTCATTCTCCGCTATGGCAATGCGTACTTCTGTCCGCTCGTGCCTTCTTCCCTCTCGGAGGAGGAGCTGGAAGCGCTCGAAAGCGCCGCGGTATCGGGTGAAATACCGTCCGACGAGCTGCTCGCGGGCTTTGCCACGCCGCTCTGCGCTCCGTGGAACCTGCTCGCGATAACATTTACAAACAAAGCGGCAAACGAGATGAAAACGCGCCTTTCCGCGCTCGTCGGCGAAGCGGCAAAAGATATCTGGTGCGGCACATTTCATTCGATGTGCCTGCGCATTCTGCGCTCGCACTGCGCCAAACTCGGCTTTTCCTCTTCCTTTACCATATACGACACCGACGACCAGAAAAAACTGATGTCGGAATGTATAAAACAGCTCGGCATAGACGAAAAGAGCATCCCACCGAAAACGGCACTCTCATATATCAGCCGCGCAAAAGGCAAGCTGACGGATATTCACGGATTTGATGCGGAGGCAGGCATGGATTATCGTCTCCAGCAGATTTCATCGCTCTATACGCTCTATCAGGGACGGCTTGCCGAAGCCAATGCCATGGATTTCGACGATATAATCATGCTCACGGTGAAGTTGCTGCGAGAAAATCCCGATGTGCTCGAATATTACAGGAGAAAATTCCAATATGTTCTTGTGGATGAATTTCAGGATACAAACCCCGCACAGTTTGAACTGACGCGGCTTATCGGCGGTGGCTATAACAACATAATGGCTGTCGGCGACGATGACCAGAGCATATATAAATTCCGCGGCGCGACAATAGATAATATTCTCCATTTTGATGACAAGATACCGAATACCAAGATAATCAAGCTCGAGCAGAATTACCGTTCCACAGAGAATATACTCGGCGCGGCAAACTCCGTGATACGCAATAATTTCGGCAGGCGCGGCAAGGAACTCTGGTGCAATGCGGGCGAGGGCGATAAGGTTTATGTAAAAGAGGTGCAGACGCAGAACGACGAGGGCAAATTCATTGTCAATAAGATAATGGAGCTTATCGTCCGCGAAAAGCGCACATACGGCGATTTTGCCGTGCTCTATCGCACGAATGCGCAGTCGAACAATATAGAAAATACGCTCATGCGAAGCGGCATACCGTATCGCGTGCTCTGCGGAAGCCGATTCTATGACAGAAAAGAAATAAAAGATGTGCTCGCATATCTTCAGGTGATAAACAATCCCGATGACGACCTGCGCCTGAAGCGCATTATCAATGAGCCGAAGCGCAAAATAGGCGATGTCACAGTGGATGCGCTTTCGCTCATCGCAGAAACGGAAAGAAGAAGTCTCTTTTCCGTGATGGAGCACGCGTCGGAATATCCGTCCGTCTCAAAATCGGCGCCGAAGCTTGATGCTTTCTGCCGCCTGATAAACGACCTGCGCGATATGGCAGGAAAGATTCCGCTCCATGAGCTTGCCGAAAATGCGGTTAAACTCTCCGGCTATCGCGATATGCTTCTCGCCGCCGAAGCGCACGGAGAAGAGCCTGACAGACGCCAGAATGTGGACGAATTTATTTCGAATATCGTTGAATACGAAGAATCGCACGAGGACGATGAAATCAGTCTTTCGGGCTTCCTTGAGGAAATTGCACTTGTCGCCGATGTCGATAATTATGACAGCGAAGCGGATGCGGTCACGCTGATGACGGTGCACAGTGCAAAGGGACTGGAATTTCCGATAGTATTTCTCCCCGGCATGGAGGAGGGGCTTTTCCCGGGTCAGCAATCGGCGATAGACGAAGCCGAGCTGGAGGAGGAACGCCGCCTTGCTTATGTTGCGATAACGAGAGCAAAAGTGCGGCTCTTTATGATACATACGCGCGAGCGCCTGCTCTACGGCAGAACACAATATAATCCGCCGTCGCGCTTTATAAAGGAAATCGACGAGCGCTACAAGGAGGATTCGCGCGCGCAGAAGCAGGCATATGAACAGCCGACTTATCCGACCAAAAGAAAGACGCAAATCTCCGCCGAGCTTTTCTCGAAGCCGAGTGCTATCGGCAATGTCGGCAAGACGAAACAGACGGATGTTTTCTCTGTCGGAGCAAGAGTAGCACATGCCGTTTTCGGCGAGGGAACGGTGCTTTCCGTGCGCGAAATGGGCGCGGATACGCTCTATGAAATAGCCTTTGACCGCGTCGGCACAAAGAAGCTAATGGCGACATATGCAAAACTTCGGAAGATATGAAAAAAGCTGAGGCTTGCCCTCAGCTTTTTTGTCGTTTTTGAGGTCTATAAAGTTTTCGCCCGCCTTTTATCAAAGTTTTCGTGCACCTTTTTTTTAAAAGGTGCCAAGGTCAAGGGCGAGAAGCCCTTGTCGCGCTCCGCAGAGTGCGAAATCTCTTCATCGGCGTTTTCTTTTTTGTAGCTTTTTCTTTTGCGCCTGCATATGAAAAAGAAAAAGCGGATGAAAGGCTTAATCTTATCTTTTGGCTGTTGACGGGACTTGGATTTATGATTTTATATTGAAAATACTTTGTGTTTCTCGCGCTTTTTACTGACAAAAAGCGCGGCAAAAGTCATCTAAGGACTTTCCCTCCTTAGAAAACCTCCCTGCATCTTCCCGCTTTGCTCTCTGCAAACAACCATCACCCTCAGGTGCGAACATAGCAAGTGAACCGTCCGACCATAGCATAGCCGCGGCTACAGGTTCGAAACGCTCAAGCGCCGACTCGGATTTACTGCTGTG
>ERZ1026780.1907-NODE-1907-length-12836-cov-3.520538_pt1 | contig 12836 bp, 8 predicted proteins | sample MGYA00380126_ERZ1026780 | MGnify/ENA primary metagenome ERZ1026780 (study PRJEB33269, sample SAMEA4719762) | human gut metagenome | biome: human-associated habitat; feature: organic feature; material: feces | place: Cameroon | collected 2013-10 ... | reverse complement strand
AGACAAGGGCTCTCTCGCATCAGATATTCGCGGGAGAGTACCATTCTGCGTTCAAGGGACGGGGAATGGCCTTCAGCGAAGTGCGTGAGTATCAATATGGTGACGACGTCAGAAACATGGACTGGAACGTCACGGCCCGTCTTCGTGCCCCATACGTGAAGGTGTTCGAAGAAGAGCGTGAAATGACGGTCATGCTGCTGGTCGACATCAGCCGTTCAGGCTTTTTCGGCACCGTAGGCAGCACCAAACGCGACATGCTCGCGGAAATTGCCGCTGTCCTGTCATTCTCCGCCATCATCAACAATGACAAGGTCGGAGCCCTGTTCTTCAGCGACAAGATAGAGAAATTCATACCGCCCCGCAAGGGACGCAGCCATCTCCTCCGCATCATCAGGGAAATCATTGAACTGAAACCCGAATCCTCCGGCACCGACATCGGCGGAGCGCTCAGGTTCCTGACCAATGCCATAAAACAGAAATGCACCGCGTTTCTGCTCTCCGATATGATGGACACGGATACGAGCGGAGCCCCGAGATACGAAGACGCCATCAAAGTGGCTGCCGGCAGACATGACCTGTCGGTCATCAAGGTCTTCGACCCGAGGGAAAGGACAATACCCGACATAGGTCTTGTCAATGTCAAGGATTCCGAAACCGGCGAAACCGCTTGGATAAACACATCCAGCCCGAAAGTAAGGGAAGCCTACGCGAAAGCTGCACAGGATGCTGATATGAAGGCTACCAAGCTGATGCGCCAGTACCAGATAGACAGTGTGGACATTTCCACCGGTTCGGATTATGTTAAAGGATTGATGGCGTTTTTCGACAGAAGATAATGAAAATGAAAGGATTACTGAAGATTGCATGCATAGTGCCGGCTGTGGTCATGGCTGTGGCTTCTGGAGCCCAGTCACCTTCAGCCGGGCATAAAGGCATTGTCCCTGCCGGGGATGCTTTTCTGGAGCAGCTTCAGAAACGGGATTCCGTGCTGATCGCCGACCAGCTCCGATACGGATTCCGGTTGGAAAATGTGAAAGCCGGTACCGCACTCGGGCTTCCTGACTTGTCGCATGGCGTGATGGACAGCATTGAAGTCGTAAGTGACTGGAAACTGGATACATTGAAGTTCCGCAAGAAGAAAAATGAGATGGATCTGGAGGGAAGTTTCGTCATCACCTCATTTGATGAAGGAAACTACAGGCTTCCGGATATCGCTGTCGGCAGAATGGCCCCTGACGGAACTGTCGACACATTGGTATTCAAGGGAATGGACCTTCAGGTAATGTCAATGCCTGTGGATACGGCCACTTACAAGCCTCACGACATAAAGGGACAGATCCGCTATCCCGTGACCTTCAAGGAAGTGTTGCCGTATATACTTGGCGTGCTGCTGTTTGCCGCGTTGGTGGCACTTTGTGTTTACCTGTACAAGAAGAGAAAGGAGAACCGGGATGGCGAAGGACATACGAACGAGCCTCCGTACATCGTGGCCCTCAGAAAACTGGACAAGTTCCGTGGAAACAAGCTTTGGGTGCCTGAAAAGCAGAAGCAGTTCTACAGCGGCATCACTGATGTCCTCAGGGAATATATTGTCGGCCGTTTCGGTGTCAGCGCCATGGAAATGACCACTGCGGAAATCTTCGAGGGCCTGAAAGACAAGGAGATACCGGAGCCGCTCATGGAAGAAGCCAAAAACCTGTTCGTCACCTCTGACTTTGTGAAATTCGCCAAGATGACTGTGTCGGATGAGGAAAATGCCAAGGCATTGCCGTCGGCGATCAGGTTCGTGACATCTACATGGAAATCAGAAGAAGAGGAGGAAGGAAATGTTCTTTGAGTATCCTGCATTGTTGTGGCTGCTGGTCATTCCGGCGCTCATGCTGGTTCATTATGTCTATATTGAACTCAGCGGAAGACGGCCGCACCTGCGTGTTCCGGATGTCAAATTCTGGAAGGCCGGAGGACGTTCTGTACTGGGTGTGATACGACACCTGCCTTTCTTGCTCAGGACCATTGCCCTGGTCATGATAATAATCGCCATTGCCAGGCCGAGATCGTCCACCAAAATGGACAAGATTGATACGGAAGGTATTGACATAGTGCTTGCTATGGACGTGTCCACCAGTATGTTGGCACGCGATTTCACGCCGGACAGAATCAGCGCGGCGAAAGACATTGCCATAGAATTCATATCGCAGCGCCCTTCCGACAGGATGGGAATCGTGGTTTTCGCGGGGGAGAGCTACACGCAGTGCCCGCTGACGACCGACAGGGCGACATTGATAAACCTGATGAAGGAAATCGAGACCGGCCTTATCGAAGACGGAACCGCGATCGGAAATGGTCTGGCGACAGCCGTGGCCAGGATGCAGAACTCCGATGCGAAGAGCCGCGTGGTCATCCTTCTGACCGACGGTGTGAACAACAGCGGTGAAATCACCCCGCAGACCGCGGCGGACATCGCCAAGACCTACGGCATCCGCGTTTATACGATAGGCGTCGGGGCCAATGGTACCGCACCGTATCCTGTGATGACCCCTTGGGGTGTCCAGATGCAGAATGTCGAGGTGGAAATTGATGAAAATCTTCTCAAGAACATAGCCGAAACCACAGGCGGCAGATATTTCCGTGCCACGGACAATACCAAGCTTTCTGAAATCTACAGCGAAATCAACAAGATGGAGAAGGCGCGTACCACGATCGACAGTTTCCCTATCTACAAGGAACTGTTCACCGGATTTGCGCTCATCGCTCTGGCCTGTCTGCTGCTGGAAGTGCTTATCAGCTTCATTTTGAGGAGATTGCCATAAAACGAGGATTGGATTATGATATATTTTGCACAGGCTCAATATCTGTTGTTGCTTCTGCTCGTACCTGTTTTCCTGATAGTGTACGGGGTGGTGCAATATGGCCGCACCAGACGCATCCGGAAATTCGGTGAAGAGACGCTGGTAAAGCAGTTGATGCCTTCATATTCGAAGACGAAAGGCTGGGTGGGGATGATACTTTTCTCATTGGCCTTCATGTTCTTCAGCATCGGATTGGCACGACCTCAGATAGGCGCCAAGCTGAAGGAACACCAGAGCAAGGGCGCCGAGGTGATGATTGCGCTGGACGTGTCCAATTCAATGCTTGCGCAGGACTATTCCCCGGACCGTCTCCAGAGGGCCAAGCTGGCGATTTCCAGACTCGTGGACAAGCTGAACGGTGACCGCATCGGACTGGTTCTTTTCGCCGGAACGTCATTTGTCCAGCTGCCTATCACGACCGATTATGTGTCCGCCAAGATGTTCCTGGGCAATATTTCCACGGAGTCGGTCCCTGTCCAGGGAACTGCTATCGGCGATGCCATCAACACGTGTATCAAGAGTTTCAGCGCCCAGAGCGAAAACAGCCGCGCCATCATTGTCATAACTGATGGTGAGAATCATGAGGACAATCCTGTGGAGGCGGCGAAAACGGCGGCTTCGATGGGAATTTCCGTATATACTATCGGCGTGGGATCCGCTCAGGGACAGCCGATTCCGATGAAAGGCGGGCTGCTGAAAGACTCCCAGGGCAATATCGTCGTGACGAAACTGGACGAGGCGACATTGAAAGAAGTCGCGAAGGCTGGCAACGGTGCGTACGTGCATGCCGGCAACAATGAATTCGGACTGAATCCCGTCATTGACAATATCCGCAAGCTCAATGACGAGGAATTCAAATCCATAGTTTTCGAAGAATATGATGAGCAATATATGTATTTCTTCGCCATCGCGCTCGGACTCCTGGTCCTGCAGATGCTTGTCGGCGAACGGAAAATATTGCGTCATATATTTGATAAATAGGTGATTATGTCAATAAGATTGAAACATATAATTGCTGTCGCCGCTGCGTTCCTGCTGGGGGCATTGTCAATGTCTGCCCAGGTGGACAGGCGCGACGTGCGTGCAGGCAACAGGCAGTTCCGCAAGGAAAACTGGCGCGAGGCTGACATTGATTACAGGAAGGCGCTCGTGAAGGATTCCACGTCGATTGCCGCGAATTACAACCTTGCGTCCAATCTCTACCGCCAGGGCAATTTCGATGAGGCGGCCAAGGTGATGGAAAAGATCAAGGAAACCGCACCTGCTACGGCCAATGCTGCTGATTATTACTACAATACGGGTGATATTGCGATAGAGAAAAAAGATTGGCAGGGTGCTGTCAATGCTTTCAAGGAGGCGCTTCTCCGCAATCCGGCAGACATGGATGCGAAGGAGAATTACATATATGCCAAGAAGATGCTGGAGAATCAGAAAAATGGCGGAGGCGGACAGAACAATGATCAGAACAATGACCAGAATCAGCAGAATGACGACAAGAATGGTCAGGGAGATCAGAATCAGGACCAGAACAAGGACCAGCAGAATCAAGACAACAATAAGGACAACAATCAGAACCGGAATAATCAGGGACAGAACAATCCGCAGAATGGTCAGAGCGGCCAGCAGCTTGTGAAGATTTCCCCTCAGCAGGCCCAGCAGATGCTGAAAGCCATCCAGGCGAAGGAGAAAGAGACACAGGACAAGGTGAACAAAGAGAAGGCAGAAGCCCTGAAATCAAGACAGAAGGAGAAGAACTGGTAAGCTGTTAAAGGATTTATTATGAAATCATTGACAAGAAAAATTGCATTGGCATTAGTGATGGCGGCAGTCGGCTTCGTGGCGGCTGCGCAGACGAAGATAGCGGTGGAAGCGCCTAACATTGTGGGTTCTGACGAACAGTTCAATGTGACCTTCATCATTGAGGGTGAGGATCGTCCGTCGAATTTCAACTGGAATCCGGGAGATGATTTCAGTCTGGTCTGGGGACCGCAGAGGGGGGAGTCGACCAGCATCCGTGTCATCAATGGCAAGCGTTCCAAGTCATCGCAGTTTACCTATACATATATATTGGCTCCTAAGAAAACCGGAAAATTCGAGTTGCCGGCAGCTACGGCCAAGATGAAGGGAGAGACGATTACTTCTGTCCCGGCAGCCGTCGAAGTGCTGGCAAGTGATTCCTCTGCATCCGCACAGTCGGGCGCATCTTCGGGGAACACGCAGCAGATCAAGCCGTCCGGAACGATTTCATCCAAGGACTTGTTCCTGAAATTTACGGTGAGCCGCACCTCGGCAGTTGTAGGCCAGCCGCTTACGGCAGAATTGAAACTGTATCAGAATGTGGATATCGCCGGATTCGAAGGTGCGAAATTCCCTGCATTCAACGGCTTCTGGAGTCAGGAAACAGCTGCTCCGAACAATATCGACTTCCAGCGGGAAGAAGTGGACGGAAGGCTGTATAATTCGGCATTGCTCCGTCGCTATGTGCTTATTCCCCAGCAGGTTGGAAACCTTGTAATCGACCCTGCCGAGCTGGTATGCCTGGTCAATGTCAGGAGACCTTCCCGCGGAAACAGCATTTTCGACAGCTTTTTCGATGACAATACCATGACGGTGCGCAAGCGCGTGACCACTCCGGCCGTGCATGTGCATGTCAATCCTCTCCCTTCCGGAGCGCCTGCTGCATTCGGTGGCGGCGTGGGCAGTTTCCGTATCTCGGCAAGCCTGAGCAAGGACCAGTTGAAGATGCATGAGGCTACATCATTGGTAGTCACTGTCTCCGGACGTGGAAATGTATCGCTGCTGGAAGCTCCGAAAATCAATTTCCCGGCTGACCTGGATGTATATGACACCAAGACGACGGAAAATACCGACAAGACTACAGGCGGCACGTCAGGAAGCAAGGTGTTCGAATATCCGTTCATCCCGAGAAGCCACGGCGAGTTCACCATCGGCCCGATAGAATACTCATATTACGATGTCAATGCAGGTAAATATGAGACCATCTCGACCGGCCCTATCACTTTCAATGTCGAGAAAGGGGATGTCTCTGAAGCTCAGGCTTCCACGTCACAGCTGGTCACGCCTGACCGCAAAAGTGTGAAGAATCTTGGCGAGGATATCCGCTTTATCCGCACACGCCAGCCGTCATATAAATTCAGGACGGTATTCTTCGTGGATTCATTGTGGTACTGGGTTACGGCAGCATTGATACTGCTGGCAGCAGGGCTGTTGTGGTATCTCATGAAAGGTATGGAGGCGCGTCGTGCCGATGTCGTCGGGAACAAGAACAGGAAGGCGACCAAAATGGCGCTCGGACGTCTGAAAATGGCAGCCGGATATCTCCAGAAAAATCTGTATTCTGCTTTCTATGAGGAGCTTCACAAGGCGTTGCTCGGATTCGCATCCGACAAGATGAACATCGGAGCCGAAGACCTCAGCAAGGAAAATATTGCGGCAATGTTGAAGGAGGCCGGAGTCGCCGATGACCTTTCCGCGCGGTTCGTGGCTCTTCTGGACGCCTGCGAGTTCGCCCGCTACTCTCCGGACGGCGGCAACGAGGCCATGAATACTCATTACAATGAAGCTGTAAAGGTGATTTCATCCATTGATTCTGTCATGAAGACACATAAGAAAAATACGTCCGCGGCCAAGGCAATGATTCTGATCATGTCAATGCTGATGATTCCGGGCCTTACGCATGCGGAGAATACGGCATATCTGGATTCGCTCTGGAACAAGGGCGTGCAGGCATATACCGACGGGCGTTGGTCAGAGTGCACTGAAAGCCTGGAGGCGCTGGAATCTGTCGGCGTCGTGTCCCCGGAATTGTACTATAACCTCGGCAATGCTTATTTCAAGTCGGGGGATTATCCTCATGCCATACTGTATTATGAGAGGACATTGAAGATTTCGCCGTCATTTGAAGATGCCAGAATCAATCTGGACTTCGCCAATAGCTTGATACGCGACAAGATAGATGCCGTGCCGGAATTCGTTTTGAAAAGCTGGGCGCGGAAAGTGTGCTATCTGATGCCGTCAGATTTTTGGGCAGTCATTTCCATCGTGCTGTTTGCTGCTGCCCTGGCATTGTTCCTGGTTTTCAGACTGGGGGCGTCCAGAGGCCTCCGGAGGACCGGTTTTTATTGCAGCATTGTCGCCCTGATATTGTCGGCATCGTCTTTCGGCATGGCGCGGTGGCAGAGAAATTCTTATTTGAGGGCAGACGGGGCGATTGTCATGAAGCCGGTGGCTTCCGTGAAAAGTTCGCCGTCCAGGGATTCGTCCAAGGATTTGTTCGTCCTTCATGAGGGAACCAAGGTCACGGTTCTGGATACCGTAGGGGAGTGGAAGAATATTTCCCTTTCAGACGGACGTCAGGGCTGGATAGAGGAATCCGACATGTAGATGATTTAACTAGTTGTATATCAAACAGAAAACAAAATAACCAATAATAAATTATAATGAATTTTAAAAGAAACATCCTTTTTGCCGGCGCAGCGTTTTGTGCGTTGTCAGCGGCAGCTGCCGGTGTTCCTTCTGAGAAAATGAAGGATTGGCAAGACCCCGGAGTATTTGCGGTCAACCGCTTGCCTATGAGAGCGACTTTCGTAACAGAACAGCAGAAGACATTGTCTCTGAACGGAGACTGGAAATTCGCGTTCTATGGTACGGTCGCTGAAAGAACTATCGGTTTCCAGGCCTTGTCTTTCGATGATTCCAAGTGGGGGACGATGCCTGTTCCCGGAATGTGGGAATTGAACGGATACGGCGATCCTCTCTATGTGAACGTAGGTTACGCATGGCGCGGCCACTTCGAAAACAACCCTCCTTACATACCGGAGGAGAACAATCATGTAGGACAGTACAGACGTACTTTCGATATTCCTGCTGATTGGAAAGGACATCAGGTGTGCCTGGCCATCGGTTCCGCCACATCCAATGTCCGTGTATGGGTGAACGGCAAGGAAGTCGGCTACAGCGAAGACAGCAAGCTCGAAGCACGTTTCGACATCACATCTTATGTGCATCCTGGTGAAAACAGCATTGCCCTGGAAATCTTCAGATGGTGCGACGGCACTTATCTTGAGGACCAGGACTTCTGGAGATTCTCCGGAATCGCACGCGGTGTGTATGTATATACCCGTGAGCAGAAGAGACTTGAGGACGTGAACGTAAGCGGCGGCATGGATGGTAAACTGACATTGAAATCAATCGTCACACCTGGCATCACCACCATTTCGTACGAGGTGATCGACCCTTGCGGCAACAGCGTGGCTTCTTTCACCGAGACTGTCGGCAAAGGCCGTGAGAAGGCGCAGGACGGCAACATTGTCGTAAGCTCTACCGGAAACGTGGAGAATCCGCAGCTCTGGTCGGCTGAGTCACCGGTTCTTTATACATTGAAGGTCAAGGTTGCCGACAAGAAGGGCGTGGTCGAGAGCGCTTCCGTGCCTTTCGGCTTCAGGACCGTGGAAATCCGCAACAAGCAGCTTCTTGTGAACGGCAAGCCTATCCTCATCAAGGGTACCGACCGTCACGAGATGAGTCCTTACGGCGGCTACGTGGTTTCCGAGGAGGAGATGATCGAAGATATCAGGATAATGAAGAAGTTGAATATCAATGCTGTAAGGACTTCGCACTATCCGAATGACCCTATCTGGTACGCTCTCTGCGACAAATATGGTATCTATGTCGTGGACGAGGCGAACATCGAGTCCCACGGCATGGGCTATGAGGAGAAATCCCTTGCACGTCGCGAGGATTACTTCGCTGCCCACATGGACCGTAACCGGCGCATGGTTTACCGCGACTACAACCATCCTTCCGTGATTATCTGGAGTATGGGAAACGAGGCCGGCAACGGCATCAACTTCGAGAGAGTATATGACTGGATCAAGGCTTATGACCCGACCCGTCCGGTACAGTATGAAAGAGCATTGCTGAACCGCAATACGGATATTTATTGCCCGATGTACATCTCTCCTAAGGATTGCGAGAAATACCTCAAGTCCAACCCTGACAGACCGCTTATCCAGTGCGAGTACTCTCATGCGATGGGCAACTCCAACGGCAACTTCAAGGAGTACTGGGACCTTGTCCGCAAATATCCTCTGTATCAGGGTGGTTTCATCTGGGATTTCGTGGACCAGGCAATCTGCAAGAAGGTCAATCCTGCCAAATATGGTACTGACCACATCTTCATCTACGGTGGCGACAGCAATGATTATGATGCATCTGACGGCTCGTTCAACTGCAACGGCTTCATCGCCGCTGACCGCTCATGGCATCCTCAGGCTTATGAAATCGGCTACCAGCACCGTTCTATCCACACATTTGTGGCAGACAATGCTTCCAATGACAAGCTTATGGACGACAATACCGAGTTCAAGGTCAATGTCTACAATGAGAACTTCTTCATTGATCTTTCACGTTACCGTATGGTATGGATTGTCGTTGTCGGCGGTGAAAATGCATTGTCCGGCGTGATCGAGAACGTCGTTGCCGCTCCTGGCGAGACGGTCTCCGTAGGCCTCGGCATTACCAAACGCGATATGCTCGCTGCCGCCGTGAAGACTCTTGCTACCTCTGACTCATGCGTCAGATTCAATGGCGAGGACGGTCGCGATACTGATATCTATCTGAAAGTCAGCTGGTTGCTTAAAGCACAGGACGGTCTGCTGCCTGCCGGCTACAAGGTCGCTTACGACCAGCTCCCGATATATGAGGCTCCTGTCAATGCTTTCGCTGCGGGCTCTGCTTCCGTCGACGCTCTCCCGTCTTATGCCGATGTTGACGGCAATGCCGTGTTCTCCGGAAGATTCATATATGCTGAAATGCCGGAAGGTGACAGAATCGCTGAATGGAAAGCCGTGTTCGACAAGGCTACAGGTGCATTGTCAAGCTACATGATTGAAGGCCAGGAGATTCTGAAAGAGGCGCTTATGCCGTCATTCGGAAGGGCACCGCTCGAGAATGACATGGGTGCTGTCATGCATGACAAGCTCAAGATGTGGAGATATCCTGAATATTCTGTGGCAGCTTTCGACGTAGCGAAAAATGCCGGTTATTATACAGTTGATGTGAAATATGCTCCGTTCGGAAAGTATTGTTTCGTGACAATGTCTTATCAGATTCATGCTGACGGTTCGATCCGTGTATCAGAGAAATTGAATGATGCAGGTGAACTTTCCAAGGCACCGTACCTCTTCCGTTTCGGTATGAAACTGGCAATGCCGGGTGAGTACTCTACCCTTGATTTCTATGGACGCGGCCCTTGGGACAACTATTGCGACAGGAAGTCAGGTGCGCTTGTGGGACATTATACCCAGCGCGTTCAGGACCAGTATTGGTACGGATATGTGCGTACGCAGTCTTGCGGCACCAAGTCGGACTTGAGATGGCTGAAGGTTGTCAATCCTGCCGGCACGGGTCTGGAGATTACCTCTGACGCGCTCTTCAGCGGTTCGGCTCTTCCGTTCAGCCAGAAGGAGATGGATTCGGCATTGACGAACCCTATGCCTAGGCCGAACCCTACCAACACCCAGCAGGGAAATGCTACTCATTCACTTGAGCTGCTTCCGCTTGCACACAATGATGCACGTTCGCTCGGAACGACTTACGTGAATTTCGACCTCAAGGAAATGGGCGTGGGCGGCATTGACTCATGGTACTCATGGCCTCTTGAGCCTTACCGCGTCAAGCCTGCCGAGTACGAGTTCAATGTGGTTATCAGACCGGTAAAATAAATTCTCGGATAAGTGGGCTTTTCCAGAGCCCGCATGACGATGTCAAGTCCCTTCCCTTATCGGGGGAGGGACTTATTTTTTTGCGCAATGGCAATGCCACAGTACGATGCCTGCTGTGACGGAGATGTTCAGCGAGTGCTTGGTCCCGTACTGCGGAATCTCCAGGACGCCGTCTGATGCATCCACGACTTCCTGCTGGACGCCGTCCACCTCATTGCCGAAGACGAGCGCGTATTTCTTGCCTTTTTCCGGGACGAAGGTGTCCAGGCTTATGGAATTCACTGCCTGCTCCACGCTCAGGACTATATATCCCTGCTCGTGCAGGCGCTTCACAAGTTCCAGTGTATCAGGTGCATACTCCCACTCTACACTGAATTCCGCGCCGAGGGCTGATTTGTGGATTTCGGCAGATGGAGGGGTGGCGCAGATTCCGCAAAGCCATATCTTGTCGGCCTTGAACGAATCCCCGCTGCGGAATACTGAGCCTACGTTGTGGGCGCTCCGGATGTTGTCCAGTACGATGTTTATGCCGGATTCCGGCAATGCCTTGTATTGTTCCGGGGTGACGCGTCCCAGCTCTATATTGAGAAGTTTCCTGTTTTTCATGATTTTGTCGTTATCCGTAAAACATTGTATATCAGCGATTCGCTTTAAAATAGTAAGTGAACGCAAATAATATGTTGCAAATATAAATCAAAAATCGATTATTAATGTTATATTTGCGATAACTGGTTTTTAAGGATTACTTACCGGTGATAAACACTAGATTTTATGAAACAGGACCTACAGATTTTTGATCTAATCAAGAAAGAAAAAGAGAGACAGTCTCAAGGCTTGGAGCTTATAGCCTCAGAAAACTATGTCAGTGACCAGGTTATGGATGCCATGGGTTCCATCTGCACGAACAAATATGCAGAGGGTTATCCGGGCAAACGTTATTATGGTGGCTGTGAGGTGGTGGACCAGATTGAGCAACTGGCAATCGACAGACTCTGCGCGATATATGGTGCCGAGTATGCCAATGTCCAGCCGCATTCAGGAGCGCAGGCGAACCTTGCCGTTGAAATTGCATTGCTGAATCCTGGTGATACTTTCATGGGCCTCGACCTTTCTCAGGGAGGACACCTTACTCACGGTTCTCCAGTCAATGCGTCAGGAATCCTCTATCATGCAGTCGCTTACGGCCTTGATCCCGAGACCGGAAGAATCGACTACGACAAGATGGAAGAAATTGCCCGCGAATGTCATCCGAAACTCATCATCGGCGGTGCATCTGCCTACTCAAGAGAGTGGGATTATGCCCGCATGAGAAAGATCGCTGATGAAGTAGGAGCAATTTTGTGGATTGACATGGCTCATACTGCCGGACTGATTGCCGCAGGCTTGCTTGAAAATCCTGTCAAATATGCTCATATCGTGACATCCACTACCCACAAGACATTGAGAGGACCTCGCGGAGGCGTCATCCTCATGGGTAAGGATTTCGATGATCCTCAGGGCCGCAAGACTCCTAAGGGTGAAATCAAGAAGATGTCCCAGATCTTGAATTCAAGCGTGTTCCCGGGCATCCAGGGCGGACCTCTCGAACACGTCATCGCTGCCAAGGCAGTGGCATTCTACGAGGCGATGCAGCCTGAATACGTGGAGTATCAGAAGCAGGTCGTAGCCAATGCCCAGGCAATGTGCGCGAAATTCATTTCCAAGGGCTACAAGGTGGTTTCAGGCGGCACGGACAACCACTTGATGCTTATCGACCTCCGTACCCGTTTCCCTGAGGTGAACGGAAGAGTGGCCGAGACCGAGCTTGTCAAGGCTGACATCACCGTGAACAAGAACATGGTCCCGTTCGACAGCCGCTCAGCATTCCAGACATCAGGAATCAGAATCGGTACTCCTGCCGTAACTTCCAGAGGTTTCGTGGAGAAGGATATGGAAGATATCGTGGAACTTGTTGACAGCGTTTTGGCTTCAGCTTCCGAGCATCTTGATGCCATCACGGCCAAGGGCGAGAAGACCCCTGAGCAGCTCGCATCCCTCGAAGAGCACAATGCCGTTCTCGAGGAAGTGAAGAGAAAAGTACACATGATGACCGGCGGACGTCCGCTGAACAGGTACTAGAACAAGTATTCACAAGACAATCTATATTTCAGCGCCCGGGGCATCTCCTCCGGGCGCTTTTTCTTGCAAAAAATATGTATATTTGCCAGTCTAATCGAGATTTTACATGAGACAGGATATTGAT
>ERZ1026780.1903-NODE-1903-length-12842-cov-3.946039_pt1 | contig 12842 bp, 9 predicted proteins | sample MGYA00380126_ERZ1026780 | MGnify/ENA primary metagenome ERZ1026780 (study PRJEB33269, sample SAMEA4719762) | human gut metagenome | biome: human-associated habitat; feature: organic feature; material: feces | place: Cameroon | collected 2013-10 ... | reverse complement strand
GGTAACTACATCCTGATGATGTTTTACACCACGGTTGCCGGTTGGATGGTTTATTATTTCTTCAAGATGGCGGCAGGCGGCTTTGTAGGGATGAATGCGGATGAAATCGGCGCAACCTTCAACAGCACCCTTGCCAACCCGACGCTGAATGTTGCGTTTATGATTGCCGTTGTCATCAGCTGTATGCTGATTGTGGGCAAGGGGCTGCAAAACGGCGTGGAAAAAATCACGAAGGTGATGATGATTGCACTTCTGGTGCTGATGATTGTGCTTGCGATGCGCTCCTTCTTTCTGGCAGGGGGCGAGGAAGGACTGCGATTCTACCTCTATCCCGATTTTTCCAAGCTGATGGAATACGGCATTACGGAGGTGCTTTTTGCCGCGATGAGTCAGGCTTTCTTCACGCTGAGCATCGGCATGGGCGCAATTGCGATTTTCGGCAGCTTTATCGACCGCAGCCGCTCCCTGATGGGCGAGGCAATCTGCATTACGATTCTGGATACGGCGGTTGCGCTGATGGCAGGTCTGATTATCTTCCCTGCATGCTTTGCTTATGGGGTTGACCCCGGTCAGGGCCCCGGACTGATTTTCGTGACGCTCCCCAACGTATTCAATGCAATGCCGGGCGGTCGGCTCTGGGGGACGCTGTTCTTCCTGTTCATGTGCTTTGCGGCATTCTCTACGGTCATCGGTGTATTCCAGAACCTGATTACCTTCTGGACGGATATGACGGATGCGCCGCGCAAGAAAATTGTTGCGTATCATATTGTGGCACTGATTGTGCTTTGCCTGCCCTGCGCGCTGGGCTACAACGTGCTGAGCGGCTTACAGCCCCTGGGCGAAGGCACTGCCATTCTCGACTTGGAGGATTTCCTGGTTTCCAATAACATTCTGCCGCTAGGCAGTATCGTTTATGTGCTGTTCTGTGCATGCAAAAACGGCTGGGGCTGGGAGAATTTCATGGACGAGGCCAACGCCGGCGAAGGGCTGAAATTCCCGAACGGGATTCGGCTGTATGTGAAATATATCCTGCCGCTGATTATTCTGTTTGTATTCGTGATGGGGTATCTCTCCATGTTCAGCAAATAAGCAGATTTAAACAATTTTTACAAAAGAGAAGGAAGGAACAAGGATGCTTACGATACCGCAATTAACGGAAAAAATGATTGCCTTTTCCGCAGGGAATACGGCGGATATCCACCATTTTCTCTGCGTCTGGGCGTATGCAAAAACGATTGGCGAGGAAGAAGGTCTGGACGAAAAAACGCTGTTTCTGCTGGAGGCGACAGCAATCATTCACGATATTTCCTGTCCGCTTTGTCGGGAAAAATACGGCAATACGGACGGCAAGCATCAGGAGGCGGAAAGCCCTCGGCTGGTGCGTGACTTTTTGGCGGACAGCGGATTCGACACAGCGCTGATTGACCGCATTTCCTACCTGATTGCACACCACCATACGGTGACAGGGATTGACGGGATGGATTATCAGATTCTGATTGAGGCGGATTTTCTGGTGAATGCGGCAGAAAAGGGCTTGGGAAAAGAAGCTGTGACGCATTTTCTGGAAAATGTGGCGAAAACGGACTGCGGCAAACGGCTGTTGCAATCTATATTTCTTGACAAATAAACAAAACCCCTTCTTATGAAGGGGTTATTTTTTATGCCGTTTTTAGATGGGGTGGCAGACAGTGCCCCATTGGATATCCTCTTTGCCGTTTGCAAGCGTTACTTTTTTGGAAACAACGGCATAGCCGTCCTTGAAATCTCTTGCAGAATCGAAGGCAGGGGCAATCACCCATGTGCCGTCCTCGCCGACATAGCCATATTTCCCTGTTTTTTCATCCTGATAAGGGGCAAGCCCTTCGGAAAGATTCATTCTCCATCTGGCATCCTCTTTGGAAATGCGCCCGTTTTCATCGAAGTACAGCTTCACATATTCCACCCTGCCGGGTGCAACCTGCTCCGAAACCTCCGTGGAAATGATGCCGTTGCCGCAGTCATCCAGATATTTCCCCGTTATGATGGATTTCAGCTTTTTGCCCGTGGTATCAATCAGGATAACCTCGCCGCTTTTTTCCTGTGCAAAGGCTTTTCCGTCCCGGAAATCTGTTATTTCTCTGTAGCGCAGGGGGATAACCTCTTTGCCGGTTTTATCGATATAGCCGATATTTCTGTCCGTATCCTCTACCTTTGCGAGACCATCCCGGAACGCATAGGCATTTCTGTATTTCGGCTCGATGACCCAGCCTCCTTTTTTATCAATATAGCCATAACGGGTTTCTGCGCTCTGCGTTCCTTCTTCCTTCGGAAGATCTACGCCTACTGCCGCCAAGCCCTCAGAGAAGGCATCGGCACTGTAAGAGGAGAGGGAAATGACTTCTTCGCCCTTTGCGTTGATATAACCGCTTTTCCTTTCCTTATAGTCCATCACCATTGCCAGACCTTCGGAAAAGCTGTCTATCACATGGTAATCGTCCGCAAACTGCGTATTGCCTTCCATATCAAGAATCTGGCTTGTTCCGTCCCGTTTATTCAAACGCAGGAAGCCATCCCCATAGCCGCGCAGATAGGAAACATCCTTGCTGTCATACTCACGCAGTACCTTGCCCTGCTGATCCAGAAGGAACCAATCCGTATCCCAGTTTCCGTCTTCATTTGGCTTGCCGGAATCCTGATTGAGGTATTTTCTCGCGATAAAATAATCGCCGCCGATGGATTCGATGTAATCATAGCGGTCTGTCAGGGGGATGCCTAACACTGCCGCTTCGCCTGTTCCCTTGATGGAAGAAGTATCGTTTTCCGTTGCCGCAGTCAGCTCTGTCAGTTGTACGGCTGCGGTTTTTGTTTCTGCATCCCAGCGAAGAGCATCCGCATCGACGATATAGCGGCTATTGCCCTGCAGCACGCCCTCCCAATCGCGCAGGGGGACAAAAACTCTGCCGTCCTTGACCTCCATCTGCCCAAACGAAGGCAACAGGCTGCTGTTTCTCCAGATGCGGTTGCCGGTGATATCAAAGCTCAGCGTGTAATCTTGCATGGTGACCTTGGCAAGCTGAATCCCATCCTCCCAGACAAGCTCTGCATCCGCATACAACGCCTTCATAAAGGTGCGCAGAGGGAGCATAACATAGCCATCCTTGATATACATCGGCACATCTAAGGGCTGTGCTTTGCCGTCCTTGGTAAATTCCGTTGTGCCGACCCTTGCCGTAAAGGTATGCGGTGTTTTCGTGAACAGTGATTCCTCCGCCGCATAGGCAGGCATGCTCCCTGCCAGAAGTGCTGCGCTGAGTGCCATACAGAATATTTTTTTCATACGCCTTTTCCCCCTTTTTATCTGTTCGGATTTTGGATAATGCCCCATTCGACATCCTTTGTGCCGTCTGCCAATTTGATTTCATTCTGCACAACGGCATAGCCATCCTCAAATTTTTCTGCTACATCAAACGTAGGGGCAATCACCCATGCGCCGCTTTCGTTTACATAGCCGTATTTCTTTGTCTTTTCATCCCGATAGGGGGCAAGCCCTTCGGAAAGACCTTCTTTCAGAAGATAGGTTTCATAGGAAAACTCGCCGTTCCTATCATAATAGGTTTCCATGTGTTCATGATCACCACCGGGGAAATCTATGATTTTTTCTACCTTCAGAATATCCTTCTCCGGCACATAGCCTGCGCCTGTATAGGAAACACTATGTGCCGCATCTGTGAGATAATTCAGCTTTTTGCCTGTTTTATCCATTGTCCAGAGCTGCTGATTTTGCAGGACATAGGTTACGCCGTCAATAAAATGCCCGACCCAATCATATTGGCAGGGGATGACCTCCTTGCCTGTTTTATCGATAAAGCCACATCTGCGTGTATTCCCTTCGACCTTCCAGACCTTTGCCATTCCCTCCGAGAAGGAATCCACATACCTGTATTTCGAGGCATCAATGACGATTTTGCCTGTTTTATCAATATAAGCGTAGGTACCGTCTTTTTTCTCGACAACTGCCAGACCATCCGAAAAGGCTCTTGTCGTTTTAAACTGCGTGGGAATCACAGGCTCGCCCTTTCGATTCACATAGCCCATATCATTTTTTTCATCCCGAACCGCCGCCAGACCTTCGGAAAAGAAATCTACATAAAGATAAACAACGGGAATGACGGTATTGCCTTCCCAGTCGATGGCACCATTGCCAAAGCCGTTTTCCGTATTTCTGCCGACCAGAAGGGTCTGCTCGCCGCCGCCCCACATGGTGACATCTGTTCCGGTATCATAGGTGTGCAAAACCTTCCCCTTACTATCCAGAAGATAGCGTACATTTTCGCGTCCGCCCATGCTGACACCCAAGCCGACATTCGTTTCTCCCGTATATTTCTGGGCAAGGAAATAGCCATCCCCAAGGGGTTCGATTTCATCATACTGCGTGGAAAGTGCGACGGCATAGGATGCCTGCGCGCCCTTGCCGCTCAGTGCAGGCTTTTCCAGACCATTGGAAGGGTCAAGCTTCTGTTCCACAGCGCGGACGGTTGCCAGCTTTGTGGTGCTGTCCCATGTGATATCGCCCTCCTCTATGAGATAACCGATGGACTGCAGGATGCCCGACCAGTTCCGCAGGGGAACGAAAACTCGACCATCCTTCACTTCCATTTTGCCCCAGACGGGTAAGTCCTTCCCGTTTTTTGCGATGGTATTCTCCTTTATCGAAAAACGGATGAGATTTCCCCCAAATGCTACTGTCGCCGCCTTGGTTTCATTATCCCAAGCCATTTGGCTTTTCTCGCCCAACGCCGCCTTCATAAAGGTGCGCAGGGGCAGCATGGTATAGCCATCCTTAATATAAATCGCTACATCCAAGGGCTGTGCTGCGCCATCCTTGGTAAATTCCGTTGTGCCGACCTTTGCCGTAAAGGTATGCGGCACCTTTGTGATATAATCTGCCGCGTAGGCAGGCACGCTCCCTGCCAGAAGTGCTGCGCTGAGTGCCATACAAACGAATTTTTTCATATTTTGTCCCTCCCCGAAAATACAACTGTGCTTTTGCTTCTGCTTTCACTCTAGCAAAAGAAAACGCTTCCCTCAAGAGAGGGGAAGGAAATTTAAGAAATTCGTAAGAAATTTGTAAGCTGCTTGTAACACAAGGTGTTTTTCTGTATACAAAAAGAGCCTGCGTGGGAAAATTCCCATACAGACTCTTTTATTTTCTGCAAAATCGGATTAGAATTCTGCGTTATTTACAGTACGAGGGTAAGGCAGGACATCGCGGATATTGCCGACACCTGTCAGATACATTACCGCACGTTCAAAGCCCAGACCGAAGCCTGCGTGTCTTGTGCCGCCGTATTTACGCAAATCCAGATACCACCAGTAGTCCTCTTTTTTCAGACCCAGCTCGTTCATGCGGTTTTCCAGAACCTCCAGTCTTTCCTCTCTCTGGCTGCCGCCGATGATTTCGCCAACGCCGGGCACGAGCAAATCCATTGCCGCAACGGTCTTTTTATCATCATTCAGACGCATATAGAACGCCTTGATTTCTACGGGGTAATCGGTTACGAATACAGGCTTTTTATAAATCTGCTCTGTCAGATAGCGTTCATGCTCTGTCTGCAAATCAATGCCCCATTCTACGGGATATTCAAAGGTATGACCGGATTTTTTCAAAAGCTCAACCGCTTCTGTGTAGGTTACTCTGCCAAATTCGTTATCGAGGATGTTATGCAGTCTGTCCAGCAGCCCCTTGTCCACGAAGCTGTTGAAGAATTCCATTTCTTCGGGGGCGTTGTCCAGAACATACTGAATGATATATTTCAGCATTTCCTCTGCGATTTCCATGTTATCGTTCAAATCGGCAAATGCCATTTCGGGTTCAATCATCCAAAATTCCGCCGCATGTCTGGTTGTGTTGGAATTTTCCGCACGGAAGGTAGGCCCGAAGGTATAAATATTGCGGAACGCCATGGCAAAGGTTTCCGCGGAAAGCTGACCGGATACGGTAAGGTTGGTTTCCTTGCCGAAGAAATCCTTGGAATAATCTACCTTGCCGTCTTCGGTACGAGGCAGGTTATCCAAATCCAGTGTGGTAACACGGAACATTTCGCCTGCACCCTCACAGTCGGAGCCTGTGATGATGGGGGTATGGGTATATACAAAGCCCTTGCCCTGGAAAAATTCATGAATTGCCATTGCAATCAGGCTGCGCACGCGGAAGGTTGCGGAGAACAGGTTTGTTCTGGGGCGCAGATATGCGATTTCACGCAGAAATTCTACGGAGTGGCGTTTTTTCTGCAGGGGATAATCGGGGGTGGAGGTGCCTTCCACATCAATCTGTGTTGCCTTAACCTCGAAGGGCTGCTTTGCTTCGGGGGTTTCCACCAGAAGACCTTTTATAATCAGCGCCGCGCCGACATTCTGCTTGGAGATTTCTTCATAATTTTTCAGTCTTTCCGCTTCAAAAACAATCTGAATATTTTTGAAGAAGGAGCCGTCATTCAGCTCGATAAAGCCGAAATTCTTGGAGACACGCATGGTGCGAATCCAGCCGCCCAGTGTGACCTCTTTATTTGCATACGCCGCAGTGTTGCGGTAGATAGATTTTACTGTTGTCAAATCCATGATGTTACATCCTTTCCTGAGTTTTCTGTCCATAATACTTCTATTGTAGCCGTTTCAAGGGAAAAAGACAACCTTTTTATCGGATTTATCAGAAAAATCAATCCTGCTTTTCCGCTTTCGCCGCCTTCTGCGCCGCAATTTTCTCAAAATTGATATGGCAATAGCCATTGGGATTTTTTTCAAGATATTTCTGGTGATACGTCTCCGCTTGAATAAACTGGCGCAGGGGGAGATTTTCAATCATAATCGGCTGTTTGTAGTCCTTTTGCAGGGTATCCAGAAATGCCTGTGCCGTCTGCCGCTGCTCCTCGGTGAGGGAATAGATGCCCGTGCGGTACTGAATCCCGATATCCATGCCCTGCCTGCCCAGAGAGGTCGGGTCGATGGTATAGCAATATTCCCTGAGAATTTCTGTCAGAGAGATTTTTTCCGCATCAAAGACAACCTCGACCGCTTCGGCGTGTCCGCTGTGATTGCAGACCTCCTCATAGGTGACGCTTTCCTTGAGGGGCGGATTCCAGAGGGGCTTTTCGCCCAGCGCATAGCCGACCCTTGTTTCCAGCACCCCCGCAACACTTTGCATATATTTTTCCGTGCCCCAGAAGCAGCCGCCTGCCAGATAAATCGTTTCTTTTTTCATAAGAGTTCTCTCTCCTTTCCTAAGCGCCGGCTCTCCTTATTTTCTGATGATATCGTAACAATCCGTTCTGCGGTGCTTTAACAGCGGCAGCTCTGCCCTTACCTGCTCCAGCCTTGCAAAATCCAGCTCCGCTGTGAGGATGCCCTCATTTTCATCCAGCTCCGCTACCACACTGCCCCAAGGGTCGGTAACAATAGAATGACCCCATGCGGTATAGGAGGACTGCAAATCACGCGCAGGGGCACAGCCTGCCAGAAAAACCTGATTATCCAAGGCACGCATACGGAAGGACATTTCCCAATGGGCAGGGCCTGTTGTCATATTGAAGGCGGCAGGGACAAGGATTGCCTTTGCGCCTTCGAGCGCAAGCAGACGGGACAGCTCCGGAAAACGGATGTCATAGCAGATCATCAGACCTAATTTCCCCCAAGGGGTGTCGAAGGTGGTGACATCCCTGCCGGCGGTAAAGGTATCGGATTCCATGAAATACTGTCCGCCGGGGACATTGATATCGAACAGATGGGTTTTGCGGTGTCTTGCGATGCAGCTTCCCTTATTATCATAGACGAATGCGGCGTTATAGATTCTGCCATCCGCCGCAAGCGGAACAGAGCCTGCGACCACATACAAGCCGAGAGCCCCTGCCATTTCAGCGATGCCCTGCAAAAACGGGGCGTTTTCGGGCATGGCATAGCGCACAAAGGCACTGTTTTCATAGGGGCAGCAGCACATTTCGGGCAAAACCGCCAGATCCGCACCCTCCTGCTTTGCCTGCACAAGCATCTGTTTTATTTTTTCAAGATTTTCCTCAGGTGTCGGCAGGGTTTTTAACTGCAATAAAGCTACTTTCATTCCACAGACCTCCTATCTGCCTTCTTTTTGCCTTTATCATAGCATACCCGAAAAAAAAGAAAAAGGGGATTTGCCTTTTGCATAGTATGGAAGGAGTCCATAAAAAACAGAGAAAGGAGTTTTTTCTATGTATCCTTATTTTCAGAAAAACCAGAAACCCAATCCTTCCAATTCTTCCAAGCTTTCTGTCAGAGAAGCAAGCCCTGCCGATCCTCTGCGGCAATTTCTGGCGGAAAACCCTGCCTTCGGCACACTGCTGTTTCAGGTGACGGGCGGACAGGGGGCTGTTCCCATCGAGAGGGCAACGGTTGTCATCAGCAAGGCATTACCAAACGGGCATACGCTTTCCGTTACCACAATGACGGATGAAAGCGGCAAAACGGCAGAAATTTCACTGCCTGCGCCGCGCCGCGATAAATCGCAGACACCGGGCGGCACGGATGTTTTTGCGACATACGACGCACTGATTTCCGCCCCCGGAACGATTCCTGTTGTGGTGCATGATATCCCCATTTTTGATGGGATTACCACAATTCAGCCTGTCGCACTTTCCTTTGATGTCAGCGGAGCGCACAGGGACGAGGCAGAAAGCATCACCGATACCGAACCGAATTTATAAAAAAGGAGGAAGCACACCATGGCTTTACAGCAGGTTCCAACCATTCCCGAAACAATCACGGTACATCTGGGGCTGCCGAATCAGCCTGCGGAAAACGTAACCGTGCCGTTTCCCGATTATATCAAAAATGTGGCCTCCAGCGAGATTTATCCCACATGGCCCGAAGCCGCAATTCGCGCGAATATCTACGCACAGATTACCTATGCGCTGAACCGCATATTTAACGAATTTTACCGCAGTCAGGGGTATGATTTTGATATTACCTCGACCACGCAGTATGACCAGACCTACATCAAGGGACGGGATATTTATGAAAACATCAGCCGCATTGTAGATGAAATTTTCAACAACTATGTGGTGCGGCAGGGGCGTGTTGATCCGTTTTTCACCGCCTACTGCAATGGCACAACCACCGTCTGCGACGGACTTTCCCAATGGGAGACGGTTGCATTGGCGGAGCAAGGGCTGACACCCTATCAGATTTTGCAGAAATTTTACGGGCAGGATATCGGGATTCTGGAAAATGTACCGATTTCCGCAAATGTGCCATCCTATCCGGGTGCCGCGCTACGGCTGGGGGATGCCGGCAATACCGTAAAAACAATACAATTAGAGCTGAACCGCATTGCGGATAACTACCCTGCAATTCCGAAAATTGAGCCGGCAGACGGGGTATTCGACATAGCAACAGAAAACGCGGTACGGGAATTTCAGCGGATTTTCAACCTGACACCGGACGGAATTGTCGGGAAGCCAACGTGGTATCAGCTGAAATATATTTACAATGGGGTGAAACGGCTGAATGAGCTGACGAGCGAAGGGCTGACATTGGATGAGGTGACACGCCCCTTCCCTGCGGTGCTGCGCGAGGGGAGCAACGGCGTGGATGTGCGGTCTTTGCAGTATTATCTGGATGTGCTTTCATATTTTAATGATGCCGTTCCCGATATCGACCAGGACGGATACTTTGGCCCTGCGACTACTGCCGCCGTGCGTGCCTTTCAAACGCTCGCCGGGCTGCCTGCGGACGGGATTGTGGGCTTGCAGACGTGGCTGCGGCTGCGGCAGGCGTATGACGATATTCTGGCAATGCTGCCGCAGGGGATGAAGGAAAACAACGCAGGGATTTATCCGGGATATTTCCTTTCCTTGGGCATGGAAAATGAGGATGTGCGGAATTTACAGACCTATCTCAAAGGGATTGCGGACTACAGCGGCGTGATTCCGCCGATTGCGGTGACGGGGGTGTTTGACGAGGCGACAAGAGACGCTGTGGCGGCATTGCAGGCGCAGAACGATTTGCCGCCGACGGGGAATGTCGGCCCTGCGACATGGAACCTTATACGGCGTTTGTATAACGCGCGCTAGTGAAACTAACTTAGGGTGTCGACTTTGTCGACACCCTCTCCATTACTGAAATAACCCAAAAAATATTTGCTTATTCCCCAACCCTTTTTATTCGTTTAATTAGCAAATCCCATACCATACATCAACCTCTGCAATCCAATTCATGATTCGATTGCACTCTTCATTCGGTTCAACAAAGCACTCCGGCGAAAAAGAAATAAAATCTAACTCCGGACTAATCTTTTTACAATACAGGACAATTTGCTGATAAATTTCTAACGTTAAAACTGGCTCATATAAGTAAACCAATGCTGAATTATCATCAATATCTCCCAAAGCCCACTTATATTCTTCTCCTGCCGGATTTAAAAATTCAAATTTTCCCTTTTCTTTATAAAATATTCTTTGGAAGGATAATGCTCCATTCGGTAAATAATAAAGTTGTTTCTGCCTATCCTTCATTATAATGGTATCCATTTTAAAGAATACCTCTCTTTCAGAAGGCATGTCCTCCTTCAATCCCTTAGCGCCTTTGCAATATACAAAATATCTTTTACGAAGTGCTTCCCCTTTTTCAAGGATATATTCATTGCCATCTGCTTCATACGTATATACTCTATTTATCGTTACTATTTGCTCCCTGTTATCTTGATTTACCACTTCTTTATATGCAATCATCCGTTTCTCTTCATCGTATGCAAAATGACACTCTCTCAGCTGACCGGAACCACTATGATTTTGTATAACCGTACGTTTCAAGAGATTTCCTGCTTCGTCATATTCAAATACCTGCGTTCCCTTAAAGCAGTTCTCTTTTATAAGAGATTTATATTCACATATCTTCTGCCTTTTGCTCTCATGAAAAACTTCAATGATTTGAATATCCTCATATTTCCTTCTCTCCATTTTTTTCTCCTTCATCTGTTTGAATAATTTAAAGCCGCAGATAAAATCTGCGGCTTTTTGCTGCTTCTCGCTTAGGTGTGTCCCAATAAGAAAACATGAAGATTATTCGGGCGCACCTTTACTCAGCGTCTTTTTTCTCGTCTGTGGGTTCTTCCTCGTCATCCTCGAAATCAGCAGGGTCATATTCTCCGAAGGAGGCCTTCAGAAATGCCTCCATATCATTGAGCTGCTCCATCTGGTCGCTCATGCCGTCCAGAACATCCTCCACCTTATTCAGGTATTTATTCATTTCGGGGGAGATGGGTTCTACTGCTTCCTCGCCCTTAGCAGGTGCTGCTTCTGCGGCTTCGGGAGCTTCTTCTGTTGTGGGTGCTTCTGCGGCATCCAGCTCCTCCAGATCAATGTCATCCCAATCCTCCGCTTCGTCGCGGTTTCTCTTTTCTCTCAGCTTTTCACGGTAGGTTGCCATATCCTCCTTGATTTCGCTTGCCTTTTCCGCCATACGGAAGGCTGCGGAGCGCACGGCAGGCTGCAGCTCATCCGCCTTATCCGCCAGCTTTTCCTTCATGCGGAATGCCGCGGAGCTTACCTTGGGCTGCAAATCATCCGCCTTATCGGCTACCTTATCTGCGGCGTTTTTCACTGCGGGATTTTCCTTTACCTTATCGGCAACGGCGCTCAGCGCGGCCCCTGCCTTATTCAGCATCCCGCCTACGGCTTTTGTAATGCCGTCCTTTTCGGTACCTAAGCCGCTATGCAGCGCTGTAAGCAGACGTTCTGCCTCATCCACGCTGATGATGCCTTTTTCAAGCATATTCAGGATTGCCATTCTTTCTTCTTTCATCGGTTTTCCCTCCTTAGGTGTTTTCTCATACTTTATGCGCAGGACATATTCATCGGGTCTGTCTGCTTTTTTTCCGAAGGCATACAGGATGCTTTCCACGATGCGGCGGCTTGCCTGTCCGTCGCCGAAGGGGTTCTTCGCCTGTGCCATTTTTTCGTATTCCTCTTTATGATCCAATAATTCCTTCGCCATGGAATAAATGACGTTTTCATCCGTACCTGCCAGCTTCAGGGTGCCTGCTTCCACACCCTCGGGGCGTTCTGTTACGTTGCGGAGCACCAGAACGGGCTTGCCCATGGAAGGCACCTCCTCCTGCAGACCGCCGCTATCTGTCATCACAAAAAAGGAACGGCACATAAGGTTATGCATATCCTTTAAATCCAGAGGGTCGGTGAGGTGGATACGGTCATTGCCGCCGAGAATCTCATGTACAGGTTCTACCACGGCAGGATTTTTATGCACTGCATAGACCACTTCCACATCGGGATATTCTTCCACCAGACGCTTCACGGCGCGGCAGATATTTTTCAGGGGCTCGCCGAGATTTTCCCTTCTATGGGCGGTCATGGCGATGACGCGTTTGTTTTTAAAATCAATCTGATTGAGTTCGGGGACGGTAAAGGTATAGTCCTCCTCGATGGTATGCGCCAATGCGTCGATGACGGTATTGCCTGTAATGAAAATGCCGTCCGCGCTGATATTTTCCTTCAGCAGATGCTCCTTTGCCAGAGGGGTAGGTGCAAAATGCAAATCGGTCAACGCGCCGGTCAAGCGGCGGTTCATTTCCTCGGGGAAGGGCTGATACTTATCATAGGTGCGCAGACCTGCCTCGACATGACCGACCTTCACTTGATTATAATATGCCGCCAGTGCGCCTGCGAAGGTGGTAGAGGTGTCCCCATGGACGAGGACGATATCGGGTTTTTCCTGACCCATGACCTCCTCCAGACCGGTTAATGCGCGGGTGGTGATGCCTGCCAATGTCTGGCGGGACTGCATGATATTCAGGCTGTCTCTTATACACATCTCCGAGCCCA